>Ga0213876_10000849_pt1 | contig 20560 bp, 16 predicted proteins | sample BarmaccomBMRX_R9_FD_160113 | JGI IMG/M metagenome (GOLD analysis project Ga0213876, IMG submission 160113) | Root-associated microbial communities from Barbacenia macrantha in rupestrian grasslands, the National Park of Serra do Cipo, Brazil - RX_R9 | ecosystem: Host-associated > Plants > Roots... | reverse complement strand
AGGCCATGAAACCGTCTCCCGGCCCGTTGGGCCCGAGACTGTTTATACGGTTTAATCGGTGTAATTTCGGCAGGGCACCTTGGGGAGGAAGGCAATATTTTGCCTCGATGGTCATCGAAATGGTGTCATAGGCGAAATGCCGGCAACTTTGTGAAAATAACCGATCCCAAACAACGCGATTTTGGGTGTCGGCGCAGTGAAAAAGGGATGGTACTTGCTACATTTTCCGTGCAAACTGTCCATTTCTCAAGGGAGCACCGTTTTTTTGCCAGGAAGTCAGGTTGAAGTCAGGCTTGCTCATGAAGCGCCCTGATGCTGTCTCAGGAGGCTCTTCAGCTCAGAGAGGCCGTGGATGTAATGGGTCGCATTGTTGCCGGGGGGCACGCCCGGCCGTAAGACTTGCACCGTCCGGATTCCCAATCGATTGCCGGCCTCGATTTCCGAATGCGGGCTGTCCCCGACTACCAACGCCTCTTCAGGCCGGAGTTGGAAAGCACGCAAAATCTCCCCGAAAATTCCTCGTTTGCCTTTTCGATCGGCTTCGTCAATCGCATCGACGTAGATCGCCGTAAAGAGCCGCTCAAAGCCGAGCGCCTTAATCTTACTTTCCTGAAGCCGGCGAAAGCCCGTTGTCACCAGGAAGCGCAGCACGGGCAATTCTGCAAGCATGTGAAGGTCGCCGTAGCCATGCATCGGCACGTCCACTTCCAGGCGGGCGTAGACGGCCCAACCGGCGGCGAGCATTTCCCCTGTAAAGCCGTGCTTGTCAGCCACAACATCCAGCGGGTGGCGCCAGAAATCGTCAAAGGCCTTCGCCAACGCCTCGTCCGACAGCCGGCCCCGGTTCGCCCCCCGAATCGCGTCAAAGACAGGTTCCAAAATCCCTCTACCCGGCTCGTCGGCCGCGCTCAAACAATTATCAAGATCGAACATAATGGCCCGGATCATTTGATTAATTAAATGGCCGCCCCCGGCCTGATCACCGTGCGAATCGGCATAGGTTACGAGACGTTGCGATCGAGGATGCGCTGGAGAAACTCACACGAGAATGCAACGTCTTCTTCCTCCAGCCCGTGCATGATCAGAGGACCGGTAAACTCAACCCGTTCCAGACCGCGAAGGTAATATTCGAAGTCAAGAGTGCCCTTGCCCGCAGCGCACGCCTGAAAGGCCTGGTCCCGATCTTTCGCGTGCGCAATGGCGATCACATCCCCTAACAAATTCAATGCCTCGTCCAGGACGTCCTGCTGACTGCGTTCGGGAACAACCAGGTTCGCGGGATCGATAACGATTCGTAAACGAGGGCTTTGCAGCTCGTCGAGCAGTTGCCGGGCGCGACAGGCCGAATTGACCACGTTCTCGCTTTCGGGCTCGAAGGCCAGGCACAGGTGATACTTCTCGGCCGCGCCAAGGGCGGATCCGATGGATTGAACCATATCCTCCCAAGCCGCTTTGGAGTCGTTCTCGGGGTGCCATTTCCACATGTTCACGGGGTCCCGCGTTCCCGTACAGAGGGTGACCACCGGGATGCAAAGCCGGGCGGCGGCCTCGCACAAGATTTCAAACTTCATTAACCCGTCGCGCCGGACGGCCGGATCCGGATGGGCCATGTTGAAGGTCCCGGAGATCGCCGCCAACTCGACCGCGGCGCGCTCTGCAGCGCCGGTGATTTGCTGAACCAGCTCGGGCGGCACGTCTGCGGGAAGCGGGTCGAGTCCGGCGCAGGACATGTTGAACTGCACCGAACGGATCCCGTGGCCGGCGATGGCCTGAAAAAGTTCCTCGATCGCCGGCCGGCGAAAAGTCTTGGCGAAGATCCCGATCCTCATCAAACGGCTCCCGCAGCTTCGGCCACCACGACCGGTTTGCCCCGCCGGGCGGATAGCTGGATGGCCCGCAGCGTTCGGATCACCGCGAGCCCGTCTTCAATCCCGGCTGCCGGGGGGAACGTCTCGTTGCCGCGAACGGCATCGGCGAAGGACTCAATCTGCAACCGGTAAAAATGGGCGTCTTCGCCGAGGACCCGCTTGAATTGACCGTCTCGAACGGAAAAACATTCCACCTCGGCAGAGCGCAGGTACCAGGGATTGAAGATTTTACCGATGACGCTGCCAAACTCGCCGTAGATCTGGAACCCTTCGTGCCATCCCATGCGCACGGCCAACGTCAGATCCAGGTGGCCAATGCTGCCGTCCGCAAAATCGGCCGTCACAAACCAGCAATACGCATCATACCTCCGCAAAAATCGCGCATCCACCCGGATGATCTCGCCGCCCAAAAATCGCGCCGTATCCACGAGGTGGCTGCCGTGACCCAGGAGGTAATAGGACTCGCGGTTGGCTTTGGGATCGCCCTCCGGCCGCTTCGACCGGGCGCTCCTCACGATCACCGGCTGTAAATTGCCGGTTTCGGTGTACCGGGAAGTCGAATCGCAATACCAGGCTTTGAGCGCCAGCCGGGTACCCATCTCCTCGTCGATGAAGCGGCGCGCGGCCGCCACCCCGGGATCGAACCGTTTCATCGAGCCCACCCGAAAGATCAAATCCGGAGCTGCCCTTTTGATCTCGAGGAGGCGGATGCATTCCTCAACGCTCACCCCGAGGGGTTTCTCGACCAGCACGTGCTTGCCGGCCTCGATCGCTTCCGCCGCAGCCGGGACATGGAACTGATCGGCGATTCCGATGATCACCGCTTCAACCTTCGGATCGGCCAGCATCGCTTTGAAATCGGCGTAGACGACCTCGGGTTCCCAGATCTGCGCCATCCGGTTGCGCAGATCGTCAGCGGCATCGCACAGGGCATACAGACGCGCGTTTCGGGCTTTCTGGCAGCTCTCGAAATGGGCGGCCTGGGCGATCATCCCGCAGCCAAGGACGCCGATTCGAACCGGGTCTGGGGTCTTGTTCATTGGCTTGCGATCCGGTCCTGCACGGGCGTAGATGCCGAATTGAAATAGGAGTGCGGCGGTGCCGGAGACAGCGTCGCCCCCGTTTTCATCCGGATCGCGCCGCTCCCCAATGCCGTGCAAGCTCGACCGCGCGTGCCCGCAGCAATTCCGAGGCACGCCGGATGGCCTCCTCAGTGGAAACCGTTCCGTCGGCGAGTGCCGTGATTTCATCGAAATGTGCGAGCAGTAGCGGTCGGGCGTCGGGCTCGACCCGCCCGGCAAACGCGATGCAAGGTTTACCGAAGCGCCGGGCGAGCCCGGCCACGCCCGCCGGCGCTTTGCCCTCGAGGGTCTGAGCGTCCAGGCTGCCTTCGCCGGTAATAATGAGATCGGATCCGGCGACCGCTTCCGCCAAACCGAGCAACTCGGCCACCTCGTCGAAGCCGCGGCGGACTTCAGCCCCGCAAAAGGCCATCAAGCCGAAGCCCAACCCCCCGGCCGCACCCGCGCCCGGACGATCCCGGAGGTCCTCCCGGCGCCAAGCGGCGACGGCGTCCGCCAAGCGGCCCAACCCCGCCTCAAGTGAGCGCAGCTCCGATTCGCCGGCCAGCCCCTTCTGGGGCCCGTACACCCGGGTGGCTCCGCGTTCGCCCAGAAGCGGGTTGAAGACGTCCACCGCCGCGACTACCCGGCCGGCTACCCAGGAAAGGTCCGGAGGCGGCGCGATCGTTTCAAGCCGAAGCAAATCGGCCGGGACCGGCTCCAGCTCAAGCCCGCTGCCGTCCAGGAAACGAAAACCGAGCGCGGCGGCGAGGCCCACCCCGCCGTCGTTGGTGGCGCTGCCGCCCAGGCCGATCACAGCCCTGTCAGCCCCGCTGGACCGGAGGGCGTGGGCCAGCATTTCACCGGTTCCATAGGTGGACTGGCGCTCGACGCGGCGTTCATCCGGCGCGACGCGCCAGAGCCCGCTGGCTTCGCTCATGTCGAGGACCGCGGTTGTGACGGCGCCTTGGCTGGTCAGAGCGTACTTCGCGGCGACCGGCCGGCCCAGGGGGTCACGAACCGTACATGACACCCATGTCCCCTCCAGTACCTCGCAAATGGCCTTCGCCGTTCCTTCGCCGCCGTCGGCCACCGGCCGGCAGGAGAATTCCAGGTCAAGGCTGGGCGGGGACCCGGCGCGCCAGCCTTCGGCAATCGCCGCGGCAACGTCGTGCGCGGAGAGCGACCCTTTGAATTTGTCCGGGGCGACGAGGACGCGCATACACCGTGACGTTACCGCCCGGGGTGATCTTGTCAGGTCAATTTCGTCCGGGAAGACGGCGCGGCCCGCGGCAGAGAACGGCTGCGCGGAACGGCGCCAGACCGGGCTTTGCCCGCAAATGACGCCGCGGAACCCAGTCCTCACCGGGCCAAAGCGTGCAGCCGGTGGTGCGCCGGACGAAGCTGCTCATAGAGCTCGCGGTAGACCTCCTCGTAGCGGGTCTGCAACCGCTTCGAGCGCTCGGCGTTCGGCGCCACGTCGATTTCTTCCCGGCGTGCCACCCGCAGGGCGGCGGTCGCATCGGCAAACAGGCCGCAGCCCATCCCGGCTAACAGCGCCGCCCCGAAACTGACCGTTTCGCGAACCGGGTTGATCTTTACCGGCAGGCCGTAAACGTCGGCTTTGATCTGGGTCAGGAGACGGTTTTCGAGCGAGCTTCCGATTGTGAGAACATCTTGGAAAGGGGGCAGGCCGGCGACGCTGACCATCGCATCGGCGATGGCCCTCGCCTCGAAGGCCAACCCTTCCAGCACCGCCCGGAACATGGCGGCTCGCGTCGTCGCCGCCTTGAGGCCGATAAATGCCCCGGCCGCCCGGGCATCCGAATGCGGCGTCACGCTGCGCACCAGGTGCGGCAAAAACACGGGGACCGCTTCGTCGGCCGAGGCTGCTTCCTCGACCAGTTCCGCCACACCCGCCTTACCTCCCAGTTCCCGCCGGAACCACTCCACGGCAGCGCCGGCGGTCTGAAGTCCACCCGTCAGGTAGCAGGTGGGCTCCTCGATCCAGATGGCGCCTTGGGCCAGCCCGTGTTCGGCGATGCGCGGGTCCGAAAGGGGGCCTTGGACTACCGAGATCAACGACTCGGACGTGCCGATGCTGTCAAAGAGCAGCCCGGGCCGGAGTCCACCCGCGGCAAACGCCCCGCTGACGTGGTCGTGGATGCCGACACTCACCACCGCGGTTTGCGGCAAGCCCGTCGCCGCGGCGCTGGCGGGCGTGAGGGCACCCAGGGGGGTGCCGCTCTTGCGAACCGGTGGAAACGTCGAGGGCGCAACGCCCGCACTCTCCAGGATCTTGGTCGCCCACGTTCCCCGGGTCACGTCGTAGGCGAGGGTGCGGCAGGCCATGCTGGGATCGGTGGCGGGGATGCCGCAAAGGCAATACGCCACGTAATCAGCGAACTGAAGCCAATGGCGCGCCTGTTCAAACGCGGCGGGCTGATGGTGCTTGACCCACAAAATCTTGCAAAGCCCGTACATCGGGTCCGGGTTGAGACCCGACACTTTGAACAAGGTTTCATAACCGACCCGGTCACGCAGCCATTCGTACTCGGGGATCGTCCTCAGGTCGAACCACGCGATCGCCGGCGCCAGCGCCCGGCCTTGCGCATCGATCGGTACGATGGACTCCCCAAGGCTGGAAACGGCGATGCCCTTGATGCCTTCGCGGTGCGCCACCTGAGCCGTCACGGCCCGGATAGCCCGGCAAGCCGCCTCCCAGACGCGCCCCGGTTCGAAATCCGTCCAGCCTGGCCGGGGGTGCGAGCGCGGAGTCGGCTCGGACCCATGGGCAACGATGGTTCCAGCCTCGTCGAGGGCGAGGCATTTCAGGTTAGTGGTCCCAACGTCCAGCCCGAGGACCAAGTCAGGGTGCGGCATCGGCGTTTGAACGGTCAAGTCGCGACGGACAAGACGAGTTTTCCCTCTGTGTTTCGGGTTTCCATCAGCGCATGAGCCTCAGCCGCTTCTGCCGGCGGCAGCACACGGCCGATGTTCAGTTTCAGCCGGCCCGCCGCAGCGTCCGCCAATTTCAGCACTTCCGGTCCGCCGTGGCTTTCGGCTCGAATGGCCTTCATTATATGTCTCTGCATGTCTCTATTCGCGGTCCGGCCGGGCATGATCAAGCTCAACGGCATTGCTGCCTTCCGATGTATGGTACAGCACGATTTGCGTTGTGATACACGATGCGAAACCCTAAGACGAGCTGCCAATCGTTGATGCAGACCATTTTCACCATCGCGCCGAGCAGGCGATTCGGCGACGATGGCAGGCCCGGTGTGGGCGGGTACCGTTCTAGGAATGGTTCCTCGCCGGGGTCGCGAGGGCTCCGAGGACCCTGACCAGCCGGCCTCGACTCACATGAGGGAACTCGAACATCTTCTTGGCCTGTTCATCGCGGCCGTTATCCTGGCGGCGGCAGCACGCCGCGCCGGAGCGCCTTACCCGGTGTTCCTGGCGTTGGGCGGGGCGCTGCTGGCGTTTCTGCCCGGCGCGTCCCCGTTCAGGGCTCCTCCCGAGCTTGTGCTGGCGCTCTTCGTGGCACCCGTGCTGCTCGACGCCGCTTACGATGCGTCGCTTCGAGATCTCAGGGACAATTGGGCGCCGGTCACCAGCCTGGTCGTGTTCGCCGTCGGCTGCACGACCGCGGCGGTCGCCCTCGTCACGCACGCACTGGTCCCTGCGATGCCCTGGGCGGCGGCGATTGCGCTCGGCGCGATCGTGGCTCCGCCCGACGCGGTGGCGGCCGGCGCCGTGCTGCGCCCGTTGCGACCGCCGCATCGCCTCCTGACCATCCTCGAAGGCGAAAGCCTGCTGAATGACGCCAGCGCGCTGCTGATCTACCGCCTCGCCGTCGGAGCCGTTGCCGCCGATGGCTTTTCCATGGCAGGCGTTGCACCCACCTTCTTGCTCGCCGTCGCCGGCAGCCTCGTTGCCGGTCCGATGCTCGGGTGGCTTGTCCCTCGGTTGATGGAACGCGTGCAGCACGTGCCGACCGCCATCATTCTGCAGTTCGTTAGCACGTTCGGCGTGTGGCTGATCGCCGAAGGCGTCGGCCTCTCCGGGGTATTGACGATGGTGTTCTACGCCATGACCGTGGCGCAGACGGCGCCGGAGCGAACGCCCGCACGGATCCGCATCCCGACCTATGCCGTCTGGGAAACCGCCGTGTTCGCGCTGAACATCCTGGCCTTCATCTTCATCGGCCTGCAGATCCGGCCCATTCTCGAGGGTTTGGCCGCCCCGGACCGGGGCCGATACCTCGCCGTCAGCGGCGTGGTCCTGCTCACGGTGATTGTCGTGCGTCTGGCTTGGCAACTGTCCTTTGATACCGTTGTCAGGTTGCGAAACCGCCGGTTCGGGTTCCATCCGCCCCGGCCGATGATGCTGGCGCCGACGACCGGGAGCAGCCTGGTCATCGCGTGGGCCGGCATGCGGGGCATCGTTTCGCTGGCTGCAGCCCTGGCGCTCCGCCCTACCTTTCCGTATCGCGACCTGATCGTGCTGACCGCGTTCGCGGTGGTCCTCGGCACGCTGGTAATCCAGGGACTGACGCTCAAGCCCCTCATGCGTGCGCTCGATTTGCGCGATGATGATCCGGTCGGCCGCGAGGTGAGGGCGGCCCGTGAACGCGCGTTACGCGCGGGCCTGACGAGCCTGGCGCATGACCGGTCTGCGATGGCGGAGGTTGTCCGGCAGGAGTTGACGGCACTCCTGGCCGGCGAACGAACGGCGGCGGACCCGGACGATGCCGCGCGCTCCGCTCACAACGAACGGCTTCGTTGCGCTCTCCGCGCAGCCCGGCAAGCCGTCCTCGCCATGCGCGCCCGCGACGAAATCGGCGATGACGCCTTTCACCGGATGGAAGAGGAGCTGGACTGGCTCGACATGGCAGGCAGTAGAAGTGGAGAGTGAGGCCGGGGCCTTGAGACCTTGGGCGGCATCGGTAAAGGATCCGGCTAAACCCGATGGTTTGGTTTCTCCGGGACCGGAGGAGGCGTTTGCGGGGACGCTACACCGGTTTTGAAGTTGGTTGGGCGGCTCGTTGCGCGAGTGAGACGGCCCGAGCGGGTGGCCGGTGGCTTTGCGTGCTCCGGCCGAGCAAGCCGGTTTTAGCCCCAAAGGGGCGCCAGAACCTAGCCCAGGGTTTTACCCTGGGAAACGGTTCTCTTGCTCGTCCGAGGCCTGAAGGGCCGGCAGAAGGTGTCGCTCGTCTTTTCTGCCGCCCCTTCAGCAAATCCAACCCGGCGGGGCGGGCGTTTGTTAGGGAGGGCGTACCGGCGTGACGCCTTAGGAGGGCTCAACGGTGAGGGGGGCGGCGTTCCCAGGGTAAAACCCTGGGCTAGGTTCTGCCGCCCCTTCGGGGCTAAAACCGGCTCAACCATCCTGCGAAGGGGTGTAACTCAATGGCCGTGCGGTTCACCCCAGGCTGACTACGATCTGGCATTCCTTCGGCGCTGCAGCGGTCCCGTCCCCGGCCGCCCACCCTATCAAGGGCTATCCTCCATCGCGCACACGCGCCTAACCTGAAAGTTCTATCTCCGGGCGCCTGGAATACGCAGATCTACGTATTCCGAACCCGCCCTCAATCATCTATGCTCCGTCCCGGCCTCAAAAACGGCCGCTGAATCTCGTGGGGTTCGGAATCGCCTGCAACAAACCGCTCAGGGGGGCGAATTGGAAGGAATTGCGCCAAGCAACCCTGCGCCCGTCCTATGCCTTCACGCTGGAACTAAATAACTAACTAACTCGCTAACTAACTAACCAGTTCTTCAGGTAAGGGCAGCGACCTTTTCTCTCCAGAGGGTTTGCCTTGCAGCGATTTGTAAAACCAGCCGCTCGATTCGACTCCGCTCCAACTGACACCTACTTATTATGCCAGTACCACACGCCCTCAGTCCTCTGCGTCCCGGCTACGTCCGTCTGGAAGGCAGCGAACGCCAACCCTCCGCGACCGCACAGTTGCTGGGACCATCTCCAGCCGAAGACGCCGTCCGGATCTCCGTCGTCGTCCGCCGTCGCCCGGACGGAATGCCGACGCCTGACTTCGATTATTTTCTGAAAACACCGCCCCGCCAGCGGCAGCGGCTGTCCGAAGGGGATTTTGCGGCCAGATACGGGGCCGCTCCGGACGATATTGCTCTCGTCGTCAAGTTCGCCCAGGAACATGGCTTGGCAGTTGAAGAAACCCACCTGGCGCGCCGCACCGTGACCATCTCCGGCACGGTCGCACAGATGAACAACGCATTCGCCGTCAACCTGGGCCGGTACGAACACGAAGTGCAGGACGGCTCCCGCGACCCAGTCCATACCGAAGTCTACCGGGGCCGGGAAGGCTTCGTTCACATCCCGGCGGAACTGCAAGACATCATCACCGGCGTCTTCGGCCTCGACAACCGCCGGGTCGTCAAACGCAACAAGGCCGATCCGACGAACACCAAACCGATCAGCGTTGACACGGCACGGCAGCTTTACCGGTTCCCGGGCAACTCCGCCGCCGGGCAAACGATCGCGATCCTTTCCGAGGACGGCTACAAATCCTCCGACATCAGCCAGTCTTTCGGCGGCCACCCGCCGGCCATCGTCGATATCAACGTCGACGCGAGCAACAGCGGCAACGCGGATCCGGAAACCACCCAGGATATCTTCATCGCAGGTTCAGCCGCGCCCGGCGCGAAGATCGCGGTGTACTTCACGAAATTCAGCCAGGCGGGCTGGATCGATCTATTACATCGCGTGGCGCATCCCAAACCGGGCGATCCGGTCTGTTCCGTCCTTTCCTCATCGTTTTACCTCTGCAATGGCGATGACTCGGCGACGTTGACCGCGGAAGGGTTGAGCCGGAGTTTCGTTAACGCCGTGAGCGCGGCGTTCCAGGATGCGGCGATTCAGGGGCTGACGGTCTGCATCGCCTCGGGCGACACGGGTACCGCCTCCAAGAGGACGGACGGTAAGGCGCACGTCCAATACCCCGCGAGCGACCCGTGGGTGTTGTCGGTCGGGGGCACGACCATCGGCAATGTCAACGGCTCCAGCTATGACGAATACGTCTGGAATGACACCTTCTTCGGCGGCGTCGAAGGTGCGACCGGGGGCGGGATCAGCGACTTCTTTGCGATGCCCAAGTACCAACTCGGTGCCGGGGTGCCCGTCTCGCTCAACGACCAGCACGTCGGGCGCGGCGTGCCGGATGTGGCTGCCAACGCCAGCCCGAACAGCGGTTATCCGTTGACGGTTGACGGGTCCTCAGGCATCGGTGACGGGACCAGCGCCTCCGCCCCACTGTGGGCAGGCTACATCGCCGTGCTCAACGCCGCCCTTGGTGTAAACGTTGGCTTTATCAACCCGGTGCTCTACAGGTTGGGTTCCTACGTGTTCCGCGACATCCTGGGCTCGCCCGGGCCGGCCAACAACGGGCTCGACGGCGTGTCCGGCTATCCCGCCACCCCGGGATGGGATGCATGCACCGGCTGGGGCAGCCCGAACGGTACCGCCCTGCTGGCCGCGTTGCAAAATCTTGACGCCATCGTCATCAGGCGATCAGGCGATTTCGACGGCGACGGCATCGCCGAGTTGCTGGTCACCAGCCCGTGGGGCCTCGGCATCCTGAAGGAGACGGGCGCTACGATGACGGCCATCATGATGGCGCCTAACGGCACCCGCTTCGGCGGCTGGCTGCTCAATACGGCGGACAACGTCTTCGGACCTATCGCCGACTACGACGGAGATGGCCGGGACGAAATCCTTGTCACCAGTCCCTGGGGCCTGGGCATCCTGAAGCTGTCGGGCAGCACGTTGACTGCGCCGATGATGCAGCCCAACGGCACCCGTTTCGGCGGCTGGCTGCTGGAGACGGCTGATAACGTCTTCAGCCTGGCGGCGGACTTCGACGGGGATCGCCGCGCCGAAGTGCTGGTGACGAGCCCCTGGGGCATCGGCATCCTGAAGCTCTCGGGCAGCACCATGGCCGCGCCGATGATGCAGCCTAACGGCACCCGCTTCGGCGGCTGGCTGCTTTCGACGAAGGATAATCGCTTCGGTCCGGCCGCGGATTTCGACGGCAGCGGTCACGCCGGGCTTTTCGTCACCAGCGCCTGGGGCGTGGGCATCCTGAAGCTCGCGGCAAACACCATGGCCGCACCGATGATGCAGCCCAACGGCACCCGTTTCGGCGGCTGGTTGCTCAATACCGGTGACAACCATTTCGGCCCTGCCGCCGCCGATTTTGACGGGGACGGCAAAAAGGAAATCCTGGTCACCAGCCCGTGGGGCCTGGGCATTCTGAAGCTGTCGGGCAGCACGATGTCCGCACCGATGATGCAGCCTAACGGCACCCGTTTCGGCGGCTGGCTGCTCGAAACCGCTGATAACAATTTCAGCTCACCCGCCGACTACGACGGCGATGGCCAGGATGAACTGCTGGTTACGAGCGCTTGGGGTATCGGTATTCTGAAGCTCTCGGGCAACACTATGTTCGCACCGATGATGCAGCCTAACGGCACGCGCTTCGGTGGCTGGCTCTTCGAGTCATCCCAGAACCGGTTGGGCAGTGCCGCCCGGTTCGCGGGTGGCAGGCAGGCGGAGATCTTCATCACCAGCGCCTGGGGTGTGGGCATCCTGAAACTCGCAGGCAGTACCATGGCGGCGCCGATGATGCAGCCTAACGGCACCCGCTTTGGCGGCTGGTTGCTCAACACCGCCGACAACGTGTTCTGAGGAAGGCAGGGGGCCGCGTCCCCATGCGGACAAAGCGGCAGAAAGCCAGCCAGACGCTTTCGCCCCGGCCCCCTTTTCCAACCAGGTTCATGCCATCATTCCAGCGGCAGCCCGTGCACGCCGAAGTTCAGCCCGTTTTCAGCGGCGCGAACGCAATGTTGGTAGAGCGTACCCGAGTCTTCGGAGCGATTCGGAAGGTCATAGTAGTACCATTTCGATAACCATCGAGGTAAAATCTTGTCTTCCCCCCCCAGGTGCCCTGCCGGAGTTACACCTGTTAAACCGTATAAACGGTCCGGGCCCAACGGGCCGGCAGAACATAGCCAAGGGTTTACCCCACGGCCATTTAGTTAAGGGCCGCTGGAGGGAGGCGCTTTGGTCCCGAAGGGACGCCTGAGGTTAGCCAGGGACTTGAGTCCCTGGACGGGGCATTTAAGAGCGATCGAGCCCTCCTAAGGCGTCACGCCTTAGGAGGGCTCGATCGTGTTTTACGGTTACCCAGGGTAAACCCTGGGCTAAGTTCTGCCGCCCCGTCGGGGCTTCGGGGCTGAAACCCGGTCGAACTTCCACCAAGGTAACTTTCTAAATTGGTGTAAGACCCATTCAACAAGCTGCGCAACATCCTCCGGCGCCCCCCCTGAGGCGATCTTCTATCGGAATAACGGCCTGAATGGTAGAAGAGGGATCGCGTCCCCTGTGAGGGACGCATTCCCCCTTAAATGCCCCGTCCAGGGACTGAAGTCCCTGGCTAACCTCAGCCGTCCCTGCGGGACCAAAGCGTCCCCATCCACCGGCCGTTAACTAAATGGCAGTGCCGCGTACCCCTCCGGCAGCAGCCGCAGCGGGACCGGTTCCGGCGGGAAACCCTCTTTCGAGCCAAATAGAAAGGCGCCCCGGCGGATTCAGACGATCAAGGGCACTTCCTTCGCCTTCTTGGGGGCGTAGAGGTCGAGCGTCTGCCTCCTGCGCCATGTCGGCCAGGGAACCCGAACGGGCCAACGAGTGGAACGGAGTTGACACCGTATGTCAAACGCGATGAGAATCCATGCGCGGCAGGCCCGGCGCGCATGAACCGGCGTACCAAGCCCTTTTCACGGAATCCCTGCCATGATCCCTTTATCACCGGCGCTCGCCGCACAGATCGATACGCTCGACCGGCTCGCTCAGACCCGCCACGACGCGTGGCAGGTGCCGCGGGCGGAGGGCGAACTTCTTGCCGCCCTGGCCATCGGACACCAGGCCAGGCTCGTCGTCGAGGTCGGCACGAGCTATGGTTTCAGCGGGCTGTGGTGGTCAGCCGCGTTGGCCCTAACCGGCGGCCACCTGCACACGGTTGACGCCAGCGAAAAGAAGTACACCGCCTCGAAGGCGGCGTTTGCCGCCGCCGGTGTGGCGAATCGAGTGACAAGTTACCTCGGCGACGCCCGCCAGGTCTTGACCGGCATGCCTGATGGGATCGACCTTGTCTTCATCGACGCCGACAAGCCGAGCACGGGGGTCTACTTCGACCTGCTCTGGCCAAAGGTCCGGGTCGGCGGCGGGGTTCTGACGGACAACGTTATCACGCACCCGAGTGAGTTGGCTGCATTTGTCGACACCGTCCGAGCGCGCGCCGACGCGCACAGCGTGCAACTGCCCGTCGGGGGCGGATTGGAGTGGACCCTTAAACTGCACTGAAACGGCCGGCCTCCGTTTCGATCACCCTTCGGGGCAAAGCCCGGCTCAACCGTCGTGGGAGATGGTAGGAATGGGGCTGCACCTATCGCTTTCTGCCTGCGGCCGAATCCAAACTATCCCGTTGACCCGGCACCGTATCCCGCCGTACCTCAAGGTCCATGAGCGCACAAGATGACCGAAGCATCGGGTTCATCGGGCTTGGCAACATGGGAAGCCCCATCGCCGCGAACCTGCTCAAGGCAGGCTACCGGCTACGTGTTTACAACCGGACCCGTGAAAAGGCCGATCCCCTGGTAGAGCAAGGGGCGATTCCGGTCAGCCGGTCTTGCGAGGCCGCCGCCGAAAACGGCATCGTCTTTACCATGGTCGCCGACGACGCCGGCCTTGAACAAATCGCGCTGGCCGACCCCGCGTTTACGGAACGCCTGAAGGGCGGCGTCCACGTGTCCCTGAGCACCATTTCGCCGGAAACCGCCCGCCGCCTGGACGAGCACCACCGGGAGCGCGGGGTCATCTACCTGAGTTCTCCCGTGATCGGCCGCCCCGACCGCGCAGCCGCTGCCGCCCTGTTTATCCTGCTGGCGGGCCCCAGCCCGGCCAAGACGACGGTTGAACCGCTGCTGCGTCGAATCGGCCAGCGCATCTTTGACCTCGGGGAGCAACCATGGTTGAGCAACGCCGCGAAGCTGGCCGTCAATTTCAACATCCTGGCCGCGGTTGAATGCATGGCCGAATCGTTTACGCTCGCGGAAAAACATGGCATCGCGCGCGAAAAGATGGCCGAATTGCTTTCCGAAACGTTGTTTGGCGGCGTGGTCTACAAGGGTTACGGGGAATACGTCGCCCGGCACCGTTACGAGCCCGCCGGCTTTCGCGTGAAGTTGGGGTGGAAGGACCTGCGGCTGGTGCTTGACCTTGCGGCGGAGGGCGAGGTGCCCATGCCGGTGGGTTCTCTGCTTCGGGATCGGCTCTTGGCCGCGCTGGCCAAGGGCCGGGCGGACATGGATTGGTCGGCCATCGCGTTAGGCTGTTCGGAAGATGCCGGTCTGGCGGGGTCCAGGACCTGATTTCGCCCGTGAGCCCGGGCCGGTGAGCGGGACCGCCTGCATCAAAACGAGCCGGATGCAAAATCCGGCTGCAAATGTGCTGCTGAACGAATTAACTGCAAACGAACCCCCCAGCTACGCCATTCCGGTTTTATGATCACGCTTATTAAACACGCCCTCTCAGCCGGTGCTGAGGGGGAAATCGAGGTTGCAGGTTGGATTCGATCCCGCCGGGATGCCAAAAACTTTTCATTCCTCGAGGTGAATGACGGGTCCTGCTTGCGCAATCTGCAGGTGATCGTGGATCACGAGGCGCCGGGTTATGATGAGGTGGTGCACGCCACGTCGGGCGCCTCGGTGCGCGTGCAGGGACGGCTCGTCGCCTCACCCGCGGCCGGTCAAAAATGGGAGATCCATGCCGCGCGTGTGCAAGTCATCGGACCAGCGGATGCGACGTACCCGCTGCAAAAAAAGGGGCATAGCGTTGAATTCCTCCGCACCATCGCGCATTTGCGCCCGAGATCGAACCTGTTCGGCGCGGTGTTCCGCCTTCGGAGCCGCCTGGCTTCTGCGGTGCACCAGTTCTTTCAGGAACGGGATTTTGTGTACGTCCAGACGCCGATCATTACCGCCAGCGACTGCGAAGGGGCCGGCGAATTGTTTCGCATCACCACGCTGCAAGACACCGGCGGTCAGGCCGGCGAACCCGACTTTTTCGGCAAGCCTGCCTACCTGACGGTCAGCGGCCAGCTCGAAGCCGAAACGTTCGCCTGCGCCCTGTCGAAGGTGTACACCTTCGGGCCTACCTTCCGCGCCGAGAACTCGAATACGTCCCGGCATGCCGCGGAGTTCTGGATGGTCGAACCGGAAATGGCCTTTTGCGACCTGCAGGGGGATATGGATCTCGCCGAGGAGTTCGTTAAGGCGATGGTTCGCTATACTTTGGACCATTGCGCGGAAGACCTGGGGCTCTTTTCCAGGTTTGTGGACAAAGGACTCCTCGAACGGCTCACTCTGGTCGCCGAGCGCTCGTTCCAGCGGCTTTCCTATACTGAGGCGATCGCCATCCTCAACGCCTCCGGACGCAAGTTTGAGTACCCTGTGGCCGAGGGCCTCGGCCTGCAGTCGGAACACGAAAGGTTCCTGGCCGAAGAGCATTTCCGGGCGCCGGTGATCATGTTTGATCATCCCCGCGAGGCTAAACCCTTCTACATGCGCGTGAACGATGACGGCCGCACCGTCGCTGCGATGGACGTGCTGGTGCCGGGCATCGGCGAGATCATCGGCGGTTCGCAGCGCGAGGAGCGCCTCGGCGTGCTGCAGGAGAACATGCGCGCGCATGGCTTGCGCGAGGAGGATTACTGGTGGTACCTGGATCTGCGCCGCTTCGGCACGGTCCCACATGCCGGTTTCGGCCTGGGCTTCGAACGCCTCCTGATGTTCTTAACGGGTGTATCCAACATTCGGGACGTGATTCCGTTTGCCCGCACGCCCGGGAATGCGGAATTCTGAAAAGCGGAATCACTTTGCCCGGTGGCTTCGGGCCGCTTGGTTCAACGCGTTGGTTAAGAAAATGTAACGTTGCCAGGCTTTTCTATATCGTTCGCCGTCGTACGGTGACCGGTGCGCACAAGGCACCGTGCCCAAGCGCCGGCTTATGGCTGAGAGTAACCGCAAACACCGTCTGCCGGGCTTTGATCAAGCCCTGGAAGCCTTGCGGGCCGACGCGCTGCTCATGGGCACCCTGGTCCGCCGGAGCTTTCACAACGCCAAGACCGGCTTCGAACAGCGCGACGACGAGGCGTGCACGGCCGCCATTGCCGACGATGAGGAAATCGACGTGCTCGAGAAACAGCTCGACAAAGCCGCCACCGAGTTCCTGTTGCGCTACGCGCCGGTAGCCTTCGACCTGCGGATCGTCCTGTCCACCATGAAGGCCGGCTCGATTTTCGAGCGGCTGGCCGATCTTGCCGTGACGATCGCGCGGCGGGCGCGTCAATTAAACCAGCAGGCGCCGTTGGAGGAAGCCTTAAAGGCCCACCCGGCCCTGGAGACCCTGGAACGCGCGCTGACGCTGGGATGGGCGGCCTGCTCCGAACTCGATGGCCAGAGCGCCGAACGGATTCGGGTGGAAATGGAGCCTTTGGCCCAGGCGGCGCGAGATCTGGAGGAGGGGTTCAGCACGTTGATCCCGGAACGGCCGCAGCACGCTCGAACGCTGGTTAACCTCATGGCTGTCGCTCAGAGTCTGGAGGCGAGCGCCTACTTGGTGGAAAACCTGGCCGAAGCGGTCATTTACGCCGCCGAAGCCAAGGATGTGCGGCATCCGCGCAACAAACTGGAGATGGTCTGACCCGCTTGGCCGTGTGAGGGCTCCGCAGGGGCCGCTGGACGAAGGGTGCGTGGCCCTGGCCCGCTCAGGCCGGTTGTTTGGAGGAATGCTTTTATGAACGAGACGCAAATCGCTCGACCCATCACGGTGGCGAGTAAAGCCGGTCCCGCGCCCGCCCCCGGCACAATCGCCACGCCTGCGGCGAACGTCGAGGAGATCGTCATCGAGATCGACCGGGTGGAGTTCCATTATGGGCCCTCAAAAGCGCTGGACGCCATCAGCCTCAACATCCCGAGGTGCCAGGTCACCGCATTTATCGGCCCGTCGGGCTGCGGCAAATCGACGTTGCTGCGCTGCCTGAACCGCATGAACGACCTCATCGAGCGCGCCTGGGTGAGCGCCGGCGCCATCCGGATGGGCGGCGTGGACATCAACGGGCCGGGGGTGGACGTCATCGAGCTGCGCAAACGGGTCGGCATGGTGTTTCAAAAGTCCAATCCCTTCCCGAAATCGATTTACGAAAACATCGCCTACGGCCTGCGGATTGGCGGTGTGCGCGACAAACGCCTCATTGACCAAACCGTCGAGGAAAGCCTGCGCGGCGCGGCGCTCTGGGACGAGGTGAAGGACCGGCTGCACGCGAACGCTTTGGGCCTATCGGGTGGCCAGCAGCAGCGGCTCTGCATCGCGCGCACGATCGCCGTGCGACCTGAGGTCATCCTCATGGATGAACCCTGCTCGGCGCTGGATCCGATCGCCACCGCGAAGGTCGAAGACCTCATCAGCCATTTGGCCGACCGGTTCACCATCGTCATCGTGACGCACAACATGCAGCAGGCGGCACGCTGTTCGGACCGGACCGCCTTCTTCTACCTCGGCCGATTGATCGAGTTCGATCGCACCGACAAACTGTTCAGCAACCCGTGCCAGAAGCAGACCGAAGACTACATTTCCGGCCGCTTCGGTTAAAGGGCCGGCTGGACTCCGTTGGCAGGTTCCCGGGGGGACGGCTTTACGGCCCGCGAGGGCCAAGGGAACATAGCCCACGGTTCACCCCAATGCCATTTAGTTAGAGGCGAGGGCGATGCTTTCGTCCCGGAGGGACGGCTGAACTTATGCTATTCAGGCAGCTATCTCGGTAGAATGCCGGCTGGAGGGGGATGTCGCCGCCGGATGATGCTCCGCACCTTGTTGAACTGGTCTTAGGCCCAGCGGGCCGGGAGAACTTAGTCCAGGGTGAATCCTTGAGCTTTACCCACATTTTTTGAGGGACGCGCGGGGACAGCCGCGACCGTCTTACGGCCCGAAGGGCCAAGGGAACTTAGCCCAGGGCTTCACCCCCTGGGTAACCGTCAAATCACGATCGAGCCCTCCTAAGGCGTCACGCCTGTACACCCTCGCTAACAAACGCCCGCCCCGCCGGGTTGGATTTGCTGAAGGGGCGGCAGAAAGCGTTGCCGGCGGGTTCCGACTCGACAAACCAACGCCGCTGCCTCAGAACTAACTCTTCGAGCTAAGGTAGCTTGCCGTTTGAGCGGAGGAGTTCGTCGATTTCCCGGGCAGTCGCCAAATGCACGTCCTCGTCACCGGGAAGGTGAACCATAATGGCGATGCAGCGCGAGCCGGCCGTTGCAGGGCCATCGAACTCAAAGGCGATTCCTCGGCCGGTATCGTCATAGAGACTCTGGTCGCCGTTTCTGGGGCGTGCGCCCGGAAAATGACGCATCATTTGGTCGAACCGGCTACCGGTTGAGAGGCCATCCGGCGTACGGTACCGGGAAGAGGTGACTCGGATGAGCTTGATGCTCACGCCCCGGAGCGGTTGGATGTCCCTTGGTCCATTCGCAACCGAGTAGACGCAGAGCGTGTCGGTGCGGCCGCCCGGCTTTCCGGAGAGCCAAACCGATCGGTATCGGCCCATGCCTGAATCATCCGCATCCGGCCGGGGTAACCTGGCCAGGGAGGCTGCGCCGAACCTGCCGAGGCGGATTTGACCGATGCCCTCGCCAGCGATTATCCGGCCCGGTTCGGCCTGAGTTGATTGAGGCTCCCGGGCCGCCAGGCAGAAGAAGGCGGCTATGGTCAAACCAATCGATCTCCACTTGATGTAGTGTGAATCCATTTCCAGCCTTTACTGTCTCACACGAATGAGTATCGATGTAGGGATTTCAATGGCCATGCCCAAACCACGCCTCTTGCGGCGGCCGCCGGTCGTTTGCCGATGACCCATCCCCCCTTTAGCTCGACGAAAACATACACCCAACGAAATCTGCACACGAACAAGCATTGGGCATGGCGCCCGCCGGCGATCCTGCTGTTTTTATTCCTAAGCTGTTCCGCAGCTTTGGCCCAGAGCGCTTTTTACCACGCCCTGGCTGCCGAGCTTCCGGGACCGCCCGGAACCGTCATTCGGGCTGAGCCCAGGCCGGGCGCCCCGCTCCAGGCGGCGGCTTACCGGATCCTCTACCGATCAACGGGGCTTAAGGGCGAGCCGATCGCGGTCTCGGGCATCGTCATCATTCCCTACGGAGCCGTGCCCGGCAGGCCCATTGTCGCCTGGGCGCATCCGACCTCCGGCATCGTGCCGTACTGTGCGCCATCCCTCGCCCGGTTCTTCTTTCAGCAGGTCCAGGGTCTCCGAGAGATGCTCCGGCGCGGCTACATCGTCGTCGCGACCGATTACCCCGGGTTGGGGACGCCCGGCCCGCACCCGTTTCTGGTCGGGGTTAGCGAAGGCCGTGCCGTTCTGGATGCTCTGCGTGCGGCGCGCGTTCTGGCCGGCAACGGCGCTGGAGCCCGCGTGGCGCTCTGGGGGCATTCGCAAGGCGGGCAGGCCGTTCTTTACGCAGCGCGTCTCGCCCGGGATTATGCGCCGGAACTCGACGTGGCCGGCGTCGCGGCCGCGGCGCCCGCCTCGGAACTCGGCGTCCTGCTGCGCGATGACCTGACGAGTCCCGGCGGGAAAAACCTTCTTGCCATGACCTTATGGTCCTGGTCGCGCGTATTTGGAGTGCCGATCAACCAGGTCGTTGCGCCCGCCGCCATGCCCGCCGTGACCCGGCTCGCGCAGCTCTGCCTCGAATCGCCGATCGATATCCTGCCCCGACGAGCCGTGGGCCGGGCCCTGCAGCGGCACTTTCTGACGGTGGACCATCTTACCGACGTCGAACCATGGCGCTCGCTGCTCGCCGAGAACACCATCGGCACCCTCCCGCCGGCGATCCCCGTCTTTCTGGCCCAGGGAACCGCCGACGATACGATCCGGCCGCAGGTGACGCTCGACTATATGCGACGGCTGTGCGCGGCGGGCAGCAAGGTTCGTTTGCTGATGCTGCCGGGGGTAGGCCACGCGTGGATTGCCAGAGACGCCGCCGACCCCGTCATCGAATGGATTTCGCAACGATTCGCCCGGATAGCCCCTCCCAACGACTGTTCCCGGTAGCAAATCCGCCTTCAGGCGTGCAGGCAGACGCCGCAGGCGTTAGCTGCCTGGACCTTTAATCCTTCGGACGTTCCCTCCGCGACCCGCCGCGGAAGGAGCCGTCAAGGCGGCCCCCTCACGCGCTCCGCTGCCCGGGTGCGCTTCAGCCGTTTGTTTGCGTAGTTGTTTGCGCGTGCGTCACACCTCGCTCCAGATCGCTCAGAACGAGGTCCAGCGGAAGCTGAATGCTATGACGACAGAATACCGTTTCCGCCGTGGATAGACTGCCGTTTTCGTAATACTTGTTGGCCGGGCGCCGCCCCCGCAGTACCCATAGTATGCGCACGAATCCCGGCATTTACGGATCCCTGCCACGATGTCTTCGAACACCGCGCGGAACTTGCCCGACGTCACCACACTTACAAAATCATCTTCGA
>Ga0213876_10000848_pt1 | contig 20564 bp, 18 predicted proteins | sample BarmaccomBMRX_R9_FD_160113 | JGI IMG/M metagenome (GOLD analysis project Ga0213876, IMG submission 160113) | Root-associated microbial communities from Barbacenia macrantha in rupestrian grasslands, the National Park of Serra do Cipo, Brazil - RX_R9 | ecosystem: Host-associated > Plants > Roots... | reverse complement strand
ACCATGGCCACCAGAATCGCCGAGTTCACGAGCGGTAGGTAGAACAGCGCGCGGTAGAAGGCCTGACCTCGTTTCGGCAGCGGCTGGAGTAGGCCTGCGATCAGCAGCGCCAGCGTGATCTGGGCGGCGACCACGATCACTGTGTAGAGGACCGTGTTGCCAACGGACTTTAGGAAGACAGGGTCCTTGGCGAGGGTGACGAAGTTGTCGAGGCCGTTGAAGGTGCCGCCCACGATGGTCGCGTTCTGGAGCGATAGGGCGAACGCCTGAACCACCGGAATCAGGGTGAACAGGGCGAAGAACAGGACTGTTGGAGCAACGAACGTATAGGACCATCCATGGCGCCGAACGAAATGCGTAATCACGCCATGGCCTCGTCGCGGGTCCAGCGCTCGGGCGTCACGCTGACGCGCCCGTACCGCCCGGAGGGACCAGGCACACCACAGATGAGGGAAGGTTCACCCGCAGTGGTGTTACTTGTTGGCCTCGTCCACCAGGGATTGGGCTTGGGGTGCGATTTCGTCCAGGGCGTCTTTGGGCGCCTTCTTGCCCTCCAGCACGGCGTCGGTGTTGGGGCGCAGTAGCTTCTGATCGATCTCCGACCAGGTGCTCACGTTGGGCAGCACGTACGTGAACGCGCCCATGCCGGCCACACGCGCTTTCGCCGGGTGATAGGCGGCATACGCACCGGCCGCCGAGGTTCGCGCCGAGGGAGCGAGCCAGTACTCCACGCTCAGCTTCGACAGATCCGGACCGATATCAGGCCCCGTTAGATAGGAAGCGAATGCGTGGGCAGTCGCCTTCTTGTCCGCGTCCTGCTGCTCGCGCACGGCGATGAAGCCGAGGCCGCCCCAGCCGGTCTGCTCACCGTCACCCTTCGGGAAGTTCGCGATGTCCCAGTTCTTGCCGAACTGCCATTGGTCCTGCTGGGAATTCAACACGTTGATGAACGCGCTCGGTCGCTGCAGGATGGCCACGTCACGACTGGCGAAGTGCGCCTCGGCATCATTGGGCTTCAACGTCAAATAGTCGGGCGGCATGACTTTGGCCTGCGGCAGCGCCTGCCACTTGGTGAACCCGGACTCGGTTTGGGGCGTGTTCCACGTCCATTTCGACAGGTCCTGCGAAAACGGGCGGGCACCGTCGATGAGCAGGTAGGCGTATTCGTCGTTGGCCTGGGCGAAGCCGTAGACCTGCTGGCCGCTTGAGCTCTTGAAGGTGAGCTTCTTGGCCGCAGCCACAAACTGGTCGTAGGTCCAGCTGCCGTTGGTGGGCGGCTCCACGCCAACTTCCTTGAAATAGTCGAGGTTGATGTACTCGTACCAGGGGACGATCCAGAGTGGGTACGCGACCACCGTGCCCTTGTAGGTTGTGGCGTTGAGCGCGCTCGAATTGAAATCCTTCCGATCGGCATCGCTGAACGGGGGAGGCGAAAGCTGGCCGGCCGCGGCGTACTTGAGCACGTCGCCACCGGTGGTGTGAAACACATCTGGCCCAGCGTGCTGCTGCAAGATCGCGATGTCGAACTTCTGGTCTGTTTCGGGGCCGAAGGGGCCGCCCTGGATGGTGATGGTGACGTTGGGATAACGCTGGGTGAATGCCTTCACGGCAGCGTCGGACGTGACGGTCTCGGCGTTCTGAGAACCCGGGGTGTAGTTGCGACGCCACCACTCGATGCTGATCGGCTTGCTCGGAACGCCAGCCGCGGCGGCCTGCGCGGGCGCCTGAGTTGGAGCTGCGCCCGCGGCCGTCGTCGGGGGTGCGGCCGCCGAGGTGGGCTGTGCAGCGGGCGCGGTCGAGCTTGGTCCGCACGCGGCAGCCAGGCCCGTTGCAGCGACAGCCAGGCCCAGACTCCGCAGCAGTTGGCGACGTGAGTACGGTCGCATAGGAGGTCTAGTGTGCCTGTGCGAGCCAGTGCTCGTACAGGTCGGCAACGACTTCGTCGATGGGCGCACGGTGCGTCTCGACGTCCAGGACGTCCGTTTGCGCGGCGGCCTGTTGGAGCAGGTCCGCAAGTTTGACGACGGCCGCGTCGAAGGCGAATTCGTGGCGTCCGCCGTCGGTGCGCAGGAGTTCGGCCCCGGCAAGCCTGGGGGGCGCAGTTGATGTGGTCTCGAGCGTGAGGACGCGGCGCTGGCTGAGCTGTCGACGAAGCTCGGCAAAGTCGCCATCGAAGGCGATCTGACCTTCGTGCAGCAGCACGATGCGGCCAGCGAGCTGCTCCAACTCCGCCATGTCGTGGCTGGTCACGATCACGCTCAGGCCGCGGTCGCGATTCAACTGCTTAATAAAGGAAAGAATGCGGCGGCGCACGAGCACGTCCAACCCCAATGTCGGCTCGTCCAGGAACAGGATCTCAGGCTCGTGCAGCAGCGCGAGCGCCAGGTCGGCGCGCATGCGCTGGCCGAGGCTCAGCTCGCGCGCAAGCGTGTGGAAGATATCGTCCAGTCCGAGCAGCTCCCGCACCAATCCGACCATTCGCTCGTACTGCTCGCGGTCAATGTCCCATACCACGCGCTTCCACTCGAAGCTGGCCGCGATGGGATGATCCCACCACAGCTCAGTGCGCTGGCCGAAGACGACGCCGACTCGGCCGACGTACTTGACTCGATCGTGGACGGGGTCCATTCCGAGCGCGTGGACGGTGCCACTGTCGGGTGCAAGCAAGCCTGACAGGAGTTTGATTGTGGTGCTCTTGCCGGCGCCGTTCGGACCGGCGTACGCCACGATCTCGCCGCGACGGACCGTCAGGTCGATGCCGCGCAGCGCGTGAACGACGCGGATCTGGGGTCGCAGCAGGTTGCCCATGACGTCCGCCAGGCGCGCCGAGCGAACGCGCTGGTAGTACGTTTTGCGGACGCCGCGTAACTCAACGACGGTGTCCGTAGTCGAGGTAGCGACTCGATCCAGTGCGGCCATAGTGGTGGAGTCCACGTGTAAAGATCCAGGCGGCGAACGCCGCGAATAGTACGGCCGCGGCTGGCGCGACTGCCGCATCGGGCCACGCGAGCGGCGCCAGGCCGAGCAGCGCGCGTGACGGATACCACGCCACTATCCCAGCGGGCACGACCGTGAGCAGGCTGCCGAGCGCCCAGCCGCTCAGGCCATCCAGGGGGAACGGGGTCAACGCCTGCAGCAGATCCCAGGTGTGGGAGTTGATCTCTTCGGCGGCGCGCGGCGCCCAGAAGGCAATGCTGGCCCACGCGTATTCGAACGACAGCACAACCGTGATGGACGCCACCAAATAGGCGATGAACTGCAGGCACCACCCGGGCGAGAAGATGAGATTCAGTTGCTGGCCGGCCGCGCCGAGCAGGATCGCGGACGGCAAGAGCATGCCCGTGCCGGTGACGGGAGCGAACCCCTCAGTCACCAGCGCCATCCACAGCGGCTGGGGCTGAATCAGCAGGTGATCGAGTTGGCCGCGGCCGATGCGTCGGCTGACGTGAGCGAGGTTGTAGTTGAAGAAGCTGTCGATGAGGAGCCGTACGAGTAGCGCGTAGCCGAGCAGGAACAACACCTGGGGCTTGGTCCATGCGCCGATGCCGTCAAACCGCTCGGCCAGCAGGAAGGTGGCCGTGGCCGCGGCAGCGCCCCTGACGAGGTCCGAGAAGTAGTAGATCAGCGCTACGCGCGGGCCGCGCGCGACAAAGAGCAGATCCATGACGGCGTAGAGTCGCCAGAGGCGGAGGAGCCTAGCCACCGTAGCTGGCCAGCTTTTCGCGATTGGCGCGCCAGATCCAGTTCGCGATCGGCCACAGCGTGATGCCCCAGAAGAGCTGCGTGGCAATGAGCAGCGGCGGGTTGCCGGCGCCGGTATAGATCGCGAGTGGCGCCCAGGTGGTTGCTGCGAATGGCAACCAGCTAAAGAGCTCGCCGATGCCAGCGGGGTAGTACGCCAGTGGAAGCAGTTGGCCCGAAAGCACGGTGGCGATGGCCACACGCACATAGTCGACCAGCCACACCGGTTGCTCGAATGCGACCACGATCGCGCCAGAGAACTGCTCCAGAGCCAAGCCAACCACAATGCTCAGGGCCAGACTCGTGATGAAGAGGATTGCGTGCGGTGGGCTGGCTGGGCGTGGATCGACGCCGAGGAGGGGTGCGATGGCGAAGAGTGGAAGTGAAAACAGCACAAGATCGATGCTCCACCGGCCAGCCATCTCCGCTGCCAACTGGCGAATCAACCCCATCGGCCTCAGGAAGCGGATAACGAGCGTGCCGTCCCACATGGCGTCGTTCAGGCTGGTGCGGAGGTTGAGCTGTGCCGCGAAGACCTCGGCGATGAGCGTGTAGGTGAGCACCTGCGGCAGCGTCATTGAACCCGTTGCATGGCTTGCGAACACGGTCCGCCACAGCGCCAGCAACACCAGCACGCGGAGGAAGCGGAGGGCATATTCGAGCAGAAAAAAGGGTGTGTCGAAGAACGCCGCCGCCGCCATCGACGCCGTTTTGAGGTAGGCGTCCTCTGGCAAACGCACCGCGGTCCGCCAGGTGCTCAGTGCCCGAACGTGGTGGCGTAGTCGCGCTGCAGCCGCTGCGGCAGAAATGTCTCTTCGAACTCGCGGATGCGCGGCGCACCAACCAAGTTCGCCTGATCGGGCAACCCGTACGGCGTCTCGCGCATGCGCGACGTCCAATCTTCGAGGGCAATCGGACCCCTTGCTCTGAAATCGTTGAGCACGTACCAGGCGGCCTGGGCGCCAACCGTCGCGGCGAAGACCGGATACAGCGCAATGCGCGCTCCGAGTTGCTCCATCTCGGCTGGTTCGGGGCCGGGCCGGCTGCCCCAGATGACCATAACCGGCGCGGGAATGCGCTCGCAGGCGACCTTGAGCTGCTCGCGCGTCTGGACCGAATTCATCCACACGAAGTCGGCCCCGCCATCAGTCACGTAGGCAATCGCGCGCTCGACCGCGTCCTCGAACCGCTCGCCTTCGGCCCCGATCGAGTCACACCGCGCGCACACCACGAACTCCGGATCGAGCTCTGCGCGCGCTGCCACAGCCGCCTTGATTTTGCCCACTGCCTCGTCGACCGGGATTACGCGGCGGCCTGCCATGGTCGCAGACTTCTTGGGCGCCTCCTGATCTTCGATCTGCAGCCCGGCCACGCCGGCGCGCACGAATTCCTGCACCGCGAAAAAGACGTTCGTGGCATTGCCGTAGCCCGTATCCGCATCGACCAGGATCGGAATGTTCACCCGGGATTGCACGTGGCGGGTGTGATCGACCATATCTCTGAGGCCGACCAGGCCCATGTCGGGCACGCCGTAGAGAAAGGCCGAGGTCTGTGAGCCAGCAACAAAAAACGATTCGAAGCCCGCCGCCTCGGCCATCTTTGCGTACAGCGGACTGAAGCCGCCGGGCATGATGCTGAGGTTGGGTCGCGCCAGCAGCTCGCGGAACCGGCGTCGGGGCGAGAGAGAGGAGGTCTCTGGAGGGGTGGTCATGCAGCGGTCTAGCCTACTCCGGCAGGGACGCGTGCATCGCTCGGCTGGGGTTGTCGTTGGCGGAATGCTGGCAGGGGCGGGCTGCCTCTGGATCTGGCACGAGTCCCCGCGCCTCACTGCGATTTACAACGCGGAGTACACCAGCGCGTTCCTTGGGGCATTCCCGTGGATTCTGGGTTTCGCAGATCTCGCACCTGGTGGGGTCGACGCGGGCCAGTCCGTTGCGCGTTTGCTGCTGGGTCTCGGGCTCATGGCCTCGGGCTACCTGGTCGCGATTGTCTGCGCGCAGGAGGTTGTGACCTGGCTGGTCGTCGTCTTCGCGGTGGTCTTCCGCTGCACGCTCGCGCTGCTGCCTGGACTCTTCAGCACGGACGTCTTTTCATACGTGATGTACGGCCGCATCGCCGCGGTCCACGGCGAGAACCCGTACGTGTCGCCCCCGTCGGCTTTCGCAGACGACCCGTTCCTGACCTGGGTGTTTCCGTTCTGGCGCGGCCAGCCTTCGGTCTATGGTCCGCTCTGGACAGACCTCAGTCAGACTCTCTCGGCGATCACGGGATCCTGGAGTGCGTTCGGGCAGGTGCTCGCTTACCGCGGGATGGTCATCGGCTTCGATGCTGTTGCCCTGGTCTCGCTGTGGGCACTTCTCGGGCGGCTTCAGCCGCAGGATCGCCCTCGGCTGTGGCTACTGTATGCCTGGAACCCGTTGGTGGTGTTCGACCTGGTTGGCGCATCACACAACGATGCGGTGATGCTGGCGCTGCTGTTAGTGGGCGTGCTCTGCGTGTACGGCGCGCGCAGTTCAGGCGTGGTCGTTGGCCTCGGGGTGGTGGCGCTGAGCGCAATGGTGAAGTTCGTGACCGCGGTTGCCGTGCCTGTGCTGGCCGTCGCATGGGCGGCATCCGCTCGCGACAGGCGTGACCGCGCGCTGCGGCTCGGACTTGGGCTTGGCGTGCCGGCGGTCGTTGCCGGCGCGCTGTGGTGGCCGTGGCTTGCCGCCGGCACGGATGCCCTGGCGCCGATGCGCGAGGCCGCCAGCGGACGCCTGGTTCTGAACTCGGCGGTCCTAGTCCTGGTCCAAGGTCCACTTGCGCCGGAGCTCGCGACGTTTGTTGCGCGCGCTGCATTCGTGGTTTGGTGCGCGTGGGAGCTGCTGCGCGTGTGGCGCTCTCCGCGCGGGGCGATTGGGGCCTCGGCCCGGCTGTTCCTCGGGTTGCCGCTGCTGGTGCTCACGTGGGTGTGGAGCTGGTACTTCAGCTGGTCGCTCGCGCTGGCTGTACTGCTCGGCGTCCGCTCGGGCCTCACCCGGCTCACGGTGGCCTATACCCTGGTGGGGCTGCCGGTGGTAACTGCCCACCAGTACCTGAACGAGCAGTTGCCGGGATTCTGGATCGTAGCGATGGCAGTGGCGCCACTGATCGTGCTGGTGCCAATCCGCTCGGGCCGCGTGGCTCGTACATTCATAAAAACGGGAGGGAGACAGCCGATGACCCTGCGGACGTTGCCTCCAGCGTGGGGGATCACGATCGTTCGACTTGTGGCCGGGATCATCATCTTCTGGGCCGCGGTCGAGAAGTTCAATGCGGGCGGATTTGCAAACTGGACCAAGGCAATGGCCAATTTCGGTTTTCCGGTGCCTGAGTTCTGGGGCGTGTTCATCCCCATGCTCGAACTGGTCGGCGGCGCCATGCTGATCCTGGGACTCGGAGCGCGTTGGGCCGCGGTGTTCTTTGTGATCGAGTACCTGGGGACCAGCATGTGGCTAAAGACCACACGCCCGGCGCCGTTTGGCGGCTGGGACAGCATGCGCATCGACCTGATGCTGCTGGCCGCCGCCGTCACGATCCTGTTGGTTGGACCGGGCGCCTTCGCGCTGGAGTCGTGGATTCTGCACCGTGGCCGCGGCCGCGCCGGCGTGCCGATGGCCGGGCGGGCGGTTCCGGGCTAAGCCTTACCTACTCTGGCAACCAGCGGCCCACGGCACAGCCGCAGCCGGTGCCCGCGGGGGATCGATAGCCTGGCTGATACGTGATCTGCTCCATCGGCGTATCGCCCATTGCGCCGGCTGCTGCGACCCAATTCAGGATCTCGGTCGTCGCCGACTGCAATTTGTAGCGCGGCAACGTCGAGAGGATGCCACCATCGGCTGTGGTCAATCCTTGAAGCGCCAGGCGGTCGATCTCCTCGTCCACTGTGAAGTGGCTCAGGCCGCCCGAGGTCACGACCGCGACGCGTGCATCGCTGTCCCAGGCTTCGATCGCTTCGCGCACACTTCGGCCCAATGCGTAGGCGCGGCGAGGGCTGATCCAATTCGGTGGGTAGCAGGTGTTGATCGTGATCGGCACCATCGGCGGCCGTTTTCCGTTGAACCAGCGGCAAACCGGAAAGGCGAACGCGTGGGCCATCCCCTGGCGCCGTGGCTTCGTTTGGCGCTGGAAGTCGAGATACCAGGTGCCTGGACCGATCGTTCCGCCGTACTCCTCTTTCATGTAGCGCGACTGGGCAACGTCGAAGTCGCGTTCGGCGAGTTGTTCGACGATGTGCAGACCCAGGTTGGTGTCCACCGGATAGTCGATGACCTCAGTGCCGTACACGGAAGCGGAGATGCGCACTGCCTCCGACATCCCCGGGCGGTTCCCCAGACGCGGGTAATGCGTGAGCATGTCGCCCCAGTAGACGCTGATCATCGGGTAGTTGTCGTCGAAGAACATCTCGTCCTGGTCATCGCCAAACATGACGACCACGTCTGGATTGACCTGAGCGAACGTGTCCTGCAACTCGTTCAGCGCGACCTGAATGGCGTTGAACTTCTTGCAGAAGACCTCTTCGTCGATGTGGTCGGCGATCTTGGGATCGGCCGAAGCCAGCAGCTCGTCATAGGTGACGTGTTTGCCATCAGTAGGCCGGACCAGCTCGCGATTGCGCTTGTCGTCGTCGGCGCGCTTAGCCCAGTCCTGGCCTGGCAGGCTCATCAGCGGCGTATGAGAAGACGCGAAGCCTGCAACGATTTTGGCCATGTCCGGAATGGACCCCCTTTGCGTATCGGAGCATCAGTATAAGGTCCCACCCGCCCACCCACTTTTCCATGGGGGCTCCGCCCCCTGGAGAGAGCCCCCGGGAGGGCGGGGTCCAGCGCCACGGACCGGGTGGCAAAACCAGTTTAGACCGCTACTGGATGGGCAACGTCCGCCACGACGTCTTGCAGGTTATAGATGCGCAGCATGGTGGCGCCCAGGATCGGCTCGCGCTCCGATTCGGGCACGCCCTCGAAGTTGCGCTCGATGGCTTCCATTGACTTGGGGAACGTCGAGTCGAAGTGAGGATAGTCCGAGCCCCACATCAGGTTCTCCACGCCGATCAGGTCACGGCAGCGGATGCCTGGCACGTCGTCCTGGAATGTGGCGTACACCTGGCGGCGCCAGATGTCGGCAGCGTTCTGGCCCTTGAGTTTCGGGAATCGCGGGCCGAATCGGTACGAATACCACTCCAGCCGCTTCAGGTAGTTCGGCATCCAGCCGATGTCGTTTTCGACCGAGATGATCTTCAGGCGTGGATGGGCGTCCAGGACGCCGCCGGTGATCATCTCAGCGATGGTGCGGAACGCCGGCACCGGCAGCGTTACGCCATCCACGATGGGATTGGCGCCGACCTGCGGGCCACCCTGTCGCGTCAGGATGTGGATGTTGACGGGAAGCTCGTAGTCCTCGACGGCGGTCCAGAACGTGTCCCACATGGGGTTGTCGTAGCGGCGCTCGGCGAGTGGGTCATTCGAGATGAAAATCCCACGGAAGCCCATCCTCTTGATGCGATCTAGCTCCTTCAGATCTTCCTCGGGATCGGTCATGGAGATGTTTGCGACTGGGAAGAGGCGCTTCGGCGCGTACGAGGCATACTCGGCGGCCCAGTCGTTATAGGCGCGGTGCGCGTCGCGCTGAAATTCCTCGTCGGGATGACTGAACAGCGACATGCCGAAGCCGCAGTAGAAGATTTCGCCGGCGAGGCCGTCGGCGTCCATGTCCTTGAGGCGTTCTTGCGGATCCCAGGACCCGGGACGGCACACGGCGTAGCCGCCTCTGCTGAACTTCTCGAGGTCTTCGGGTGGAATGCCCGCGCAGCCGAGGCTGGTGGGATTGAACGGTCGAAGTGGCGCGCACACCAGAAAGTCGCCGGTCTGGCCGTTGAACTCGTGCTCCAGGTGTGGAGCGCGATCACGGAACTTCGGCTGCATGCGCGTGGTCCAGAGATCGGGCGGCTCGAGAACGTGCGAATCGGCGGAGAAGATGCGCTGCACCATCAGTCTTGTGGCACCCCCTTAGACGTGATCGTAACGCGCCGCCCCCGAAGGTGGGGCGTCAGGCGGTGATCGCGTGGGCCTCGCGGAGTGGGGCGATTACGGTTTCGGCGAAGAGCTCTAACTGATCGGCGGTGCCGCGGGCGCCTGAGGTGCGGCTGCTCATCAAGATGCACGAAATTTCATCGGCGCCGTCGGCGAGGGCACGCTCCAGCCGCGCGCGCACATCATCGGGAGTGCCGGCAACCGCCAGCTGGTCGATCCAGCGTTCGGGTACCAGGGTGGTGTAATCCGTGTCCCAGCGATGGCCCTGCTGGTGCGCCGCCTGCAGCTTCTCGAGAGCCGCGCGATCCTCGTCCGACAAATCATTCACGGCGCGCCCGAACGTATTCATGGCCCGTCGCGCCACACTGCCGCGCACCGCCGCGCGGGCCGCCTCGCGATCGCGGTCGACGCACGCCGTGGTCCAGAACAGGATTCGCGTTGCGCCAGGCGGTCGGCCGGCCTCGCGCTCACCCTCGCGGATCAGCTCGATCGACTTCGGCAGCTGGTCGGGCATGCCGCTGACCAGCGCGGCATCTCCCACACGCCCGGCGAGGCGTAGCGTACGCTCGCCCGAGGCGGCGACGTAGATGGGCACGGGGCTCGACTCGCGCTTTTGCAGGTAACTGAGCCGGAGCGAACGGGTCGCACCCTGGGTCTCTTCGCCACGGAGCAACGAGCGAATGGCTACCACGGCTTGTTCGAGGTCGCGAAGGCTCGTGCGCGGCACGCCCAGGTTCAGCGGCCCGCTGTCGCCGACGCCGAAGCCGAGTCGAATGCGGCCTGGCGCAAGCTCGTCCAGGGTGGCCATCCCGCTCGCGATTACGCTGGGGTGTCGGCCGGCCAGGTGGCTCACACCTGGGCCGAGGCCGATGCGGCTGGTCGAGGCGGCCAGGGCGCCGAGGATGACCATGGCTTCGCGCACGATCAGGTGCGAGTCGGTCACCCAGAACACGTCGTACTGCAGCCGTTCGGCAAGCTGCGCGGCCTCGATGACGTTGGCGACCGGAACATTCGCGGCAAAGCCCACGCCAAACTGAAGGCGCGTGCTCATGCGGCGACTCCGCGGCCGACCGAGGTCTCGGCACCGAGATCCGCGAGTTGTGGCACGACCTCGCCTGCGAACAGGTCCATCGAACGCTGCCAGATCGATGGATCGGACCAATCGGTGGCGCCGATCAGCAGCCCGCCGAAGCCGCCGACCGATGCATGCAGCTCGCGGATCTTGCCTGCCACCGTCGCCGGGCTGCCCACGATCCAGACCTTGTCGCACAGGTACTCCAGCGTGAGGTCCGCGTCGGACATCGACTCCTCGAGCTTCAAGCCGCTGAGACCACGCGTCTGGCCCAGCAGCGGCAGGAAATAGTCACGATAATCGCGGCCCACGGCGCCTTCGAGCGCTTCACGGCGCGCCTGCTCGTCGGTGGGCGCGACGTGCACGGCACGGCAAACACGCCACTCGGCGCGATGCGCATCGCGGCCGCCGCGTGCAGCACCTTCCACCACGCTCGCCCAGTGCGACCGAAGCACGCGCGGCGTCACGAAGTTGATGCTCATCGGGATCCAGCCGCGTTCGCCAGCCAGGCCAAGCGTCTCGGACTTCTCGGTTACGCCAGCGACGGCAATGGGCGGATGCGGCCGCTGGTATGGCTTGAGATGGACGTGCTTGCGGATGCGCAGGTCCTCCGTGGGGACCTGGTAGGTCCAGTAGTGCTCGGAGTACGCGCCCGGGCGCGGATCGTCCCAGAGGGCAAGCACGGCATCCACCACGTCGATCGAGATCTGGCGTTGGGCGCCAGTTTTTGGATCGATCCCCGCCACCTCGAAGTCACCTGGAAACCCGCCGGAGCCGATGCCCCAGAGAAACCGTCCCTGCGCTAGCTGGTCCAGCATGGCGATGCGGTGGGCCAGATGGAACGGGTTGTGATTCGGCAGGCAACTGACGCCGGTGCCCAGCTTGATCGTTTTGGTGCGTTGGAGCGCAGCACCGATGAAGATGTCGGGCGCCGGGATGTTCTCCCATTCGGCGGTGAAGTGCTCACCGATCCAGGCTTCGTGGAAGCCGAGCCGGTCGAGGTGTTCGATCTGGGCCAGATCCGTCTGGAGTGTGACGCCGACGTCTGAGCCAGGCGGGTGCATCGGCATCATGAAGTACCCGAAGCGCATGACGCCATTGGTAACACGCGGCTCGGCGCGCGTGTCGCGCAGCCGCCATTGGTAGGATGGACGGACGGATGGCGTCGGCCGCGGCGTTGCTCGATCAGGTCCTTGCGACAGTCGGTGAGCCGCCGGCGGAGCGGGCTGTAGAGCTGTTTGGCGCGGATCCGGTGCTGCCCTCACCGTTACCGATTGGTGAGGCGGGTGCGGCGACCATTGCCGCGGCCGGGCTGATGGCGGCGCGGCTGTGGAAACTGCGTAATGGTCGAACGCAGACGGTTCGGGTCGCAGTGGACGCCGCCGCGGCCGCGATGCGCAGTGGCCGGTACCTGCGTCTGGAATCGGAGATCGCTTCCTCCATGGCGGACTTTCGACCTCGGGCGGCGCGCGGCGGCACTGCCGTCTTTCCGAGCCGCGATGGCCGGTGGATTTACCTGCATCGCGCATTCCCACACCATCGCGCCCGGATCTGCTCGGTGCTCGATTGCACGGAGGACGAGGCCGAGATCGCCGCCGCGGCCAAGGCCTGGGACGCACTCGCTCTCGAAGACGCGGTCGTGCGCGCCGACGCGTGCGCGGCAATGGTGCGCAGTGCAGCGGACTGGCGCACGCTCGAACAAGCGCGCGCATTGGAGGATTTGCCGCTCCTGGAAGTTGACCGCGTCGCAGACGCCCAGCCCATTCCGTTACCGTCGGCTGCGCGACCACTGACCGGCGTGCGCGTGCTCGACCTCACGCGAGTCCTGGCCGGACCAACGTGTGCCCGCACGCTTGCCGAGCATGGCGCAGACGTGTTGCGCGTAGGCACTGTTCGCTGGCCTGACGATTTGCAGATGATGCGCGACACCGGGCACGGCAAGCGTTCATGCGCACTGGACCTGACGGTGGGCGACGACGCAGAGCAGTTGCGGTCGCTGGTGCGCGGTGCGGACGTCTTTTCGCAGGGCTATCGGCCGGGTGCTCTGGCGCGCCTGGGTTTCGGGCTGGAAGAGGTGGCTGCCCTCCGGCCGGGGATTATCTACGTGCAGTTGAGCGCATTCAGCCATCGCGGACCGTGGGCGGAGCGGCGCGGCTTCGACAGTATCGTGCAGGCGCACAGCGGCATCGCGGACGAGCACGCCCTCGACGGGACGCCGCGGTTTGCGCCCGCAAATCCGCTGGACTACATGACCGGCTATCTCGCTGCGTTCGGCGTCATGGTCGCTCTGTCGCGCCGCGCCCACGAGGGTGGCAGCTATCGCGTGCGGCTCTCGCTCGCGCAGACTGGCCGCTGGCTCGCAGGGCTGCCGCGAGTTGCCTGCGACGGCGTCGCTGCCGACCTGCCGCGCGCGCGCCTCGACGCGTTGATGATGACCTCCGAAACGCCGTTCGGTCGCTTGCGGCACCTCGCGCCCGTGGCGCAGCTCAGCGAGACGCCCGCACGGTGGGACCGGCCGTCGGTGCCGCTGGACCACGACACGCCCGAGTGGCTGCCGCACACAATCTGACGCCCGTCACGTCAATCGGGACCTCAGGTCCGAACGCGGTTCAGAAAAGCGGCGACGGCCTGGTGGTGCTCGTCCGTCGTGTAGCAAATGGCTTGCGCTTGCGCGCCAAGGGCGAAGGCCTGATCGGCGGTGAGCTCAAAGGTCTGATCGATGATGGCCTTGCTCAGCGCCAGCGCTGGACCTGCGCCCGTCCCGAGCTCGGTGGCCCACTCCACCGCGTTGGACACAAGCTCGGCGGCAGCCGCCACTCGGTCGGCGAGCCCGATGCGCAGGGCTTCGTCGGCCATAACTCGGCGGGCGGAGAAGATCAGCTCCTTGGCTTTCGGCAGGCCGACTCGCCGGGGCAAGAAGTAAAGTCCACCGCCGTCGGGGATCAAGCCCCGCTGCACGTAACTCATCGTGAAAAACGCCTGCTCGGACGCAACGATGAAGTCGCAACACAGCGCCATGTCCATGCCGAGACCGGCGGCCGCGCCGTTGACGGCCGCGATCGTTGGCTTCTCCAGAGAATGCAGGGCGCCGACCATTCCGTGCAGTCGGCGCTGGCGCAGCCAGCCGTTGGCGCCGAGCGACCCTGCCGGTGCCTGCATGCGCTGGCGCATTGCCGAAATGTCGCCGCCTGCGCAAAACGCTGGGCCGTTGCCGGTCAGGACCAGCGCCCTGATGCTCGGGTCATTGGCGACGCGATCGAGAACCACCTGAAGCTCGGCCCGCGTCGGCTCATCAATGGCATTGCGCACCGACGGTCGATTGAGCCGGGCCAGACCGACGCACCCGGCTTCGACCGAGAATTGGACACGCTGTTCGTCCATAGCCTACGCGGTTACGAGCGAGCGCTTGTATCCGTTGTGGTGGTCTGTCCAGAGCTCACCGAAGTCGGACTCTGGGCTGGTGACCTGGAGCGGCACGGCGCGAAAGAGGTTCGGATCGCTCAGGATCGCTGGCTCGATGCCCTTTTCCAGGTTGCGCGCCATGCGCATCATCATGCGCCGCCAGAAGATGATTGCGACATCCGTTGTGCCGAGGTGCTCCTGGGTGCGGTCGTAAATGGGACCCATCGATTCCGTCATGGCCGCGTCCTCGACGCGATTGCCGGGTAGGCCAGTGTAGTTGTACGTCTTCTGCCTCTGGCGGTCGATGAGATAGTCGTTGTCCTTGTTGCGCACGCGCCGCCAGGTGCCGGGGATGAAGGTGTTCGTCGGATCTACGGCGGGATCCGCATCGCCTGGGGTGAGCTGACCTGGCTTGAGCACCCAGGAAACACCGTCGAGCGGAGGCGGCTCGACGACGAACCACCAGCTGTGCTCATCGTCCATTGGCAGCGTGAAGTGGCCGCTGCCAGGGTACTTGGCACCCGGGATCGAGATGAACATCGGCAACACGAATGTCGTGACGCGCCAGAAGTAATCGTCACCCGATGGACGGCGGGCCCCGTAGGCAAAGCCGAAATCGGTCTCCATAGTGGTCAGCCGTGGGGCCCCATAGTTGATCGGTCGCTCCTGCTGGCCGAACTTGCGGTGCAGGAACGACACATGCGCCGAGTCCAAGTCACCCTCGACGCCCTGGCTGTAATTCGACTCCTGCATCCACTTGCGCACCTGGCTGCGATTGGCGTCAGGCAGCGTGCACCAGTGGTAGTTCGGCAGCGCAGGCTGTTTTTCGGGTGGCCCCATGTAGATCCAGACAAAGCCGCCGAGTTCGGCTGACGGATACGCCGTGGCCTTGACCTTCTGTTTGAAGTCGGATTCCGCCGGCTCATTGGGCATGTCGATGCAGTTGCCCTCGACGTCGAATTTCCAGCCGTGATAGACGCACCTGAGGCCGGCCTCTTCGTTGCGTCCGAAGAATAGCGATGCCCCACGATGCGGGCAGTTGTTCTGGATGAAGCCAACCTTCCCATTGGTGTCGCGGAAGGCCACCAGGTCCTCGCCGAGGATGCGGAACCGGATCGGATCTGAGTCCGCGTTCGGCAGTTCGTCAGGCAGGAGCGCAGGGAGCCAGAAACGGCGGTACAGGTTGCCCATCGGCGTGCCAGGCCCAGTGCGGGTCAGCAGCTCGTTTTCTTCACGGCTCAACATAGCGTGAGGTTAGCGCTTTACTTTGGGTGCCGGGCAGACCTACAGCGGACCGTTGAGGGCGGGGTCCAGGTTCGCGTGCTCCACGAAGGCCTGGCGCAGCTCACGGGTGGCTTCGACCCAGTCGGAGCCTTCGGGCAGCAGCACGCCGCCGCTGCGGACGCGATAGGCCTCGGGCATGTCCACACCTGGTGGCGGGGTGCCGTAGCGCATGTGCGCCTGGATCGCCGCGATGATGCGACGACGCACGCGAATAATCATCGCGTCGCTGGTGCCGAGGCGCTCCTTGCTGCGGTCGTAGATCGGCCCCATGCTCGAAGTCACCGCAGCGTCTTGCATCGCGATGCCGCTGATGCCTGTAAATCCGCTCGGTCCGGAATTGGCGCGTTGCACCGATCGGTCAATGAGAAAATCGTTGTCGGGCTGAACGATCGGGCGCCAGCGCCCGTACCAATCGGTGGTGCGCGGCTGCATCTGAATCGGGTTGAAGGTGGCGTTGGGTCCGTTGCCACCAGGTCGCCCGCGACTCACCGACATCTGATACGTGATGGTGTGGTGATCATCCAGCGGGACCTCGCACGCATTGCGTTTGCCCAGCCCCAGCACACCTGGAGGCGCCATCGAAAACGACGGGAAGATCCACTGGGCGACGCGCCAGTAGACGGTTCCGTCGTGCGCCGGCCGACGGGCAGCGTACGAGGCGCCACCCTCGGTATCGATCACTTCGAAGTGCGCATGCCGCTGCCGCAGCTGATATTCGGAGAAGCTGCCCTGCGGCACGTCCTCGGGCTGGATCCCGCCGTAGTGCAGGAAGCTCACGTGGGCGGTGTCGATGTGGCCCTCGAGGATCTGGAACCAGTTCGCGTTTTGTTGGTAAGCCCAGGCCTGGGCGCCGGGCAGCATGTTGCCTTCCAGGTCAGGCAACGGTGGTGGCGTTTTGCGCGGCCCGAGGTAAGCCCAGATGATTCCACCTCGTTCTTGCGTGGGGTACGCGGTTGCCTTGACCTTCTGTTTGAAGTCGGACTCGGCGGGCTCATTGGGCATGTCGATGCAGTTGCCAGCCGTGTCGAACTTCCAGCCGTGATATACGCAGCGCAGGCCTGACTCTTCATTGCGGCCGAAGAAGAGGCTCGCGCCTCGGTGGGGGCAGTTGTTCTGAAGCAGGCCGACTTTACCGTTCGTATCGCGGAAGGCGATCAGCTGTTCGCCCAGCATCAGGACGCGGACTGGATCGGAGTCGGGGTTGGGAAGCTCCTCGGTCAGGAGGGCAGGCAGCCAGTACTCGCGGAACATGTTGCCCATCGGGGTGCCGGGGCCAACGCGACAAATGAGCTCATTTTCTTCCTGGGTTAACACGCTATGGCGCTCCTAGGTGGATGACGTTCCTTGGGTGACCGCTTCGCTCCCTTTGGAAGTGAAACAACCACAAGGGTTGGACCTATGGAAGTAAGTAACCACAAAGGGAGGACTGTTCGAAGTACTACTGGGTCGATCCCTGCAATCCTCGTGCGTGGGCAGGCCTACACCAGCACCGCGGTTTGGTAGTTGGCTTCGCCGAGCTGCTCTTGCGGGAAAAGCTCTAGCTTTTTCATCCAGCGGTGGGTCTGCTCGTAGACCTCTTGCGTGTACGGCTCGAACACGATCCGTTCGCCAGGACCGAACGCCCGTACGTCCACCAGTGGCTTGAACTCGTCGGCCATCTCGCGCAGGAAATAGTGCGTATAGCGCTGGTGCTCCACGTCGATGTCGCGCTGGGCGCGTTGGAGCGCGCGGAAGTACTTCTCCACGTCGTCCATCTCGACGTCTTCGCCTGAAATCAGAAAGCCGATCATGAAGGTCGTGTCGACCACTTTGCGGAAGCCCTGCTGCTCGACGATGTACGACTGGAGCCCAAAGACATTCGCGGCGTCGATACGGCGGTCGAGCAGTTGTGCCACGCGGTCGTTCGGCGAGCCGATGAACTTGAGTTTCGCGTCTTCCACCTCGAGGAGTGGTTCCAGCGCCTGCAGCGCAGAGAAGTGGCTGCCAGAGTGGTAGCCGACTCCAACCTCACGTCCGCGAAGGTCTTCGGGCTTGCGGATATCGGAATCAGCTGCCACGTAGATACCTGCAGGAGTGACCGAGTAGGCATGGCCCCACATCTTGCCGTGCTGGCCTGAGGCGGCCATGTTCACTGCCCAGTGGCACGCTGCGGAGATGTCGCAGGTGCGGCCGGCTTCCATCGTCTCGAAGGCGCCGGACTTCACCTCTTCGGTGGACTGGACACTGCCATTGCCGTTCAGGCGGTAGTTGCGGCCGACGCCCACACCATCGGGTGAGCCTGAGAAGTGGAAGACATAGTCGAGGCCTTCCGAACGGAAGTAGCCCTTTTCCTCTGCGACCCACTCCTGAAGGCGATTATGGGGTTGGATCTTAAATGGCATTGTTCCTGTGGCTACCTCCGAGAGGGTTGTTGTGACACGGGTTCGAGCGCTCCGTCACACGGACCAAAAGTAATCAGGGCTCCGCACCGAACCCCGGAATGATGGGATCAGCCTCTCCCCACGAAGGGCATCTTGGTTGCCATGATGGTCATCGTTTGCACGTTGCTCTCGAGCGGCAGGCTCGACATGAACACGATCGCCTGCGCGACGTGCTCGACGTCCATGCGCGGCTCGGGTACCACCTGACCGCCGGGCTGCAGCTGGCCGCCGCTGGACACGCGCGTCATATCCGTCAGTGCGTTGCCGATGTCGATCTGGCTGCAGGCGATGTCATACTTGCGACCATCCAGCGACGTCGCCTTGGTCAACCCGGTAATGGCGTGTTTGGTGGCCGTGTAGGGTGCGGAGTTCGGTCGCGGTGCGTGCGCTGAAATCGAGCCGTTGTTGATGATGCGCCCGCCTCGCGGATCCTGATCCTTCATGATCTTGATGGCCTGCTGGGTGCAGAAGAACGCACCGTTCAGGTTGACGCCGACCACGTCCAGCCACTGCTGCGCGGTCAGGTCCTCCATGTTGATGCCAGGCGCACCACGGCCCGCGTTGTTGAAGAGCACGTCCAGGCGGCCGTACCTGTCCTTGGTATGCGCGAACAGCGCCTCGACCTGGGCTGGATCGGACACGTCCGCCTGGAACGGGTCGATGGGCGCTTCGCCCGCCATTCGGGCGGTTTCCTCTAACGCATCCTTGCGGCGGCCCGCGATCACCACCGAGAAACCGTTGCGGGCCAACGCGAGAGCGGAGGCGCGGCCGATCCCGCTGCCTCCGCCAGTGACGATGGCGACCTTCATCATTTGGGGCCTACTGTCCTTCGTTGAGCTGTTGGGTTTCGACCAGCCACTTGGCGAAGCCGAGGCGCTCCAGGTCCAACACCGTCGTCAGGGACTTCAGGGGTGGACGAGGGACAGGGATCGGCTCGCCGCGCTGGACGTGATCGATGATGTACCGAACGCGCTGCTCCTCCAGGAGCTCCTGGGCTTCCCACGGCGTATCGGCTTCGCTGACCACACCGATCTCAGGGTAGGCGGCAAAGCGGCGCCAGTTTCCGTCGGGCCCCTCCGCTGAGTAGGCCACCAACCGGTAGGGAATTGCGAGATAGTCCTCGAGCTTCATTGGGAAGCCCCCTTTCGGATCACAGCGGACCGTTGAGCGCGGGATCCAGCTCCGGGTGTTCGACGAAGGCCTGGCGCAGCTCGCGCGTGGCCTCGACCCAGTCCGCATCCGCCGGCAGGAACACACCACCCGAACGAACGCGGTAGATCTCAGGATCGTCGACACCTGGCGGCGTGATGCCATGCTGCATGTGCGCCTGGACCGCGGCGATGAGGCGGCGGCGGACGCGAATGACCATCGCGTCGGTGGTGCCAAGGTGCTCCTGGGAGCGATCGTAGATGCTGCCCATGCCCGTGGTCATGGCCGCATCCTGCATACCGACGCCGGTGATGCCGGTGTAGCCGTTGAAACCCGTCTTGCCGCGTTGCGCCTCACGATCGATCAGATAGTCGTTGTCTGGCTGCTGGACAGGGCGGAAGCGGCCGAACCAGTCGGTCGTGTTCGGCTGCATCGGCTGCAGGAAGAACGGATTACCCGGCTGTGGCCTGGTGGGCCGATTGCGGCCGCCGCCGGTCATGGTGAACGTCATGGTGTGGGTATCGTCCATGGGGACGCGCGCCCCGCCACCCTTCTTCGTGCCGAGCACACCTGGCGGTGTGAACGTATAGAACGGAAAGCACCACTGGGCGATGCGCCAGTACGCCTGACCGTCGGGGCCTGGCCGGCGCGCGCCGTAGGCCGCGCCACCCTCGGTGTCGATGACCTCGAAGTGGGCTTGCTTCTGGCGCAGTTGGTACTCCGAGAAACTGCCCTGAATCTGGTCTTCGGCTTTGAGCCCGCCGTAGTGCAGGAAGCCGACGTGGGTGGTATCGATGTCGCCTTCGAGGATCTGCAGCCAGTTGCACGGGAGCTGCGTCGCGCGCACGAACTGGCCGGACTCGGGCTGCATGTTGCCTTCCAGGTCTGGCAGCGGAGGTGGAGTTGTGCGCGGACCGAGGTACGCCCAGACCACCCCACCGCGCTCGTGCGTGGGATAGGCTACGGCCTTGACCTTCTGTTTGAAGTCCGACTCGGCGGGCTCATTCGGCATGTCAATGCAGTTGCCCTCAACGTCGAACTTCCAGCCGTGATACACACAACGCAAGCCTGCTTCCTCGTTTCGTCCGAAGAACAGACTCGCCCCGCGGTGCGGGCAATTGTTCTGGATCAGACCGACCTTGCCGTTGGTATCGCGAAAGGCGATCAACTGCTCGCCGAGCAGCATGATGCGCGCTGGATCTGAATCAGGCGTGGCTACCTCTGAGGACAGCAGCGCAGGCACCCAGTACTCGCGCATGAAGTTGCCCATTGGGGTACCAGGCCCAACGCGGGTGATCAGTTCGTTCTCTTCGACCTTCAGCACGGTTTAGTACTCTCCTGTGAGGCTGTAAAGATGGTACTGCGATGAGTCGGCGGTGGTATCGGCACGGCTCGTGGGTGGTGTTCTTTGGCTGGGAACCATCTGAGAGCGGCTTCTATCTAAATGTC
>Ga0213876_10000847_pt1 | contig 20565 bp, 19 predicted proteins | sample BarmaccomBMRX_R9_FD_160113 | JGI IMG/M metagenome (GOLD analysis project Ga0213876, IMG submission 160113) | Root-associated microbial communities from Barbacenia macrantha in rupestrian grasslands, the National Park of Serra do Cipo, Brazil - RX_R9 | ecosystem: Host-associated > Plants > Roots... | reverse complement strand
GGCGAGGAATGTGATGAGGTTAAGGAAACGCCAGAGGGCCGCGCCTAGATTTGGCGGAACCCACGCCAGGAGCGCGAAAAGGGCAGCGACGGGCGGTGTGTAAATGAACCCTTGATGGGTTTGATACAAGGGCTGGCCGTGCAGCCAGGCCAGTCCGGCCTGTTGATAGGTTGGAAACAGGTCATTCCGGCTGCCTACGATTGCGACGCGCATCACCACGGCGGCAAAGGCCACCACCCAAACGATGATCCCGGCCCAAAGCCAGCGAGAACGAAAAGGACGTTTTAACGCAACGGCGCCGGCGGAAGTCTCCCAGGTCATTTCGGGGTACCATTGCACAAAGCCAGCCGGTCGCGACGGTGGCGGCTAGCCGCCATACGAGGGATCAGGTCCGGTGCGGCAGGACGGTGCCGGCATTTGCATCCGCGAGTAGTTTGGCCATCCCGCTCACCCGGGCGACGTTAATCCGCATTTGGTCCAGATAGGCGTTGTACCCCGACCCGTCCGTCAGCAGCCGGTAAACGCCGCGCAGTTCCGTGTCGAGGGTCGGCAAAACGTGGCGGTAGAAAAACTTTTCCGTTCCCGCCAGCAAGTCCTGGAGGCTCTGATAAGCGCCGAAACTTGAATTTCGAAAACGCGAGAAGGCGCCGGCCTCACGAAATTCCAGGTAAAGGCTGGGCAACCGTTCCGGGTAATCGGGGGCCGCCATCTGGCCGAGCATGTCGCCGGTAACAATGATCGCGGCGATCAACCATTCGCGAACGTTGCGAAAAGGCAATTGATCCAGGCGGGCCGTCACGGCCGTTGCGCAGATCGCGTTCTGGACCTGGCGTATTTCGTCGGGCGTGAAACCGAAACCGGGCAAAAAATCCCAGGCCAGGAAGCAGCTTCTCCCGACGTGAATCGCAGAATATTTTGCCCCGGAACCTTCGCGATCGCCGGTCCGCTTCAAATAACCGGTGTCGTGGAAAAGGACAGCCGCGAAGACGAGCAACCGGTCAGATTCGCGAAACGGTGTAAACTCAGGATTTTCCCGGTGCACCGCCAACAGATCGAGCACCACGTTGGTGGCTTCGAGCGTATGGTTTAGATCGTGAAAAGCCGTATCGCAGGGTAAGAAACCGTCGACACACCCTTGAAAAAGGTTTGTAATGAAGTCGAGCAGCGCATCAGCCAGGCGTACGGTTTCCGCAGGGGCATACTGGAACAGCCGCTGCGAGCGGCCGCGAGTCTCGAAATAACCCTGCAGGTGGAACATTAGAGGGAGATCCAAGAGTCTCCAGCTTCAGGCGGGATGGCAACCAAAATCTACTTACGGCGTCGCCGGCCTCAATACCCGTTCCCGTTTCGCAAGTGGATTCGCGGTCCCTTTTGCGTCCGATCGTCAAGCAGAAAAACGGTTATACGTCTCAGCCAACCAAAAATCCGTCTTTTTGAAACGATTTTTGTTGCTGAGCGGCTACCTTGCTTCTATGATCTTAAATACCAGCTCGATCGGCCCCCAGAACGTGTTCCCCCTCTGGTCGAGCTGGTTTTTTGTTTTATATTCCCTGCCTTCTTTCGTCTGCTGTTCGCATCGGAAATTCCGATGTCCGTTTCCTGATCTTTCGACCAGAAGTGTCCTGACTTTAGCGGACGGGAATGACCGTAGCCCGCGAAACGATAAATCCTTACCCTTTATTCCGCTCGCGACACCTTACCGTTCGTCGTGCGTGGTAACGAATTTACCACGGTAAAAAGGACCGGCGCCATGCGCGGATCGGGAAACAGCGAGGGTTCAACCTGCCGCAAGCCGGCTGCAGCGGTTTCAACGACCAGCTGTGCACCCAGTTTGCCGGAGGTTTTATCGACGTAAACACGGCTTTCCACGATCCCCGGCAGCGCGTCCAGAATCGCTTCCACTTCTTCACAGAAAAAAACGAGGCCATCAATTGTCACCCGGCTGCGCCCTCGTCCGGCAAGGTACAGGTTGCGTTCGGGATCGAGCCGGGCGAAGTCTCCGGTCGGAAAACCGTGTTCGCGCAACAGGCAGCGGCGGGGCCGCCAGGGGTTGAGGTAGCCATCGAGCAGGCCCGGGCCGGCGACGTGCAGTTCGCCCAGTTCGCCGGCGGGAACAGGCCGGCCATCAGCTCCCACGATCGTCACTTGGTAAGCAGGCATGACCTTTCCGACCGAACCGGGCCTGTCGTGCGTTTGATCCAGCGTCAGCAAACCCGCTTCGATGATGCCGAGCGCCACATTCAATGAACGGCCAAAGCGGCTCTGGAAACCGTGCTGCACCTTTTGAGGCAGCAGTGAGGTGGTTGAAATCGCCAGGCGTACTTCGGGCAGGGCGGAAACCGTTGACGCGTTCAGATCCCGGTAAAATGCCGGGGATCCGTAGATCAGGGTTGGGGCATGCGTCTTAGCCAGCATCCGCCAGGTTTCATCGGCTTGCGGGGCCGTCGTCAGGATGGTGGCGCCCCGCGAAAGGTAAAGCAGGACTGAAACGACAAAATGGTCCGCCATTGGAAGTTGAAACCAGACCCGGTCACGCGGGGTGATCCGGAGGATCTGATCGGCTGCCGCGAGGCGATCGAAGATGGTCTGGTGGCTGAGCAGCACGCCTTTGCGCTGGCCTGTCGTCCCGGAGGTGAACCGGATATAAGCGGGGAACGCGGCTCGAAAATCCTCGTCGCGACGGTCGTCGATGGCAGGCACGTGCGCGTTCCGAAAGCCTGCCTTGCGGGCTGCGTGGAGTGCATGCAGCCCGGCTGCCCCCGCGATGTAATCGACCTCTTTGCCGGGAAGAAAGGTGCCCATGGGTACCATGCAAACACCGGCCGCGAGCAGGCCGAGGGCAGTTACCAGAAAACCCGAACCCTCGTCCAGGTACAGTCCATGCCGTTCGCCGGAGCGCACACCCTCGGCGCGAAGCTGCCGAGCGAAAACCTCAGCGTTTGCCACGAGTTCTCGATAGGTCAGCGGACCGGCCGGGTCAGTGAAATTATGGTAAGCGATCTGGTCAGGTTGTGACTCCGCTTGTTTACGGATAAGGGAGAAAATATTCACGAACGGGGTTACCTATGCGCCAAGGCTGGCATTCCGGTCAACGCGTGACAATAGTGTTGCTCTTCCATGTCTGATAAGCGCAAACGGGTGGTGATCAAGTTCGGTACCGGTATTCTCACGGCACCGGCCAGCAATACGCTTGCCACAGCGCAATTTGAACGTTTGACGACCGAAGTTGCGGAACTCATCATCGAAGGTAACGAGTGCATCCTGGTGAGCAGCGGAGCGGTCGGCGCCGGGCTCATGCTGCTGGGTTTGCCCGAAAGGCCCAAGGACCTGAGTTCCATCCAGGCGTGCGCCGCGGTGGGCCAATCCCGGTTGATGCTCCTTTACGAGACGCTTTTTGCACGGCACCAGCTGCGGGTCGCGCAGCTGCTCCTTACGCATCAGGACCTGGACAGTCGTACGCGCTACCGGAACGCCCGCAACACCCTCGAACGGCTGCTGCGGTTCCGCTCGGTGGTGCCCATCATTAATGAGAACGACTCGGTTGCGGTGGAGGAACTGCGGTTCGGCGACAATGACCGGCTTTCTGCGGAAGTGGCGGTGCTTTGCCGGGCGGACCTGCTCATCCTGCTCACCAGCGTGGAAGGGTTGCTCGACCGGGAGGGCCATTGCCTTACTGAGGTGCGCGACGTCGACAGCGTCAGCAACCTTGCTACCCGCGATACCGGTGTTTATTCCAGCGGGGGCATGGTCACGAAGCTGCAGGCGGTCAAACTCGCGGTGCACGCCGGGATCCCAAGCGTGATTGCCAGCGGGTTCCGCCCAGGGGCGCTCAGTGATATCGTGGACGGAAAACCGGTAGGAACTAAATTCACCCCGTAAGTCGTCAAACGTAGTCAAAGAAGATGGTCACTCAAATTTACCACGACTTAGACCAGATCGGATTCAGGGCTCGCCAGGCATCCCGCCTGTTGGCGCGGGTGACGGCGGAACAGAAAACCGCCGCTTTGCTCGCCATGGCTGACGCACTTGAGCAGTCGGTGCCCCAAATCCTGGATGCAAACGGCCAGGACCTGCAGGCTGCCCAGCTTGCCGGGCTGGGGCCGGCCGCCGTCGACCGCCTGCGTTTGAATGAGAAGCGGCTTCACGTCATGGCGAACAGCGTGCGTGACATCGCCGATTTGCACGATCCGGTAGGCGAAACCATCCGGCAATGGGAACGCCCGAACGGCCTGCAGATCAGTAAAGTGCGCGTGCCGATCGGCGTCGTCGGCTTCATCTATGAATCGCGGCCGAACGTCACCAGCGATGCGGCCGCGCTTTGCCTGAAGACGGGCAACGCCATTATCCTGCGCGGCGGCTCTGAGGCCATCCACTCCAACGTGGCGATTGCCCGGGCGCTGCGGGAAGGCTGCGGCCAGGCGGGTTTGCCGGTCGACAGCCTTCAACTGGTGTCCATCACCGATCGCGCCGCGGTGCAGGCAATGGCTGAGATGGACCGGTACATCGACCTGATCATCCCGCGCGGAGGCCGTTCCCTGATCGAGACGGTCACGTCCCTGGCCCGCATGCCCGTGATCAAACACTATGACGGGATCTGCCACGTGTACGTCGATCGCGCCGCCAACCTCGCCATGGCCGAGCGGATCATCGTAAACGCCAAGGCCCAACGCCCCGGGGTTTGCAACGCCGCGGAAACGTTGCTGGTCCACGAAGCGATCGCCGCCGCCTTTCTGCCATCCTGCGCGGAAGCGCTTGCCGCCAAGGGCGTTGAGTTGCGCGGGGATGAGCGGACCCGGCAGATCCTGGGAGAAAACGTCACGCCGGCCACTGAAGACGATTGGCGAACCGAATACCTCGATCTGATTCTCTCCGTGCGCGTGGTGCCGGACATTGCCGCAGCGATCGAACACATCGAGCGCTTTGGTTCTCATCACACCGACACCGTGGTGACGGAGGACCCGGAAGCCGCGGACAAGTTTCTTCGCGAAGTGGATTCTTCGGTCGTCCTCTGGAATGCATCAACCCGCTTCAACGACGGCGGCGAATTCGGGTTCGGGGCGGAGGTCGGCATCAGTACCAACCGGGTACACGCCCGCGGTCCGATGGGTCTGGAAGAGTTAACGATCTACAAGTACATCGTGCGCGGTTCCGGCCAGATCCGCTCATAAGAAATTCATCCACAGATTCTACAGATTTACACAGGTTAAGAGCATTCAGAGGAGTCTCCCGGCACTCGAGTTCAAGCAACGGATTCGCGAGCGGATATCCGCAGAACACGCAGAAGAACGCAGAAAAGAGGAATCATCCACAGATTACACAGATTGACACAGATTAAGCGGATCCCGGCGGCGACTCTAAGGTTGGCACGCGCACCCATCCTCCGGGATGCCGCTCCGAACTCCGAACTCCGAACCCCGAACTCCGAGCTCCATTCGGCGCCCGATACCCGACACTCACAGCACGCCTTGGTCATCGGTCCGGGATTTGTGGGCGGGCTGCTGGCGAGGCGCCTCGGCGAACTTGGGTTTCGGGTAACGGCCCTTACGAAATCGGTCGAAAGCGCCGCGCGGCTCGCTGCGACCGAACCCTTCCTTACCTGCGCCGCCGACATCAGCCGGCCGGAAGCATTCGCCGGTTTGCCGGAGCATTCCTACTCAATTGTGTTTCATTGCGCCAGTTCCGGCCGGGGCGGCGCCCCGGAATACCGGGCGGTATTCTTAGAAGGAACCAGAAACATCCTGCAATGCTTAAGCTGCGGGCATCTGGTGTTTTGCAGTTCGACCTCGGTTTACGGTCAGCAGGACGGTTTAACTGTGGATGAAGCCGCCCCGGCTGAGCCCGAACGTGAAACCGGCCGGATCTTGCTGGAAGCCGAGCGGCTCGTGCTGTCGCACGGAGGCACGGTGGCCCGCCTGGCCGGGCTGTACGGGCCGGGCCGTTGCATTCCACTGGACAAACTGTTCGACGGCACCGCCGTACTTGAGGGCGCTGGTGAACGCCTATTGAACAATCTGCATCAGGTTGACGCGGCAGGCGCACTCATTTACCTGGCGCAACGGGCCGCAGGCGGACTCTATAACGTTGTCGACAATGAGCCGGTGCGCCAACGGGAGTGGTTTGCGTGGGTCTGTGCCAGGCTTAACCGGCCACTGCCGCCCTTCGGGCCACGCGACTTCAACCGTAAACGCGCGTGGACCAATAAAGCCGTCAGTAACGGCAAGCTCCGGGCAGCGGGTTGGCAGCCGGTGTATCCGTCCTTTCGGGAAGGGTTGGCCGAGTTGATTGCGAGTGCCGGGTGCCGGGTAGAGTTTGGAGCTCGGCGTTTGTAGTTCTGTGTAATCTGCGTAATCGGTGGAGGTGTTCTCTTTTCTGCGTTCTCTGTAGATCCGCGGTGCCCGCCGGACCGCCGTGCCCGCTTTTTCCACTAGACATCCTCGGGGCCATCTCCGATCCTCTCCGGCGCAGGGGTCCGGGCCGAACTGTAACGAATTTTTTTGCCGTGCTCCGGCCGCGAATCCCGCTCTGATCTTCATGGCTGAACCATTTGGCGCCCTGGGCGTTATTCCCCGACTGAAAATGCGAGCCGACCTAACTGCAATTTGGCGAAAAGAGAAAAAAACGAAGATCTTCCGGCGGCTCGGGATGAGCCTTAAACCAGGTACAACCGTCTAAGTTCCGCCATGCCCTTCGGCCGTTTCTTTCATCAGGAGTTGATCCGGGAACTGCGGATGGATTGGTCCCGCCCGGACCTGATCTCGGTCCGCTACCCTTTCAGAGACCGGAAGATTGCTCCGGGAGCGGTTTTACACGTTCGCCCGGAGCAAATTGCCCAGTCGGTCTACCGTGGAGAATACGGGGACCAGTTTGGCCCCGGGCAGCACGTCCTCGCCAAGGAAACGCTGCCGATCCTCAACCGGCTGAGTATCTGGCCTTACGGTGCCGGGCAGCCGTTTCAATTTGATCTTTATTTTCTGAACACGGGTTTGATCTCGAATGTGCCGTTCCGGACCTATCAAGCCATCTTTTGGGGTAACGTCGTCCACGAACGGGTGCCGATCCGGTTTGCGGGTGATTTTGACGCACAGATTGTGCACCCGCGCCGTTTTCTGACCGAGGTCGCCGGCGCCGACCAGGCATTCTCGGTGGACGAGTTCAGTGATTCGGTCCGGTTGCGCATCGTTAACCTGATCATTAAATCGGCGCGCGACGCCCGGCTCGGCCTGGACCGATGGCACCGCGAGGTGGCGAACCTCGGCGCGCTTCTCCTGCCTGAGGTCACCGAAGCGGCGCGAAATGAGTATGGGTTTGACGTGCCCAGGTTGCGTCTGACGGAGCTGACGATGCCGCCCGAAATCGAAATCAAGCTCTCGGCGGCCGGTTCCTGATCCGAAGGCAGGGCCTGTGCCGGCCTGTGGCACGGTTCAGGTCGGTTCGGCTCAATTCAACGCGATGTCGACGCCCGATTCCATGCAGCATTCTCCGTTGGAGGGGCTTACCGAACGGTTGATCGCGGACCTGGACCTCACTCGCGAGGAAATCCGGGTGGCGGCACGCGAGCTCGCGGATGAGACGGTCTCGGAAGAGGATAAAGCGGTCTTTTTGGTGGCGCTCAAGACCAAAGGGGAGACCGGCGAAGAATTAGGGTATTTCGCGGAGGCCTTTACCTCGCTGGCGATCCGGCCAAGGTTCCCGCTGGGTGATCAGCCGACCATGGATCTGTGCGGAACCGGGGGCGACCGTCTTGAAATGATTAATGTGTCGACGATCGCCAGCTTCATCGTGGCTGCGGCCGGGGTGGTGGTCTTGAAACATGGGAACCGGGCCATCACTTCAAAATCGGGCGGCACCGACCTGCTGGAACAGTTAGGCATCCCGGCCAATTGCCCGATTCACGTCGTCGAACGCTGCGTGCAGGAGGCTGGACTCGGCTTTCTTTTTGCGCCGCTTTACCATCCGGCCTTCCGGATTGTCGCCCCGATTCGGCGGAAGCTTGCCGAGCAAGGGCACGCCACCATTTTCAATCTGCTCGGGCCGCTGCTCAATCCCGCGCGTCCGCAATACCAATTGGTAGGGGTATTTGCGCCCACGGTCCTGGAAAAATACGCGGTGGCGCTTTCCCGCCTGGGACGGCGCCGGGCGTGGGTCGTCCATGGCCATGTGCCGGCCGGTTCCGGGATGGATGAGATTTCCACCCTGGGTGAAACGCTCGTTTACGAAGTGAAGGGCGAAGCCGCAACGCCGTTCAGCCTGTTTCCGGATCAATTCGGGTTGTCTCCGGTAAGCCTGCACGAACTTCGGGCAGGGGGGCCGGTCGCGAGCGCCCAGGCAGCGCTGCAGATTCTCGGCAGGCAGGACCGGGGACCGCGGCGGGATCTCGTCCTGCTCAATGCGGGCGCCGCGCTGACGGTCGCGGGCCTCACGCCGCGCGTGGAGGACGGGTTGCGCCGGGCGGCTGAACTGGTCGACTCAGGCGCGGCGCTGGAACGGTTGCACACCGTCCAGCGATTTTATCGGGAGGAAATCGGCTGACGCGCGGGCGTGTACGAAACGGAAAGCATCCGGCTTAGAGCCATGCCACCCGGTGGTATGCCGGAATCAGAGCTTGAGCCGCCCTCTGGCGCCATGCCAGAACCGCGCTGCTTCTACAGTCCTCTCGGTTTCATTGAGGCGCTACACAATCAAGTACTTACCATGAACAATCCGGCGGATCCGGCCAGCACGCCGAAACCTTCCGCTTCTAAGGAGTGAATGCCTTCTTCAATGGCCGCCATCAATTCACCCGACTCCTCGATGCCGTCCTCTTCATAGGTCTCAAGCCACTGGCGCAGCTCCGCCCTTTCCTCAGAAAGCTTCTCAATGGCCTCTGGATTTCAATCAAACCGCTCACAACCGAAGCTTAAAGGCCTTGCCGCGAAAAGCCAAGCTTGCGCAACGCCGGCGCCGCGCTGACGGTCGCGGCACAACCGGTAAGCCACGCGTTCTGCCGCCCCTTCAGCAAATCCAACCCGGCGGGGCGAGCGTTTGTTGGGATGGGCGTACGGACGTGACGCCTTAGGAGGGCTCGATCATGATTTAACAGTTACCCAGGGTAAACCCCACCGCCATTTAGTTGCGGATACAAGGCCGGGTATTGCTTTGGTCCCGCAGGGACGGCCGAGGTTAGGCAGGTACTTTTAGTGCCTGTGAGGGCGTTCCCTGGGGTCGCGTCCCCTCGGGACGCCTGAAGGCGGGCGTCAAAGATTGGGGGGACGTTCGGGTTTTGGTAGCCGAGGGTCGCGCCGGGTTTGGCCGGCCGTTTGGGAGCCGGCACCCTGCGGGGCAGCGTTTCAGGCGTCCCGACGGGACGCGCTCCCTCTTAAATGCCCCGTCCAGGGACTGAAGTCCCTGGCTAACCTCAGCCGTCCCTTCGGGACGAGAGCGCCCCCATCCACCGGCCCTTAACTAAATGGCAGTGGGGTAAACCCTGGGCTAAGATCTCCCGGCCCGTTGGGCCTAAGACCGGTTCAACCGGGTACGGGGCACCCGCCGGCGCCGACATGCTTTGAGCCGACACTCCACCAAGATAACCGTCTGAATGGTATTAGATGGTTGCCTGGGTAAAAGTTTGGCTTTCTTTTTCGCCGGATGCTGTCATCCTGGGCCATGGCAAGACCACGAGGCGACCTCGATCCTCACGGCCAAGCCGCCCAGGTGCTCCAACGGCTCAAACGTGAACCGGCCGGCTGGCAGCGCGAGCGGCTCCTGGCCGTCAAACTCGGCCTGGAAGGCCAGTTAACTCTGGAAGAAATCGCCACCCACTTAGGCCGGGCCCGCTCTTGCATTCAGCGCTGGTTAGAGCGCTTTCGGGCCGACGGTCTTGACGGGCTGCTGCATCGGCCTGAAGGCGGCAAGGGGCCGGCTTCGGCGCTCTCGCCCGAGTTGGCCCGGGCGTTGAACCAAAAGGTCGAGGCGCGTGAGTTGCGCCGGGCCGCCGACGCCCAGCGCTGGCTGCGGGAAGAAGGTGGCCTCTCCGTCAAGCTGGCGACCGTCTACAAGTACCTGAAAAACAGCCGGCGCGCGGCTGAAGGTCCCGCGCCCGTGCCACGAAAAAAAGGACCGCGGGGCGGCCGAAAGCGACGGGCAGGCCTGCGTGGAGTTCCTGCACGGCGCGACGGTTGACGGTTGACCTGGACTTCAATGCGCCGGTGCCGGCTTTTTGGCTTTACGCGCCGGGCGCTTGGCGAATTCCCACGCGATCCGGCCCTTTTCCAGGCGCAGCGCGGCATCAAACGGGCGGCCCTTCTTGGAAATAAAGCCCTTGACGACGTCGCTCTTTCCTTGCACGAGCATCTTGCGCATCTGATCGGGCGGGATCTCGCGTTGCAGGATGGTCTTGCTCATCTTGAACGTGCATTTCTTCGAAGGCACGTTCGAGCAGACGTAACCGGTTCCGACGTCGCACACCTCACCGTCCGCGCACATCTGGCATTTGCCGATTACCAGGTGAACCTTCGGATCTACGGTCACGCTTTCCGCGCGGCCGTTTCCGTCGAAGGCGAACTCCGGTTTGTTTTCATCGTTTAACACCAGCACGGCGGAAAAAGGCCGTCCGGTCTTGCTGCGGAACCCTTCCAACGGACCCACCTTCCGGTTCCGGACCAATTCGGTCGCCTCTTCCGTGCTCAATTCACGGCTCGCGATGTTCTTGAAAAACCGGTAATCGCACGATTCGCAGTGGTAGGTGCGGTAATCTTCTTTCAGGTGTGCCGCGCCGCAGTTCGGGCAGCGCACCTCCAGCGTTACGTAATTGCCCGCGACGGTATCGCTCTCAAAGCTCTTGGCGCGGTTTACGATTTCGCGCGTCAGATCCTTGATGTTGGCCATGAAGGTGGAGCGCCCCAGCTTACCCTGCTCCATGAGCTTAAGCTTATATTCCCATTCCCCGGTGAGTTCGGCCGATGAGAGCAGGTCAATCCCGATACCGCGCAGCAAGGTGATCAATGAGATGCCCTTGGAGGTCGCGATGAGGTCCTTGCCTTCGCGGGCGATATAGCCGTCCTGCAGAAGTCCTTCGATGATCGCCGCGCGGGTGGCCGGCGTGCCCAGGCCTTTGGCGGACATGGCCTCGCGCAGTTCCTCATCTTCCATGAGCTTGCCGGCGCTTTCCATGGCCGACAGCAGCGTGGCTTCCGTAAAGCGGGGCGGCGGTTTGGTCTGGTTTTCCTTGACCTCGGCTGAGCGGGTCAGGACGCGTTCTCCGCGCACGATTTCGACCAGCGTCTCGGGATCGTTTTCGCCTGCCGCCTGGCGCCCGTACACGGCCATCCAGCCCGGATCCTTGATGACGCGCCCCTCAGTCTTGAAGGCTTCGCCTTCCACGCGGGTGATCCGGGTCGTCACCTCGAGCTGGGCCGGCGGGAAAAAGACGGCCACAAAACGGCGTGCGATCAAGTCAAAGAGTTTCTGCTGCGCTTCATCCAGGTTTCGCGGCGTTTGGCCGGTCGGGATGATGGCGTTATGGTCCGTGACCTTGGCGTTGTTGAAGATGCGTTTGCTCGGCTTGACCCAATGGCTCTGCAGGACCCGCTCGGCGTGCGGCTTGAGCGTGGGATCCTGGAGGCTGTGCAAAACGTCGCGGCTGGTCGACAGGTAATCTTCGGGCAGGTACCGCGAGTCAGTCCGCGGGTAGGTGATCACCTTGAGGCGTTCATACAGCTGCTGGGCGATCTGCAGGGTGCGCCGCGCGGAAAAGCCGAAGCGCGAGTTGGCTTCGCGCTGGAGCGAAGTCAGGTCGTAGAGCAGGGGAGGCGCCTGTGAAACCGGCTTTTTCTCTTCGGTGACGACGCCCGGTTTGCCCAGGACTTTGGCCCGGAGGGCGTTGGCCTTCTCAAGATCCCAGATGCGCTCGGGTTTACGATCCTCTTCCTGGTTTTTCTGAAAGTTTTCATCGAACCAGCGGCCCCGGTAACTGCCTGCGCCGACCTCGAAATCACCCAGCAACTCCCAGTACGTGCGCGGTTCAAAATCGCGGATGCGCTGCTCGCGTTCGGCCAGGATCGCCAGGGTCGGGGTCTGAACGCGCCCAACCGGCGTCAGCTGGAACCCGCCCACCTTGGAGTTGAATGCCGTCATGGCGCGGGTGGCGTTGATGCCGACCAGCCAGTCGCTTTCGGAGCGGCAGACTGCGGCCTCGGCCAGCGGAACCATTTCCTCATCGGAACGCAGCCGATCGAAGGCGGTCCGGATCGCCTCAGCCGTCATCGACTGAAGCCAGAGGCGGCGCAACGGTTTTTTCACCCCGGCCAGCTGGATGAGGTAACGAAAAATGAGTTCGCCTTCCCGGCCGGCATCGCACGCATTGATGATCAGGTCGACGTCGTCACGTTTCATCAGCCGTTTCAGCAGCTTGAAACGGGATTCGGTTTTCTCGATCGGCTTCAGCTGGAACTCAGCCGGGATGATCGGCAGGTTCTGGAAACTCCATTTGCCGCGCTTTTTGTCCAGTTCGTTGGGCAGGCAAAGTTCGACGAGGTGCCCGATGGCCGAAGAAATCACATACGAATCATTCTCGAAGAAATCGTCTTTTTTCGTAAACCGCCCCAGCGCGCGGCTCAGGTCGAGGGCGACGCTCGGTTTCTCTGCGATGACAAGGGCTTTTCCCATTTCTACTTCGATTCTCCCCAGAAAACGATAAACCAACGGCTGCCGGAGGTCGAGCCGGGATAGTAGAAGGCCGGAGGCCAACTCGCAAATGGAATCGTAATTATAACAGTTTCACGAAATGTTTGCCCGGAAGTTGCCGGACCAGGTTGCGCACCTCCAGCTGGAGCAGCGCGGCGGTGGCTTCGCCCGCGGAAAGCCCGCTTTGCCGGATGATCTGGTCAATGGCGGTTTCCTCAGAGCCGATCGCGTGGTAAACGGCCGCGAGTTCAGGGGGCAAATCGGCCGGGGCGCTCGGCTGCAGCGCCGGCGGGTTCGGGAAGAGGCTTTGCAGATCGTTCAGGATATCCTGCGCATCAATGACCAGCTTGGCGCCCTCCTGGATGAGGCGATTGGAACCCGTTGAGGTCGGGCGGTCGACCTGGCCCGGTACGGCGTAGACCGAGCGTCCCTGTTCGGCGGCCTGATGGGCGCTGATGAGCGCGCCGCTGTTCAGCCCGGCTTCCACCACGAGCACGCCGAAGCTCCAGCCGCTGATGATCCGGTTCCGCATCGGGAACGTCTGGCGGTCGGGTTGAGTTTCCATGGGAAACTCGCTGACCACCGCTCCGGACGAAGCGATCCGTTCCGCCAGGGGCAGGTTCTCCGGCGGATAGAGCTGGTTCAAGCCGCCGCCCAGCACCGCGATCGTCCGGCCCTTGGCGGCCAGCGCACCCTGGTGCGCCGCCGAATCGATGCCGCGGGCCAGACCGCTTACCACCGTGAGCCCGGCATAAGCCAACTGGTAAGCAAACCGTTTTGCACACTCCAGCCCGTAATGGGAAGTCCGGCGAGACCCGACCACCGCGATCGCATGGAAATCACGCGGTTCCAGCGTACCCCAAACGTAAAGCACCGTGGGCGGGTCGTGAATCTCCTTCAAGGAGGGCGGGTATTCCGCGTCGAGAATGGTGACGACGTTGACGCCGGCATTCTCGATCCGGCGCATTTCCGCCGCCAGATCGGTCTCAGTCTCCCACCCCAGCAACGATTCCATCGCCGGCGCGTTCAACCCTTCAACCCGGGCCAGATCAGGGCGGCGGGCGCGCAACACGCCTTGGGGGTCACCGAACCTGTGGAGCAAGCGCCGCACGCTCACCGGTCCCAGGCGCGGGAGCATGTTCAAAACCAGCATCGCTTCGGTTTGGGTCACACGCTGCCTACGATGATTGGAGATAAGCGATCGCCTCGACCAGATCGTCCCGGGTGACTTCGTCCGAGACGAAGGCATGCCCGATCCGGGACGCGAGCACAAATCGAATCTGGCCCCGCACGAACTTTTTGTCGGTAAAAGTTCGCTCGACGATTTGGTCCGGCGAAAGCTCCGGCGGAAGCTGGGTGGGCAGAGAAAACTTTTCCAGCAACACTTCGAGCCGGGTCACCTCTGCTGCGGACAGTCCGGCGCGCTTCCGCGAAATGCATGCGGCGGCGCACATGCCCAGGCTGATCGCTTCGCCGTGATAGAGGGCCCCGTACCCGGCCGCCGCCTCGATGGCATGGCCGAGGGTATGGCCGAAATTAAGCAGGGCACGCCGTCCCGAGGTTTCGAGTTCGTCCTCGGCCACGATGTCGGCCTTGATCTGAACGCACGCTTCAACGACACCGTCAACGTCCAAATCCGCGTCGGCTTCCAACGTCGAAAACAGGGACGGACTCCGGATGACGCCGTACTTGATGATTTCGGCAAAGCCTTCATTCCATTCGCGCCTGCCCAGAGAACGCAGGGTCAGCGTATCGGCCATGACCAACCGGGGTTGATAAAATGCCCCCACCAGGTTTTTGCCGGCCTGGAGGTTTACGGCCGTCTTGCCGCCGACCGCGCTGTCGACCTGAGCCATGATCGAGGTCGGGAGCTGGACCAGGGCAACGCCACGGTAATAGATGGCCGCGAGAAACCCGGCCAGATCGCCGATCACCCCTCCACCGAGCGCGACGACAATGCTCGACCGATCCATCGCATCTCGCGCCATTGACTCTGCCAGCCGTTCAACTTCAGCCAGCGATTTGGACTGCTCACCGGCCTGAACCGAATAAATCCGCGCCCGAAAACCGGCTGCGCCCAGCGAATCCAGCACGGTTTGTCCATACAGGTCGCGGACGTTATCGTCGGTAATGACGGCCACGGTCCCGTGCAGACCCAGCCTGTGCAGCTTCAAGCCCGCGGTTCCAAGCAGATCGGGCCCGATCTCAACCCAGTAGCGGCGGTTCCCGAGTAGAACCTGAACCGATCGCGGGGGGATGGGCGGGTTGATCATGTTGACGTAGATACAATGTGGAAACCGGATGTCCAAGCGACAGATTCAAGCCGGTTTGACGAGAACAGCCGGGGCGCCCTTCAATCAAGTGCGCTGCGTCACGCCGCTTGCCGCCGTGCTTGATCTTGCTCTTGATCTCACCTCTGCAACACTGCCGAAGATGGATAACTAAATCATGGACCCCGCAATGGAAATGCCACCGGATGCATCCGGCTCGCGACCACCGGCCTCCGACCGGCCCGGACCGATGTCCCTTGAGGCGTTTGAAACCCTGGCGAACCAGCGGCGCGCCACCCGCCGCTTTCGGCCCATCGCTCCGGACCGTAAAGTCGTGGAGCGGTTGCTGCGCATCGCCCAATGGGCGCCGAGCGGTTTCAACCTGCAGCCTACGCGCTTTATCGTCGTGGAGGACCGTTCCGTGCGACCCGCCTTACGCAGGGCGTGCATGGATCAACGGCAACTCGAGGAAGCCCCCTTCGTCGTGATCTTTGCCGGCGACCGCCGCGCCTACGAAACCCAGTTTGGTGCGATCCTCGACCAGGAACGGGCCGCAGGGACCATCACCGAATCGTATGCGGCGCACCTGCGTAGGATCGTGCCGCTGATGTTCAGCCAGGGGCCTGCAGGCTTCGGCTGGCTCTGGAAAGCCGTGCTGGTGCCGTTGGTGAGGCGATTCCGGCCGGTGCCTGAAATGATCGCCGTTCATAAACGGTTCTGGATTACCAAACAGGTCATGCTCAGCGCCATGAACTTCATGCTGGCCGCCCAGGCCGCAGGTTTGAATACTTCACCCATGGAAGGCTTTGACGCGGGCCGGCTGCGCAAAGTCCTTCGCCTGCCCCGTTCGCTCGAGCCGATCCTGGTCGTGGCGCTTGGCTACGGCGAACCTCTCGCTGCCGCTAAAACGCGCCTGCCGCTGGAACAGGTCACGATATGGCGGTAGGGAGGAATGCCGCAAATGCCACAAGCGGAAAAATGCCGCAATAAAGTGGTGGCCGCTGGCCGTTCTGCATTTGCGGCATTCGTGGCATTTTTTAAATGACGTCTGAAAAATCACAATCCGGGGATGTGCAGCGGCTGGCAGCGCTTAGCGACGGAATATTCGCGGTGGCCATGACGCTGCTCGCCTACAATGTCCACGTCCCAAACGCCCCGTTAAACGACCGGCAACTCGGCTTTGAGCTGGTCCGGATGCTGAACGAGGGCTCGGGCCTCCTGATGAGTTTTGCCGTCGCGGCCATGTTTTGGATGTCCCACTTCCAGCTCTTCCGCTCGATCCAACAGGCGGATTCCATTTTCGGGCTGATCAACTTCGGTCAGTTGTTTTCAATCGTGCTGCTTCCCATCTCGACCAGTTTTTATTTTTCATTCGGGTCGAACAAGGCGGCCGCCGTTACCTATGGAGCAAACCTCGCCCTGCTGTCGGCGCTTAACATACTTCTCTGGGTGTATGCGGTGAGGAAACGGTGGCTGCCCGGTTTTGATCCCCGTTTCCCGGGTATTCTTCTGGATCTCACTCCAGGCGTCTACTCGCTATTGCTTTTTTTAGGTGGACTCGCCGTGATTCCATGGAGGCCGGCGGCGGCTCAGGTGTTCTGGATTACCGCGTTCGGCGCACCGTTGGTGCGCCGCCTTGTCGATGCGCTGCGCGCCAGGCGGGGCCATCGCAACCCGGAGTAAAGCCTGATCAGCGGCCTCTGCGCGGCGAGCACGGTTTGAAACCGCCGGAGATTGGGTATTGTGGTATTACCGGGCCCGCAGCGCTACCTTCCCATGTATCGGCACATCCTTGTCCCGCTGGAAAATTCGGCCGCGGATGAGACCGTTATCCGGCACGTGACGCAGCTTGCCCGGATTTTCGGTTCCCGCCTGACCCTGATCCACGTCGCGGATGGTTACGTTGCGCGCAACTACAAGGAACTGAATCTGGCGCCATCGCAGGAGATGCTTGAGGACAAGGAATACCTTGAACGCAGGCAGCAAGCCCTTCTGGACCAGGGCATCGAAACTTCAGCCCACCTGGCCTGTGGCGAACCGGCTGCGGAAATCGTTCGTTTCGCCAGCGATATCGAATGCGATCTGATCACGATGGCAACGCATGGGCACCGGCTCCTTGGCGACGTCTTTCTGGGAAGCGTCACGCGGAGCGTCCGGCACCGGGTGAAGGTGCCGGTACTCCTCGTCCCGTCAGGCCGGTGAGGTCTGAATTCACTGCTCGCTGCCGGCTTTGCAACCCAGTCGAGAGACCGCGTATCTGCCGATTGCTTGCCGTCCCGGTCCGCGTATAACCTTTTTCCACCCCCTGATCCCCGCCATGAATGCATTTCAGTTTCAGACCGTACCCTCGATCGTTTCCGAGTTTGGCCTGAGCCGGCGCCTCGGGGCTTTCCTGCGTGAAAACAAATACCACCAACGCCGGGCGGCGGTTCTAACCGACCGTTTCCTGCACGAGGGCGGCGTGATCCGCCCGGCGCTCGACAGCCTGCGGGAACATGGATTTGAGATCGTCGTGGTCGACAACGTCATCGCTGATCCGCCCGAGCGAATCGTGCACGAAGCCGTGGATTGCCTGCGTGATGCGGGCATCGAACTGATCATCGGCCTCGGGGGCGGCTCCTCGTTGGACGTGGCGAAGCTGACGGCCGTGCTGGTGGGCTCCAGGCAGCCCTTGCACGAGATGTACGGAATCGGCAAGGTGGTTGGCTCCCGCCTTCCCATGATCCTGATCCCAACCACCGCCGGGACGGGTTCCGAAGTCACACCCATCGCGGTGATCACGACGGGCGAAACCACCAAGATGGGCGTCGTGTCGCCGGTGCTGTACGCTGACCTGGCCCTGCTGGACGCCGAACTTACGCTCGGGCTGCCGCCCAAGGCGACGGCGGCGACGGGGATCGATGCCATGGTTCATGCCATCGAAGCCTACACGAGCAGGCACAAGAAAAACCCGGTATCGGATGCGCTGGCCAAGGTGGCCTTGGGGCTGCTTGTGCCTAACCTGCTACCGGCTTGTCGCAATGGCCAGGACCGCACGGCGCGCGAAGCCATGCTGCTGGGCGCCATGCTGGCGGGCCAGGCGTTCGCCAATGCGCCTGTGGGCGCCGTGCACGCGCTCGCATACCCGATCGGCGGGATTTTCCACGTGCCGCACGGGCACTCGAATGCGTTGGTCTTGCCGCACGTCCTGCGGTTCAACCTGTCCGCCGCGATGCCGCTTTATGCCGAACTGGCCGACGTGATCGTGCCGGGCGTCCCGGGGGCGCCCGAGCGGAAAGCGGAGGCCTTGATCGATCGGTTGGAGGAATTGGCCGGGCAGGCCGGGATCGAGACCCGGCTGCGGCAGGTGGGAGTGGCGGAAACCGATCTGGAGCGGATGGCGGCGGATGCGATGAAGCAAACCCGCTTGCTGGTGAACAATCCGCGCGAGGTGTCCGAAGCGGACGCGCTCGCTATTTACCGCGCAGCTTGGTAAGCAGCCACACGGTCACACGGCGGGCACGGCGGATTGGGCGGGCACGACGTAAGAGTTCACACGGCGAACGCGGCGAGCCACGGCGACCACAGCGGGAGGAGAATGCCGCAGATGAGGGCGGGCTGGTCAGGCACGCCGGCAACTTGCGCCGTCTTTGCCCCGGAGCGGCGGCGAGAGTGATTGATCCCAAGGTTCCAGGCTACTACCAACCGCCGCTCCGGGGCAAAGACGGCGCAATCCTTGCCGTGGGGACCGAGTTCGGGGTCGAGCGTCAGGGGATCGGGTGATTTGGTCTTCCCGCCGTGGTCGCCGTGGCTCGCCGTGTGAACTCTTACGTCGTGCCGCTTTCTTCCCCCGTGCCCGCGGTGTGACCTTAATCTGCGTAATCTGTGGAGGTATTCTCTTTTTTACCTCGGCTCGGTTCCCGATGACGGCGGCCTCTGCGGCGCGCTCGGGGTGGGAGCCGCTTGCGGCGGGGGTGGTGATTGCGATTCCGGACGATTCACCTCTCGCTCGAAGTCTTCGCGCGCTTTCTTGAATTCATTCAGGCTCTGGCCCAGGCCCCGCGCCAGTTCGGGCAGCCGTTTCGCCCCGAAAAAGACGAGCACGATGAGCAGGAGAACGAACAGATCCGGGCCGCCCAGGTTTCCAAACCCAAATGCGAGGAAATTCATGCTATTCATCCGTTCATAGTACTCGATTAGCGGATCAGATCCGATGATTTTTGCTCCCGTTTTTGTATTCTCCGCACCGGGCTCTATCCACCTCGGCGGCCGGCCGGTTCTCCAGATCCGCCGGAACTCCGTCGCAAAGCCGCTTCGCGTCCTGCACCGGGGCGCGGTTCAGGCGGAAGGGCAGGATTTCCAAGGGGACCGGCTGCACCCCAGGCAAGCTGCCCTCTTGAGGATCCACGGTTCCTGAAAGTTTGCCGGCCGGACTGCGTTGTAATCAGTGAGACCCGGTATCCGGCAGCGAGAAAGCAAAGCGTTTATTATTAATATGCCAACCTTCACAGAAAAAGTTGAAATCGATGCGCCGAATCAAGTTGGGCCCGCTACTACACGCCCTGTTATCAGTATCGGAGAACGGAATAATGCAGAGGTTGCAGTGAGAACCATTTCATTCTCGGGATACGAGTGGGACGTGAGGGCGAAAGGCACAGGTGGACCCGGACCGAACACCTGGGACGACGCGAACGCCCAGGTGGACGACACGGGATGGCTGCATCTCAAGATCACAGGCAACACGGACCCGGAGGGAAGCACCGAATGGCGCTGCGTGGAACTCAGCACCCAACAGCGCCTGGGCTTTGGACGTTATCAGTTTCAGGTGATCGGCCGGATTGACCGGTTCGATCGCAACGTCGTGTTAGGATTGTTCAAGTATCCGACCCCGGACGTCGGTCCGGATGGCACGAACGAGATCGACATCGAATTTGCCCGGTGGGGGAGGGCAACCGCAAACAATGCCGATTACGTCGTTTACCCGGCGTCCGGGCCGCGTGTTCCCGGAGATAACGTCGAGTTCCGGGTCGCGCTGAACGGCGGCTACACGACCCATCGGTTTCTCTGGCAAAGCGATCAGGTGACGTTTCAGTCCCTTCATGGTCACCGCGACGATGACGCTGACGAGTTCGAGCGCTGGCAGTATGCTCCGGGCGACGGCCGCCTGATCCCGCAACAGCCTACCCCGGTACGCATCAATCTCTGGCTGTTTCGCGGCATGGCACCCTCTGATGGCGCTGAGGTTGAGATGATCATCAGCCAATTTACCTTCACCCCTCTCGATCAACTTCCATGAAACGGCGGGCACGGCGAGCGATGGGTTCTTCGAACCAGACCGCGCCTTGCGCCAGGCCGTGCCCGGCGATGTTAATTCCCCGGGGAATAAAACCAATCTCATTGAGTCCATATCGACGAGGGAGTTAGCCACCGCGATATCACGGCGGCCTGAAAATCAGGATCAACAACGGATAAAACGAGGGCAACTCCGGAAAATCGCAGACTTGAATATGGAACCAAAAAATTTTTCCGCTACGGCTGCATCTCAAACACCGTTTAATGTATCGCCAGCGCCGGAAGTTATTGCCGACGGACATAGTCGCGCCCTCCGGCGACGCTCCTTTCTCAAAGGCCTGGGTATTGTCGGCGCAACGCTACT
>Ga0213876_10000846_pt1 | contig 20579 bp, 20 predicted proteins | sample BarmaccomBMRX_R9_FD_160113 | JGI IMG/M metagenome (GOLD analysis project Ga0213876, IMG submission 160113) | Root-associated microbial communities from Barbacenia macrantha in rupestrian grasslands, the National Park of Serra do Cipo, Brazil - RX_R9 | ecosystem: Host-associated > Plants > Roots... | reverse complement strand
TGGTGATCGACGGGCGGGTAGGCACCACGCAGCCATTGTCCCGGACTCCACTGATCCTGGTCCATACGCGTACGGCCCTCTCTCAGTCTCCGCAGCACTGTTGCCCGACAACAGGTACATTGGATGCGATACGGGTCAATCGTCCAATCCTCATGGAGGTCGCAAACGGCGTGGTTGTGTTCGTGCGCTCCTTGACGTTGTTCCTGGTCCTCACGCTTACGGCGGGTAGCGCAACAAGCGCGTTCGCCCAGGCGACGGCTACTCCCGCGGCTACGGCTACGGCTACACCGGTTGGCTGCGTCAACCCGACTTCCGGCGTGCACATTGAGCTTGAAAATCCGGCACCTGGCGACACACTGATGACTGGCACGCAGGTCGTCATCAATGGCATCGCCTTCGATACGGGCTCAACCAGCGGCCCTGGGATTTCCTCGGTGTCCGTCTATCTTGGCCCGCGCGACGCGGGCGGCCTGTTCCTCGGAACGGCCATCCTCGGTCAGGCGAACCCGAACGTCCCGTCCTCCTCGCAGTTCGCCACCGCCGGGTTCACCCTGCGCACCCCGGCCCTGCCGGCGGGCAACGGCGGCCGGTCGATCGACGTGTACGCGCGATCACTGGTAGGTAATGCCGAAGGCACCCTGGAAGTGCCAATCTTCCTGAACGCGGCGCCGACACCGGTGCGCGGTCAGGTGCCGACCGCAGTCGTGCCACCGCCGCCGACGTGTACGCCGACGCCCACGCCGGCCGCCACTGCTACGGCGACGCCGGTGCCGCCGCCTGCCGCACCAACGGCTCCACCTACCGCCACACGGTCATCACTCTTCGCAACCTCGACGCCGATACCGCTGGCACCAGCACCGGCGCCTGCCGCGCCTGCCGCACCACCCGCGGCTGCGCCCGCACCGGCTGCCGCGGCGCCCGCCGCCGTTTCGCCTGCCACTGCCCAGACAACCGCGCCACGCGGTGGCGGCATCCCCTCGGAGCTGGGCCTGTTGATTCTGGCCGTGGGTAGCGTGGTCGTCGGCGGCGGGCTGGCCCTGCGTCGCCGCGAACGCCGCCGCTAACGAGTCCTGCTGCAGAGAAGCCTATTCAGGAAGGATTCTTTGGTCCTGGTTTTGACCTGCAACTGCGAATGGGCCGTCGGGCGAACGCACCTAATGCCTACACGCTGTAGAAGAGAAGATCTTCTCTTACGAAGAGAAGCAGAAGTAGTCACGTAGCGTGAAGCGGCGGCCCAAGCCGAGCCAGGTCGCGCTCGCGATCGGGCTCGGCATCCTGCTGCTGGGCGCGGCCGTCGAGCTGGTGCCGTGGTTCCAGGCTGCGCAGTGGCAGGCTTCACCTGAAGCCGCGCGCGCTGAGCGCAACGCCGCCGCACCAACAATCGTGCCTATCCGTGCGAACGTCGCACCCACCGCGGTTCGGGTCCAGGCACCCACGGCCCAACCACGCGCAGTGCACCCGCCCGCGGTGAGCACCCCGGTCGGTGTTGCGGCTAACGCACCTCCGCTCAGCACGCCGGTCGCCGTGGATGCAGACATCGCCCCACCGCCAACACCGACTCCGTCTGCCTCCGACCTGCGCCTCACCTCCAGCGCGTTCGTGTTCGACGACCCACCCGAGCCAGGCGCGCACGCGCACCTCGACCTCACCGTCGCCAATCCGACTGACCGCGCGGGTGAACCGGTCGTGGTCGCCATCCCAGCAGCGTGGCTGGCCGGCTATCGCATCGACGACGTAACCCCCGCGCCCCAGAGCGGCGAGCAATCGAATGGCGCGCTGCACCTGACCTTCGACGGTCCCGCCGCAAACGACGAAATCGCCATCAAACTCGAGTTCAGCACGACCGATGAGGTCATCGATTCTCCCGACGTCACCGTGACGGACGCGGACGGCCGCAGCGTTGGCCAAGCCCATCCAGCGACGCAGGCGCCGGCTGCGAGCCCCGGTCCCGTCTACTCGCTGGATATTCCGCGTTTGAAACTGCATTCCGGTGTCGTGCAGGTGGAGTGGGAACCGCCGCTGTTCGTCGTCGGTCAGGTCAGTACCAGCGCCTGGGTCACCAAGGGCAACAGCGTGCTGGTCGGCCATGTCCGCGGGGCGGCCGGCTACAACGTCTTCATCCACCTCGACCAACTGGAGCCAGGTGACGAGATCGTCGCGAACTCGCGCGGCACGCCGTACACCTTCGTCGTTACCGACAAGCAGCAGCTCCCAGAGGACGACCTCTCACCGACCGAACCCACGCGCGCCGCGCGCCTGACGTTGATGACCTGCGCGGGCGACTGGAACCCGCTGACCCAGGACTATTCGGACCGACTCTGGGTTACCGCGGAGCCGAAGAAGCAGGACGAGGCCACGCCACCGCCCGCGCAAGCGCATCCACCCCAAGCGGCTGCCCAGTAACGCGCTCCACGAGCACCGACCACGGGTAGCGCGCGCCGGGCAGAAACAGCTCGTTCTTGATGAACGCGCCCGCGCGCGCACGGCCGGGCCACCAACCCCCGAATTCCGCATCAAGCCGCTGCGACAACTGCTTGGCAAACAGCTGCCCGAGCAGATACTTCTGGTAGTAAACCGGCGCCGTCGCCACGTGCACCTTGGCGGCCCAGTCTGGCTCGTTGCGGCCTTCCGGCCGCGGCACCAGCTGGTAGCGCTCCTCCAGGTCCCACCACAGCTGGTTCAGATCGCGGTCGGGATCGGCATAGAAGTGGCGCTCGAAGTGCACGATCGTCAGGCACCAGCGGACGAACGCCAGCAGCGACGCCGCGTCCTGCGCGGCCAGTTGTGGCCCGAGCGCGTCTGCTTGCTCGCGCGGTCGGCCGAGCATTTCGCGTAGCCACGCCGGATTCGCAGTGGGTTGTTCGCAAAACATCGCGAAGCCTTCGTTGAGAAAGCCTTGCGGATCATCGCGCAAGTCGTACGGCAGCTCTGTGCGATCGATGCCGTCCTGGTAGATGGTGTGGCCAAGCTCATGAAGGAGCGTGTTCATCCAGCGCGCGTTGCGCTCGACGTTCAAGAACGTACGTACGTCGCCTTCGCGGTCGATATCCACCGCGTACGCGTGCTGGTTCTTACCCTTGCGCGGATACAGATCGCTGCGAGCCAGAATCGCGTCGATGTTGCGGAAGCCGAGCTGGCGGTAGCTGTCGGCGGCAAGCTCCACCACGTCGCGGTCCGCGTACAGCGGATCGGCCGGCGGGGCGAACACCTCGGGTGTCTCCTGAAAGAACGGATCCGCGTAGTGCCACGGCCGCAAATCCCGCTGCGCAACCTTGAATCGCCGGGCCAATTGACGGTCGAGGTCCGCCTTCATGGCCTTGAACGGCTTCTGCGTGGCGCGCTCGACAGCATCGAGAGTCTCGATCAGGGCGGCCGGGTCCAGCTCATCCAGTTGTAGTTGCGCGTGCCAGTAATCCTTGAAGCCAATCGCCCGCGCGGCCTCGTTGCGGAGGTGAGCCAGTTGGCGCAAATCGTCCGAGACGACAGAGCCAATCTGCTTGCGGGCCAGCCAGGCCGCCTCCACCCGAGCCGAATCCGTTGAGATGCGCAACACATCTTCGAGCTCGTTGTCCGAGGCAGCATGGCCATCAAACGTTGCCCGAAAGGTGCTGTACGTCTCCTGAATGTCCGCCTCCGCACTCGTTATGCGATCCAGGATGTCGATGGGTGCCTGCTTGGCTCGATACGCCAGGCACAACCGCTCGAGGCGACGTCGCGTCAGCCCATCGAGATCACTGGCTTGAAGCAGTCGCTCGAGTCGGCGCAGCACGGTCGGGCGCGAATAGTGGCGATTCACGGCTCGATCGGCGGCTTCCATGCGTTGATAGTCGACGCGGCGGCCCGAAAGCGACGCGGTCCACCATGCTCGACTCGCGCGCGGCAAGGCGCGCCGCGCCCAGGTTTCCTCGTCCGCGAGCACGCTCGCGGCACTAGACGTCGTTTGGCTCACCCCTAGAGATAGAGTACCTGAGAGGCCTTTTAGGAAGGCTTCGAGAAGGCTACGCCGAAATGCGCCGGTTTCGCCGCCGATTGCTCACGTTGCTCGTGCCCCTGGCGGTTCTTGCCGTCCTGGTCGCTGCGGGCGTGATGTGGGCGGATCAGCAGAGCGCCAGGGCGCGGCTCGCCGAGGCTGAGCTGCAACCCGCGTTGGTTCGCGCCGATGCCGCCGAAGCGCGGGCCGCACGCGCCGAGGCGTCGCTGACGGCGATCGCCCAGAACCAGCTCGTGCAAGCCGCCGCCACCGCGACCGCCGTCTCGCAAGCAAGCGAACCGCAGCGCGCCTTGGAGCGGATTCTTGGCCGCCTGTTCGCGGTTTTTCAGGACCCCACTGGTTCGGGTTACGACCAATTGTCCCAGGTGTTTTCTGAAGCAGCACTGCCGACCGTCAAACTCGAGGCGGACTATCTGCGCGGCTCGGGCCTGCACCTCGGTGGTGCGTCGACCTTCAACGTGGATGCCTCACCGCCGCAGCAGACAGCTCCCGACCGCGCCCAGGTTCACACCAACGAACGCTGGCTGTACGACGAACGCGACGACAACGATCAACGCCAGCGCTGTTTCATCGAGGACAGCGATCAGACGTACACCATGCTGCTCCAGGGCCCTACCTGGACTGTCGACGACATCCAGCTCGGTGGCACCCACCGCAGCGACTGCCCTCCGGGGACATAGGGCGTCCTGGGAGAAGGTCCCCTGTGATGAGTCATCCCACGTTGGAGCAACTGAACGCCAGTGGCCCGACCGACTTCGCCTCCGCGCTTCGATCCCTGTTCGAGACAGCGCCACCTCTGCTTGACGCCCTCTACGCGCAGCGGCCGTTCGCTTCGTACGCCGCGCTGATCGACACCGCCGAAGGACTTGCGCAGTCCATGTCGCTGCAGCAGCAGGTTGAGGTACTCGGTGCCCATCCGCGTATTGGCGCTGCGCCAACCATGTTGTCAGCCGCTTCGCTGCGTGAGCAAGGCGGCGCCAGCACGGTCGATACTGAACTCGCCGAGTTGAACGATCAGTACGAGCGCAAATTCGGCTTTCGTTTCGTCGTCTTTGTGAACCGGCGCCCAAAGACGGAAATCGTCTCGGTGCTCAAGGAGCGTTTACAGCACTCGCGTGACGAAGAGTTGGCGACTGGACTCCGTGACATGTTCCGCATCGCCCGTGATCGCCTCGCCACCGACGCCTGACCTGGGCCTGTTCGGGCCACACAGCACGGTCTGGCACGTGGATCGTGAGATCGCTGTGCTCCTCGGCAGCGGATCCCGGGCGCTCATGCTCCAGGTCGCACATCCAAAGGTCGCCGCGGCGGTCGACGCGCATAGTCGCTACCGTTCCGATCCGCTCGGGCGGCTGCGCGACACGCTCAACTCGATTTATGGCTTCACTTTCGCGAGCATGCCCGAGGTGGACCGTATCCTCGGCCACATTCACCACCTGCACACGCATGTGCGCGGCCGGACTGCCGGCGGCGAGCCGTACACCGCCCTGGATCCGCACCTGCTGCTCTGGGTTTACGCCACCCTGATCGACAGCTCGCTGCTGGCCTATGAGACGTTCGTCGCGCCACTCACCCTGGCCCAGCGCGAGCAGTACTACGCCGACCTGCGCCGCGTCGGACCGTTGTGGGGCATCAGACCATCCGACTTCCCGGACACGCTCGTTGGCCTGCGTTTTTGGATGGCGGACCGCATCCGATCTGGTGAAGTGCACGTGTCACCCCAGGGTCGTTACGTTGGGCGCTTCCTCCTGGAGCCAAAAGGCTGGTGGCTGCCACCGCCTGCCGCGCTCTTGCTGCGCCAGTCCACGGTCTGGCAGCTACCGCCGTCGCTTCGTGAAGGATTCGGGTACTCGTGGGGCCCGCGTCGCGAAGCCGCCATGCGGTCGCTGGCAGCGCTTTCACGCGCCATCGTCCCGCGCTTGCCGCACGCACTGCGCGACCTTCCGACCGCGCGCAGCGCTTACCGCCGCGTCAGGCGCGCTGAGGCCAGAGCCGCGGCCGGCGGGGTCGTGCCGGGCGCACTGCCACCTCGGTGATCTCGGTCAGCGGATCGTCGCCATCGCGCAGTGCGATCGTCCCGGTCTTCTGTCGGACGAACTGATTCGGATACGCGGCGATGACCGTGTCCGCCGACGCTGGCCCGATGATCTTTCCGTACAGAAACGACCGGATTCGCCAGATGGGCTGCGGTCCCTCGCGGCCAAGGAACTCGGCGATCGCTTTAGCGACGCGTTCGTGTTGCTGCGCAGCCCCAACCCCGCCGCTCCGACCCAGCCCGATCGCAACCGCTGGGGCCGTTGACCCGGGCGTCCACGACTTGGCCAGCCCGCACAGAATGTCCACGTCCAGCGACGCCAACTTGAAGCGATCGGCGTCCGACTGCACGAACAGCTCAGGATTGCGCGTGAGCCACGTGCGCACGTACTGATCGTTGATGTGATACTGGCGCGGCAAGCGCCGGTTGACCTCGGTCGTGAGCGCCGAAATGCGCGCGCTGCCAAGCTTCTGCAACGCCCCGATCAGGCCGTTCAATGCTCGAATGTGGCGATCATCGACGCCCGGCACCGGGGTATCGGGCAGGTAGAACGTGCCGTCCTCGCGCTGCACCGCGGGGCCAAGGATCTGTACGCGCTCCGCGACATTGACGTCCGGATACAGAGCCCGATCGGCAGGCGGTAGCGCTGCCTGCAGCTGTCGATTCAACTGCTCGGGCGACAGGTCGCCGTAGCGGCCAATCGTCGCGATGACCATTTCGTCGAAGTGGGCGATCCCACCCGGCTCGACGAATGTTCGCCCGGCAGCCTCGGCCGCCAGGCGGCTTTTCTCTCGCATCAGCCAGGCGACCAGCCGCGTGAAGTTCGCGCGGGTCTTCGGGTACAGCGACGCGACCACCTTCTGCAGGCGCTCGTCCTCCCAGCCGAGGCCGTACTGCGCACACAGCGCTTCGAGTCGCCAGCAGGCCTCCAGGCTCGCAGGCTGCGACAGCAGCAGGTTCAGCGCGTGGCGCTCCAGGATGGGCACCTGGTCGGCCGGGCACCCCAGTGCGGCGGCAACCTCCTCGATTGTGTAAACGCGATCGTTTGTACCGGTGCGCAGCACCACGGTTTCGCGTTCGTAGCGTGGCAGCTGATTGACCGTCTGCACGACGCCGTCGAACAGGTCCTCACCTTCGTGTGCTGCGGGCAGCATCGGCCGGCGCGGCGCATCGGCGATATCCAGCGCGAACATGATGGCTGCGCGCAGCTCGGCCAGCGTGCGCGGGGCGATGTCCGGGAGGCTCATCACCTGCTCGGCAGACAGGCTCGTGACCTCACGCACCTCATGGAGTCCAGCGTTCTCCAGCACGTGCCGAGTGCGTTCGTCCAGGCGCAAGTCGTCGAATCGCCGATTGGCGATCTCGTTCGATTCGCCAGCGACCTGCTCAACCATCTCCGTGAGCGCCTGATGCTCCTGCGCAATCGTGGTGCTCGTGGGCGTTGGACCCACGGGTCGTGCGGTGCGCCGCCTGGTCCGTCGGCGCGTGAGCGCCCGAATGGGGCGCGGCGCCCGTGCCGGCGCCGTTGGGTCGCTCAGTCGTTCAAGCTCTGCCCGCAGCTCCCCCGCCAGCCCGAACGCATGCTGATACCGTGCGTCCTCGCGAACCTGCTCGCGCAGCTCGCGCTCAATGTCCTGCAAGGACGAAATCAAAATCTCAACCGCGACTATTGAAACCGCCACCGCCATGCCGCGCCCCTTGTATCACCGTTGAGTTCAGATTGTTGAGCCGCGGTTGTAAAGATTCAGGTCGCGAACAGGTTGAGGCTGGCGTAGCATGGCTCAACCGTGAACGACGACGACCCGGCGCGGCTTGCGATTTTGGCCGAGTTGCGCCGTTGCGCCGTCGAGATCTACGGCGAGGAGCGCGCCGCCGAGGCCACGCTGCAGACCGCGCTCGCGTCAGCCGCTTCGGTCGTCTGGCGTGTGAGCCAGGAGTCGCTCGGGCCATCCGGCGACGAGCCATGACAGAATCGTCGACGGCCACCGCGCTGCACGCGTTGTCGGCATCCGAGGCTGCGGCCTTGATCCGCTCGCGACAGCTCTCTCCCGTCGAGCTGGTTGAGGCCTTGCTAACGCGCGCGGCGGCGGTCGACGCGAAGGTGCAGGCCTGGGCGCGTCTCGACCCCGATCGCGCAGTAGCCGCCGCGCGAGCAGCCGAGGCAGCCCTGTCCTCCAAAAGCGAGCTCGGACCACTGCACGGTGTGCCGTTCGGCGCCAAGGACATCTTCGATTCAGCCGACCTGGTCACCTCGGCGAGCTTCGCCCCGTACAACAGCCGGGTGCCGTCGGCCGACGCGCAGCCGATTGCGCGACTGAAAGCCGCCGGGGCGATCCTGCTCGGCAAGATGGTGACGACGCAATTCGCCTACGCCGATCCCTCGCGCACGCGCAACCCGTGGCATGACGATCGCACCCCGGGCGGCTCGAGCAGCGGCTCCGCGGCCGGTGTGGCGGCGCGACTCATCCCCATCGCCTTCGGCAGCCAGACCGCTGGCTCAGTGCTGCGCCCGGCGGCATACAACGGCGTCGTCGGGTTCAAACCAACCTACGGTCGTGTCAGCAAACGGGGCGTGCTGCCGCTGGCCTGGAGCCTGGACCACGTCGGTCTCCTCGCTCGTTCGGTCGCGGATTGCCAGCTGGTTCTCGGCGCCATCGCTGGCTACGACCCATCCGACCCGCACTCGGATCCAACGCAACCGCCCTTCGTTGCCGATGGGCCGCGCACGACGCCACCCCGGTTAGGTCTCGTCCGCGAAGCGCTCGAGCAATCCACAGCACGCCTGCGTGAACACGTCCTCGGAGTGGCGGCACGCTTCGAGCAGGCGGGAGCCACCATTCGCGAGGTCTCATTTGGCGAACCGTTAGAGCTGATCCTGGCCGTGCAACAGGTCACCATGCAGGTCGAGGCCTCGGCGGTGCACTGGCAGATGCTCGAGCAGTTTCCCGGCGCGCATCAACCGCGCCTGCGCGCTCTCGTCGAGGCAGGGCGGCTGTTGCCCGGCGTGAGCTACTTGCACGCGCAGCGGCTGCGGCGCCGCATCCGCCATTCGATCGGCGAGGGTCTGCGTGACGTGGACGCGCTGCTGCTGCCGACCGCTGTCGACGTGGCGCCTGGCCGCGAAACCACTGGCGACACCTCGTTGCAAGCGCCTTTCAGCCTGGTCGGATTTCCGAGCATCACACTGCCAAGTGGCGTCTTGCAGCCGGAAGGGCTGCCACTTGCCGTCCAGCTGGCGTGCCTGCCATGGCGCGAAGCCGAGCTGTTTGGCGCCGCAAGCTGGTGTGAGGCACGACTGCCAGCGATGCCGGCGCCACCCGCGTTCGCCTGACCGAGACTAGCAGTCCGTGCGGTGGGGTGTGCCACTGAGCGTGATGTCCTCCACGCGCCAGCCGGCGGCAATACGGCGCAACGTGTACGCCTGGTCGCTGTCCTCGCGCACGCAGCGCACGTGGCGCTCCTGACTGTCCACCTCGTCGTACGTCCAGACCTCGTGCGTGTTGATGGTCGTATCTCCGGTCGGCCCAACGCTCGACGACACCACCGTCAGCTCATACGGCGTACCGCCCTCCAAATGCAGGCCGCCTGAGATGAGGTGCTCGGCCTCCGTGCGCTCGAAGCTCAGCGCGTCCGCGCTGAATGCATCGGTCAACGCTTTGAGCTTGCCCTCGCTGGGATCCTTGTAAGCCTCAAAGACCAGGTCGAGCGACCTACGCAACGCGAGCTCCGGCTCGTTGTTGCCTGCCGTTGCGGTCGCGGTCGCCGCTGCGGCCACACGGGCAATCGCCGTCAGCGAAGCTTCGGCAGCCACCAGCTGCGTTTCGGCAATGTCCGCGCGATCTTCCGCCAGGCGACGCGCAGCATCTTGCTGGCGGGCCCACACCGCCACGGCCACCACTGCGCCGAGCAGAATGAGGACCACGATCAATGGAAAGACCCGTCGCAGGGGATTGGGCTCGACACCCGCGACGCGCATAACCGTTACTCATTCAAGCATGTTCGTCCGTTTGAACGTCCGCGCGGTGACGCCTCTCGTGACGTCAGTGGCCGTACTGGGCTGGCTCACGTTCGGTGGACTGGCCGCGTACGCGAACAGGTTCGGCCCGCCCTGGCAGTCGCGCGTAACCGCGGATTCGACCGCGTTGTACACGCAGCCGGATAAGTCCTCGGCTCCGGTTGGGCCACTCGCGCGCGGCCAGCTCGTGGTCGTGGTCAACGAGTCAACTGCTACAGACGGCACCGCCTGGACGCAGACGCCGGACGGTTGGCTGCCGTCCGACCAGGTCAGCGAGGAAATCCAGCCCTGGGTCGGCGAGGTCTCCGTACCGAGCGTCTCGATCTACGCGCGACCGAGCTCCAGCGAGCCCATTCGGCGGACCGCCAAACAGGGCGACCTGTTGCGCGTGACCGGCGCGTCGCCGGGCATCGAGGGTGACACCAACGTGTGGTGGTCAACCACCGAGGGCTACGTCGGGCTGCACACGCTGCGCGAGTCGACCTCCGATTGGGCCACCGGCTGGAGCATGCCCTCAGGCGACGAGGCGCCGGGCGGCTGGTGGGGCGGGTTGCGCTCGCAGGCCAACGTGCGCGCGGGGCCGAGTACCAAGGCGCCGATCGTCGGCACGCTGGTGCCAGGCGATCGCGTCAAGGTACTGGAATCAGTTACGGGCGATGCTGTTTCAGGCAACTCGACGTGGTACCGCATTGACGGCGGCCGCTACGCCGGGGCGGTCGTGCACTCCTCTCTGATCGCGAAGATGGCGGAGCCGAAGCAAGTCATCGCGCTTCGGCCCGCTGACGCGCCGGACGGCCTGGGCACCATCGTCGTATCGAGGTCCGCGTCGACACTTACTTACCTCGATCCGACTGGAGCACCCACCTTTACCACCTACGTCTCGCTGGGGCGGGCGGGTGTGGATACGCCCGAAGGCGAGTACTCGACCATGGGGAAATACCGCTTCGACAACATGACGTCGGCGTCAGTCTCGGGCGCCGACCACGAGTACTACCTGCCCAACGTGCCGTTTGTGCAGTACTACCTGGATGGCGGTTACGCGATTCACTCGACCTACTGGCACGACCAGTTCGGCCAGGTGGAAAGCCAGGGGTGCATCAACCTGACCTGGGCCGATGGCGCCTATCTCTTCGGACTGACCCAGCCGACAGTTGCGCAGGGTGACGTGGCGCGGTGGGCTATCGGCGACCTGAAGGCGACACCCGTCGTGATCGTCCAATAAGGCGTTCGTTCAGGCGCTTTCGACGAGCCCCGCGCGGATGGCGTACTTCACCAGCTCGGTCTGGCCATGGAGGCCGAGCTTCGTCATGATGCTCGCCCGATGGTGCTCCACCGTCTTGGTGCTCAGGCACAGCAAGCCCGCGATCGCGCGCGTCGAATGACCCTCGGCCGCGAGCTGCAGGACTTCGCGTTCGCGCGGGGTCAGCCGTTCGTGTGGCTCCGAGACCGCGTCCTCCGACGCGTGTATGCGTGACAGGTAATCGTCGATGACGCGCCGCGCAATCGACGGGTGGAGATACGCCTGGCCGTCGTGCGCCGCGCGGATCGCCGCCGCGAGCTCCGTCGCCGCGTTGCGCTTCAGCACATAGCCAGCCGCACCGGCGCGCAACGCTTGCACCACGTAGGCCTCGCTGTCGTGTACCGACAACACCACCACTTCGGTGGACGGTAGATCACGTTTGATCTGCCGGATCGCCTCGACACCGTTCAGCCGCGGCATCGTCAGGTCAACCACGGCCACATCGGGCCGCAGCTGGGTGGCTAGCTGGACGGCTTCTTGGCCGTCCTCGGCTTCGGCCACGACTGCGATGTCGCCCATTGCTTCCAAGCACAGGCGCACGCCCTGGCGGACGATGGTGTGGTCGTCGGCCAGCAGCACGCGGATCACAGCGGCACACTCACCTGCACCAGCGTGCCGCGCGGCGAGACCGGGGTCGCAACGAACGTGCCGCCCAGCAGCCGTGCACGTTCGCGCATCCCGAACATGCCCAGATGCTCCCCATCTGCGCTCGGCGCCGCACCCAGGCCGATTCCGTCGTCACGCACCTCCAGGGTTACGCCTGACTCGTTGCGCCGTAGTCGCACCTGGACCGACGCTGCCCGGGCGTGGCGGATCGCGTTGGTGAGCGCTTCCTGGGTGATCCGGAAGAGCGCCGTCTCCACCTGCGGCGGCAACCGGGCATCGGACGCGTCGTCGAAACCTGTCACGGTGAGCTGGGCAGCCATTCCAGACCGCTCCTCGATCGACCGCACGTACTGCCGCAAGGCCGCCACCAGGCCGAGGTCATCCAGCACGGACGGGCGTAGCTCCAGTGCGAGCTTGCGGACTTCGTCGAGCGTTTGCGCGGCAAGGTCCCGCAGGTTGGAAATCAGCTGGCGCGGCTGGATCGGCAAGTCGCTGGCATAGACTTCGGGCATGCTGGCGAGGCCGCGTTCGAGTCCGATGATGACCGCGGTCAGCGCCTGACCGGCTTCGTCGTGCAGCTCGCGCGCGACGCGCCGCCGCTCTTCCTCCTGCGCCATGATGACTTGCGCAGCGAGGCGCTCGGCTTGGTCGGTCTTCTCGCGGATGGTCGCGGCATCCGCTTCGAGCCGATCCCACAGCGCATTGACGTCCACCACCAGCGCAGCCACATCCGGGTCAGTCAGCGGAGCCAGGCTTGCGCGCGCGGAGTGATCCCCCGCGTTGAAGCGGCGGGTGGCCTCACGCAGCGAGTGGATCGGTCGGAAGGTCTCGCGCAGAAGCAGCATGGTGAGGCCCGCGGACAAGCACAGCGCCGCCAGCACAAGCACCGCATGCGTAAGCGGTGTAAAGCTCCCGCTCAGCACCAGGCGCTGTGTCAGCCACGTGCCGACCAGGGCACCGCCCAACACCACAACGAGGTTGACCCCGAGCAGCCGCCAGAAGAGCGGCAACTTCAGCCACGCGGCATTGAGCCCGTGCACGCTGCGCGACGCACGCTGCGCCGAAGCCGTGGACGGTGAGAAGAGCGCCTCGGTCACGCGGTTACCAGCGGAACTCCACCGTCCCAGAGGGTTTTGGTGGATTCGCTCCTGCCGCGATGGTCGACGCCTGTGGCAGCTGCGCAGCTTCCCACGTCGAAAGCAGCGCTGCCAGGAACGGCTGATCGCCTTCAACCAGGCGCGCCTCCCGCGGTGAGTCTTTCAGCACGCGCAGCTTGCTGGTCAGCTCCGTGGCATCGTTGTCGGACTCCTGTTGCAGGCGCTGCACCAGTTGCAAGCGTCGCACGAGTCGCAGCCTCTCCGCTTCAATTTCTGGAGGCCTCGGCCGTCGCCGATGTTGCGCGTCGAAGCGACGTATCCAGGTTTGATGAAGCTGCGCTGCTTCAGTCAGAAACCGCTCCGGCGAGAGCGGTTCTCGATTGGGCTGCACGTCCGTCTTTGCAAAAGATACCGTACCGTCCGTATGCAACCTCCCGGTCCCAGGCGGGTCCTGGTCGCGGTCGTTACCGGTCCAGAGGGCGACCTGATCCAGGCCTGGCGTGAGCGGTATGACACCAAACAGGCCGCACGCCTGCCGCCGCATCTCACCGTGTGCTACCGACCGCCGGATGCGCCGCTCAACGACCTGGAGGCGCAGGTTCGGCATGCATTCGACGAACCCGTGCAGGTACGTCTCGGTCCCGTCTTCGTGCTCGGCCACCCGGAGGCCCCCTTGGCCGTTGGCGTGCACGAAACAGATGCACTCGATGCGGCGCGACGCCGCCTCTTCGACGGCACGTACGTGCAGATGGGCGGACGTCACGAATGGCCGTGGCACATCACGTGTATCCGCTATGGCTACAAGCGCGACCGCGAAGAACTGCTGGCCACCGCCGCGCGAGAACTCGCCCTCGACGCCGCCTGGCTGATCGACCGGATCAGCTACCTCGAACTACGCGACGGCCGCTATCAGCCGGTGGCCGAGTGGGACCTCAGCCGTGTCGCCCCAGGACGTGGAACTTGACGAAGTTGGTATGCACGCCCACCTCGAAGGGGTGTGAACCCGTGATGACCACCGTGTCCGCGGGTTCGGCGCGCTCGTGCTCGATGAGGTAGCGCTCCATGGCCTCGATGTTTGTTTCGAGGTCATCCGCGAGCTGGTGATGGACTGGCGTCACGCCCCACCACAGGGCGAGCCGGAGGGCGACCTCGGCGTCCGGGCTGAAGGCGAAGATCGGCACGTGGCCGCGGCCGCGTGAGAGCAGCTCCGCGGTAAGGCCAGAACGCGTAATGCCGACGATGGCCGAGGCCGCGAGGTCTTCGGCCAGGACACGCGCGGCGTGAGTCACCGCCGCCGCGTAGCCGCGCGGCCGTTCGTCGCGACTGCGGCCCGACGGCATCACGTCCGAGCTTTCGGCGGCGCGCACGATGCGGTCCATCATGCGAATCGCCGTCACCGGGTGGCGCCCAGCCGCGGTTTCAGCAGAGAGCATTACGGCATCGCTGCCATCCCAGACGGCGTTAGCCACGTCGGTTGCCTCCGCCCGGGTGGGCGTCTCTTCGGTGATCATCGACTCCAACATCTGCGTCGCGGTGATGACTGGGATGCCGCGATGGTTGGCGCGCTGGATGATGCGTTTCTGGAGCATCGGCACCTGCTCGGGCGCAAGCTCCACGCCGAGGTCACCACGCGCCACCATCACGGCGTCCGCCACCTGCATGATCCCATCGAGATTGTCGATCGCTTCACCCTTCTCGAGCTTCACCACCAGCGGCGTGGTTCGACCGAGGCTGCGCATCAGCTCGTGCGCTGCCCGAACTTCGTCGGCGGACCGCACGAACGACAGCGCCACAAAGTCCACGCTGAGCTCCTGAAGCCCAAAGGCCATGTCCGAGCGGTCTTTGTCGGTAACGGCTGGGGCGGACACCGCCACCCCCGGCAAGTTGATGCCCTTGTGCTCGCCCAGCGGGCCGCCCTCCTCGACGCGCGCGCGGACCTCACCGTCGGTGCTGTCCAGCACCGTCAGGCGGATCTTGCCATCGTCCAGCAGCACTCGGTCGCCGGGCCGCACATCGTGGGCGAGGTGCTCGTACGTGCAGCCGACTCGTTCGGCCGTCCCAACCACGTCGTGCGTTGAGATGGTCAACTCCTGGCCTTCGCGCAGCTGCACTGGTCCGCCGCCGACGAGCGAACCGACGCGGATCTTGGGCCCTTGCAGGTCCTGCATGATCGCCACGCACCGTCCAACCGCTCGGGCCGCTTCGCGTATCGCCGCCGCGCGTCGCGCATGTTCGGCTTGCGTCCCATGTGAGAAGTTGAGCCGCGCAACATCCAGCCCCGCCCGCACCAGCTGGAGCTCCAGTCCATCCGTCGCAGGGCCCAGCGTGGCAACGATCTTGACTCGGCGGATGCGTTCCATCAGAGACGGCCGTCCTGGATGCGGCCCACGCGGCTGAACAGCTTCTGAGTTGTTTCGTCCATCGGCAGCCGACTCGCCTTGCAGACCCGCTGCGCAAGGTCACGTGCATCCTGCCAGCCAGGTAGCGGCGCCCCGATGAGCACGTCGCCATCGGGCTGCGTCAGGCAGACCTGCCAGCCGTTCGCCGAAGCGTGGTGCGTGCCGCGTGTCAGCGGCACGACTCGCACTGACCTGGCCCCCGCGAGCATGGCGCGCGCAAACGTCTGATCGCGCTCATGCTCTGCCACCACGACGGCGTCATCCTCAACCCACACCAGCCACTCACGCTCAGTACCCGCAGGAACCGAACCACGACGGCGTAGCCAGTCGAGAAACGCCACGACTGTTATTATCGCGTTCGGAGGGCGGCCCCCATCCCCACGATCGCCGATATCACCATCAACATCGATCCCACGCTGCTGAAGTGGGACGGTGTGCCAGTCCAGATCACGTGGCACGGCTTTTTCACCGCCGTCGGCACACTGGTTGGCATCTGGCTGGCGGTACGCTGGGCGGTTCGGGCTGGCTACACCGAGGACGACACGTTTTCGGTCGCGATGTGGGGTGTCATTGGGGCGATCATCGGGGCGCGCCTGTTCCACGTCGTCGATCAGTGGGACTTCTATTCGAAGGACCCGATCCAGATCATCAAGATAAACGAGGGTGGCCTGGCCATCTACGGCACCATCGTCGGCGGCCCGGTGGCAGGCGCGCTCTACGCCTGGCGCAAAGGCCTGAACGTCGCCCGCCTGGCTGATGTCGCCGCACCGCCGCTGATCCTTGGCATGGCCATCGGCCGCATCGGCGACATCATCAACGGCGAGCACCACGGCGCCCACGTGCAGGGGTTCCCGCTGGCCGTGGTCTATACCAACCCGAATACGCTCGGCGAGATCGGCGTGCCCGTTCACCTGGCCGTCGGCTATGAGCTGGTGCTCGACTTGCTGATCTTCGCAGCGCTCGTGTGGCTGGTGCGTGGCGTCATCCGATCGCGCAGCAGTGGCCGATTCCGTTTCAACTGGGGCCCGCGCTACCCGCGCGACGGCATGCTGTTCTGGACGTATCTCGGCCTGTATTCGCTTTGCCGGTTCTTCATTCAGTTCTATCGCGTGGACACGCCGTTCGCGCTGGGACTGAGCCAGGCGCAGCTGCTGTCGGTGCTCTCAGCGATGGTCGCCGTCTGGGCGCTCGTATTCCAATACCAGCGGTATCGCCGCTATGGGCCGGAGCACGGGCCCGCCATGCGCGTGGCCGCACCGGCCACCACTCCCGAAGCTACAGCTCCATCCGCGGTGTCCGAAGCCGCGGCCGACGAAAGCGACGACGCCGGCGCAAAAGTCGCCGATCGCGCGCCGCTGTCCGGCTAGCCTGCGTCGATGCCGCGAGTCGCCGCCGAGCGGTTGCACCAGATCGGCAAGGCCCTGCTGGTCGCAGCCGGCGCCTCGCCAGATGAATCCGGAGTCGTCATGCACCACTGCATCGACGCCAACTTGGCTGGCCACGATTCGCACGGGATCATCCAGATTCCCACCTACATCGACCGCATCCAGGTCGGCCATATCGTGCCCGGCGCGCCGTGGACCATCGAGCAGGAATCGGCCACAACCACGGTCATCGATGGCCACTGGGGGTTCGGCTACACGGTCACCGAACGCGCGATGCAGTTAACCATCGACAAGGCACGATCGGCCAATGTCGCAGCCACGACCGTCTTTCGGCAGGGCCATATCGGCCGCCTGGCGAGTTACACGTTGATGGCGGCGCGCGCGGACATGATCGGGCTCATTACCGCTGACTCCGGCCGGTCCGCGAAGCAAGTCGCGCCATTCGGCGGTCGCGAACCTCGCCTGGGCACCAATCCCCTGTCCATTGCCATCCCGTCCGACCTGGAGGGACCGCTCTTTCTGGACATGGCCACCGCCGCGGTCGCCGCGGGCAAAATCTCACTCGCGGTTTCGCGCAACGAGGCCGTTCCCGAAGGGTGGCTCATTGACGCGTCGGGCCGTCCTACCACCGATCCTGGTGATTTGCGGCGTGGAGGCGCGCTCCTGCCGCTCGGCGGCACTGAAGGCTACAAGGGCAGCGGCCTGTCAGCCATCGTCGAGATCCTGTGCGGCTTGCTCACGGGGCTCGGCTTTGGCATCGACCCCAGTGGTCGCCACAATGACGGCTGCTTCCTCGCCGTCTTCAACGTCGCGGCATTCCGGCCGCTCGCCGACTTCAAACGCGAAGTGGCTGAATTCGCGCGCTATTTGAAGAACACGCCCGCGGCCGAGGGTTTCTCCGGTGTCCTCTACCCCGGCGAAATCGAGCACCTGCGCGAGCAGGATCGCCGTGCCAACGGCATCGACGTCGAAGACGCGACCTGGAACAAGCTGCGCTCCCTGGCCGAGCAGTACGGCCTGACAAGCGAACTCGCTTTCTAAACGCTGGTCGGAACCGCGTGGCGCCAGGCGCCGAGCTCCGGGCGCGGGAGGCCGAGGTTCTCACGCAGCGTGGCGCCGGTGTAGTCCGTGTGATAGAGACCGCGGCGCTGCAGCTCGGGCACAACGAACTCCACAAAGTCCGCATAGCCACCAGGCACGTGCGTCGCCGCCACGACGAAGCCGTCACACACGTGCTCGGTAAACATCTCTTCGAGCCGATCGGCTACACCTTTAGGGTCGCCGACAATCGCGTCGTCGGGCCGCCCGCGGTGGCTCAGCTGCATGAACTCCCGCACCGTCGGATTGCGCTTGCCGCTGAGCGCGAGCACACGGTCGCGAATCGTCTGGATGCCCGAGAAGCTGGCGAGCTCCGCATCGGTCAACTCCTCATCCAGGCCTTTGGTCGCGAAGTCGAAGTTCAAGGCCTCCGCCAGCAGCGACAGCTGATCGATCTCCAGCGGCAGCCGCTGGATAAGCGCCATCTTGTCCTCAGCCTCAGCTTTCGTGGCCGCGCAAACGGGCGTCACCAGGTTGCACAGCAGCATGCGATCCGGGTCGCGACCACACGCGACAGCCTCCTCTTTCAACGTCGCGTAATTGCGCTTGCCCATCCCGATGCTGCCTGAGGTCACGAAGATCACTTCGCCCCAGCGACCGGCGAAGCGCCGACCGCGGCCGCTCTGCCCCGCCTGAATAACGACCGGGTGCCCTTGCGCCGAACGCGGCACCGTGAACGGGCCGCGCGATCGAAAGTAGGGTCCAACATGATCCAGCCGGTGCACCCGCGCCCCGTCGGCAAAGCGTCCGGACGCCTTGTCCACGATCAGCGCGTCGTCCTCCCAGCTGTCCCACTGGCCGAGCACCACCTCCATGAACTCGTCGGCACGGTCGTACCGCAGGTCGTGCTCCAGCACGCCGTCCCGACCCATGTTCATCGCCTCGCCGTCGTTCAGCGAGGTAACCACGTTCCAGGCGGCACGACCGCCTGTCATCAGGTCGATCGTGGCGAACATGCGTGCCACGTGGAACGGCTCGTAGTACGTGGTCGAACACGTGGCGCCGAGGCCAAGCCGTGTCGTGGCCATGCCCATCGTCATCAACGTGACGATCGGGTCTAGCTTCACGCAGCGGATGCCGTACTCCACGGTGTGAACGTGGTCGCCGCCGTAGCGATCGGGCATCGCCAGCCGGTCGTCGAAAAAAGCCAGGTGGAACTTGCCACGCTCGAGCACATGCGCGATCTCCCGATAGAAGTCCGCGCTGAGAAAATCGGTGCGTGAGTCGGGATGGCGCCAGGAGGCGGGCAGGTTCGTGCAGTTCTGGGCTTGCAGGAAGCCCACCATGACCATCTGGCGCGCCATCTTCGCCAGCTTACTGCGGCCGCGAAGCGCGCTCAGCGAGCTGGCGGCGCGGGCTCACCTCCCTCGCCGCGCGGCTCAGGTCGCCGGTTGCGCGAAGGGCACGCTCGGATCGGGCAGCGGCGTGTTGAACGCTAGGTGGACGGTCGGCTCGCTGCCGCCATTCCAGTTGCGGTGCGGCACACCCGCAGGAAAGACCACCAACGACCCGGGCCCGGCCTTGTATTCCTTGCCCTCGATCTCCAGGTTCATGGTCCCAGCCAGGATGTAGAAGATCTGGTCGACCACGTGCGTGTGCATGCCCGCGGGCGAGCCGCCACCAGCGGGGGTCTTGATCCAGTTCACGCTGCAGTGCTTTCCGCCTGAGGTGTGATCCAGCAGCCACTGCGAAAAGCGCTCGTTGGGCCCAGCCGCGGCCACCGCCGCTTCGTCGATCGTGCGCACGTACTCCATACGTCGCTAACGCTACCCGCGCAGGCGCAGCGCTGTCTCGACTGGCTTCAGCTCAAACGGATGGTCGAGCTGGATCTGCAGTCGCTGTGCGCCGGCTTCGACCCATTCGTGCATGCGCTCGACGGCACTCACGGGAATGTTGCAAGTCCGCTCTACAGCGCTCGGCGGTCGCCCCACCTTGTTGCACCACTCGTCCAGGACGCGATTCTTGTGGCGCACCGCATCGGGTGCCCCCGGCGTGTTGGACATGTCGGCGAACTCCGCGACCAGCCGCAGCGTGACCTGCTCGCCACCGCCCGCGATCAAGATCGGCAGTCGCCCTTTGGGTGGCGGGTTCAAGCGTCCCAGACGTGCTTTGATGCGCTTCGCACCCTCGCGCAACGCGCGCAATCGCTCGCCCGGCGTGCCCCAGGTAAAACCGTACTCCTTGTGATCGCGCTCCGAGTTGCCTGCGCCAAGACCGAGAATCAGTCGCCCGCCGCTGAGGTGATCGACCGTTCGCGCCATGTCAGCCAGTAGATCCGGATTGCGATAGGCGATCGCCGTGACGATGGCGCCAATCTCGGCGCGCTGGGTATCGCACGCCATCGCCGCCAAGAGCGTCCAGCACTCGAAGTGGGTGCCGTCCGGCTCGCCCGTCAACGGATAGAAATGGTCCCAGATTGTGATGCTGTCCACACCGAGCGCGTCGGCGCCTTTCCACGCCGCGCGCAGCGCCTCGATCGTGGTGTGTTGCGGACGAATGTGCACGCCAACTTTGAAAGCCGCCATTGCCGCCCATTGTGCTGTACTTGGCTCGCACTATGACCGACGAACTGCGGGCGCAGATGCCCGAGCTCATGCAGCGCGCTAGCGTCCCAGGCGTATCGGTGGCAGTCGTACGCGATGGCAAGTTCGAC
>Ga0213876_10000845_pt1 | contig 20595 bp, 18 predicted proteins | sample BarmaccomBMRX_R9_FD_160113 | JGI IMG/M metagenome (GOLD analysis project Ga0213876, IMG submission 160113) | Root-associated microbial communities from Barbacenia macrantha in rupestrian grasslands, the National Park of Serra do Cipo, Brazil - RX_R9 | ecosystem: Host-associated > Plants > Roots... | reverse complement strand
GCACCGCGAGGATGTGGTGCTCGGCCTCGGGGACGGCGGCGCGCACTACGGCATGATTTGTGACGCCAGCTATTCGACGTATTTCCTGGCGCATTGGGCGCGCGATCGCAAGTCCGGGCGGTTCTCGGTAGCCGAGGCCGTCCGCGAACTGACGTCGGTGCCCGCGCGGATCGCAGGGCTGGGCGACCGCGGGCGTATCGCGGTGGGGTTCAAGGCTGACCTCAACGTCATCGACCACACCGCGTTGCGCTTGCACAAGCCGGTGATCAGCTACGACCTGCCCGCCGGCGGGCGGCGTCTGGACCAGACCGCGGAAGGCTACGTCGCGACGGTGGTCGCCGGCGAAGTGATCGCCAAGAACGGTGTGCCGACCGCCGCGCGGCCCGGCAAACTGGTACGCGGACGTCAATTTGCACCCGCCTAGGGCCGAGATTTCGGTTCTCCTTATTGTTCGCTGAGAGCGCTGGCGAATCCGGCCACGGCGACGGCCCTCGCCGGGTAGGTTGAGTGGGTGACAAACCCGCATTTTGCGTGGTTGCCGCCAGAAATCAACTCGGCACTCATGTTCGCCGGTCCCGGGGCGGGGCCGCTCCTTGCCGCGGCCGCGGCGTGGGATGGGCTGGCCGAGGAGTTGGCGTCGGCGGCCACGGCGTTCGGGTCTGTCACATCCGACCTGGCCGGGAACGCCTGGCTGGGTCCCTCGTCGGCGGCGATGATGGCGGTGGCGACGCAGTATGTGGGGTTGCTGAGCGCCGCGGCGGCCCAGGCGGAACAGGCATCCGCACAGGCGGCGGCGACGGCGTCGGCGTTCGAGGCAGCGCTGGCGGCCACGGTGCAGCCCGCGGTGGTGGCGGCCAATCGCGGCCTGCTGCAGGTGCTGGCGGCCACGAACTGGTTGGGTCAGAATTCCCCGGCGATCATGGACATCGAATCCGCCTACGAGCAGATGTGGGCGTTGGACGTGTCGGCCATGTCCGGCTACCACGTCGACGCATCGGCGGCGGCCGGGGCGTTGGCGCCGTGGCAGCAGGTCCTGTCCAACCTGGGCATCAACATCAGCAACAACGGTCAGATCAGCCTGGGCTTCGGCAACACCGGCAGCGGCAACATGGGCAGCGGCAACAGCGGCAGCAGCAACATGGGCAGCGGCAACACCGGCAACAGCAACGCGGGCAGCGGCAACTACGGCAACAGCAACGTCGGCAGCGGCAACACCGGCAGCGGCAACGTCGGCTTCGGCAACAACGGCAACAACAACTTCGGGTTCGCCAATACCGGTAACGGGGACATCGGATTTGGGCTCACCGGCGACCACCAGATCGGCTTCGGCGGCTTCAACTCCGGCAGCGGCAACATCGGCATCGGGAACTCGGGCACCGGCAACATCGGCTTCTTCAACTCCGGCAGCGGCAACGTCGGCATCGGCAATACCGGCAGCCTGAACTCGGGGCTCTTCAACTCCGGCAGCGCGAACATGGGCATGGCGAACACCGGCTCCATGAACTCGGGTCTCTACAACTCAGGATTTGAGCAAACCGGGTTCGCGGGCCAGGGCGCCGAAGCGAGCTTGTTGACCAGCAGCACCGCCGCCACCGGCGGTATCAGCGCGGCGAATGCCAGCTCCAGTCTGCTCAGTTCCGCCGCCGAGACGGGCGGCTTCAACACGGCGCTGCGGCACCCCGGGATCTTCGCTCCAGACATGCCGGCCCAGAACGTGGGCAACTCCAGCAACGTCGCCACTGCCTTGACCGGCACGTCGAGCACCCCGACCGCCGGCCTCAGCGGCACGGCGGCGGTCGTGGGCTCCAACGCCGGCCCTGCCATGCGCGGCGCCTACCCGGGCTTGATCAACGCGCGCAGCGCCGATGGGGAACCGCGTAACTCCAACACGCGGGAGTCGGACAACCTCGGCGCGGGCATCCCCAGGTCGGGCTTCTACCCGAACCGCCAGTCCGACGAGACGTCCGAGGTCCTCAGGCTGCCCGTCCGGTCGGACTAGCACGCTTCGACCGCCCCGCCGACTCGCGCCTATCCTGGAAATTCATGAGTGCCAAGGGCGCCAAGAAAGTTGACCTGCAGCGGCTGGCCGCCGCGTTGCCCGACTACCCCTCCGGCTACCTGATCACCGTCGACGACGACTACCGCGTGCACACGGTGGCCGTCGAACCGGTGTTACGCGAGGCCGTCATCGACGTCGGGCTGATCGGCGGTCGGACACTTCAGAACCTCGCCCGCCACAGCGACGTCACGCTGCTGTGGCCGCCCCCGCAACCGGGCGGCTATTCGCTGATCGTGGATGGCCCGGCCCAGGTAACCGAGAGTGCCGAGGGTGCCGAGGGTGCTGAGACCATCCGGCTGGCGGTCGTTCCCACGCGCGCGCTGTTGCACCGCAACGCCGACTCCTCCTCGGCCGCCAAGGGCTGTCTGCACGACTGCGTAGTGTTCTCGCTTCCCGCTTGAGACTCGCTTCCAAAAACGAAAAAGCCCGGCCCCCTTGTGCGTTCGAGGACCGGACTTCTTCGTCGTCCGAACTAGAAGTCCATACCGCCCATGCCACCGGTCGGTTCGCCCACAGGAGCGGCGGCCTTCTCCGGCTTATCGGCGACGACGGCCTCGGTCGTCAGGAACAGGCCCGCGATGGACGCCGCGTTCTGCAGCGCCGAACGGGTCACCTTGACCGGGTCGGCCACGCCGGCCTTGAGCAGGTCCTCGTACTCACCGGTGGCGGCGTTCAGGCCGGTACCGGCGGATGCGTTGCGGACCTTCTCGGCCACCACGCCGGGCTCCAGCCCGGAGTTGAAGGCGATCTGCTTCAGCGGAGCCTCGAGTGCCACCTTGACGATGTTGGCGCCGGTGGCCTCGTCACCGGACAGCTTCAGCTCGCCGAGCGACGGCGCCGACTGCAGCAGGGCCACACCGCCACCGGCGACGATGCCCTCCTCGACGGCCGCCTTGGCGTTGCGGACCGCGTCCTCGATGCGGTGCTTGCGCTCCTTGAGCTCGACCTCGGTAGCGGCGCCGGCCTTGATCACCGCAACACCGCCGGCCAGCTTGGCCAAGCGCTCCTGCAGCTTCTCGCGGTCGTAGTCGGAATCGCTGTTCTCGATCTCGGCGCGGATCTGGGCCACTCGGCCGGCGATGGCGTCGGGGTCACCCGCGCCCTCGACGATGGTGGTCTCGTCCTTGGTGATAACCACCTTGCGGGCCTTGCCCAGCAGCGAGACGTCGGCGTTCTCCAGCGTCAGGCCGACCTCTTCGCTGATGACCTGACCACCGGTGAGGATGGCCATGTCCTGCAGCATCGCCTTGCGGCGGTCACCGAAGCCGGGGGCCTTGACCGCCACCGACTTGAAGGTGCCGCGGATCTTGTTGACGACCAGGGTGGACAGCGCCTCGCCCTCGACGTCCTCGGCGATGATCAGCAGCGGCTTGCCGGCCTGGATGACCTTCTCCAGCAGGGGCAGCAGGTCCTTGACGGTCGACACCTTGGAGCTGACCAGCAGGATGAAGGGGTCCTCCAGGACGGCTTCCTGGCGCTCGGCGTCGGTGACGAAGTAGCCCGAGATGTAGCCCTTGTCGAACCGCATGCCCTCGGTGAGCTCGAGCTGCAGGCCGAAGGTGTTGGACTCCTCGACGGTGATGACGCCCTCGTTGCCGACCTTGTCCATCGCCTCGGCGATCAGGTCGCCGATCGACTGGTCGCCGGCGGAGATGCCCGCGGTGGCCGCGATCTGCTCCTTGGTCTCGACGTCCTTGGCCGACTTGAGCAGCGTCTCGGTGATCTTCTCGACCGCCTTCTCGATGCCGCGCTTCAGACCCAGCGGGTTGGCCCCGGCCGCCACGTTGCGCAGGCCTTCCTTGACCAGCGCCTGGGCCAGCACGGTGGCCGTCGTCGTGCCGTCACCGGCTACGTCGTCGGTCTTCTTGGCGACTTCCTTGACCAGCTCGGCACCGATCTTCTCGTACGGGTCCTCCAGCTCGATCTCCTTGGCGATGGACACACCATCGTTGGTGATCGTGGGAGCACCCCACTTCTTCTCCAGGACGACGTTGCGGCCCTTGGGACCCAACGTCACCTTTACCGCGTCGGCGAGGCTGTTCAGGCCCCGCTCAAGGCCGCGACGGGCCTCTTCGTCGTACGCAATTGTCTTGGCCATTGCGAAGTGATTCCTCCGGATTGGGGATGACACCCAATGGCCACGTAGTGGGCCATCAGGTTACTTACGCTGGCCGGGCGCAGTGCCCGCGACGGACGACCAGACTGGTCTCACCGTCCCGACCTAGCACTCGCCCATCGCGAGTGCCAACGTCATTCTTAGCACTCGCCCATGTCGAGTGCAAGAAGCATGGGCACCCGGTCAGCATGCCTCGCGATTGATTCTGCGGTGAGGGTGGACTTGTGCGAGTGCGCCCCGCCCTCAGCGCAGAGTCAACACCGTGTGCGCGGATCTTGCGTAAGTCGGCATCCGGCAGGCCTGCGGCAGACTGAGGTCATGTCCCTAGCACTGCCCTATCCTCCGCCCCGCTACACCGGCGACGAAGGCGAAGTCAGCGCCCGGCTCAAACGTGCGGACGAGCCGCCCGATTACGAGTTGGGCGGCACCAAGTACCACTATCTGGCCACCCAAACGTCCACTGACGGCGATTTCGGGCTCTACCGCGTCGACATCGCTCCGGCCGGCGGCGGGCCCGGACCACACTTCCACAAGACGATGTCCGAGTCGTTCTTCGTGCTGTCGGGAACAATGCGCATGTACGACGGCCGGGACTGGGTCGACGCGGGCGCGGGCGACTATCTCTACGTCCCGCCGGGTGGGGTGCACGGCTTCCGCAACGAATCCGATCAGCGGGCGTCGATCCTGATGCTGTTCGCTCCTGGCGGACCCCGACAGGCCTACTTCGAAGGCCTGGTCACGTTGGGCGAGATGACCGACGAGGAACGCCGAGAGTTCTTCGTCCGCCACGACAACTACTGGGTGCAATAGCACGCCCCCCGGCAGTCGGCTCCTGCGAGCCTCCGCCGCGCCTCCAGCACGGGCTGGCGTGAGTATCTTTTGGCCATGACCTCAAACGCCACGCCGGAGCGTCGGCCTCCCCAGGCGGGCGGTCAGCCTTGCGATCGGTAGCAGAACACCAGCGCGTCGTCGCCGAGATGATTCGGCCCCGCGCGGCGGTCACCGTCTCACTGCTCGACGCGCTCGGCCTGTCCCTGGCCGACGACGTGGTCGCGCGGCTGTCGCTGCCGGTTTTCGACAACTCCGCGATGGACGGGTACGCGGTGCGCGCCCAGGACACCTCCGGTGCCACGCCAGAGCACCCGGTGGTGCTGCCGGTCGCCGAGGACATCCCCGCCGGACGCACCGACGAGCTCACGCTGCGGCCCCACACCGCGCACCGGATCATGACCGGGGCACCGGTGCCGGCGGGAGCGACGGCCATCGTGCCGGTCGAAGACACCGACGGCGGTGTGCAGGCGGTGTCGATCGGGCAGCAGGCCACGCCGGGCAAGCACATCCGCCGCGCCGGCGAAGACGTCGCGGCAGGCACTACGGTGCTGCGCAACGGCCAGGTTGTGACGGCCGCCGCGCTCGGCCTGGCCGCGGCGCTGGGGCTGGCCGAACTCCCGGTGACCCCCCGGCAGCGGGTGCTGGTGATCTCCACCGGCTCGGAACTGGTGTCACCGGGCGACCCGCTGCGGCCCGGGCAGATCTACGAGTCCAACGCCGTCATGCTCGCCGCGGCCGTCCGCGATGCCGGCGCGGCCCTGGTCGCCACCGCAACCGTAGGTGACGACGTTGCGCAGTTCACCGGGGTCCTGGACCGATATGCCGCCGAGGCTGACCTGATCATCACCAGTGGCGGGGTCAGCGCCGGCGCCTACGAGGTGGTCAAGGACGCCTTCGGGCGCGGCGGGGATCAGGGCGTCGAGTTTGTCAAGGTGGCCATGCAGCCGGGCATGCCGCAGGGGGTGGGGCGGGTGGCCGGCACTCCGATAGTCACCCTGCCCGGCAACCCGGTGAGCGCGCTGGTGTCCTTCGAGGTGTTCATCCGTCCGCCGCTGCGGGCCGCCATGGGCCTGCCCGATCCGGAGCGGCCACACCGCACCGCGGTGCTGACCGAGCCGCTGACCTCGCCGCGCGGCAAACGCCAGTTCCGGCGCGCGATCCTCGACACCGGCGCCGGCGAGGTCACCAGTTACGGACCTCCGGCGTCACACCACTTGCGCTGGCTGGCGTCGGCGAACGGCCTGTTGGACATTCCGGAGGACGTCGTGCACGTGGCAGCCGGAACCGAGCTACAGGTCTGGGATCTGGGCTGATGGCGGCGACCCGCTTCGCCCGGCTTCGCCGCGCTCGCGATCACCGCTGGGCTGACGGCGGCGACCCGCTTCGCCCGGCTTCGCCGCGCTCGCGATCACCGCTGGGCTGACGGCGGCGACCGGTGAAACTCATCCGCCGCATCGAAGGCCGTGGTGCAGCGAATGGCGATCCCGGCGATCGAAATCATTACCGGAATAGTGACCAGCGCGGCCGCCAGCCCGACCCGTCCGGCGAGCTGGCCGATCAGCGGCGGCCCGAGCAGATAACCGATCCAGCCCGTCGCCGCCACGATCGCGATCGCGGATCCCGCGCCGCTTGCGGAGTAGGCGGCGCTGAACGCGGTCGGGATCAGCAGCGCCACCCCGGCGCCCAGCGTGGCGAAGCCGATCACGCTGACGACGGGGTTGGCGGTCGCCAACGTCACGCACATCCCGACCACGGCCACCGACGCCAGCGCCGGAAGCAACCGCCGGCTGGAAACGCGTGAATGCAGCCGTATCGCGCCCAGGCGGGTGACGACCATCGTCAAGGTGTAGGCCGCATAGCTCAAAGCGGACACGCCCGGACCCGCACCTACCACGCTGTGCAGGTAGTTGGCCGACCAGTCGGTGGCGGCGCCCTCGCACAGGAAGGACGCAAACGACACGGCCGCCAGGGTCGCCACGGTCACCGTCAGCCAGGCGCGCTTGGGCCGGCCCTCGTCCCGGGAAGTGGCGGTCGCCTGGTCGGGAACCAGACCACGGGTGAGGGGCTCGACGACGAGCACCACGACCACCCCGACGACGGCCAGCTGCGGGGCGAGGCCGATGCCCGCGGTCACGCAGGCCGCCCCGATCATGGCGCCCAGCAGCGCACCAACGCTCCACATGCCATGGAAGCGGGCCATGATCGGGGCCCGCGCGAGCCGCTCGACCGTGGCGGCTTGCGTGTTCATCGCCACGTCGAGCCCACCGTGGAACGTCCCCCACAGCGCGAGTGCCAGAAACAGCCACGGTCCGGAAGGGGCCAGTCCGACCGTGACGCCGGTCGCCGCATACCCCGCGAGCATCACAGGGACCAACCTGTGGCTGCCCCAGCGCGGCAGCGCCCAGTGGCTGAACACCGTCGCCGCGACCGACCCGAGTGGCGCACCGAACAACGCCGTACCCAGCGCGGCGTCGGAGAGCCCCAACTCGGCCTTGACCTGCGGGATGTGGGCCGCCCACGACGAAAAAATGACAGCGTGGGCCATGAACGCTGCGGTGACACCCATCTTCGCGCGGCGCAATTGTGTCGAAATCGGTCAGACCCCTCACCCGAGCTTGGTTATTCAAATCGTTCCCCAGATCGACAGTGACACACCCGGTCGCTGCCGCTCCGTAAGATGACCGCGTGGCAAGACGCCCCCGCACCGCCCAGGAGCCGGGTTTCGACCCGCGGCATGCGCTGGAGTTGGTGCGCTCGTATATCCCGCCGGTGCACCCCGCCGGCCGACCGTTTATCGCCGCGGGCCTGGCCCTGGCCGCCGCCGGGCGTCGCCAGCGCTGGCTGCGCCGCACCGGCCTGTTGGCGGCGGGCGCCTGCGCCGGGTTCTTCCGGCACCCCCCGCGAGTTCCGCCCACCCGGCCCGGCGCCGTGGTCGCACCCGCCGACGGCGTCGTCTGCGTCATCGATTCCGCCGCGCCGCCCGCCGAACTAAGCATGGGCGACGAGCCGTTGCCGCGGGTGAGCATTTTCTTGTCGATACTGGACGCGCACGTGCAGCGGGCGCCGGTGGGCGGAGAGGTGGTGGCGCTACAGCACCGGCCGGGCCGGTTCGGATCGGCGGATCTGCCCTCGGCGAGCGCCGACAACGAGCGCACCAGCGTGCGGATTCGCACGGCCACCGGCGCCGAGGTCGTGGTCGTTCAGATCGCCGGACTCATAGCGCGGCGCATCGTGTGCGACGCACACGTCGGGGACAGGCTGTCGATCGGTGACACCTACGGCCTGATTCGGTTCGGCTCCCGGTTGGACACCTACCTGCCCCGGGGGACGGAACCGATCGTGACGCTCGGCCAGCGCGCGATCGCCGGCGAGACCGTCCTGGCAGAGCTGTCATGATCGACAAGCCCAGGGGCAGGCGAACCGTGAGCCTGCAGTTGCTGCCCAGCGCCATGACGGTGCTGTCGATGTGCGCGGGCATGACGTCAATCAAGTTCGCGCTCGAACACCAACCGATTCCCGCGATGGCCCTGATCGCCGCGGCGGCCATCCTGGACGCACTGGACGGCCGGGTGGCCCGCATCCTGGGTGCCCAGTCGCGGCTCGGCGCCGAGATCGACTCCCTGGCCGACGCGGTGAACTTCGGGGTGATCCCGGCGCTGGTGGTCTACGTGACGCTGCTGTCGAAGTGGCCTGTCGGCTGGATGGTGGTGTTGCTCTATGCGGTGTGTGTGGTGCTGCGGCTGGCCAGGTACAACGCGCTGCAGGACGACGGGACGCAGCCCGCCTACACCGCTGAGTTCTTCGTCGGTATGCCCGCGCCGGCGGGCGCGGTTTCCATGATCGGTTTGATCGGTCTCAAACTGCAGTTTGGTGACGGCTGGTGGAGTTCGGTGTGGTTTCTCGTCATCTGGATCACCGGTACGTCGATCCTCATGGTCAGCGCGATCCCGATGAAGAAGATGCACACCGTGGCGATCCCGCCGAACTGGGCAGCCCCCCTGCTGGCCGTACTGGTGATCGTCGCGGGGGCGGCGGTGCTGGCTCCCTACATTTTGATTTGGGTGATCATCATCTCCTATGTGTGCCACATTCCGTTCGCGGTGCGCAGCAAGCGGTGGTTGGCCAAACATCCGGAGGTGTGGGACGACCAACCTAAACAACGTCGCGCCGTACGCCGCGCGGGCCGTCGGGCACAGCCCAACCGGCGGTCGATGACGCGGCTGGGGCTGCGCAAGCCGGGCAGGCGGCTGTGACGGGACCCGGCCAGCTCACGCTGACCGCCCGGCTGAACACCTCGGCCGTCGACTCCCGCCGCGGCGTCGTCCGACTGCACCCGAACGCCGTTGCCGCCCTTGGCATTCGGGAGTGGGACGCGGTATCGCTGACCGGTTCGCGAACCACCGCGGCGGTCGCGGGCATGACCGACCAGGACATCCCGGTCGGCACCGTGCTGCTCGATGACGTGACCCTGTCCAACGCTGGGCTGCGTGAGGGTACCGCGGTGATCGTCAGCGCGGTGACCGTCTACGGCGCGCGGTCGGTGACGCTGAGTGGCTCTTCGATGGCCACTCAGTCGCTGTCGCCGGTCACCCTGCGCCATGCCCTGCTCGGCAAGGTGATGACGGTAGGCGATGCGGTGTCGCTACTGCCCCGCGACCTGGGGCCCGGCACCTCGACTTCCGCGGCCAGCCGCGCGCTGGCGTCCGCGGTCGGGATCAGCTGGACGTCGGAGCTGCTGACGGTGACCGGCGTCGATCCCGACGGTCCGGTCAGCGTGCAGCCGAACTCGCTGGTCAGCTGGGGCGCCGGCGTGCCGGGCGCGTCTTCATTCTCCCCGGTCGCCATCGCGGCACCACAGGTCCAGATTGAGGAGCTCAAAGGCGTACAGGCGCAGGCCGGCAAGCTCACCGAGTGGCTCAAGCTGGCGCTGGACGAGCCGCACCTGCTGAAATCGCTGGGCGCGGGCACCAACCTGGGCGTGCTGGTCTCGGGTCCGGCCGGCGTCGGCAAGGTGACGCTGGTGCGCGCCGTGTGCGCCGGTCGCAGACTGGTGGCGCTGGACGGCCCCGAGGTGGGTGCGCTGGCCGCCGACGACCGGCTCAAAACCGTGGCCTCGGCGGTGCAGGCGGTTCGCGGTGATGGCCGGGAAGGCGGCGGGGTGCTGCTGATCACCGACGTCGACGCGCTGTTGCCGACCACCGCCGAGCCCGTCGCGTCCCTGATCCTGGCCGAGCTGCGGGGCGCAGTGGCCACCGACGGCGTCGCCCTGATCGCCACCTCCGCACGACCCGACCAGCTGGACGCCCGGTTGCGCGCCCCCGAGCTGTGCGACCGAGAGCTGAGCCTGCCATTGCCCGACGCCGCCACCCGCAAGGCGCTATTGGAGGCGCTGCTCAAGCCGGTTCCCACAAGCGAGCTGAATCTCGACGAAATCGCCAGCCGTACACCGGGTTTCGTCGTCGCCGACCTGGCCGCGCTGATCCGGGAGGCTGCCCTGCGGGCGGCGTCGCGGGCCAGCGCCGATGGCCAACCGCCGAGCCTGACCCAGGACGACCTGCTCGGCGCGCTGACCGTCATCCGGCCGCTGTCGCGGTCGGCCAGCGCGGAGGTCGCGGTCGGCAGCGTCACCCTCGACGATGTCGGCGACATGGCCGAAGCGAAACAGGCGCTGACCGAAGCCGTGCTGTGGCCGTTGCAACACCCGGACACATTCGCCCGGCTGGGTGTCGAGCCTCCGCACGGCGTCCTGCTGTACGGGCCGCCCGGCTGCGGCAAGACCTTCCTGGTCCGCGCGCTGGCCAGCACCGGGCAGCTGAGCGTGCACGCCGTCAAGGGCTCCGAGCTGATGGACAAGTGGGTGGGCAGCTCGGAAAAGGCTGTGCGCGAACTGTTCCGGCGGGCCCGCGACTCCGCTCCCTCGCTGGTGTTCCTGGACGAGCTGGACGCGCTGGCGCCGCGTCGCGGCCAGAGTTTCGACTCCGGGGTGACCGACCGCGTCGTCGCCGCGCTGCTGACCGAACTCGACGGCGTGGACCCGCTGCGCGACGTCGTGGTGCTGGGCGCCACCAACCGCCCGGAGCTGATCGACCCGGCGTTGCTGCGCCCGGGCCGACTGGAGCGGCTGGTGTTCGTCGAGCCGCCCGACGCGGCCGCGCGCGGCGAAATCCTGCGCACGGCGGGCAAATCCGTTCCGCTGAACGCCGACGTCGACCTCGACGCCGTGGCCGCGAGCCTGGACGGCTACAGCGCCGCCGACTGCGTGGCCCTGCTGCGCGAAGCCGCCCTGACCGCGATGCGGCGTTCCATCGACGCCGCCGACGTGACCGCCGCCGACCTCGAGGCCGCCCGCAAGGCCGTCCGCCCCTCGCTGGATCTAGTGCAGGTGGATGCGCTACGCGCGTTCGCGCAAGCCCTGTAGCGGACTCGCCCACCCGCTCGACCAGGGGTGCGCGGCGGTGCGGCACCTACTCCGACAGCTGAAACTCGACCATCGCGGCAACCGACTCGACGGCCTCGCTGAGCGCGCCCAGCCGATCCGCGACCGACGGCGCGGCCAGCACGGCGTAGCAGTCGGCAGTGCCGATCGGCACGCGAGAAGCCAACGCGTACAACCGCTTACCGGCATCACCGGTATCGCTGTCACCGTGGCCCAGCACCACGTCACGGTCCGGCAAGCCGACACCGCGGGCCGCCGCGATCCGCTCGAACAAGGCCATCACCCGGTCTTCGAGCTCGACAAGCTGAGCGCGGCTCACGACCTCCCCCGGCTCGTCCGGCCAGGGCTCGACCCGTGCCCGCGGGTAGGGATCGTCGGGCAGCCACTCGCACACCCGGATCCGCTCGCCGGTGCGGCAGCGCAGCTGATAGCGACCGGCGCCGTGCTCGATGTACTCGTTGATGGTGGTCAATGTGCCTATGTCACAACGCGAATCACCGCCACCCACCTCGCGTCCGCGCGCGATCAGCACCACTCCGAACGGCTCACCGTTCTCGACGCAGTGCCGCACCAGTGCGCTGTAGCGGGGCTCGAAGATCCGCAACGGCAGATCCTGGCCGGGCAGCAGCGCCGCCTCGAGCGGAAACATCGCCAGCTCCATCATCGCTAGATCTCCAGCTCGGCGACCAGCGCGTCGACGACCGCGCGCAGATCGCCGTCATGTTCCTCGGCCACTCGGCGCTGTCGTTGATACGAGGCGCCGTTGCGGCAGATGTCGAACACCGAGACCAGCTCGTCCAGACAGTTCAGCGATTTCGCCACGGGCTCCAGCCGGTCCACCACGTCGACCAAGTCCTCGGTCACCAGGCGCTCGTTGCTGTCGGCGTCCAGAATGATCACCGCGTCCAGTCCGTACCGCGCGGCGCGCCATTTGTTCTCCTGGACGTGCCAGGGCGGCATGATCGGCAGCGATTCGTCGGCATCCAGCCGGCGGTCCAGGTCGACGACCAGGCAATGCGTCAGCGCAACCAGCGCGCCCAGCTCGCGAAGGTTGGACAACCCGTCGCACACCCGCACCTCAAGAGTGCCAAGGTGCGGTGAAGGCCTTATGTCCCAACGGATTTCGTCCATGTGATCGATGATGCCGGTCTTCTTCTGGTCGTGGACGAAGCCCTCGAACTCGCGCCACGTCTGGAATTGGAAGGGCAGGCCGGCGGTGGGGAGTTGCTGAAACATCATCGCCCGATTGCTCGCGTATCCCGTATCCTCGCCGCCCCACCAGGGCGAGGACGCCGACAGCGCCAGCAGATGCGGGTAGTAGTTGAGCAGCGACGACATGATCGGCATCACCTTGTTCGCCGACGAGATGCCGATGTGGACGTGCACCCCCCAGATCAGCATCTGGCGACCCCACCACTGAGTGCGCTTGATCAGCTCGGCGTAGCGGGGCGCGTCGGTCAGCTTCTGGGTTGACCACTGCGCGAAGGGATGCGTGCCGGCGCAGAACAACTCCATGCCGCGCTCCCGTACGATCCGGCGGGCGGGACCCAGGGTGGCGCGCAGGTCGTCGATCGCCTCCCCCGCGCATTCGCAGATGCCGCTGACGACTTCGACCGTGTTGCGCAGCAATTCCTTGTGCACGCGCGGGTTTTCGCCGATCTCGGCGATGACCGCGGTGGCTTCGTTGCTCAGGTCGCGAGTCTGCGCGTCGACGAGCGCGAACTCCCACTCCACCCCGACCGTGGGCCGCGGCGAGCGCGCGAAATCGATGCGCGCATCACCTCTTTTGGGAGCCCTGCTTGCCGGCGAGCTAGCCGGAACCGATGACACCGCACGCCACCCGCTTGCCGGCGTCACCGGTGGTCATCGTCATCTGGTCGGGGCCCGGCGCCCCGCCGTTGGTCTGGTTGTAGCGCTCCGGCGGGATGTTGGCGAAGTTGTCCGCGCCGGCGTGAATGATGATCGCGGTCTTCTCACCGGTCGTCAGGTCGTCCAGGGTGAAGGCGTCGGTGGTGGTCACCAGCAGCGCGCTGCCGTCGCGGCGCACCTGCAGCGAGGTCAGGTCGCCACTGGCCGGCTCGGCGGAGTGCCCCGCCACTTGCAGATGCCCGCCGGCGGAGTTGAAGTCGCCGGCCGGACCCCCGGTCGGCGCGACCGAGTTGGGCTCGCACTTGCCGACCTTGTGGATGTGCACTCCGTGGAAGCCGGGCGCGAGCTGCCCGGTCCCCGTCGACGCGATCGTGATGGTGACATAGCCGTTGCTCGAGCCGTTACTGAACTCGAACTTGGCCGTCGCCACCTCGGTACCGTCGGGGGCCTTGAGGTGGGCTGTCACGCTCTGGGAGGCCGCGGGCGCCTCGTGTCCCGAGGTCGGCGCTTGTGCCGACGGCGACGAGGCTCCCGTCCAGACGGCCGGCGTCGTCCCCGGCGTGGTCGACGCGTGTTGCGGCGACGAGCACGCGCTCACCAGCGCCACGCCGGCGGCCAAAAACGACACGGACGGCTTGCACAGAGCAGACAGCTTAGGCATAGCGAGAGCCTAACCTGAGAACCCGGGAGGCTGGGCTAACCGGTCACCAAAACGATGACGCCGGGCGGCTGGTCGGCAAGCGCGGGGATGCGCCGCTCGACCGGTGCGCCCAGCTTCTGGCCCACCGCATCCGCGGTGGCCTTCTCGCCCTCGGCGTCGCTGTAGTAGACCGTCGTGACGGTGACATCCGAGGGCGGCGGAGTGAGGTTGTCGGGTTCGCCCACGTTGAATCCGGCGGCTTTGAGTTGGTCTACCGCGCGGCGGGCCACGCCCTCTTTCCCAGAGATGTTGTAGACCCGCACCTCGGCTTGGGTCGCCGCAGGCTTGCCGCTGGTCGACGGCGAAGCCGCGCTGCTGGTCGCCGCACTCGACACCGGCGAGGAGTCGTCGTCGGAGTTTCCCGACGAGCCAACGGCCTGCCAGCCGAGCAACAGGAAGATGACACCGAGGAACAAGAGCACCATCACCATGGCTCGCAGGGGCAGCCCCGAAGAGTCGGGAACGCGCTCGTTCATCGAGCCCACTGTAGCCGGAGGGCGGTCAGGTCACCTCGAAGCCGAGGCGACGCGCAGCGCGCGCCTTTTGCCGGCTGGCGCGCAACCGGCGCAGCCGTTTCACCAGCATCGGGTCGGCGGCCAGTGCCTCGGGCCGGTCCACCAGCGCGTTGAGCACCTGGTAATACCGCGTCGCCGACATCGAGAAGAGCTCCTTGATCGCGTCTTCCTTCACCCCGGCAAACTTCCACCACTGACGCTCGAATGCCAAGATGTCGTGTTCGCGGCGCGTGAGTCCGTCGGCGATATCACACTCGTCCCCCGATCGAACTGCCCGCGCCATGGCGCTGTCCATATCGCTTTCCCTGGACCCTTCCGGCGGATTCTCAAACTGCTCGAATGACTTGACCTACGTGCGCTGCATTGGCTTTATTGGCTTCATTGGGGCATGTTTCGCGCGAATATTGAAACACGTCGCGAACCCTCAAGCTGTAATCCAGACCCGCGAGTCGGCCGACTTGCTTGGATTGCTGGTCGACGGTGTGCGGTACCTTAGCCGTCCATGGCAGTCGTTCCGATCCGCATCGTGGGAGACCCGGTGTTGCACGCTCCGACGACGCCGGTGCCGGTCGGCGAAGACGGTTCGCTGCCGGCCGACCTCGCCGACCTGATCGCCACGATGTACGACACCATGGACGCCGCACACGGCGTCGGACTGGCCGCCAACCAGATCGGCCGCGGACTGCGGTTGTTCGTCTACGACTGTTCGGAGGACCGTGGGCTGACTGACCGCCGCCGCGGCGTGGTGATCAACCCGGTGCTGGAGACCTCCGAAATACCCGAGACCATGCCGGATCCGGGCGACGACGACGAAGGTTGCTTGTCCGTTCCGGGCGAGTCGTTCCCCACCGGGCGCGCGAAGTGGGCGCGGGTCACCGGTCTCGACGCCGACGGCGGCCCCGTCGATATCGAGGGCACCGGACTATTCGCCCGCATGCTCCAGCACGAGACCGGGCACCTGGATGGCTTCCTCTACCTGGACCGGTTGATCGGGCGGCACGCGCGCGCCGCGAAACGGTCAGTCAAGGCACACGGTTGGGGCGTGCCCGGGCTGTCCTGGCTGCCGGGCGAGGGACCCGACCCGTTCGGCCACTGATGGTTTCGTGGCCGGACGCCGGCACCCGGGTGACGATCCGCTACCGTCGGCCCGCCGGGTCGGTCCCTCCGCTGACCGACGCCGTCGGCCAGCTGCTCTCGACCGAACCGTCGGTGCGGGTGCGAACCAAGTCGGGCGCCATCGCCGAATTCGCACCCGCCGACGTGGTTGCCCTGCGGGTGCTGACCGACGCACCGGTACGCACCGCGCAGATCCGCGCGTTGGAGCATGCGGCCGCAGCGGCCTGGCCCGGAGTCGAACAGACCTGGCTGGACGGCTGGCTGCTGCGCGCCGGGCACGGTGTCACGCTGTCCGCGAATTCAGCTGTGCCATTGAGTATTTCGGCACAACCCAGCGCCATCCCCGCGATCGTCGACTGGTATGCGCGCCGCGGGCTGATCCCCCGGCTCGCCTTCCCCGAACGGCTGATGCGGGCGCCCGGCGGCCTGCCGACGGAACGCATCGTACGGGTGTTGGTGCGCGACGTATCCGCCGGCGACGAAGTGGCGCCACCCGCTCGCGGGAGTCAGGCTGGCGTGACGCTCGGCGCGGTCACCTTGTCTGCGCAGCCCGGCGAGGCCTGGCTGGATCGCGGGCTAAGCGTCGACGTGCTCACCGCCGTCGTCGACGGCGAGGTGGTGTTCGGAACGCATGCCGGTGGGGCCGTCGCGCGCGCCGCGGTGACCGGCGCGCCGGACGGCACGCGATGGGTCGGCCTGTCGGGACTGCGACTCGGGGGCGACCAATCCGCAGTCGACCGATTGGGTAAGGCGATGTTGGCCTGGGGCGCCGAGCGCGGGGCCACCCGCGCCTACATTCGCGCACGGGACAGCGCGTTGGCGGAATCGCTGGGATTCCGGTTGCACCATCGCGTCATCCACGTCCGGGTCGACACAGGAGGAACCGATGACTGACGGCACTTTGCGGTTGGCCACCTGGAACGTCAATTCGATTCGCACCCGGCTGAACCGGGTGGTCGACTGGCTCGCCCGTGCCGACGTCGACGTGTTGGCCATGCAGGAAACCAAGTGCTCTGACAGCCAGTTCCCCACCCTGCCGTTCTTCGAACTCGGCTACGAGGTGGCCCATGTCGGCTTCAATCAGTGGAACGGCGTGGCGATCGCCTCGCGCGTCGGCCTCGACGACGTGCAGATCGGATTCGACGGGCAGCCCACCTGGAGCAGTAAGCCGGAGGTGGCGGCCACCGCCGAGGCCCGCGCCCTGGGCGCCACCTGCGGCGGCGTGCGGGTGTGGAGCCTGTATGTGCCCAACGGCCGCACCCTCGAGGATCCGCACTACACCTACAAGCTGAATTGGCTTGCTGCGCTTCGTGATACGGCCCACGGCTGGCTGCGCGCGGATCCTGCGGCCCAGATCGCGCTGGTCGGCGACTGGAACATCGCCCCGACCGATGACGACGTCTGGAGCACCGAATTCTATGCCGGTTCCACGCACGTCTCCGAGCCGGAACGCAAGGCGTTCAACGCCATTGTCGAGGCCCAATTCGCCGACGTGGTAAGGCCTTTCACCCCCGGGCCCGGTGTCTACACATACTGGGACTACACGCAGCTGCGGTTCCCGAAACGGCAGGGCATGCGCATCGACTTCATCCTTGCGTCACCGGCGCTGGCGCACCGGGTGGCCGACGCTGCGATTGTGCGCGAGGAGCGAAAGGGCAAGGCACCCAGCGACCACGCGCCGGTGCTGATCGATCTGCGCAACGAGTAATGGAACGCTTAACGCGGCGGGCGTTGGATGGAAAGATGCCGTTAACAATTCCGTAGATGCTGTTTACTATGCGGTGCGCGGGTGTATACAGGCTTTATCAGCGAATTCTAGGTACAGCGCCATTAATTCTCAGGGAGTCATCATGGGTGTCGTCGGCGGGACGGTTCGCAGCGTCGGTCGAACGGTGAATCGCGCCGCGGCAGCAACCACTGCCGCCGCGGGTGCCATCGGTGGCGCAGCGGTGAACGGGGTTGTCGGCGGCGTCAAGGGAACCGCCGAAGGCATCCAGCACGGAATCAGCAGCGGCAGCAAGTCGACGCCGGCGGCAGCGCTGGCGTTGGGCGCGCTCGGCGTCGCCGGCATCGTGGAGTGGCCGGTGCTGTTGGCCGTCGGCGGTGGTGCGCTGTTGCTGAAGAGGATGACCAGCAAGCCAGAGCAGCCCGCTCGGCCGGCGAAGGCGAAGCTCACGACGGTCCCCACCAAGTCGGAGCCGCAGAAAGCACCGGCGCAGAAAGCGGCCACCAAGGCCTCGGCGAAGAAGACGGCCGGTCGCCGCGCCGGGACCACCGCTCTGCGCAGCACCAACTGACACCGCAGCCCCTGATCCCTTTTGAGCATCACATCGGTCATCCGACGGTCTTTGCCGCCGCGAGCGATCTCTGCGGTTCTGCACGCCGCCGCCTCCCCGCCCCCCGTGCTCGGCCGGCGCTGTTGGCGCGGCGAAAATCGTGCCTGGATCGAGGTGCGCGGCCTGGGCGGCGCGGACGCTGAACTCGGGCCCGCGGTGCTCGATGCCGTGCGGGCGCACCCCGGCGTCACATCGGCCAGCCTGAACTACCCCTTGTCGCGCGTCGTCGTCGGCATCGACGCCGACGCCGGTCCGGACACCTCGTTGCGTGAGCTATGCCGCCTGGTCGGTGCGGCCGAGAAAGCCGAAAAGACCAATGGCACAACGCAATCCGGCGATAGGGCGGGCAGCCTGCCGGGCGACGGCCTGGTGCTGGCGACCACAGCGGCGGCCGTGGCCGTCAACGCGGCCGGGCTGGGTATCGCGCTCACCGGTCGCGCGCTGCGGCTGCCGCGCGCTCCGATCGCAGTCCTGGCGGGCGTTTCGCTGGTGGACTACCAGCCCTGGCTGCGCCGAGCGCTCGAGCAGACCATCGGCGGGCCCACCACCGACACCGTGATGACGTTGGCCGTGGCGGCCGCGGAGACCGTCACCCAGGCACCGGCCGCACTGCTGGTGGGGCTGTCGATGCAGTCCCTGAAAGCCGCCGAGTGCCGCGCCGAGGCCCGGGTCTGGCAACAGCACGAACCGGAGCTGGCACTGCACGCCGGCCAGCCGCCCACCGAGTCGGCCCTGGGTCCGAAGCGACCGCTGCCTGCTCGTCCCGTGGAGCGCTACGCCGGCAAGTTCGGGCTCCTGCAAGCGCTCAGCGCCGGCCTGATCACCGGCGTCACCCGCAACGTCAACCTGGCCGCGACCGCGGTGCTGGTCACCGCCCCGAAGGCCAGCCGGACCACACCGGAGGCCTTCGCCGCGGCGCTGGGCCGCGGACTGGCCGATCAGCACGCGGTTTTGCCGCTGCGGCCCGACGCGCTGCGCAGACTGGACCTGGTCGACGCGATCGTCATCGACCCACGGGTGTTGTGCACAGATGACCTGCGAGTGGCCGAGATTCGCGGTGCCGACCCGAACGAGGTACCCGCGGCCTGGAACCGCGCCCAGCTGATGCTCGAAAAGCAGGGCCTGCGCCCGGGCTGGCATCCGGTGCGTGGAATAGCGGCGAGCCGGGCCGGATCCAAGGTCGAGGCGCTCTTCCTACCGACCCACGACCCGCTGGCTTCGGCCGTCGTCGCCGAGGCACATCGCACCGGTGCCGAACTGATCTCCGTCGACGACGGCACGCTGGACGAACTGCGCCCCGCCTTCGACGACGCCAAATTGGTGCGGGCCGAGCCCCTCGATGACGCGCTCGCCCGCGCCGTGACCGCCTTACGCGCGTCGGGCCATACCGTGGCCGTGCTGTCATCGTCTGGTGCGCAAGCGATTTCGTCGGCTCACCTGGGGCTGGGATTAATGCCGCGGCACCACGGCGGTCCGCCCCTATGGGATGCCGATCTTCTGCTGCCCGACCTGGCGGCCGCCTGGCGGGTGCTGCGCGCGCTGCCCGCGGCCAGGACCGCGAGCCAGCGCGGGGCCGGAATATCAGCTGGCGCAACGGCTATGGGATCGCTGTTCATGATCCCCGGGGTCCGCGGGTTGGGGCCCGGACCGGTCAACATCGGCGCGGCGGCCGGCCTGCTCTCCGGTTTCCTGCTGGCCCGCGGGATCATGGGAACGGCCGCGCCGCGCCCGGTCGCCCCCCACGAATGGCACGCGATGTCGGTCGAGCAGGTCCGTAATGCCCTGAAAGTCCTAAAAGCGTTGCCGCCTAACGGATTAGAAGCTGACCTGCGCCAACCCGCGGCCGAGCCGGCCGGGAACGCGGTCCTGCAGTTGGCCAAAGCGGTCCGCGCCGAGTTGACCGACCCGCTGACGCCCGTGCTGGCGCTGGGCTCAGCGGCCAGTGCGGTGCTGGGTTCGCCGGTCGACGCGGTGTTGGTGGGCTCGGTGCTGACCGCCAACGCGATACTGGCCGCAAGCCAGCGGCTGCGCGCCGAGAACCGACTGAATCGGCTACTGGCTCAGCAGATTCCGCCGGCCAGGACGGTGATCACCGGTCCGGATGGTGTTCGGACGTACGCCCGTGTCATCGCGGCCAAGTTGCGGCCCGGCGACGTCATCGAGGTACGGACCCACGAGGTGGTGCCGGCCGACGCCCGGATCGTCGAGGAGGTCGACGTCGAGGTCGACGAGTCGTCGCTCACCGGCGAATCGCTGTCGGTGGAGAAGCAGGTCGAGGCCACCCCCGGCGCCGCCATGGCCGAGCGCCGCTGCATGCTGTTCGCGGGCACCACCGTCGTGGCGGGCACCGCAACCGCCCTGGTGACCGCCGTGGGAGCCGACACCCAGGCGCGCCGCGCTGCCGAGTTGGTGTCGGGTGACCTGTCGTCCGACATCGGCCTGCAGCACCAGCTCAGCCATCTCACCAATCAGGCGTTCCCGGTGAGCGTGTGCGGCGGGGTGCTGGTGGGTGCCCTCGGGGTGATGCGGCGCACGCTCCTGCGCGACGCGGTCGCCAGCGGCATCGCCATCGCCGTGGCCGCGGTCCCCGAGGGCATGCCGCTGGTCGCGACCCTCG
>Ga0213876_10000844_pt1 | contig 20595 bp, 17 predicted proteins | sample BarmaccomBMRX_R9_FD_160113 | JGI IMG/M metagenome (GOLD analysis project Ga0213876, IMG submission 160113) | Root-associated microbial communities from Barbacenia macrantha in rupestrian grasslands, the National Park of Serra do Cipo, Brazil - RX_R9 | ecosystem: Host-associated > Plants > Roots... | reverse complement strand
CACAAGAGGTCGATCTGTAAACCGGTGGCGGCGCCGACCAGGGTGGAAAGGGGCGAGCCGCTTCCCCCGCTCGGCGCGGGCGCAGGCTGCGGCGGCGGGCGCCAGCCGAAGGCGCTTCCCCCGGCGAGCAGCTCGTGATGGCCGCCGCGGCCAAGATCCACGAGGTTCGCCACCGCGTTCGCGAAGCTCTCGGTCTGGGTCGGGGGATGATCGCCGACATAGATAGGCGTCAGCGCGCCGGAGTCGCCGTGAAGCGCATTGGACAGCGGATCGTACATCGGATCCCCCCTTAAGTCACCGCACCGATCCCGGTCAGTCTTTCGCAAGCTGAGAGCCGCCGACGCCGAGACGAGTCGACGCTGGGGGGCGAGGGCGGTAGGATTATGTCCCGATTGCGGCTGCAAACTGGCGGGGCTCTGCGGGCCGGGGATGTGCAACATTTGTCTGCCAGCGAAGGGTTATTGAACTGGCGTAACTCCTTAGCCTCCCATTGCCGGCGCCGTAGGCCCCTGCCTCTCCCTTTGGGAGCGGTGCTGCGCGGGGGCTTACGCACGCCGCGGCAAGGCCCTATCCAAGGCCATGGGCCACGGCGCCGAATATCGGGAGCTGATCGTCTTCCTGGCGACCGCAGGGGTGATCGCCCCGCTGTTCGCGCGGCTCAAGGTGAGCCCGATCCTGGGCTACCTGATCGCTGGGGCGGCGCTGGGTCCGCAGGGGCTGGGGCGCGCGGCGGGAATTTTCCCGGCGATGGCGTGGATCGACCTCGGGCGGCCCGAGGAGCTGAAGCCGCTCGCCGAGCTGGGCGTCGTCTTTCTGCTGTTCGTGATCGGGCTGGAGCTCTCCTGGGAGCGGCTGAAGACCATGCGCCGGCTGGTGGTGGGGCTGGGGCTGGCGCAGGTGGTCGTCTGCACGATCCTGATCGCGGGCGCGGCCGTGGCGCTCGGCCAGCCGCCGGCGGCGGCCCTGGTGCTGGGCGCCGCCTTCGCCCTTTCCTCAACCGCCCTGGTGATCCCTTCGCTCGCCGAGCGGCGGCGCCTCACCAGCGCGGCGGGCCGGGCGAGCCTCTCCATCCTGCTGGCCCAGGATCTCGCGGTGGCCCCGATCCTGGTGACCCTCGGGCTCGCGGCAGGAATGCAAGGGGCGGGCGCTCCCACCGGCGCCCTCCTGTCGCTCTTGCCGGCGGCGGCGGCCCTGGTCGCCCTGCTGGCGGCGGGGCGCTGGCTGCTGCGGCCGCTCTTCCACTCGGCCGCCCGCGCCAAGAGCTCGGACATGTTCGCCGCCGCGAGCCTGCTCATCGTGGTGGGGGCGGCGGCCGCAGCGGCGGCCGGGGGTCTGTCCATGGGCCTCGGCGCCTTCGTCGCCGGCCTGCTGCTGGCCGAGACCGAGTTCCGACGCGAGGTCGAGGTGGTGGTGGATCCCTTCAAGGGCCTGCTGCTCGGGATGTTCTTCGTCTCGGTGGGGGCCGAGCTCGACCTCAAGCGGCTGGCGAGCGAGCCGCTGACCATTGCTGCGATCGCCGCAGCGACGGCGGCGGGCAAGGCGGCGGCGGTCTACGGGCTCGGACGGGTCTTCGGCCTGCGGCGCGCGAGCGCGGGGGAGGCGGCGCTGCCGCTGGGACCGGCCGGCGAGTTCGCGTTTGTGGTCCTCGCCCAAGCGAGCGCGGCGCGGCTGATCGGGACCGGCGCGGCGGACACGGGGGCGGTGGCGGCGGGCCTTGGGCTCTTCGCGGTCCCGGCGCTGGCGTCGCTGGGGGCGCGACTAGGCAAACGGGCGCCGGCCGCCGAGCACGGCTTCGGGCTCGCGCACCCCGAGCCGGAGGAAGGCAGGCGGGTGCTGGTGGTGGGCTACGGACGGGTGGGGCGGCTGGTGGGAGAGATGCTGGGCGCCCACCAGATCGAATTCACCGCCATCGACGCCGACCCGGCGGTGGCCGCCGCCGCGCGCGGCCAAGGCGCCAGAGTCTATTTCGGGGACGCGGCGCGGGAGGGGTTCCTCATGGCCTGCGGGCTCGAGCGAGCTCCGGCGGTGGTGGTCACCATGGACGCGCCGGCCAAGGTCAACGAGGTGGTCCGCACGGTCCGCAAGCTCCGGCCCGACATCACCCTGATCGCCCGGGCCAGGGATGCGCGCCACGCCGCAGCGCTCTATCGGCTGGGCGTCACCGACGCGGTGCCCGAGGCCGTGGAGGCCAGCCTGCAGCTGGCGGAGAACACCCTGGTGGACCTTGGGGTGCCCATGGGCCTCGTCATCGCCTCGATCCACGAGAAGCGCGACGGCTTCCGGCGCCTGTTCGCCGAGGAAGCCACCGAGCCGAGGCCGGTGCGGGCGCTCCGGCGCCGGGAAGCGCCTTAGCTAGGCGGCGAAATCCCTCACCCTCCCACGCCCTGGCGGGCGCGGGCCCCTCCCTCTCCCTGTGGGAGAGGTATAAGAACAGCGCCTTGCTTCCACTTCGCCCAGAGGGAGAGGGAAGGGCCCGTCGCGTCAGCGATGGGAGGCCGAGGAGTTACGGCCCCTGGCTATTCTATATTCAAATTCCGAGAATTATTACTTTATTTACCATGCGATCTACCTGAAATCCTGGTATCCGCCTTGCATGGGACCAGCCGCGCCTCCGGGCGGCGTAAGGAAAAGGGACGGCGGCCGGCGCGGGCCAACAAGCCATGAGCGACACTCCGATCCGCAACCTCGCGAACCTGCAGCGCTCAGCCTCCAGCAGCCGGGTGCTGAACCTGCTGGCGGTGCACGAGCGCCGGCAGGGCGAGGCGGACTACCTGAGCGCGCCCTTCTTCCGCGACACGGTGCTGAACCGTTCGATCCTGCTGAAGCACCGGCTGCGCGGGGACGAGCGGCGCCTGTTCGTGGACGGGCGGACCACGGCGACCAAGCTGATCATCCCCATCGACAAGTCGGACCTGAGACTCGGCGGGCGCTCGGTGTTCGTGGGCCAGTACAACTACGACGCCATGATGGGCTCCACGGTGGGGCAGGACTGGATCGAGAGCCAGGACCGCCAGACCCTGGAGCTGCTCGACCAGATCCCCTCGCTGGACCCCTTCCTGCTGCGTGAGCACCTGCGCCGCCACAGCCGCGCGCCGGCGCGCTGCTATTTCGAGGTGTCGGAGGCCGACGCGGGGCGGATGTTCGAGTTCGTCCAGGCCGAAGTGCAGCGGCTGGTGGCGCTCTGCTACGCCGAGGCCCAGGCGGCCGGCGAGGCAGGCCGAGGCTACGCCCAGCGGCTGGTCCGCAAGATCCTCTCCGAGACGGTGGACGCCGACACCGATCCCCTGCGCCAGACGCTGAAGCTCGAGCGGCGCGAGTACGAGGAGGGCGTCTTCTGCTGGAAGGGATTCCTCTACTACAAGTGGGCGCTCGCGGACGCCATGCCGGCGGCCCAGAACGTCGCCCGGGCGATCAGCCAGGCCCGCACCCATGGACGCGCGACCGCCGATACCCAAGCCTATCTGGAACGGGCGCGGGGCGGGCTCGGCGCTTCGATCCTCGCCGTGTGCGGCCGGGCCCGCCGGTCGCTGTCGGTCTATGACGAAGCCTTCGCCAGGCTGGTGGACGGCGAGCCGGCCGCCTTCCGGGATTTCCTGTTGAGCGCGCCGGCGATGTTCACCGAGCTCGGCGAGCGGCTGGGGGCGGTGAGCCACGTGGTGAGCTACTGGAACTACCGCTTTCCGGGCGGGCGCCCGCCCCCGACCCCCGCTGACGACCTTAAGGACATCTTCCAGGATTTCGAGACCCGCCTGGGCGTGGCCGCGCGGGACGTGCGGGCGCTGCGGGCGGCGTAACATCTCCGATCCGTCATGTATGGACGGCCCGCAGGGCCGATCCGGGGCCGGACCCTCCGGTTCCCAGACGATTTCCAACTCGGCGGCGGCGCCTCCGGCCCCGGCTCTTCGCGCTCCAGAGAGCGCTGCGGCCGGGGTGACGATTTCTTTGAAGCGCCGCTACGACACCCCCGTCTCGATCGCCAGGCGCACGAGGTCGGCGGTGCGGGCGACGCCCAGCTTGGACTTCATGAGGGTGAGGGTGTTGGCGACGGTTTTGTAGCCGACGCCAAGGGCGCCCGCGATCTCCGCGAGGCTGGCGCCGCCCGCCAGCAGCCGCATGATCTCCAGCTCGCGCGGGCTCAGCACATCCAGGTTTTCAGCGCCGCCGCCGAGCGCGATGGCCTGGGCGATCTCGGCTTCCACGAAGCGTCCGCCGGCCGCAACCTTGCGCACCGCGGCCATCAGCTCGGCGGGGCTGGCGTTCTTGCTCACATAGCCGGCGGCGCCCGCCTCCAGCGCCCGGCGCGCGTAAAGCGGCTCGGCGTGCATGGAGAGCACGAGGATCCTGGCGTCGGTGAGCCGGGCCAGGCGCCGCAGCAGCTCCAGGCCGCCGAGCCCCGGCAGGTTGAGATCGAGGACGATGAGCTCCGGACGTTGGGCGCGGGCCAGCGCCAGGGCCTCGCGGCCGGCGGCGGCCTGCAGTATCTGGTGGGCGCCGTCGGCGGCCAGCAGCCGCGCGAGACCATCACGCACGATGGCGTGGTCGTCGACGACGAGAACCTTCACGCAGCCCTGTCCCGCCGGCCGAGGGGTAGGGTGGCGCTCACCCTCCAGCCGCCGTCGTCACAGGGCCCAGCCGCCAGCTCGCCGCCGGCCGCCGCGACGCGCTCGCCCATGCCCTTGAGGCCGAAGCCGGCGCCGCGCGGCGCGGCGCCGACGCCGTCGTCGACCACTTCGATCCGGAGGGCCTCATGGGTCCGCTCCAGGGTGAGGGAAATGGCGCTCGGAGCGCCATGGCGGACGGCGTTGCTGAGGCTCTCCTGCGCCAGGCGGTAGGCGGCCTCCTCGGCGCCCTGCGGCAGGCCCCCATCCGCGCAAAGACGCACCGAAAACGCGATCTCGGGGTGGCGCGCGCGCCAGAACTGCACGAGGTCACGCACCGCGGCGGCGAGGCCGAGCTCGGCCAGGGTAGTGGGGCGAAGGCGGGCGAGGATGTCCCTGACCAGCCGCTGGATGTGGCCGATGGCGCCCTGCACCGAGCGCACCTGGTCCAGCGCCGCCTCGGTGCGGCCGCCCGCGATGAGGCTCTCGGCCATGGCCGCGTCGATGTTGGCTGCGAAGAGGTGAGGGCCGATCTCGTCGTGGAGGTCGCGGGCGATGTCGGCGCGCTCCTCGTCCTGGAGGGTGAGGATCTGCTCCTCGAGCGCCTGGTTGCGAGCCCGCATGGCGGAGAGCCGCCCGGCCATCTCGTTGACGCCGCGGCCGAGGCGGACGAGCTCCGGCGGACCGCGCTCCGGCGCGCGGGCGTCATAGTCGCCGGCCCCGATCCTCGGCAGCACCGCCCCCACCGCCGCCAGGGGCCGAAGCGCCCGGCCCACCACCAGCCAAACGAGGCCCGCGCCGGCCAGGCAGGCAAGGGGCAGGGCGAGGGCGAGGTCCAGGAACTCCGACCAGACCACCGCCATGTCGTTGGCGTCCACAGGCCGCAGCTCCACGGCGACGCCGGCGGCGGGACTCGGCAGGCGGGCAGGGGCGATCTTCTGGCGCAGCAAGGCGGCGAACCAGGCGGGCGGGGCGGAGGCGGGCTCGGGAATGGAGGCGGCGAGGATCCGGCCGCCGGGCCCGATCAGCAGGGCCTGGAGATGGCGGTCGCCGTCGAAGGTGCCGACGAGGTCGGCCAGGTCGCGCGCCGGCGCGGCCGAGCGCGAAAGGCCCTCGAAGTCGCGGCGCACCGCGAGGTCGGCGCTCGCCTGGGCGCTCACCAGCTCCCCGCGCAGCCACTGGCGCGCGTGCCAGCCGGCCAGCGCCAGCCCGAGGCCCGAGCCCAGGACGAGGGCGAGGACGATGGCGACCACGATCCTGATCCGCAGGGACATGGAGGCTCTTCCTGCACCGGCGGGGCGGCTGGCGCAAAGCCCTGAACGCAGATCGGGAAGTTTTCCCAGCGAGGTCGGGAACCGCGGCCCTGGGCTCGGACGGCCGGTTTTGCGAGTTGGCGGCCGTGACCGGTCGCTTCGAGCCCAGGTTCTCGCCTTCAGCCGTGCGCGGCCTCGCCCTCGCGGTGGCGGCGTCGGGGCTTTGGCCGGCCGCGGCGGCCGCAGCGCCGCCGGCTCCGGCGCGCCAGCCGTCCGATTATCCGCAGTTCAGCCAGGACTTCGCCGGTCCCCTGGTGGTGACCGCCACCAACCACGGGTCGCGCCGCTGGAGCTGCAACGCCGCCTGGATCGAGGGCTACGACGACGTCGGCAAGCTCGTCACCCGCAACATGGCCTCGCACTTCTACGTCCATCCGCACGCGATGAACGAGCTCGCCCTGCGCCGCGCGCCCCTAAACCGGTACACGGTCCTCGGCGCCGCCCAGATCGACTGCTCGGCGTGAGCCCTCAGCGCCCGTCCGGCGCCTGGGCGTCCGCCGCGCTCGGGCTGGCGCTGCTGCAGGGCGCGGCGCGGGCGGCGGAGGATACGACCCAGGCGCCCAACACGGTCTCCGACGTGGTGGTGACGGCGCACAAGCTGGACGCTGCCCGCACGGCGGTCGAGCCCAGCCTGGGGGCCAGCACCTACACCCTCTCGCGCCAGCTGGTGGAGTCGCTTCCCGGCGGCGAGAACGCCGGGCTGAACCAGGTGCTGCTGCAGGCGCCCGGCGTCGTCCAGGACAGCTTCGGCCAGTTCCACGTCCGCGACGACCATGCGGGCCTGCAGTACCGGCTCAACAACGTGATCCTGCCCGAGGGCCTTTCGGTGTTCGGCCAGGTGCTGAGCCCGCGCCTGGCCGGAAGCACCGAGCTGATCACCGGCGCCTTGCCGGCCCAGTACGGGCTTCGGACCGCCGGGGTGGTCAACATCACCACGAGGAGCGGCGCGGCGCCGGGCGGCGAGGTCTCGGTCTATGGCGGAAGCCATGGCAAGCTGGAGCCCAGCTTCGAATACGGCGGGTCCGGCGGGGGGACAAACTTCTTCGTCTCGGGCAGCTACCGGCGCAGCGATGTCGGGATCGAGGCGCCCGAGAACGCCACCCGCCCGCTCCACGATCGGACCGACCAGTTCCAGGGCTTCGCCTACCTCGACCACATCCTGGACGGCCAGAACCGGGTCTCGCTGATCCTCGGAACCTCCGACCAGCGATTCCAGATCCCCAACCGGCGGGGGCTGAACGGCGCCGACCCGGACGGTCTTGGCCTCACTGTGCTCGGCCAGTCGAGTCTTCCGAGCGAGGCCCTGAACGAGAGCCAGAGGGAGAACACCCAGTTCGGGATCGTCAGCTTCCAGCACTCCACCGACAGGAGCACGGTCCAGGTCTCCGGCTTCACCCGCTATTCGACCCTCAGCTTCGACCCCGATCCGCTGGGCGACCTGCTGTTCGACGGCATCGCCCAGGCGGCGGGCAAATCGGACTTCGCCGGCGGCCTGCAGGCCGAGGGGATGTTCGAACTCGGCCGGCGTCACACGCTGCGGACCGGTGTCATCCTCCAGGCGGACAGGGCTGCGAGCGACACCAGCTCCCTGGTGCTGCCCACCGACGCCACGGGCGCCCAGATCAACGACGCCCCGCTCACGATCATCGACAATTCGGCCGGGACGCAGACACAGACCAGCTTCTATGTGGAGGACGAGTGGAAGCTGCTCGACAGCCTGACGATCAACTACGGCGTCCGCCTCGACGCCGTTGACGCCTTCCGGCGGGAGAAGGCGGCGAGCCCCCGGGTGAATCTCGTCTGGACGCCGCTCTCGGGGACGACCCTCCACGCCGGCTACGCGCGCTACTTCACCCCGCCGCCGTTCGAGCTGGTGGCGAGCGAGACGATCTCGAAGTTCCTGGGGACCACCGCCGCGCCGCAGATCGCCGAGGACGACGCGGCGCGCGCGGAGACGGACGACTACTACGACGTGGGCGCCCAGCAGAAGGTCGGCGCCCTCACGCTCGGGATCGACGGCTACTGGCGCGATGCGAAGAACCTCATCGACGAGGGGCAGTTCGGCGCGCCGATCGTCCTGACGCCGTTCAACTACCAGGTCGGCAAGATCCGCGGGCTGGAGCTCTCGGCGACCTACGCCAAGGGCCCGTTCAGCGCCTGGGCCAACCTGGCCTATACGCGGGGTAAGGGTCGGAACATCATCTCCAGCCAGTTCAACTTCGCGCCGGACGACCTGGCCTTCATCGCCAGCCACTACATTTTCCTCGATCACAACCAGACCTACACGGCTTCCGCGGGGGCCTCGTACCGGTGGGGGAACTTCAAACTCTCAGGGGACCTGCTGTTCGGCAGCGGGCTGCGGCGCGACCTCATGCTGGCGGACGGGAGCTCGGTCCCTAACGGGGGGCATTTGCCGGCCTATACGCAGGTGAACCTGGCGGCCAGCTACCGCCTGGCCGCGGCCGGAGGGATCGAGCTTCGCCTCGACGTCGTCAACCTCTTCGACGCCCGCTACGAGATCCGCGACGGCACCGGCGTCGGCGTGGGCGCGCCCCAGTGGGGCCCTACGCGCGGAGTGTTCGGCGGCCTCAGCAAGGCCTTCTGAAAGGCGGCTTCCCGCACACGCAGAAAATGGGCAGGCGGCTACCACGCCGACCTCGATGACGGCGGCGGCCGCACCTTCCATTCCTGGTGGGGTGCGACGAGCTCACCCGGACTTGTCCCCATCTTCGGCAAATGCGGATGTGGGGGATAATTAAAAAAATTCAATGAGATGCCCCAGATAGATCGCCTGGCGGATCGCGCTTGCAGCGCTTCCCTCTGCGCCTTCCGCCCGCGCCCCACGCAACACCCGGGGGGGCTACGCGTTTCCACCTGCGCGCGGGGCCGATGCGGAGGACCCGATGCAGTCGCGGTATTCCAAACTCAACCAGGCTTTGCACTGGACGACGGCGCTTTGCATGTTCGCGCTCCTGCCGCTGGCCTGGGTGATGGTCAACGCCAAGCGCGGACCGACCACGGGGAGCCTTTTCGCCTGGCACGAGACGCTGGGCGCGATTGTCCTCCTCGTCACGGTGTTCCGTATCGCCTGGCGGTTCGTCGACGGACCGCCAGCCTATCCGCCGGCGGTGAGGATCTGGGAACGGCGCCTGGCGCACGCCGCCTACTGGGTGTTCTTCGCGGCGCTGATCTACATGCCCGCCACGGGCTTCCTGACCGCCGAGCTGGGCGGCCACCGGCCCAGGCTGTTCGACGCGCTGCCGACCCCGCTCCTGCTGGCGCCGGACAAGCATCAGGCCGCGCTCTTCGCCCAGCTTCACCTTTGGGGACAGTGGCTGATCTACGCGCTGATCGCCCTGCACCTCTCGGCGGTCGCCTTCCACCTCACCTTCCGCCGCGACGGCGTGCTGGGGCGCATGCTGCCGGCCTACGCCGCCGAACCCGCAGGCGCCGCCGCCCGCCCGCCGGACGCGCGGCCGGCGCCCGCCTATCAGGCGATGCGCTCGCCCGGTCGGCCGTGAGGAACCGGCGAGCACGCGCCTGCCGATGCTGGCGGCCGCCGGACTGGCGCTGCTGGCCGTCTCGCCTTCTCCCGGCGCTGCCTCGGCCAAAGTGGGCCCTGCGCCCATGACCGACCAGCGACAACGGCCGACGGCGCGCCGGCACGTAGAGGCCAAGATCACGGTCCGGCGTTCGGAGGCGGCGCCCTATGACCGGACCAGTCCGGCTCTGACCGAGATCCGCATTGCCGAAAGTTTCACCGGAGGAATCGAAGGCGAGTCCGCCGTCCGGGCGCTGCAGGTTCAGCGACCGGACCGGTCCGCCAGCCTGGTCAGCCTGCAGCGATTCCAAGGAAGACTGGACGGCCGCCAGGGCGCGTTCGTGCTGCAGGGCGCCGAGGTCGTCACGAACGGCAAGATCAAGGCGACCTGGTTCGTGGTTCCCGGATCGGGAACCGGCGCGCTCGCCGGCCTGCGCGGCGAGGGCGGTTTCGAAGGCGCGTTCGGGAAGAGCTCGGTCGGGACGCTGGACTACTGGTTCGAGTGACGGGCGCCGAACGACCCTCGGGCCTTCGGGCGGCGCCGAGCGCGTCGCCGCCGTGGGCGTGATCAGTGGAAGTACCAGTCCCCCTGGGCGTGCATCTGGCCGGGCTGGATCCCGTCGAGGGTGGTGATGAGGTGGAAGGTGGCCCCCCGGCCCACGTGAGCGTTGAACAGCACCTGGGTGTTTCCGTGGCCGTCGTCGGCGAACTTGACGTAGCCGTCGGCGACCGGATTGGTCCCCTGGTAGCCTGTCCCCGAGAAGAGCTTGCGCAGATCGAGGATGTCGCGCGCCGGGTCGAAGTCGGTGACCTGACCCGCGTGGCTCGGAATCCGGTTGAACTGGAAGATGTTGTCGCCGCTCCCGCCGGTCAGGGTGTCGGCGCCGCCGCCCGCGATGAGGATGTCGTTCCCGCCCCCGCCCTTGAGGGTAGAGCCGGCGTTGTTGGAGGTGAGGATGTTGTCGCCGGCGTTGCCGATCGCCACCTGGGAGGTGGTCCCCTTGAGGACGAGGTTGTCGATCCCGCCGGGAAGGGTGAAGCTCGGGGCGAGGCTCTGGACGGTCGTCACGCTGGTTCCGGTATCGGCCACCACGTCGGCGGCATGATAGACGACGAAGGTGTCGTCACCGCCGGCGCCGTTCATCTGGGTCGCCGCCCCATTGCCGTCCAGCTTGTCAGGGCCGGAGGTCCCGACCATCTGGCCGCCGGTGACCTTGTTGATGACATGCGTCCAGGGCGCGCTGGTCGGCAGGGTGAAGAGGCCGGGACCGGACTGGGCGGGCGCGGTCTGGTAGGCCCGGATGTAATCGATCTTCATCGAGGCAGGGAAAGGCGTGGTGGAGTCCACGTTGCCCGCCCATGAGCCGCCCAGCGCCAGGTTGGCGATCATGTACATGGGCTTGTCGAGATCCGAAGGCGTCGGCGTCTTGAAGACCTGTTGGCCGTCGAAATACCAGGTGACGTAGTCCGGCTCCCAGTCGACGCCGTAGGTGTGGAAGCCGGTGGAGGTGTTCGCCACCGTCGCCGAGCTCCCGGCGTTGATCTCGTTGCTCGCCGTGCCGGTGTGGATGGTGGTGTAGAGGGTGGTGGGGTCCCTGCCCAGCACCTCCATGGCGTCGATCTCGGGCGGCCAGGACCCGTCGGCCGGGATCAGCCAGAACGACGGCCAGAAGCCCTGGCCAGCCGGCAGCTCGGCCCGCATCTCGAAGTAGCCATAGGTCTGGCTGAACGAGTGGTAGGTGTCGATCAGGCCGGACGTGTATTGGTAGTTGTTGATCTGCGACTGGATCGAGGCCGGCGCCGGCGCGGCGGTGAGCGAGAGCACCCCGTTGCTCACAGTCCAGGGGGTGATCGAGGCGGTGGGCGCGTACCTCGAGTTGATGTACCACTCCTGCTCTCCGTTGCTGGAGAGGGTGCCGCCGTTGCCCGTGTCGCTGGAGAACGGATAGGTGGTCATCCAGGTCCCGGAGGAGCCGTTCCACAGGCTGAGGGTGTTGAACTCGTCGTCGAAGGTGAGGCTGGCCGTCCCGGCAAGATTGTTGGGGTCGATGCTCATGAGCTTATTCCCAGACGTGTTTTGCACAAGCCGCCATCGGAGGAACTGAGTTCCGCAGCCTGTTTGGCGAACATCCTACGCTAAATCTGAAATACTTGGCTTGATTTGCGGACCTGAAACCGCCAGGAGAACTTTCTGAAGCTTATCCAGGCGCGGATATTCTGAGGCTACGCCAGATTGACGCACCGAAGAATTGTCATTCATACAAGCTTTACTTGACCGCCGAGCCGCGCCGGACCGCAGAGCGAGCGTGGGCTTCCGCTGCCTCGGGGAGAAGCGGATGAGACGCTAGTGTCCCGAGTCCGAAGTTCGCCAGCGGATGGATGGGCGCCGAGCGAAGTTCAAATTCACCGCACTCGCTAGGCGCCCCGGGCCCGGCGCAGCGGAACGAGGCGGCCTTCGCGCACGGCGAGCTGCTCGGCGAGGATGCGATCGATCTCGGCGTTCAGGTCCTCGAGCCGGTAGGGTTTGCGCAGGATGCGGAACTCCGACGCGGCCTTGCCGGCCGCGTCCGAGTAGCCGGTGGCGAGCAAGATCGGCAGATCGGGCCGCAGCTCCCGCAGGCGCCGGGCGAGGGCGACGCCATCCATCTCTCCGGCCATCACCACGTCGCTGAACACTAGGTCGTATGAGTCGTCGGCGGCCGCGGCTGCGAGGGCTTCGACGGCGTTCTGGACCAGATGCGGACGATGACCGAGCTGCGCCAGAAGCCCGGCGGCCACCGCGGCCACCTCCGGATTGTCCTCCACCACCAGGATCCGCGCGCCGGGCGGGGCGGAGGCGAGCGGGGCGGCCTCCTGGAGGGCCCCCGCCTCGGCGCCGGCCCGGGGCAAGTAGAGGGTGAAAGTCGAGCCCTTGCCGAGCGCGCTTTCGACCGTCAACCGTCCGCCCGACTGCTCGGCGAAGCCGAACACCTGGGAGAGGCCGAGCCCGGTGCCCTTGCCGACTTCCTTGGTGGTGAAGAAGGGCTCGAAGATCTTCGGCAGCACGTCCGGAGGAATGCCGACCCCGCTATCGACGACCTTCAGGGCCACGAACTGGCCGCGCAAGCTTTCGGGCGGCGGGCAGCGGACGTTGGCGGCCGAGAGCGACACCTGGCCGCCGCTCGGCATGGCGTCGCGCGCGTTGACGACCAGGTTCAGCAGCGCCAGCTCGAGCTCGGCGGCGTCCGCTTCGATGTCCCAAAGGGACTTGGGCAGGGCGAAGGCGAGCTTCACCGTCGGGGGCAGGGAAGCCGAGAGGAGCTCGGCGAGCGGCTTAGCGCGCTCGGCGAGGACGAGACGCGTGGGCTGGACGCGCTGGCGACGGGCGAAGGTGAGGAGGTGGCGGGTGAGGGCCGCCCCGCGGGAGGCGGCCACGTCGATGGCGTCCAGGTGGTCGACGAGATCGGGCCGCTCGGCGAGCTTGCGCTTCAGCATCTGGGTGCGTCCGGCGACCACGGTCAGCAGGTTGTTGAAATCGTGGGCGACGCCGCCGGTGAGCTGGCCGAGGGCGTCCATCTTCTGCACCTGGGCGAGACGTTCGTTGGTCCTCTGAAGCTGGAGCTCGGCTTCGCGCCGCTCGGTCATGTCGCGAGTGACCTTGGCGAAGCCGATGATGACGCCTTGCTCGTCGTGGATCGCATCCACCACGACGCTCGCCCAAAAGAGCTGGCCGCCCTTCCGCACCCGCCAGCCCTCCGCCTCGTAACGCCCTTCGGTCCGGGCGATCTCAAGAACGCGGCTGGGCAGGCCCGCCGCACGATCGGCCTCGGTGTAGAAGGTGGAGAAGTGGCGCCCGACGATCTCGTCGGAGGCGTAGCCCTTGATCCGCTGAGCCCCCACGTTCCAGGTGGTGACGATGCCGTTGGGGTCGAGCATGAAGAGGGCGTAGTCGGAAAGCTGGCTGACCAGCAGCCGGAACTCCCGTTCGCTCTGGGCGAGCGCGTTCGCGGCCGCGCGTCGCTCGGAAATGTCGCGGGTGACCATGGCGAAGCCCATGTGGCGGCCGTCGTCATCGCAGATCGGCTCGATCACCGCCGAAGCCCAGATGCGCGAGCCGTCCTTGCGCAGCCGCCAGCCTTCGCTCTCATGGCGGCCGTTCTCGAGGGCGGCGGCCAGCGCCCGGGCCGGGGCCCCGGCGGCGCGCTCCTCCGGGATGTAGAAGACGCCGAAGTGACGTCCGATCGCCTCCTCCGCCCGGTAGCCCTTGATCCGCTCGGCGCCCCGGTTCCAGTTGTTGATCAGGCCGTTCTTGTCCACCATGAAGATCGCGTAATCGGTGACGCCCTCCACCAGCAGCCGGAAACGACGCTCGCTCTCGGTAAGGCGGTCGCGCTCCAGCTTCTCGCGCGTGACGTCCCGGGTGATCACCGCGAAGCCCACCTGCCCGTCCGTATCGTCGCGGATGGCGCCCACCGCCGCCAGGGCCCAGAACCGCGAGCCGTCCTTGCGCACCCGCCAGCCCTCGCCCTCGTAACGGCCTTCGGCGAGCGCCGAGGCCAGCACCGCGGCCGGGAGACCGGCGCGGCGGTCCTTTTCGTCGAAGAGGACGCCGAAGTGGCGGCCGACCACGTCGTCGGCGTCGTAGCCGGTCAGCCGCTCTGCGCCCCGGTTCCAGTCGATGATCGCCCCATGCGGATCCATCAAGTAGATGGCGTAGTCGGCCACGCCATCCATCAGGAAACGAAAGCGCCGATGGTTCTCGGTGAGCTCGGCCTGCGTCAGGCGCTCCTGAGTGACGTCGCGCAAGGTCTCGCCGTAGGCGATCAGCTCGCCCGCCTCGTCCCGCAATGCGGCGAGGGAAGCGACGGCCCAGAAGCGCGAGCCGTCCTTGCGCACCCGCCAGCCCTCGCGCCTGGCCTGGCCGCTCTCGCGCGCCTCGGCGAGCATCGTCGTCGGGAGGCCGGCCGCGCAGTCCTCGGCGGTGAAGAGCTCGACGAAGGCTCGCCCGAGAATCTCCCGGGGCGGGTAACCGTAGATGCGCTCGGCGCCGGCGTTCCAGCTGGCCACCGCGCCGGCGGCGTCGAGCAGATAGACCGCGTGGTCGGGAATTCCTGCGACAAACCGCTCGAGGAGGCCGTCGGCCGCAAGACCCATGCGTGCGCGCTCCATGACTTCACTCGCCCCCCGGCTGGACGCGCCCAGAACAGGGACTGCGCCAGCGCCCAACGCTCGGTTGATCGTCAAGTTCCCTGAAGGCCGCTCGCGTGACGGGCGAACCGCTGAGGAGCGGGAGGGATCGTCAGAGCGGGGACCGCTGGCGGCGCAGGCTGTGGGTGAAGATGTGGCCGACGAGGGTCCTGTGGTCGATCCCCTGAAGGGCTGCGGCGCGAGCCACGACGCCGGCCGGGCCGAGGGCGCAGTTCATGTTGACCTCGAGGAACACCAGCCGGCCGCCTTGCGGATCGTAGCGGAAATCGAAGCGCGCGTAGTCGAAGGGCGCGATGGCGGCGGCAAGCGCCGCGGCCGCGGCGGCGGCCTCGGCCGCGCCCGGCCCGGCGTAGGGCCGCGAGCCGTAGTCGGCGGTGCGCCCCTCCTTGCCGGCCTCGGTGAGGATATTGTCCGCGCCCACGCCGCGTTCCTCGAATACCGAGAGCGGCGGCAGGCCTTCGACCACCGGGACGGCGAGGTTGAGGCCGGGAACCAGCTCCTCGGCGATGAACTCCCGGCCGCCGTGGACGGGCAGGGCGGCTTCCTTCAGCGCCGGCGCCCAGTCGGCCGCGCAGCCGAGGACGGCGAGCGCCTCCGACATCACTCCGGTGCGCGGCTTCAGGACCCAGCGGCCGGAGAGCGCGAGGTCGGCGGCCGCCGGCGACAAGGGATCGATCATCCGATGGGGCGCCACCTCGAGGCCCAGCGAGGCCGCCAGCGCCTTGCCGAGCGCCTTGTCCTCGGAAAGGGCCCGCACCGGCGCCGCGGGCCCGAGGAAGGCGAGGCCCCGGTAGGCGGCGATCGAGGGGATCAGCAGCTCATGGCCGTCGAAAGGGGCCCGAATGAGCGTGAACCAGAGATAGTCGGCGTCGATCTCGGTAAACAGCAGCTCGGGATCGCTGCCGACCGCGACGGTCAGGCCGAGCTCGCGCAGGGCAGCGACGATGGAGGCATGGTAGACGACGCTGTAGCCGAACCGCTGGGCGCGCGCCGGCGTGAGATCGCTGGCGTGCCGGCTGTAGAACAGCACCCGGGTGTGGCGAATCTCCGCCCGTGAGGGGCGAAGTATCCACGGGCTCGGGTCGGACGAGCTCAGCTCGGACATGGGGCGCCTTTGCTCGGGCCGGCAAGGGCCGCGTCCCCTGCAAGGCGGATTCCAGCCGGCACAGATGCTGCAGGGGAACCGCTTGGCAAGACTCTACCTTCGTGAGGTGTCGTGGAAGCTCGATTGAGCCCCGCAACCGTCCAGGCCGAGGCGCAGAACGGCGCCTGCGGCGACCCCCGTCGCGCCGACGGGCCGGCGGCGCTGGAGGCGATCGTCGCGCTGAGGGCGCTGGTCTGGCGCAGCGAGCGGGACGTGATCGATGCGGCGAAGCTTTCGCCGGACGCCTCGCTCTTCCGCGACGCCGGCGACGCCAGGGCTCTCCACTGGACGATCGAAGCCGACGGTTCCGTGGTGGCGGCCGCCCGCCTTTGCCTGCAGACAGACGCGGGCGATCTGCCCGGCGGCGAGCGCTTCGGCCGCCTGCTCGCCGGCCTTCCCACTCCGGTCGCCCTGCTGAGCCGGCTGGTGGTCCACCCGGCGATGCGCCGCCGCGGCCTCGCTCAGGCCCTCACCGAAGTTCGCATGGAGGCGGCCCGAAGCTGGGGCGCGAGGAGCATCGTCGTGGAGGCCTCGCCGCGTCGGATCGCTCCGCTGCTGGCTCTGGGGTTCGTCGAGCTGGGCCTTTCCGCGGCCGAGCCCTTCGACCTGGCCGCGTTCACCCTGATGGCGCTGCGGCTCTAAGGGACAGCATCGTCGCCCCGGCAGGTTAGGCCTGGCGGCGGCGCGGCGGCTGCGGGAAGGCGAGGGGGCGGCTGCTGCGCCAGCGCTCCACGAAGCCGAGGAAGGCGCGCAGCGGCGCAGGGGTCTGCCGCCGGCTCGGGTGGTAGAGGAAGATTCCCGAGTAGAAACGCGGCCAGTCAGGCAGCAGGTTCACCATGCGCCCGGCGGCGATGTGGGACGTCACCAGCGGCTCGGGCAGGTAGCCGACCCCGACCCCGTCGAGCACGGCGCTGACCACCAGCTCGAGGTCGTTCACCACCAGATCGCCCTCCACCGCGATCTCGGTCTGCTGATCGCCCTCCGCAAAGGTCCAGGGGACGAGGGTCCCGTCCCACCGCAACCGCACGCAGTTGGGGCATGGAGGTCCTTGGGCGTCTCCGGCGGGCAGCGTCCTTCCAAATAGGTCGAGGCGGCCACCGCCAGCATCTTGAACTCGTCGGTGATCCGGAGCGCCGTCATGTCGCGCTCCACCCGCTCGCCAACCCCGATGCCGGCGTCGAACCGCTCGCGCACGATGTCGCGGTAGGCGTCCATGGCGGCGATCTCCAGTCGGATCGCCGGATACTCGGCCAGGAATGGCTGGACGAGGGGCGCGATGAGCATGGTGGCGAAAGGGCGCGTGACCGCCAGCCTGAGGGCGCCCGCCGGGGTGTCGCGAAACGCGTTGACGCTCTCGAGCGCCCGCTCGACGCCGATCAGGATCGGCTGCACCTCCACCAGCAGCCGCTCGCCGGCCTCGGTCAGGGCGACGCTGCGGGTGGTCCGGTTGAAGAGCCGCACGCCCAGGCGCTCCTCCAGGCTCCGAATCGTCTGGCTGATGGTCGGCGTCGCCACGCCGACGCCCTGGGCGGCGCGGGTGAAGCTGCGGTGCTCGGCGACCGCGGCGAAGGCGGTCAGTTCGGCCAGTTGGATGCGCGGCATTGTTCGTGTCGGTCGAATAAGGCGTTTGTCATATTCGGAATTATCAAATTAGACAGAATCCTCAAGTTTCCGGTCCGACGAGAACTCCGGCCTTAGCAACCGGACCGTCGAGCCGCCCGGGGGCTTCCGGCGGCCCTGCCATCGATTGGAGTTGATACCTAATGCGTTTGATCCTACTCGCCGCCGCAGCCGGAGCGCTGCTGGCTTCGCCGGCGTTCGCTGATTCCTGGAGCGCCGTTCCCGCTCAGCCCTCGAAGGCCACCGGCTTCGTGGGCAGCAATCTCATCTGGGACTGCGCCGCCTCGGGCTGCCATTCCGTGTCCGACACCAGCAATGGCGAAGACGCTTCCGAGTGCCGGGGCGTCGCCCGGCAGGTCGGCCAGCTCACCGCCTTCACCGGCCGCAAGGCGTTCGACGCCGACAAGCTGGCCAAGTGCAACCAGGCGGCCCGCAAGTAGCGGTCCCGCCGAGCTTCAGCTCCCACGCCCGCGGACGTGGGAGCTGCGAAGCATCGCGCAAATCGGTCGGGCAAGGGACCGCGGAGGCCTGGGCGGCGAAGATCCGCAAGCCGAACCAGCCTCGCCTACCGCTCCGCTACTCACCGATCGTCTCCACCAGCAGCGGCGCGCCGCGCCTGGGCAGGCGAAGCATGAACACCAGCGGCATGACCGCCACGGTGGTCAGGAACATCAGGTAATAGACGTCGACGTAACCGATCATGGCCGCCTGGCGCGTGATCTCGCCGTTCAGGCCGGCCAGTCCCCCGAGCGACAGCGGACTCGCGCGCGCCGCCATGCCGGCGGCGAAGACCGGGCTCGAGGCATGCACTTGGCCGGCCAGGTCGGCGTGCGCCACCGCCGCCTGGTTGGTGTAGATCGCCTCCACCATCGAGATGCCGACGCTCTGGCCCAGCGAACGGGTCATGGACGAGAAGGCGGCGGCGTCGCCGCGTAGCCGCCCCGCCAAAGTGACGAAGGCCAGGGTGTTCATGGGCACGAACAGGAAGCCGGTGCTCACCCCCTGCATGATGCTCGCGACGAGGAACGGCTGGCTGGTCATCGACAGGTCGAAGCGGCTCATCTGCAGCATCGCCATGGCGGTGAGAGCGAGTCCCCCGGCGAGCAGCAAGCGGTTGTCGACCCGCATGGCCAGCTGCCCCACCCCCAGCATCGAGCAGAGCGAGAAGACGCTGCGCGGCGCCATGATGAGGCCGGCGCTGAACACCGGATAGCCCAGCAGTTGCTGCAACAGGGGCGGCTGCAGGGCGATGGTCGAGAAGACCACGAGGGAGACGACGATGCTGAAGATGTTGCTGGTCAAGAAGTTGCGGTCGCGGAACAGGGACCGCTCGAAGAAGGGGCGCCGGGCGGCGAGCATCTGGACGATGAACAGGTAGAGACCGAGACCCGAGGCGATGGCTTCGGTCCAGACCTCCGGCGAGGCGAACCAGTCGAGCCGCGGCCCGCGGTCGAGCGCCAACTGCAGGCCGCCGATGAAGAGGGCGAGGGCGCCGAAGCCCACGATGTCGAGCCGCGGCGCCTGGCGAGGCCGGTCCCGGGACATGAAGAGCGCCAGCACGACCATGGCCCCGATCCCCACCGGCAGGTTGATGTAGAAGACCCAGCGCCAGGAGAGGTCCTCGGTCAGCCAGCCGCCGATCACCGGTCCCAACATGGGTCCCAGCGCGGTGCCGGCGCCCCAGACGGCCATGGCCTGGCTGAGCTGGCGCGGCGGAAAGAGGTCGAGCATCACCGCCTGCGAGACGGGAATCATGACCGCGCCGCAGAGGCCCTGGAGGAGCCGCACCACGACCATCTCCGCCAGGCTGCTGGCCGATCCGCAAAGCATGGAGGCGGCGGTGAAGCCCCCGATGGCCAGCAGCACCATGCGGCGCTGGCCGATCCGGGCGGTGAGCCAGCCGCTCAACGGAGTCATGAGGGCGGCGGCGACGACGTAGGAGGTGAGCACCCAGGTCATCTGGTCCTGGGAGGCCGAGAAGCTGCCCTGCATGTGCGGGAGGGCGACGTTGGCGATGGTGGAATCGAGGGTGGTCATCACCGTGGCCACCATCAGGCCGAAGGTGATCGGGATCCGGTTGGCGATGTCCTCGGCGGGCGCCATCGCCAAGGCTTAGAGCGGCCCGCTCCGCCTCGCAATCAGAGGGGCGCCCCCCCTCTCGCCGCGCGCCGCGCGTCGATCCACCTCCCCCGCTTTGCGAGGGAGGTGGAAGAAGGCGAGCGTCCGCTACAGCGCCCCGAACGGGACGACCTTGTTCGCGCCGTCGTGGCCGATGTCGGCGCGGCCGAGGAAGGGGATGGCGGCGCGCTCGCACCAGTAGCGGACGACCTCCTCCTCGGTGCGCTGGAAGTCGGGGTCGTTTTCGGGGATGGCGCTGCAGCGGCCGAGCCTCAGGCCCGCGACGCCCCGGACGGCCTCGTTGCTGGTGACGTGGAAGAGGAACCGGTCGATCCGGTACATGGGCTCAGAGACCTCCTCCAGCATCAGGACGTGATCCGAAAGGTCCGGCTGGAAAGGCGTTCCGACGATGGCGCTGAAGGTGGCGAGGTTGAAAGCCGCCGCCTTGCCGCCGGGCTCGAGGCTGGGCTCCAGGGCGGCGGTGTCGCGCTCCACGAGCCAGGCGAGGGCGCGGGCGACAGCCGCCTCGCCGTCCGCGCGCACGATGTCCTGGGGCATGGGCCCGTGGGCTGCGCCGGCGAAACCGCGGGCGTAGAGCGCGCCCAAAAGCGCGCCTCCGTCGCTGTAGCCGAGGTAGGTCTTGCGGCGCGCCGCCTCGGTAAGGCGCGGCAGGACGAGCTCGGCGATCCGCCCCGCGCCGTAGCCGCCGCGGGCGAACCAGACCGCGTCGTAGGCCGGACTGTTGGCCACTTCCACGAACGCCTCGGCGCGCGCCGCGTCGTCGCCGGCGAAGTGGCCGCAGCTCTCGAAGACCTGTGGGTGGACGAAGATGGAGGGGGGGCGGCCGGGGTAGAGGGCCTCGGCGAGCGCCCGCACCCGGGGCTCGACTTCCGGAGACATCCGGCAGGAGGGGGCGACGACGGCGATGGTCCGGGCCGGGCCGGGGACGGCTGGGTCGGACTGGCTCATGGCCTCAGCTCTGGCATTCGGTTGCTCCGGGGCTGGCCGGCCCATACCCTTCTGCGGATGAATCAGCGGCAAGGGTACTTCTTCTGCGGCGTCGGCGGCAGCGGC
>Ga0213876_10000843_pt1 | contig 20614 bp, 17 predicted proteins | sample BarmaccomBMRX_R9_FD_160113 | JGI IMG/M metagenome (GOLD analysis project Ga0213876, IMG submission 160113) | Root-associated microbial communities from Barbacenia macrantha in rupestrian grasslands, the National Park of Serra do Cipo, Brazil - RX_R9 | ecosystem: Host-associated > Plants > Roots... | reverse complement strand
ATGCGATGGTCCAGCCGTCTGTCCACTCAGCGGTAGCGGATCTGATTCCAGCGATGGCCGAGCAGCGACAGAATGATGATCAGGCCGTTGAAGAACTGGATATAAAAGCCGCTCAGGCCGGCGCCGACGATGCCGGTCTGGATGAAGGATACCGTGAGTGCCCCGATGGCGCCGCCCACCACCGTGCCGACGCCGCCCCAGGTCGGCGTGCCGCCGACGAATACGGACGCCAGCACGGGCAGCAGGTAGCCGTCGCCTGCGGTCGGCCACCAGGTGAAATTGATCATGGTGGAAAAAACGCCGGCAATTCCCGCCGCGACGCCGACGAAGACGAAGCTCATCACCCGCACCTGCTTGACGTCGATGCCCATCTGGGCGGCGCTGTCGGGATTGTCGCCGACGATATGGACGTGCACGCCGAAGCGATGCCGGTTGAAGAGATAGGCGGCAAAGACCGTGAACAAGATGGCCCAGACGATCTGGACCGGAATGCCCCAGAGCTCCGAGGAAAACAGCTTGAAGAGGAAGGTGTCGCCGAGCGACACCAGCGCGATCGATTTGCCCTCGGTGAAGATCTGGATCAGCCCGCGCAGCACGAAATTCATACCGAGCGTCGCGATCAGCGACGACAGGTTGGCATAGACTACGAGCGAGCCGACGAAGGCGCCGAGCAGGGCGCCGGAGATCAGCGCGGCAGCGAAGCCGAGGCCGGGATCGTAGCCCGCCTTCACGATCAGGGCGAACATCCAGGCCGCAAATCCCATCGTCGCCGGAAACGAGAGGTCGATCTCGCCGACGGTGACGATGAAGACCAGGGCGACGGTGAGAAAGATCGCCACCGGCAGGGTCGTGAACACCGAGCTGTAGAGCGCCCAGGTCGTGAACACCTTGGGATTGGCCACCGTGAAGATCAGCAGCATGGCCACGAACACGGTCAGCGAACCCAGCGCAGCGCGATTGTCTGAGATAAGCCGCCTTAGAGGTTGCTCCTGCGGGTGACGCCAATTGGTCTCGGATCCCTGGACGGTCAAGGCGCCCTCGCGTATCCGGATCATCGCGCAACTCCCTTCGCCAAGCTGCCGTCGGCGGCCAGGCGTCCCTGATGGGCAACGTGCTCCATGTAGCCGATCAGGTCCTCCGCCGTCTTGATCTGGTCACGGCCGGCCTGCAGCGCGACACGGCCTCTATCGAGCACCACGAAGCGATCGGCGATGTCGAAGACATGGTGGATATTGTGGCCGATGAAAACGATCGAGCGGCCGTTCGCCTTCACCTGCCGAACGAAATGGAACACCTTGCTGGTCTCGGCCAGCGACAGCGCGGTCGTGGGTTCGTCGAGCACGATCAGATCGGCGGCGCGGTAGATAGCGCGCGCGATCGCGACGCCTTGGCGTTCGCCACCCGACAACTGGCCGACGATCGAATGCGGCGTAAAGACCTTCGACGTGAAGCCGATCTCCCGCATCAGCCGATCGGCCTCGCGCACCTCCTCGGCGACCTTCAAAAACCCGAACCGGTTTGTGCGCTCGTTGCCCATGAAGATGTTCCGGACGATCGACTGCTGCATGGCGAGCGCGCGGTCCTGGAACACGGTCTCGATCCCGGCCTCGCGCGAGCGCGCCGCACTCCAGCCAAAAACCTTCTTCCCACGCACTAGGATCTCGCCGCCCGACGGTCGAACAGCTCCCGCCAGGATCTTGATCAACGTCGATTTGCCGGCGCCGTTGTCACCGATCAGGCCGACGACCTCGCCTTTATCGACCCACAGGTCCACGCCACCGAGCGCATAGACGTTGCCGTAGGACTTTTTGATGTCTTTCAGCTCGATCAAACGTTCGGTCATCAAGAGCCTCCGTCCGGATACTTCGATGATGGCCCCGGCCGCTCGACTCGCGGCCACGACTTCACAGGTCAGCGCAGGCCCTCGATCGCAAGCGCGCCGACCTTCTTGTAGTTGGCCGTCGTGACAAAGCCGGCACCGGTATCGGCGTTGAGCGGCGCAAGGCCGTAGACGACCTGTTCGCAGAGATTGAGGATCGGCAGATAGCCCTGCTGGAAGGGCTGCTGGTCGGCCGTGAGCTGCACCCATCCGGCATTGAAGGCTTCGACAACCTGCGGGCTGGTATCGAATCCGAAATTGAAGAGCTCGCCGGGCTTCTTCTTCGCGGCCTGCATGTAGGTCGGCACGTTGCCTAGGATCTGTCCGCCCGGATAGCCGATCGCCTTCACGGGCGGATTGTTCAGGATCGCGGCCGTGATCACCGGCAGCGCGAGGTTGGGATCGCTCGCCCATTCGGGCGCGGAGTCGATCTTTACGACCTTGACGCCGGCCTCTTCCAACGCCTTGACGGTGCCGCGCTCGCGCGCGCCCCGGTTCTCGTTGTTGAACGGGCCGATCATGATCACGGTGTCGCCGGCCTTCAGCCCGCCGAGCTTGACCGCCTGAGCGCCGAGTGCCCTGCCCTGCGGTTCCTGCTGCGCGCCGACATAGCCGCCGCCATAGGCCGCCACGACCTTGGGTACCGGCACGTTCTGATACATCATGCGGATCCCGGCCTTGGCGGCCTGCTCGGCGAGCGGCATGATCGAGTCGTCGCCGGGATGCCCCATCATGGCGATGCCGTCGGGCTTCGAGGCCACGGCCTCGCGGAGCTGCTGCACCATTTTCTCGACGTTCCAGCCGGAGAACACGAATTCGACCTGCGCGCCGGTGTCATTCTGCGCCTGCCTGGCGCCGTTGTAGACGATGGTGCCGAACGCGTCGCCCTCGGCGCCGCCGACGAAGAACCGGATGTGGACGTCCTTGCACCACTTGTCGCGCAGGGCCGTCGCGTCAGCGAATGCGCCGCCCAAATACGCGATCGCAACGATCGTGGCCGTCAATAGCATTTTCCTGGTCATCTCTCACTCCTCCCTCGCACGCAAAGCGCTTACCGTTCAGTCCCCGGCTTGCCACCGGTGTGTCCTTGTCTGGCCCTGAAAGGATGATGGCCGGAAGCTTAGCTCGGGTTGTCGACGAAAATCGCTCCTCCTCGGCAGTCCCGCAGGAAGTTGAGCGCGCGGACCTGGCCGGTCATTTCCAGCTCCTCACGGTAGACCGGGTCGTGCCAGCCCTCGATGTCGATCGAGCCGCGGAAGCCCGCCAGCCTGAGCTCGCTGATGATACCCGACCAGTCGCTGTCGCCGAAGCCAGGCGTTCGCATCTGCACGAACGGTATTTTCCCGAAGATGCCGTGCTCGCGGATCACGTCCCAGCGCACGGTCGCATCCTTGCCGTGGACGTGAAAGATCCTGGAGGCCCATTTGCGGATCTGAGGCAGCGGGTCGATCAAATAGACGAGCTGGTGGCACGGCTCCCATTCGAGCCCGAGATTGTCGGCGGGCACCTCGTTGAACATCAACTCCCAGGCGTCGGGATTGTGGGCGATGTTCCAGTCACCGCGTGCCCAGTTGCCGTCCATGGCGCAGTTCTCGAACGCGATCCGCACGCCCCGGTCGGCGGCGCGCTCGGCAAGCCGGCTCCAGACCTCCTTGAATCGCGGCAGGCTCTCGGTGAGCGGCTTGCCGCGGATCCGACCCGTGAAGCCCGCGACGATGTCGGTTCCGAACAGATGGGCGTTGTCGATCAGCGTTTCCCAGCCCGCGAGTGTCTGGCGGTCGAGATCGCCATCCTCCAGCGGGTTACCGAACATTCCGAGCGCCCCGACCACGACGCCGGAATCGCCGATGATCTCCTTCAACTCGGCGGCCAGCCGCTTGACGTCGATCGCGCCGATGGTCTGCCAGAAGTACGGCTGAATACTTTCAAAGCCGTGCGGCAGGATCTGACGAACATAGCTTGCGGTGTCGACGCTGTTGCACCGGACCATGGTGCCGATCCGGATATCGTGCAGCGATCTCGGCATTCCATGTCTCCCTTCAGATCTCGATCGCGACCCGGCGCCCTGTGCCGGCGCTCTCGATCGCACCGAACACCATCGCCAGGCTCTTGATATTGTCGGAGCCCCGCGTCTCGGGCTCGCGGCCGGTCCGGATGGCATCGACGAAGTCCTCGATGATGCCGAGATGGCCTCCGATCCGGTCGTTCGGGTCCAACGCCGGCACCTCGACCATCTCGGTGAGGTCGAACAGCCCGTCCCGCTCGCCGGTGGTCTGCTCGGCCATGAGCCCGTCAAAACCATCCCAGGTCAGCGCGCCGCGCTCGCAAACGATGCGCCAGCTTGACTCCCAACTGGTCTTCAGTCCCGCGGCGCACCAGCTGCCGCGATAATTGAAAATGGTACCGCCTTCCATCTCGAAGATCGCAATTGCCGAGGAGCCGCTCTTGTACCACGAGTTCACCGGCTCCCATTCGGTGCAGAATACGGTCTTCGGCGTGCCGTCGATGACGAAGCGGGCAACGTCGAAGGTGTGGATCGCCATGTCGATGAGCAGCACATGGTCGATCGCCTCGCGAAATCCGCCGAAATGCGGCGCAAGGAAGAAGTCGCAATGGATGCTGGTCGGCCGTCCCAGGGCTCCCGAGTCGAGGAACCGCCTGATGCGGCGCACGGCAGCCAGGTAGCGGCGGTTCTGCACCACCGCGTGCACCCTGCCAGAGCGGCTGGCCGCCAAAAGGATCGCTTGTGCGTCGTCGCGGTCGATGGCCATCGGCTTCTCGGTCAGCACGTGGCAGCCATGGGCGAAGGCGGTCTCGACCACTTGGCGGCGTGCCTGCGGAACGGCGACGTCGAACACGATGTCGGGCTTCGTCGCGGCGAGAATGGCGGCCAGATCGGCGCCGACCGCCGCATTGGTCATGCCATACTCCTGGGCGCGTTTTTCGGCCTGGGCGACATCGATATCGACGAGGCCGACGAGCCGCAGACCCTCGAGCTTGCGGATGGCCTCGAGCCAGGCCTGGCTCATCCGTCCGCATCCGACCAAGACGGCGGTCAGCATCGGCCTTCCTCCCGGGGACCCCGCAAGATGCGCTGCACGTCTTCTGCGTACATACCGCGCGCGGGCAAGCAGTCCCGTAAACGTTTACGAAGAAGCGTCGTTGATCTTGGCCTGCTTGTCAATCGCGTTAAGATGAAGCGGGTGGAACCGTTCGGAACGGAATCGACTCCTTGAACATTCACGACATTGCGCGGCGCCTGAACATCTCCATCGGCACCATCTCGCGCGCCCTCAATGACCGCGCCGGCGTGAGCGCGAAGACGCGCCAGCGCGTGCTCGATGCCGCGAAGCGGTATGGCTATTCGCCGAACCAGTCGGGCCGCAGCCTTCGTCGCGGTGCAACAGGCATGATCGGATTCATGGTGATCCCGAACCGGGATCGCACCACCAAGGGCGAAGCCTTCTTCATGACGATCTTCGACGGATTGCAGTCGGTTCTCGCCGCCCACGGGCTCGATCTCGTCATCCACTATTGCGGGGCGGACCAGGATCCGGAGACGCATGTGCAGCGCATCGTCGAGCGGCGCATGGTCGACGGCCTGATCATCTCGCAGACCAATCGCTCCGACCCGCGCATCGACTACCTGATCGAGAAGAAGCTACCATTCATCGCGTTCGGGCGGAGCGACACGCGCCGCGCCCACACCTGGACCGACCTCGATTTCGAGGGCGTCGCCGAGCAGAGCATCGACCTCCTCTACCGGCTCGGGCACCGCCGCATCGCGATCGCGACCGCGGCGAACGAGCTCAATTTCGGGTATCTCTACCTCGAGGCCTGCCGGGCGTCGCTGGCGCGGCACGGCATCGTGCTCACCGACGACCTGATCTTCCGCGAACCGCTGACGGAAGCCGGCGGCTACAGCCTCGGCGGTCGGCTGCTGGCACTCCGGGATCGGCCGACGGCGGTGTCGCTGGTTCAGAACACGTTGACGCTCGGGCTGTACCAGCGGCTGTCCGATGCCGGCGTCGTTCCGGGCCACGACCTTTCCATCATCGGCTTCGACCAGAGCCCGAACGGCGACTTCCTGCGGCCATCGCTGACGCAATTCCGCCTGTCCCTTACCGAACTCGGCGAATGGCTGGGCTGCCAGATCATCGCGCTGATTGAGGCGCGGCGCGCCGGTCGGCAGATCAGGCATGCGCACAAGATCTGGCCGCTCCAGATCGAGCCGGGCGAGAGCGCGCAGCCGCCGGCCCGGTGACGTCATGCACCGGCGAAGATGGCTTGCGAAAGGAGGCTTATGGCCCCGAGGCCTCGGCCGGGCGCACCTGCCGCGCTCCACCGGTGGGCTTTGGCTTGTGTTGAGCGTTGCCCTCCGAAGGCAGGTGTCAACCTAATTCGTGCTGAGAGGGAGATTGAAACAGAGTAGAAAAACAAGGACTTGCGAAGTCGGTGCCATTCACGCCAGTTTCGCGAGGACGTCGCGTAAGCAACACAGAGATGCGCCCGTAGCTCAGCTGGATAGAGCGCCACCCTCCGAAGGTGGAGGCCACACGTTCGAATCGTGTCGGGCGCGCCACTTCGGTACAAAACTGGGCACTCCAAAACCTGCCGTTTTTGCGCTGGACGCGGCGACCAGCGCAGGAGCACGCTTTTCGACCCCATGATGCGCACTTCTTTCGCGTCCACCTCGACGCGCTGGGCCAGGGCGCGGAGATGGTCGCGCCGGTAGCCGCCCGACTCGGTCCGCATCCGCCTGCGGGCCTGGCTGGCGAAGGTTTTGAGCGCTTGGGATGCTCGGCCCAGCCCGATCCAGCGCGCCCTCGGCCCGCTCTGCGTCGGCGCGGGCCTGGTCGCGGATGGACTTCAGCTCGGTCACGCGCTCCTTTAGTAGCGGATCGGAGACGTCAGCGATCCCGTTTTCGATGGCATCGTACAGCCGCTTGAGTTTGGCTTCTGCTTCGGCCGCACGCTTGCGCAATTCGGCAATATGCGTGGTTCCGCGCTCCGCGCGCTCCTTCCGGCGATGCAGGACGGCCGATAAGACTTCCTCGAGACGTTTCGGCTGCAAAAGACGGAGCTCGATGTGCTCGGCCACCACGCTGTCGAGCTTTTCCATGGGAACGGTGCGGCCCTTGCAACCGGTCTCGCCCTGCCGGGACTTGGTCGAGCAAGTGTAATACTTGTATCTCCCGCTCTTTCCGGTCCTCAGCGTCATCGCCCCGCCGCAGGCAGCACAAAAGCAGATCCCGGTAAGGAGGGTTGGGCCACTGACGATGCGCGGCGCGGTCAGTGCCGGGCAGCGTGTCTTGAGCAGCGTCTGCACCGCCTCGAACTCCGCGGCCTCGATGATCGACGGCACCGCCATCTCGACGATCTCGGCCTCCGGTTTGCGCTCGCGCGTTTTCCAATATTTGGTGTTGAAGCGATGACGGCCGACATACGTCGTTCGCGTCAGCACCTTGTGCACGGCATCGACGCCCCAGCGCCCGCCGTCACGGGTGCGGATGCCGGATTCGTTCAGATGCTTGACAATCGATTTGACGCCCATCGATCCCGACGAGCCGTTTCCTTCGCGCGCCAGGCGATAGATCAGCCGCACGGTCTCGGCCTGGATGGGATCGATCTCCAGTGTCTTCTTGGTGCGGTGGCCGTGCTGCTCGCTGGCTTCCACGATGCGATAGCCAATGGGTGGCAGCGCGCCGTTCAAGAAGCCTTGCCGTGCGTTCTCCTTCATCGCCCGCAGCGTATGCTTGGCATTCTCCTTGGATTGGTATTCGTCGAACAGCGCCGTGATTTGGCGGATCATGTTGCTCATTGGATCGCCGCCGAGCTCCTGGGTGATCGACACCAGCCGCACGCCGTTCTTGGCAAGCCGGCGGACATAGAACTCGAGCTGAAATTGGTCGCGGAAGAAGCGGCTGAAGCTGTGGACCAGGATCACGTCGAACGCCGGCGGTTTGACCGTCGCCGCGTCAACCATGCGCTGGAACTCCGGCCGCCGATCGTCGGTTGCGGACGCGCCTGGCTCGACATAGTCGGCGACAATCTCCCACCCGCGCGACGCGCAGTAACCCTTCGCCAGGCGGCGCTGATCCGGGATGGAGAGATCGCTCTCGGCCTGCCGTCCCGTCGAGACTCGCAGGTACAGCGCCGCCCGAGCCGTTGCAGCCATGGTGATGTCCTCTCAGCTTTTGCCAAACAACTCGTCGAACAGATCACCGAACCAGGCTTCGAAGACATCGATCTCGGTTTCGGTCACGGGCACGTCCTTCGGCCAATCGTCCGTCACGGCCCATGTTATCGAAACGCGCTTCGCTCGTCGTCGGCCACGACGCGCGGGCGCACGCGCGTAGTCATAGAGATCGTCAAGTGGCGCGCGGGTCGGCGGACTCCGTAGCCGCGATTTGTGAGCGGGGGCCATGGCGCTACTGTGGCAAGCCAGGCCAATCCACAGAACGGCCGATGTCTACGCCACGTTACGCTGGGATGCTGCGAAAGAGGCCCGCCGCTCAAGGCAGGATAAAGCACGCAAGGTGCGTGCGGTCGGTTGGTGTCGGAGGCACGAGCAAATTCCAATGACGCGGCAAACATTGCGAGATACCGGCACAACCTGCCGTTCTCACCGATGCGCCGACGTTACAAAGCTTTAGAACACCTTGCGGTACCCAAGATGACTCAGCGGCAAATTTCCACACTGATCCTGGTCGCTCCCTTCGACACCAGCACAGATGCGCTCGCGCTAAGCGAGTAGCCATGATCGCTTGGCGGCAAAGCCGCCGGCTCAGCACCAGCCCGTCAAGGCTCGCGTTTCTCGCGACCGGCTCGCCGGCTTGCGGCCTTGACCGGCTGCCGACGAACCGGCCGAGCTCGCCCCGAGCACGCAGCTCTCGGTCGGTAGTGTCGGGTATCGTCGATAGCGGACCAGTGAGCGGACGCGGCAATCTCGACGCGAATGACCCAATCCGGACATCTCTTGCGCCCTGATCACTTACTCAAAAACAGATTGATCTCTTCGAAAAACCGAGCAGCGGCGGGTTCCTGCTTCAGAAAGAGGTGATTTCGCCCGGGAAGCGCTATGAAATGAGCACCGGGGATACCGGCCGCCATTTTACGACCCGCATCGATCGGGGCTATAAGATCGTCACGCACATGCATGACGAGCGTTGGCACCTGCACTCGCGGGAGCAACTCGCGCACATCGAAATTTCCCACGACATCAAGGTAGCGAGCCGCGATTTCAGGTGATGTAGTCTTCCGTTGAAGGTCGTTGAACCAATCAGCCTGTTCCTTAGTAGCCTCGGGAATGAACTGCGAAGTGAACATTTGCCGGAATGCCGGATCATCCATCCCCCAACCGAGCCGCATCAAAGTTCCCATCGCCTTTCGCTTCTCTTGCTCCGCTGGTGATCGCTTGTGGCCCCCCAGCGCAAAGCCACCATACAGGATCAGGTGAGAAAGGCGCTCCGGATGCCGCGCGGCATAAGCAACGGAAATGGCGCAACCTTGGGAGACGCCAAGAAGCGGAAAGCGCTCCATCCCAATGGTATCGACCACGGTTTCTAAATCACTGACCCATGCTTCGAGGGAAAGCTCATCGACATCCCAATCTGAAAGCCCGTTGCCTCGTGCGTCGTATCGAACCAGGGTGTGATTTCTCGCCAATCCCTCGAGCAAATGATGCCAGATCGGGCTCTCCCAGTCGTATTCAAGGTGGTTCAGCCAGTTCGCCGTCTTGACTAGAGGTGAACCCTGCCCCACGGTTGCATAGGCAAGGCGCACCCCATCGCGCGCTCGGCAGTATTTAATCTCCTGCGTCATGCTAACGGAACCGAAGTTGACCGAATAGACTTCGACGGGCTTCGCGATGTTCTTGAGGTTCCGAAGCCCCAGCTTCTCGCAGGTAAACGATAGTTTTTCGAGCAAGTGATCGCGCGCTTGGCGCGAAATGAAAATTCCGCCCGGTTCGGCGATACCCTCAAGCCGTGCGGCGATGTTCACGCCATCGCCGTAAATATCGTCATCGTCAATGATGATGTCGCCGAGGTTTATGCCAACCCGAAATTCGATCCGCCTATCGACACTTAACCTAGCGTTCCGCTCGCTCATGCCGCGTTGCACTTCCACGGCACATCGTACCGCGTCAACTACGGACGCGAACTCGACCAACATGCCGTCCCCGGTCGTCTTGACGATACGGCCTCGATGTTCTTCGATTTTGGGATCGACCAGCGCTTGCCGATGCCCCTTCAATTGAGCGAGCGTGCCTTCCTCATCAATGCCCATGAGACGGCTGTAGCCGGCCACATCCGCAGCCACAATCGCTGCAAGCCTGCGCTCCATGATGCATCCTCCAACAGGCGTCCCCCGGGGAACGCAAAGCATTCTCAGGATGACCAGGATTTGCACCGCCGTGATAAGTAGAGCACCAAACATTGGTAAGGGGGCAACTCGCCCGCTTCTGGTGCCCGAGCAATCGCGCGGACGATTGAAGTAGCATAGCGCTTTCAGGAACGGCCAGCGAGCGCAAAGTGAGCGGTTCGTGTCTCCCTTCTGGCCCTTCGCATCCTTTCGTTGCCACGCAGTAAGCAGGTCGCTTTCGGGGAAAGGCAGACATCAAACGACAGGCGAAGCCCGCAGAGTCGGTCGAAAATGACCCCTTCCAGACATGGGCCTCGCGGGCCTGAGCCCTCAGCCGATGACCCCGCAATTTACCGATCCCCGCACTTGCACTAGGCTCTAATGCATAGGGCCATGCGCGCGATGTTACGTCTCGGCCAAAAGGGGAAAAGTCATGCCCGAACCGAACACCCAGTATGCCTGGAGTGATGCCGACGCCTATCAGGCATTCATGGGTCGCTGGAGTGAGCTCCTCGCTCCGATATTCATCGACTTCACCGGTATAGCCCCGGGCGCGCGTGTGCTCGACGTCGCTTGCGGGACCGGCGTGTTGTCGAAAGCCCTGGCGGAAGCAGGTGCGAGTGTTATCGGCGTTGATGCCTCAGCAGGATACCTGGCCGGCGCGCGTAGTCATAGGACTCACGCCAATATCACTTACCAGGATGGCGACATTCGCCGGATGCAGTTCACCGACAACTCCTTCGATGCAGCCGTTTCGACGCTCGCACTGGATGTGCTCCCAGAGATCGAGCAAGTGGTTTCCGAGATGAACCGCGTCACGCGCACCGGCGGCATTGTAGCCTCGGCCGTGCATCAGTTCCTCGGTGGCATGACCGCGTTCGACCTCGTGATCAACACAGCGGCCGTTCTCGATGCCAGCATCCGCGAAGTGCGAGACGCTCGGGCGGGCCGTCAGCAATTCTGGCCGGATGGGCAGGCGGCGCTGTGGCGGAAGATGGGCCTAGTAGATGTTGCGGAGATTCCTGTCGTCGTAGATTGCGAGTATCCGTCATTCGCCGATTATTGGGCAACGTTTACGAGCGGTCAGGGCATCGTCTCTAGGTATCTGATGGCTCTCTCGGACGACGTGCAGAGAACAGTGCAGGAGCATGTTCGTGGCGGATATCTGCTTGGCCGGCCGGACGGGCCACGGTCCTTCCCCATGATGTTCCGCGCGGTGCGAGGGATGGTGCCGAACTGACGGCGAGACCGATCGGGTAGTACGCGCTCAAAAGAGCGCGGTCGCCAGACTTGCGGTACAGACGCCCGCGACATTCGAACTTGTCATCGATCTCAAAGCCGCAAGCGCTCAGTGCCACCATCCACAGGCAATCCCTACCTGCCGCAACCGCCATTGCCCGAAGTGCCAGGGTGCGGCATCACGCCAATGGCTGGCCGACCGCGAAGCGGAGCTGTTGCCGGTGCCATACTTCCACGTTGTGTACACGCTGCCGAGCGAGCTGCGCGACATCGCCTACCAGAACAAGCGCGTGGTCTATGACCTGCTGATGAAGGCGGCGGCCGAGACGACGCTCACCATCGCCGCTGATCCCAAGCGCCTCGGCGCACGGATCGGTGTCACGGCCGTGTTGCACACCTGGGGCTCGGCGCTCACCCATCATCCGCACGTGCACATGATCGTGCCGGGTGGCGGGCTCTCGCTCGACAGCGCACGATGGGTCGCCGCACGCGCCGACTTCCTCGTCCACGTCAACGTGCTGGCGCGTCTGTTCCGCGGCAAGATGCTGGCGATGCTCATGGAGGCGCACGACACCAACCAGCTGACGTTCTTCAACACCCATGCCAGGCTTGCCGACAAGAGAACGTTCAAGCGCTTCATCGCCCCGCTGCGGCGCATCAAGTGGGTGGTCTATTGCAAGGCGCCGTTCGCAGGCCCCGAGCAGGTGCTGCGCTATCTCTCTCGTTACACCCATCGGGTTGAAGAAGAACCGCAGCACCGTCACGGTCGTATTGATGGTTGGCGGCTGAACGCCGGTCTCGGTCAGATGCAGCTGGAACGCACGCAACTCTTCGGCCGTCGCAGTATCGGGGGACCGGCCCAGGAAGGCCGTCAGCTTCTTGACAGCTCGGATGTAGTCGCGTTGCGTATCGGGCGTGAACCGACGCAAGCTCATGTCGTCGAGCATGCGTTGGCGCAGCGGGCTGATGGGCTTCTCGCTCATTGGGGCTCCTGTCTTGAGGTTGGAGTGCTGGAACCCCTCGATCCTCAAGACGGAGCACCCGCTTCGTCATCCGTGCTCAATCAACGTGGTTACCACCCTCAAAGCACGCCGCCAGTCTCGTGCCGCCTTCTCCCGCGCGAGCGGGTTCGTTCTTTGGCCCCAAGCGGCGGTTGGGGAACGCCTGGTATTCCGCCGCTGTTAAGGGATAACCAGACATCTGGCGAACCGGTCGCGACCGGCGCTCTTGATTCCGAAGCCGACCTTCGCGATCAAGCCACCAGCGTCCGAACCGCCGGCCGCTAGCCTCGACCAGAAAGACAAACGCGCCCGACACGCCACCTGTCGGGGGTCTGACGGCAGCGTCGGCGGCTTTTCCCAGCACGGCCGTCTCCGCCGCGTGCGCGGCATGCTGTTGTGGTCAGACGACGTTTCTGCGTCTACACTGAGCGTAGGAGCAAAAGACCGTGCCTGCTTTGCAGTGATGCTCTTCCCCTGTACGATCGCGCCAAGGAGACTGGCACTTAGCGGTCGCTACACCAAGGGAGGATTTTCATGCGTCGCAACATTATCGCCGCGCTCGCACTCATGGTGTGGGGAGCGGGGCTGCCCGCCGCCGCGGTCGCTCAGCAAGCGGTGAGGCTCGGTGTTCTCAACGACCAGACGGGACTGTACGCGGATCTGACTGGCATGGGCTCGGTCCACGCCGCACGCATGGCGGTCGAGGATTACGGCGGCAACGTACTGGACCGACCGATCGAAATCATTTTCGCCGACCACCAGAACAAGCCCGACATCGGCGCCAACATCGCGCGGCAATGGATCGAGACCGAGGGCGTCAACGTCATCCTCGACATTCCCAACTCGGCTGTCGGGCTCGCCGTGCGCGAGGTGACGCGCACGCACAACGCCATCGACATCAACACCGGCGCCGCCACCTCGGATCTCACGGGAAAGTCTTGTTCGCCGCACGGCGTGCACTGGAGCTTCGACACCTACGGCCTTGCGGCGACGATCGGCCAGGCGTTGGTGAAGCAGGGTGGTGATACCTGGTTTTTCATCACCGCCGACTACGCATTCGGGCATGCCCTCGAGCGCGATACTTCGGCGTTCGTCGTGGCCGCCGGCGGCAAGGTGGTGGGGTCCGTGCGGCATCCGCTTAATACCGCTGACTTCTCGTCCTATCTGCTGCAGGCGCAAGCTTCGAAGGCGAAGATCGTCGCTCTCTCGAACGCCGGCGGTGACACCATTAACGCGATCAAACAGGCCGCGGAATTCGGCCTGAGCCGCAGCGGCGACCAACGCGTCGCTGCGCTGCTGCTGCAGTTTCCTGACACCCACGCGCTTGGCCTCGAAGCGGCGCAGGGCCTGACTGCGGCCGAGACATTCTTCTGGGACCTCGACGATGCGACCCGCACCTGGACCAAACGCTTCCTCGTCCGCAACAACGGGAAGCCGCCTAGCATGATCCATGCCGGGACCTACGGCGCGACATTGCACTACCTCAAGGCGGTGGCGGCAGCCGGCACGACCGACGCCGACAAGGTTGTTGCGAAGATGAAGGAACTTCCGATCGATGACTTCTACACCAGGGGCACGGTACGCGAGGACGGGCGTGTGATGCGGCCGTATTATCTGCTGCAGGTGAAGAAGCCCTCGGAATCCAAATATCACTTCGATTATCTCAAGCTGCTCGCAACGGTACCAGCCGAGGACGCGGCGCGCCCGCTGAGCAAGAGCGAGTGCCCGATGGTGAAGCACGGCTGAGTGGGCGGCGGCGATGCGTCGAGGGCCCGCACGCCGGTCGGACGTTCGCTCTCACCAATTACGTCAATAGGGCGAGCCGACGAAGCTTCAGTGTCGTTGCGCCGTCGTCCTGGGGTGGCCGCGCGTGCGGGCCTCGAAGGCGGCGCCCAGTCGAGGGAATGGATTCCGGGTTTGCCTTGCGCTTCGCTCCGGTGCCCTGGAAGGACCGGCTCGACCCAGCGGCTCGGGGATGACCGCTTCTGTGCAGGTTTTTGGATGCCGGCACGACGAGACCCACCGCTTGCTGAGCTGACCGGCGTCCAAAAAGCGCCAAGATGGCGGCGCGGGAGGCCGAACTGCTGCCGCTCGCCTATTTCCATGTCGTCTTCACGCTGCCGTCGGCGATCGGCGACATCGCCTACCACAACAAGGCGGTGATCTACGACCTGCTGTTCAAGGCTGCGGCGGAGACGATGCTCACCATCGCCGCAGATCGCAAGCATCTCGGTGCGCGCATCGGCATCACCGCGGTGCTGCACACCTGGGGCTCGGCAATGACGCATCAGCCGCACATCCATATGATCGTGCGCTCGCGCACAAGGTCAGCGACGAAGTGGTCGCGGCCTATCGGCGCCCGATCTTCTTCGACCTGCGCAAGCGGATGATGGAGGACTGGGCTGACTGTTGCGCCCGAACTTCCAGCAGCGTGGACACACTCGTGGCGTTCCGGGCGCAGTCATGAAGCTGGAGAAGCAATGCCGAGTTCTCGATGAAGAGCGACTGGCGATCCTTGAGGCTGTGCGTTCTCCGTTGCCAGACGCCATTGATCTCGCCGCTGCGATTAACGAGCTGGAAGACTAAGCGAGCGTCCATCACTGCCTCGGCAGACCTACCGGCAGCGGTTCAAGGGAATAGCTCCCGTTTCACAGAAGGCCTTTAAGCGATCGGCCCCTTCACACCCGCGACCGACATCGCATCTTTCCGATTGTCAGTCTCGGTGAAAACCGGGGTAGGTTTTGACCGAAACCCACGAGTTGCTGACGGAGTAGATTTAAAGCCTGTCGTCGCAACCACTCTCTTATAACTCGATCGCCGTCTTCGGCTCAACCGCCGGGGCGAGTGTTGGGGAATCAACGAATCGAGGGGGCAATGGAGCTGCTCCAGCGGCGTACAGCCCTCCAATGCATCCAGAGAAGGAGCGGGCCGTCCATTTGCAACGAAGAAGTTAAATTAACGCGGCACGCCAAAACCGTTTCGGTTCGCGCATATCGTTTCTCAAGCGCAAGGGAACGCTAAGTGGTCGGGCCTTTCTTGCCAGGAAACCGGTTGGTCAATCATCCGCTTCCAAGCGGCCCGACGTTCGCCAGTCCGCAACACGAAAGCTGGTCTAGAACGACGCCCAGCGTCCGTAGTCGTACGGGAGTCCGATCGTTGAAGGTCTCGCGCAATTGTAAGGCCTGAAGATATCAGCTCGGTCGACGGAGTGCTCCGAATCCTGCATACAGAATCGTCATGGATGGGTCCTGATGGGCCTTGAGGTAGCCTAATGTGGGTCAGGATTGGCAGAAGTGAGCAGGCAGCCGAGGCTGGACGAGGTTTGAACAGGGGGCGAAGCGTTGACACGACACAACCGTTGCCAGGATCGGGGTAAGGTGCAGGCACCCACGACAGCCGCACCGCCCCCAGCCGAGACCGGTGATTTTGGTTCGTGCATGCGCGTCGAGCTTGAGCGGCGCTTGGCGGCGACGCCGGCGATGATGCATTCCATTGACACGCAAGGCCGGTTGATTTCGGTAAGCGATGCGTGGCTTACCAAACTCGGCTACACGCGCGAAGAGGTGTTGGGACGTCCCTCTGCCGAGTTCCTCACCGCAGAATCGCGGGAACATGCTTTGCGTGTCGTGCTCCCCGAGTTCTTCCGCACCGGCTGCTGCGAGAACGTGCAGTATCAAATGGTGCGCAAGGACGGTACCGTCGTTGACGTTTTACTTTCTGGCGTGCTCGACGATTTGCCCACGGGCCCCGTATCGCTCGCCGTAATGACCGACGTGACGGCACTTAAACAGGCTCGACAAGAGCTTGCCGAAAGGGAGGCGCGCTATCGCTTCCTTGTCGACAATTCAATCGACATGATTTTCGAACTCGACCTCAGCCTCACCCGACGATACGTGTCCCCCGCCTCCAGGGAAATTATCGGCTTCGCGCCGGAGGAGCTGCTTGGCCGGCAGCCAATCATGATGATCCATCCGGAGGAGGTGGACTTGGTGCAGTCGACTTACCAGGCCGTGATCAACGGCCAAGATCGGGCGTCGGTCACCAACAGGATCCAACATCGCGATGGTGGATGGGTATGGGTAGAGGCGGAGCTGCGCTTGATGCGCGATGCCAACACCGGCAAGCCAAGTGGAATTCTTGGCGCGCTCAGAGATATATCATGGCGCAAGGCGGCGGAGGCGGCTGCTCGTGAGCAAGCCGAGCAGGCCGCAAAGGCCAAAAGCGACTTTCTCGCAAACATAAGTCACGAGCTGCGCACGCCGCTCACTGCGATAATCGGCATTTCAGAGATGCTACTTGGCGAAACGCGGATGAGCCGTGAAGCCAACAAGCAACGGCACTTTCTTGAACTGCAGCGAAACGCGGGCAGAAACCTGCTCAACATCATCAACGATATACTTGACCTGTCGAAGATAGAGGCCGGCCAAGTTGCGATCGCGGTAAAGCCATTCCACATACATGATCTCATCGGAGGGTGCGTCGACCTAATGTCTCGGCAGGCGGCGGACAAATCCCTGGAGTTGTCGGCCGAGCTTGATCCGAGGGTGCCACATCATGTGCGGGGTGACGAGACGCGGCTGCGGCAGGTTTTGTTGAACTTGCTGTCGAATAGCGTGAAATTCACGGAAGCGGGGAGCATCAAGCTATGCGTCGAGCCTGACGGACAGGCTCTCGACACCATTCGATTCTTAGTTTCTGACACCGGAATTGGCATTGACACTTCCCGCAACGAATGGATTTTTGAACGCTTCACTCAGGTTGACAGCTCCTCAACCCGGAGATACGGCGGCACCGGTCTTGGCTTAGCCATCTCGAAGGGGCTGGTGGAAATTATGGGTGGCACGCTCGAAGTTCGAAGCCAACCCGGTAGAGGGGCGACATTCTTCTTTTCGCTGCGATTGTTGGATGCAGAGATGCCGGTTACGGGTATTCCGGAGCTGGTTATCCGCTCCCCCGCGAACTACCGGATCTTGTTGGCGGAGGACAATGTCACGAGTCGTGAGCTGATAGCCGCCGTACTGCGGCACGCCGGGCACGATGTCACTAGCGTCGATGATGGCCGCGCCGCAATCGAGGCGGTGACGAAGGCGTCCTTCAACCTCGTTTTGATGGACGTACAAATGCCCGTTATGGACGGCCTCAATGCAACGCGCGCCATACGGAGATTACGCTCCGAAATGGCCGACGTCCCCATCATCGCGTTGACCGCCAGCGCATTCCCCGTGGAGGCAGGCCGTTGCCTTTCCGCAGGCATGAACGCATACATCACCAAGCCAGTCGACTGGGAGGCGCTCTATGCGACTATGGACCGCCTGGCCGGCGAGCAAATGCAGGGGACGCATGCGCCGTCGGCCCTAGGTGCGTCAGTAAGGCGCGTGAAGGCAGCTATTCTGGACCATGCCCGACTTGCCGATCTCCGTCGCAAAATGGGAGATCGCAGCGTCGTCAACTTACTCCTTGGGCTCAAAGCCGAAATCCTGAATAGTTTTGAAGGCGAGGAGTCAGGTCCAGATTTGCTCTGCGACATTGAAAGAGCTGCCCATAGCGTCGCCGGAGCAGCTGGTCTCCTAGGCTTCGATGAGCTATGCGAAGCCTGCCGCTCGCTTCAGCGTGTGGCATCGCAGCGCGGAGCCGTTGATGTCGCAATCGGTCGTTGTCGCTATGCAAGGGATCGGATGTTGACCAAGCTCCTACCCCTTATCTCAGAACTTTCTGATAGTCGCGCCATCGCCGGAACAGCGACTTGAGCCCATGAAGTCGAACATGGACGGTCTCGCCGGAGACAGACTGGAGGGAAGCGGTCGCGCGAGTGCGGCATGCCGGCTCGCGCAGCGCGACATGGAGTTTGTAGCAACTCGCATACTCGGCTTTCCCAATATGACTGAAGCGTGCGAAAGCGGAGGAGTCATTCGTCGATCGTGGCAGCATTCGGGGATGTCGGGAGGATGACCACCGAAGCCGGACGGAGGATCGCTCTCGCCGACGACCACCCTTTTATGCTTCTGGCGCTGCGGCAGCTGATTCTGGCCGCTGGCAATCTTGAATTCATAGGGGAGGCTACCACCGGGCTCGAGGCTCTGACACTGGTGAGGTCCAAGCGACCCGACATCCTCATCGCGGATATCGGAATGCCAAAATTGAGCGGGCTATTGCTTGCGCGCAGATTGGGAGACGATTGCCCAGAAACGAAGGTCATCGTACTCACCGCCCATGACGACGCGGCTCACGTCAAACAGGCGCTCGCGGCCGGCGTGCGTGGCTATCTCGTCAAGCGCTCGGCCCCCGATACATTGGTCCCAGCCATCAAAGCGGTCCTGGCGGGCGGAACGTTCGTCGATCCACTCGTAGCGGGACATCTTTTCCCTAGGCGAAGGTCTCGCCAAGCCTCGATCGGAGGTCTGAGCGAACGCGAGTGCGAAGTACTCAAGATGTGCGCGGCGGGGCATTCCACCAAGGAGATCGCGGCGCAGATGATGCTCGGCATCAAATCGGTGGAAACCTATCGGAGCCGGGCGATGGGAAAACTTGGGTTGAAGTCACGTGCTGAAATTGTCGGTTTCGGATTGGCGCAAGGGTGGCTTGCTTAGAGCACGGGCTGCCTTGGCAACTGCCATCGTACTGCATGCCTTTTTGAAAGGTTCGTTGCTCACTCGTCACGCTACGCGATCGTTCGCTGACAGCCTGCGCACACCGGATTTTTCCGCAAATGCCTATCCTTTACCGCAGAGCACGTCACGGATCGCACGCGCGTGGATGCCTCGTGCGATCAGTTTGACACCCGGATCCTAATCGGGCTTCCGCAATGATTGTGCAGTTCCGTCCGGACTGCTTGGCCTGGTAGAGCGCGCGATCACACCGCTCGATGAGCCCGTCAAAGCTTTCGCCTGGATCGAACAGTGCTACGCCAATCGATATAGTCACTTGCCCGACCTCCTCGCCCGTTGTCCTTCGTGTCACCTTCGCGCTTGCTATACGGGTACGAATTCGTTCGGCCACCTGTTGACAGCTCTCGATTGTGGCCCCCGGCAGGATGCACAGCAATTCTTCCCCACCATAGCGGGCCGCAAGATCGCAATCCCGGATTCCCTCCTGTAGATACTTCGCGACAATGCGCAGGACCTGGTCACCGAGCTGATGTCCATACTTGTCATTGAATCTCTTGAAATGGTCGACATCGACCAAGAATACACTTAGCGGGTCTCCTTGTTCCATCGCCTTTAATTGGGCCGCTCGAAGGAAAATCTCCATTGCGCGTCGGTTAGCGAGGCCGGTTAGGGCATCGGTTCGCGATCTCGCTTCCGCTTCCTCAAGCGATTTGCGGAGTCCGTCGAGTTCCTTTGATGCATCGACGAGCTTGGCTTCCAACCCCGACGCACGCTGCGTCGCCTTCGCTAATTCCTCTCCAAGCCGCTTCAAGGCTAACTGGGTATCACCGGTCGAGCGAAGTGTCCGGCCTACCTCGGTCAATTCTTCTGAATGAGCGGCATTGTCAGCAATGGCGCCCGAAAGGTCGCTCCTAACGTTGGCCAAAATTGCATCCAGCTCCTCCGAGATGGTCTCGGCGGCGTCCCCAAAGCTGCTCTGGGATTTTACGAACGTGCCATAAAGTTCGCGATTCAGGGCTTTGTCGAAGTGACGCTTATTCGAACGCAGAATATTGATCATCTTGCGTAAAGCGGCCGACCGGCCAAGTACATAGGCAAACCAAACGGTGAAGTTCGTAGGTATGATCGGAACGTCTAGTTGCCCCATTAGCTGGAGCGCGTTGGCCGAGATGGACGCGACGTGCTCGGGTTCAAGATCATCCAAGTGTTCCATGTGCAATACCTATCATCTTACGTCCGCCCAGAAGCAAGCACGAGCCGTCCTCGCCTTATAACTACCTGATTCTTGGTCACAGCGTGCCAGAGGGCTCATTTCGCGGCGAAGTCGCTCCTTTGTATCCCGAACGATGAAAGTGATTTTTGAACCTCCGCTTGACAGAGCTTCTCAATGCATCGTCGCCCCAGCGCAGCGCTGCCGAGGAACAACTGCGCGGCAAACGTTCCGGAGTTCGTGGTCTGGTGGTGCAGCATTCGCAGACCGTCCTGGATCTCTCCGGCAAACTTGATTAGCACATTTTGGACCAAAA
>Ga0213876_10000842_pt1 | contig 20619 bp, 25 predicted proteins | sample BarmaccomBMRX_R9_FD_160113 | JGI IMG/M metagenome (GOLD analysis project Ga0213876, IMG submission 160113) | Root-associated microbial communities from Barbacenia macrantha in rupestrian grasslands, the National Park of Serra do Cipo, Brazil - RX_R9 | ecosystem: Host-associated > Plants > Roots... | reverse complement strand
GGCCAGCGTGTGAAGTGCCACGCATCGGTCGAGGGAACGAGGATCGTGAGGACGGCCACAACCGATATCAAGCTGGCGAGAGCGAGTGCCCACCAGCGCCACCGGGCATGTGCCGAGCCCGAGACAAGGGCGAGGCAAAGCGGAACGAGGAGGAAAGGCAGAGAAATAACGACCGCGCCCTCCACCTTGCTCATCGCGATCCAGGCGGTGCCGAATGCCGCCAGCGCGCCCGCGATGCCGGTTCGAGCGGCAGCGGATGGCGTCGCCGGGCGCGGCTCCGCCGCACCTCCGGATGCAGACCGGTAAGCGTCGCCACCCGCGCCCGCCCGTCGGAACGACCCCAGCCAAGCCCCCCCAACGGCGCCGGCGATCAGCGCAAGGAGCGTCAGCAGCCATGCCCTGCCTCCGACGTTTTCACGCTCGGGTGCGGCGGGTGAAGGTTCGCCGAACGGGCGCTTCCTCTCGATGGCGGGGCAGGCAGCACTGTTTGCAAAGGCAGGAGCGGCGCAGGATCCGCGCGCAACCGACCCCTGGCCTTGATGGATAGCCGCGGCGACGGACTGTTGCCAGCGGACGGAGCCCGCCCCGAAAAGTGCTATGAACAGCGCTAGAAAGTAAGGAAGCAATACCGGCCAGAGCGCGTAGATTTTGCTTATACCGGGTCGGAGAGGCGTTCGAGCGTGAATGACCTGGAGCGGGGGATATGCATCTCCTGAACGTATATCCCTCTCTATCTTAAGCAACCGCCGAACGTAGTCTCGCAATACGATACTTTGCTCAGCTTGCATGGCGCCGAGCGCGACAGCCAGCAGTGCCATCACAAGGAATATGCTGTCTTCCGAACGGCTAAACGCATATGCCAGGCCTGAACCAAGGGTGATTGCAGCGAAGATTCTCAAGGCGAAGATACGCCTCGACACCCCCTCGCTGAGTGAAAGCAGCAGGGAATATTCACGCTCCACAACGGACGGGACATCCATTCTTCGCCCCCACCGATCGGCGTTGTTCAGCCGTATCTAACATAACAGACGCCGACGCGGCAAAGCGGGCGACGCGAGTCCAAGGCGGCCGCCGCAGTCGCGGGGCGCGGGGCTCAGGCCGGGCGCCCGCCCGTCAATATTGAAGTGGCAGCCGCTGACGATCCTGCTGTCGCCCGAGAGGATCACGCGGATCGAGCGGACCATCGACAGGCTCAGCGGCTAATTTGAAACTGAGACACTATTCCGCCCCGATGCAACTATCCCCACGGAACCGGGCGTCATTTCGGCGCAATCTGTCCGGACTCGCTTGCGGCGCCGGGTGTATCCTGCCCGATCTCGCGTGGGTCGTCGGGCCGACCACGGCGGCATCCCACCCCAGTTGCGTCATTCCTTCACGGCGGTCGACGGAGGGGAAAATGGCCAGACAACCGAAACAGTCCAGGCGCGGCGGCCAGGCAAGCGGCAGCGATCAATCGAAGGCGGCAGCGGCGTCGTCGGGGGAGGAGAACCCGATCGTCAAGGCGACGAAGAACGAAGCCAAGGACATCGAGGACAAGAGCCACAAGAACGAGCTGCTCGACAAGGACAATAAGGACTTCAAGGACATCACCGACCACAAGATCCACAAGGACAGCAAGCCCGAGAAGCCGGAGAAGGAGAAGAGCGAAACCAAGGATTCCAAGGACCACAAGGACTTCAAGGACTTCAAGGAACATAAAGACGTCGCCAAGATCGAGAAGATCGAGCACGAAGGCGGCGTCAAGGACTTCTCCAAAGAGAAAAGCTCACCCGATAAACCGGCCTTGGTCGACGTGAAGGCGACCTCCAAGATCGAGGCCCACGAAGCCGGGTTCGCCGCGACCAAGGTAGCCGAAACCGCAGCCAAGACCAAGGAGCACAAGGCCGAGTCGAAGGAGATCGAGAAGTTCAAGGCCGAGCACGAGAAGCATCCGAAGGAGTTCGCCAAGGAGATCGATAAGATAAAGCCAGAGAAGGAGATCGAGAAGGTCAAGCCGGAGCACGAGAAGCATCCAAAAGAGTTCTCCAAGGAGATCGACAAGATCAAGCCGGAGAAGGAAGTCGAAAAGGTCAAGGCCGAGCACGAGAAGCATCCGAAGGAATATGCCAAGGAAATCGACAAGCTCAAACCGGAGAAGGAAGTCGAGAAGCTCAAAGCCGAGCAGGAGAAGAACCCCAAGGAAACCGGGAAGGAGTTCGCGAAAGAGCTCGACAAGCTGCCGGAACGGGAGAAGGGGATTCCGGACAAGGCCAAGGAGATATCCGAGACGCAGCTCGACCCGGCGATCAGCCAGGGCGTCGCCGCCCGAGGCGACGGCGACCGGGATCATTTCATCGAGCCGGGCCAGCGTCCCGACCTCAGCGGCGGCGCGCTGACCGGCGAGCCGGACAAGGGCAAACCCGCGGGCAAGTCGACGCCGGGCCAAGGCTGAGCCCGGCCGGCCGCCCGCGATGGCGCTGATCCTGTGCGAAGAGGGCGACGTCGCAGCGGCCTGGGCCGCGGAGCAGCTGCGGCATCGCGGCGTCGCCGTCGACGTCGTGACCAGCGACGCGCTGGGCGCCGCGACGCGATGGGTCCACCGCGTCGACAGCCGGACCGCGGACGTCGAGATCGACCTCGCCGACGGCCGCCTGATCCGGAGCGCGGCCGCGGTGCCGATCCTCAACCGGCTGAGCCTCGTCCCGCTACGGGCCCTGCGGGCGGCCGCCGGCCAGGACTACGGCTACGCCGTCCAGGAGATGTTCGCCCTCTACCTCAGCTGGCTCCATGCCTGGCCGGCGCCGGTGATCAACCGGCCGGCGCCGCAGGGCCTGAGCGGCGCCTACCGCCACCCGTCGGCGTGGCGCGCCTTCGCGGCGGAGGCGGGGCTCGCATTCCGTCCCTGGGCCCAGAGCTCCGCCGATCCGCCGGCGCTCAGCTGGACCACCAGCGAGCCCGCCGCGGCGACGGCGTTCGTCGTCGCCGGCCGCGCCGTCCTGCCGCCGCTCCTGCCGCCGACGCTGGCCGAGCCGCTCATCCATGTGGCGGCGCGCGCGCGGCTCGCGCTCGCCGGCTTCGACTTCGCCCATGACGCGAAGCAGGGCTGGGCGATGGTGGGTGCCTCGCCGCTGCCCCACCTCCCCGCGGGCGGCGAGGCGGTGATCGGCGCGCTTGCCGAGGCGCTGGGCGCATGATCCTGCTCGCGGGCATCCGCAGCGAGAGCCCGCTTGCCCTCGTCGCGGCGGCACTCCGGCGACGCGGCGCCGCGTTCCGGTTCGTGCACCAGCGCGACGTTGCCGATCATGCGATCGCCTGGCGGATCGACGAGCGGGGCGTAACCGGCATCCTGTCCCTCGGCGCCGAGCGGATCGCGCTCGAAGAGGTGACCGGCCTTTACACACGGATGATGGACGACCGCCTCCTGCCGGAGCTCGACGGGCTCGGCGAGGACCATCCGGCCCGCCGTCATGCCCGCGCCTTCCACGACAGCTTCTTCCACTGGAGCGAGATCGCGCCGGGGCGCGTCGTCAACCGGGCGGAGCCGCAGGGGTCGAACGGCTCGAAGCCCTATCAGGCGCAGCTGATCGCACGCCATGGCTTCCTCGTGCCGCCGACGCTGATCACCAACGACCCCGAAGCCGTGCTCGCGTTCCGCAGGACGCACGGCGCGCTCGTCTACAAGTCGATCAGCGCGGTGCGATCGATCGTGAAGCGGCTCGACGCGGACGATATCGCACGACTGGACGCGATCCGCTGGTGCGCCGTCCAGTTCCAGGCCGCGATCGAGGGTATCAACGTCCGCGTCCACGTCGTCGGCGAAAAGGTCTTCGCGACCGAAATAGCGAGCACCCATGTCGACTATCGCTACGCGCATGTCGACGGCGGCGAGACGCGCCTGAGCGCGGTCACCCTGCCGCGCGCGGTGCGCGCCCGCTGCATCGCCCTCTCCAGGGAGCTCGACCTGCCTTTCTCGGGAATCGACCTGATGCGGACGCCGCGCGGCGATTATTATTGCTTCGAGGTGAACCCGCAGCCGGGCTTCTCTTACTATCAGGGCCACACCGGCCAGCCGATCGCGACGGCCGTGGCACGCTATCTAGCGGGGGGATGAGCGCCGCGGCTGCGCCGGAGGGAAGGGATGGCGAGGCCGCGACCGCCCTCAAAAGCCGGTGAGCAGCATGTCCAGCGCGTTCATGATTCGCGATTCGGCATCGGAGAGCGAAGCAATCACGCCGGCGATCTCACGCACGTGGATGGTCCCCGCCCCCTGCGTCCCCATGACGTACCTGCCGTCCGGGAGGTCCAGCAAGGGATTGAGCCGATCGGCGGCGAAGCGGCTTGTCGCAAGCGGAAAGAGCGGCACGACGAAACGGGTACGCAAGTTCCTCAGGACATCGGCCTGACAATCGAGGACGACGGCGCCGTCGGTAAGCCTCAGTGCGTCGAAACGCGCCATCAGAACTGACGATAGCGCGCGAGCGGCAGCCCATGCTCCTCGACATAGCGGTTCCAGGCTTCGAGCGCCGGCGCGTTCGCCTCCAGCCACGCGGCCGCGCGGGCCTTGCGGACATCCTCCTCGAGCCCGCGCTCGCACGCCTGCGAGACGTTGACGCCGAGCGCCTTCGCCTCCGCAACGAGCAAGGGGCTGAGGGAGACGTTGGTGGCGCGCTTGCGCGCCGGGGCGGTGCTGCTCATGCTGGAGATATACTATGCGCACACTCCATGCGCAATCATGGCCGCCTGCGATATGCGTCGAACTCCCGCTTCGCCGCCGCGAGCGCCGCCTGGAAGCCCGGGTCCGCCGCTTCGCGCGCCATCAGCGCCGCGGCGGCGAGGCGGCCGGCGTCGACGTCCGACTTGTAATGGAAGCCGCAGATGACGCGGCTGTCGCCGAAGGCGATGCCGCGGGCGATGAGGCGGTCGGCGCGGTCGGGCGCGAGGGCGGTCAGCACCGATGCCCAGATCCAGCCGAGCGCGGCGTGGGTCGAGGGATAGGAGCCGGTCTCCGGCAGGTGGAACTTGTAGTCGTCCGGCCTCAGCGGGCAGGTCCTGCCCCCGAAGGCGACGAACGGGCGGACGCGGCCGGTGCCCTTGGGCGGCGGCGACTGCTTGACCGGCGCGACCAGCGCCTCGGCGTCCTTCACGACGCGGCCGATGAGCGCGAGGGTGAGCGGCGTATCCTTCGGGTTAAGCGTCGCGCCGAGGGCGTCGGCGAAGCGCGGGGCGACCGCGTCGGGCAGATAGACGTTGTCGGCCGCCGCCTCGGCGCCGCGCGGCCCGTCGAGAAGGGCGCGGGTGTGGAGATAGATGGTCTCGTCCTCCGCCTGCGCCAGCGAGCCGGCCGGCGGCGCCGGCGGCAGCCAGATGCGGACGTCAGGGCGCTGCGTCAGGAAGCCCTGCTCCTGCGCCTGCGCCGGAGCGACAGCCGCGAGGCAGAGAGACAGGATGGCGGCGGCGCGGCTGAGCGCGGATCGAAGCGGCTGGGTCAACTTTCCTCCCTCGGCGGTTGTCGATACCGCCCGGGGCGTGTCATAACCGCATCCGGGGGCGCCTGCGAGGGGCGTTTCGGCAGGCTTTACGGGGCCTTAAGGCCGCGCCTTCTAGGACGGCGGCAAGGCTGCGGCATGGGGGGCAAGGGCATGGCGGACTCGATCTTCGTACGGGTGCAGAAGGTCGTCTCGGGCGGCCTCGACAGCGCCGTCGGCGCCGCGGAGCAGCGGAGCGGCACCAGCCTGATGCGCCAGGCGATCCGCGACATGGAGGATGCGATCGCCAGGGCCCGCGACGGCGCCGAGGCGGCGCGGGCGCGGCGCCTCCAGGCCGAGCACCAGGCCGCGGCGGCGCGGCAGCAGGTCGCGACGCTCAGCGAGCAGGCGCGCTTCGCGCTCGGCAAGGGCCGCGACGACCTCGCCGAAGCGGCCATCGCCCGCCAGATGGAGGTCGAGGCGCAGGCGGCGAAGCTCGACGCCGCGCGCGCCGAAGCGGCGGCGGAGGAGCGCCGGCTCGAGGAGAGCCGCACCGAGCTCAATTTGCGCAAGGGACGAATGGAGGAGGAGCTTGCCGCCTTCCAGTCCGCCCGCCGCGCGGCGGCGCGTGACGAAGCGGCGCCCGGCGCGCCCGACCAGCGGCTCCAGCGCAAGGCCGAGCGGGCGGAGGCGGCGTTCCGCCGGGCCATGACCGCGGCCGGAGCGGTCGGCGGGGGCGACACCGATGCCGGCGCCGCGGCCAAGGTCGCCGAGATCGAGACGCTGCAGCGCGAGGCGGCGGTCGCGGAGCGGCTGGCCGCGCTGCGCGCCGCGCAGGCCAACGCCGCGGCGCCCGCCAGGGCGGGCAGGAAGCGCGCCTAGGCCGGTTCGTCCCGAGCGCGGCGCCAGAAGGGCGGCGCACGGCGAAGCTGCCGGAACGCGCGCTCCGCCTCGGCGAGGTGACCCGCGCCGGCGGCGCCCGCGTCGGCCGCGGGCGGCGCCGCCGCCAGGCCGTAGCGCGCGTGGAGGAGGCGCGCGGTGGCGATGTCGTTGAGGTGGCCGAGGCACTCCTGCATCGCTTCCAGCGCGTTGCGGAACCGCTTGCGCGCGGACGGCTCGGCATAGACCGTGGCGGCAAATTCCACGGCGTAACGCAGCTTCTTCACATCGATCCGCAGGCGATGCCGTTCCTCCTCGCCGAGCTCCCGCAGCACCGCGCCCCGCGCGGCGACCTTCTCCCAGAGGCGGTCCAGCCTCCGTCCGGCGAAGTCGTCGAACGGCCCGCGCGCGCGGCGGCGGGCGCGCCAGGGACCCGTCTCCGCCCAGGCAAGAAGATCGATCATGAGCAGCCGCAGGCGCGGCGAGTCCAGCGTCTCCGCGATACCGTCATAAGCCTCCTCGCGCGCCGCCTCGACCTTGCGCCGATCGACCGGCGTCCACTCCGCACCCGCGAGGAGCACGTCGAGGTTGCGCGCCTCGCCAAGGCCGGCGGTGAACCAGCGCAGCTCCGCGCGCAGCGGCGCAAGCGCTTCGCAGCGCATCGCGGGGGCGAAGAGGGAGAAGGCGGCGCGCAGGCGTCTCATCGCCACCCGCGCCTGGTGAAGCGCGGCAGGGTCGCGGGCATCGCGGACGAGGCCCTCGTTGCGCCGGAAGTGGCGCAGACACGCCGCGACGACGGCGGCGAAAGCGTCGGCGACGCGCATCGACGCGTCCAGCGCCACGGGCTCCGCCTTGGCGACCTTGCCGAGCCTGCCCCCGGCAAGCGCGAAGCCCTGCTCCGCCTTGCTCAGCACCCCGATCCGCAGGGGCAGGTCGGCGGCGAGCGCGCGGCCGGCGGCGAACAGCGCCTGGGGCGGACCCGACTTCAGCTCCAGCTCGAGCTCGCACAATCCATGGCGGCGCCCGGCGGCTTCGACCGCGCCCTCGTCGAGCGCGATCTCGATCGCGGCGGCGAAACGGTCGACGTCCCAGCGCGTCCGGCGGACCTGCGAGACGACGAGCGGCACGAGCCGGCGCGCGCGCCCGGCGGTGAGCAGCGGCGCCAGCAGGGTCCGGCCGATCGCGTCCAGCGCCGGGGTGTCCCCGTCGACGGCCTGCTCCCATTCCGGCCGGTCGAACAGGCCCGCCGACGCGCCCGTGGCCTTGACGGTCTGGACGCGGCGGCCCCCGGCGGTGCGGATGCGGAGGCTGAAGCCGGCCTTGCGGAGCGCCTGCCCCCGTGTATCGAAATAGACGGATTTCTGCTCGACCGTCTGCGCTTCGACGCCGGCGAGCAGCGGATGCGCGCGCAGGCGGGCGGCGGCGCCCGGCTCCAGCACCAGCTTCAGCTCAACCTCGCGCGGCTCGTCCGCCATGAGAATACCCCCGCGAATGGCCGTTAGGCGTCCTTTGTTACGGTTTGATGCCAGGCGCCACCCCGGCGGCGGTCGCGCGTTCAAAGAACCATGAAGCTCCGGGGCACAATCGCGAAGGGTCTCGCGCGGGCGGTGGCGAAGGGGTTCACCCATGTCGACGCCCGCGGCCGCCCCGTGCAGGCGGCGGCGATGCCGTGGCGGCGGCGCGGCGACGGCGACATCGAGATCCTTCTGGTCACCGGCCGCCGGGGGCGGCGCTGGATCGTGCCGAAGGGCTGGCCGATGCGGGGCCGATCGCTGGCCGAGGCGGCGGCGCAGGAGGCGTGGGAGGAGGCGGGCGTCCGCGGCCGCGTCGCGCCGCGCCCGATCGGCCGCTTCCGCCACCACAAGCGCCACCGGCTGCTGGGACCGACGGAGTTCATCGTCCTGCTGTTTCCGCTCGAGGTCGAAAGCGAGGCGCAGAGCTGGCCGGAGCGCGACCAGCGCGCGCGCCGCTGGTGCCGGCGGCGCGATGCCGCCGAGGCCGTGGCCTCTCCCGCGCTCGCGAAGCTGGTGCGGGGATTCAGCCCCTAAGCGACGCCGTGGGCGCGGAAGAAGGCGAGCATGCGCGCCCAGCCGTCCTTCGCGTCGGCCTCGTTGTAGCTGGCGCGATAATCGGCGTGGAAGCCGTGCTGGGCGTCCGGGTAGACGCGGATGTCGGACTCCGCCTTCCCCGCCGCCTTCAGCGCCGCACGCATCGCCTCGACGTCGGCTTGCGGGATGCCCTGGTCGAGCGCGCCGTAAAGGCCGAGCACCGGCGCCTTCAGCTCGGCGGCGCGCGGGATGAGCGGCTTCAATTGCCCGTACCAGGCGACGCCGGCCCTGATGTCCGGATCGACCATCGCCGAACGCCAGACCACGGCGCCGCCCCAGCAGAAGCCGGTGATGCCGATCCTCTCCTTCCTGACGCTGCGCTGGGCCTTCAGCCACTCCGTCACCGCGCGGACATCGGCGTCGACCTGCGGCACGGTCGCCTGGGCGACGATCGGGCGGATCTGGTCGATGGCGGTCATCGAGGGCAGATCGGCCCCGGCGCGGTAGAAGAAGTCCGGCGCGATCGCGACGTAGCCGAGATGCGCGAGCCGGCGGCAGACGTCCTTGATGTAGGCGTGGATGCCGAAAATCTCGTTGACGACGACGATCGCCGCGTGATGCGTGGCGCCCTGCGGGCGCGCCAGATAGGCGGGCAGCGGCCGCGGCGCGCCGTTCGGCACCGCGACCTCCTCGATGACGAGCCCCTTGTCGGGCGTGACGATCGGCGAGGCGTCGGCGGAGACGGCGGCGAGCGCATAGCCGGCGACCATCATGCCGACGGCGGCGCGGCGGGTGACGTCGAAATCCTGCGGCTCGGAGCCTTCGGGACGCGTGAGGTTCAGCATGGCGGCATCTCCGGCTGGGTAGGGCGCGAGGTTAAGCCCGGCGCCGCGGCCAAGGCAATCCGGACCGTCAGCGGACCCGGCGCCAGATTTCGTGCGAGCAGATGAAGCCGAGGATGCAGCCTTCGACCTTCATGTGGCCCGCATCGATGCGGGTGATGGTCGAGCGGACGATGGCGGCGCGCTCGGGGACGAGCACCGTCCCCTTCCACTTGCCGGGCCCGACATGCTGGAAGTCGCGCATCACGCGCAGGCCCACCATCTCCTTGAACCCGCCCTTGCGCGCGTCCTGCTCCGCCTTGGGACCGGCATGCGTGACGGCGCCGCAGATGAAGGCGCCGCAGGGCTGGACGTCGACCGACACGCCGCCGTCCGAATTCCACCAGGTGCCGTTGATGCTGGCATCCGGCGGCAGCGGCGGATGCGCGGCCGGGGCGGCGGCGAAGAGGGCGAGGGCCAGGATCACGCCGGCACCGTAACGGGCCTGGCGGGGAAGGGAAGCGCCCCGTTGCCGGCGGCGCCGCCGGCGGGCGCCGAGCGGGACGCCGGTTACGCCTGGCGCCCCCCGTGTCCCGGGGCGGGACGGCCGATTTTGGCCGATAGCGCCGGGCCGCGAAGCGCGACAGGCAAAGGCATTGCTCCTTCACGGATGCAGCGCCCTTGCGACCACGGAGATGACAATGCGCCAGCTCACCTCTTTCGAGATCGACTTCGTCGCCGGCGGCTGCGGCTGCAGCTGCCCGCCGCCGCCCCCGCCGCCCTGCAACAAGACCAAGAACAACAACGGCTACGGCAACGGCCCCGAGTCCGGCCCGCCCCCGGGCCATTCGGGCGACCACAACCCGCAGCTCACCACCTGGAATTCGGGCCCCAAGGGTCCGCGCTAAACGTCCTCGCCGACTCCCAACGGCGAACTGAGGGCCCGTCGCGCACCCGCGCGGCGGGCCTTTCGCTTGGCCCTAGCGCGGCGCTACCGGCGGGTTGGCGGTCGCCGCCGGCGTGGGCGCCTTGGCGGAGCGCCCGATCAGCGCCCAAGCGATGAGGGCCCCGACGAGGATGATGAGGATCGCCAGCAGCAGCATCGCCATGCCGCCATTGGGCCGGCGCGGATTGGCGGGGTTGGGATCGTCGGGTTCGAGGGCCATGCAGCTGCAAACCCGAGACGCAGCAATGGGTTGCGCGGGGCCATCAATTTCGCGCGGCGCGATGCGGGCGACCTGGTTTGTATTACATGGTATACTAGCGTAGCAAGATGAGATGAACGTCGACTCGTGGCAGACCCAGCTCCGCAAGGGCGCGGCAGAGCTCGTGGTGCTCAGCCTGCTGCGGGGGCGCGAACTCTATGGGCTGGAGCTGCTCGACCGCGCCGGCGGCAGCGGCGGCATCGTCTCCGACGGCACGCTCTACCCGTTGCTCGCGCGGCTCGAGCGGGAGGGGAAGCTCGCCGGGAATTGGGCGCTTGCCGACGACGCCAAGATCCCCCGCAAATATTACCGGCTGACCGCCGAGGGCGAAGCGCTCGTCGCCGAGATGCAGCGCCTGTGGCGCGATTTCAGCGCCTTCGTCGGCGCCGCGATCGAGGAGAGGAAGGATGAACCAGCCCCTGCCCGCCCCCGCCGAAGCCTGGCTCGGCGCGCTGACCCGTGAGCTCTGGCCCCTCGCGTCGGACGAACGCGCGGCGGTGATCGCGGAGCTGCGCGGCCATCTCGCCGCCCGCGCCGAGGCCGGCTTGCTCGGGCAGACGCTGGCGGACCTCGGCAGCCCCAAGGCGCTGGCCGCGGCCTACGATCTTCCCGGCCGGAGCGAGGGCCCGATCGCGGCGGTTCCGGCGGCGCTTGCCGAGTGCGGCAAGCCGGTGCGCCAACTGCTCGGCGATGCGCGCGCGACGCTCAGGGCGAGCCGCAATGGGTTGCCGCTGGTCGGCGCGGTGCTGGTGACGACGCTCACGGCGACGGATTTCCTGCTGTGGCTGGCGAGCCGCCTGCCGTGGGTCGGGGTGCAGGTGGGGCCGGTCATGGCGCTTCGCGTGACGGCCGTGCTGCTGGCCTTCAGCGCCGCTTATCGTCTCGCTTTGTCGCCCAGGGAGCGGGCCTGGAGCGTCGACCGTGGCTTCCTGGGATTCGCCGCCGCACTCGCGGTCGCCAGCCTCGTGGCGATGGCGGCGGCATTGGTCGCGGCGCGCGCGGCCGCTGCTCTCGGAGGCGCCGAGGCGGTCCGCCGCGTCGTGGCGCTTGTCATGCTTGTGCTGGGATCGATCGCCTTACTGCGGCTCCAGCCGTGGCTGGCGGCGCTCGCGGCGCGGCGGCAAGGGTTCGGCATCGCCGCCGCGTGGTGCGGGACGCGGGGTAAGACGGCGACGATCGTCGGCGCCTGGGCGACGCTCGTGCTGCCGCTCTATCTCCTCCACGCCCTGCTGAACCTGCTGGCGCTGCGGGTCCTGCCATTCGGCGCCGGCACCCTCGCGCTGGCAGGTCTCGACGCGATGATCTCGGCGCTGATCGTCGTCGGCGCGGCGATGCTGAATGCGGCCGCGCTCCGCTGGCTGTTGAGCGAGCCGGTGCCGGCACCGAGCCCCTTCGCCACCGATCCGCCGCCGCCCGAGCTGGTCGACGCCGCGCGGGCGCGTCTCGACCGGCTGCTCCGCTTTCAGCCCGTAAGGGCGGCGTAGACCATCGCCTTGAGCTGGCGGCGGATCGGGTAGGTGGAGGACGGCATGAGCTGGGTCATGAAGACGACAGAGAGGCGTTCGACGGGGTCGATGAAGAAGTAGGTCGAGAAGATGCCGCCCCAATAATATTCGCCGGCGCTGCCGGGATTCATCGCGCGCACCGGGTCGAGGTTGATGCCGAAGCCGAGGCCGAAGCCCTGGCCCGAATAGATCGCCTCGCTGAACATCGAGCGGCTGAGCTGGGTGAGGTCGGCGCCGCCGGGCAGATGGTTCCTCGTCATCAGCTCGAGCGTCTTGCGGCCGAGCAGGCGCGCGCCGTCGAGCGCGCCGCCGCCGAGCAGCATCCGGCAGAAGCGGTGATAGTCGGCCGTGGTCGAGGCGAGGCCGCCGCCGCCGGACACCAGCACCGGGGGCTTCGCCCAGTCGCTCTGCGCGCCGGCGAGGTCGTAGACGATCACCCCCTGCTGGGGATGGACCCACCAGGCCTCGGGCAGCCGGTCCAGCTTGTCCGGCGGCACCTCAAATCCCGTGTCGGCCATGCCGAGCGGCCCGAAGATGCGCTCGGCAAGAAAATCCTCGAACCGCACGCCGGCGAGGCGCTGGACGACGAGGCCGAGCACGTCGGTCGAGACCGAATAGTTCCACGCCTCGCCGGGGGCGAATTCGAGCGGCAGCGCGCCAAGGGCGGCGACGAAATCCTCGAGGCTCCGGCTGGGCTTGAGGACATTGAGCCGGTGCTCGCGGTAGGCGGCGTCGACGGCACTGTGATACTGGAAGTCGTAGGTGAAGCCGGACGTGTGGCGCAGCAGGTCCAGCATCGTCATCGGCGCCGCCGCGCCGCCGCCGTGGACGGCGAGCCCCTTCAGCTCCGGCACCACCGCCGCCACCGGCTGATCGAGGCTGGTGCGGCCTTCCTCCAGCAGCATCATGTAGGCGACCGAGGTGACGGGCTTGGTCATCGAGGCGATGCGGAAGATCGCGTCGTCGCGCAGCTTGACGCCCGGCGCCGCTTCGCCCTGCGTCGAGAAATGGACCGGCACCCCGTCGCGAGCGACGAGGATCTGGGCGTGGGGAAGGCGGCGCGGCGCCAGATAGTCGCGGTCGAGGAACGCGTCGATCCGCCTCAGGCGTTCCGGGTCGAAGCCCAGCGGGCGGGGATCGGCAAGCTGCATCGCCGCTCCGTCTGGCGGTGCGGCGGGCAAAAAGAAAGCCCGCCGTCGCCGGCGGGCTTCCCTTGTCAGCGGCCCGCGGCAGGTGCCGCCGGGCGCGCGCTTCAGCCGCGGGCGCGGCGGCGACGGGCGACGAGGCCGATCGCGGAAGCGGCGAACAGGCCGAACGCAGCCGGGGCCGGAACGTCGGTGCCGCCGGTCGAGCCGGTCGAGCTCGAGGTGGAGCAGCCGCTGTGGCAGGCCTGCGCCGGCGCCGGAAGAGCCGCAATCGCAAGCGCGCCGCCGCCGATGACGAGAAGAGTCTTGAGCTGAGCCATGATAGCCTCCTGTTTAGTCGCCCGTGGCCGCCGAACTGGATTGGGGCCGTGGAGGGTCGAATACGCCCGATTCGGCGTCCCGCCTATGTCTCCGGAGCCGCTGTTTTCGGCTGTTCCGCTTTGAGACGGGCGGCGCCGCAAGGGGTTAACGGGGCCTGGCTGGGGACACGTACCGGCCGGCGTCCCTGGGGACACGTACCGGCCACGACGGCCGGATCGAAATCGCGAAGCCAGGTGGGGCCGGTACGTGTCCCCGCCCCTACCCGGTGCCTGTCCCCTCCCCTCCCCCCGGTGGACTTGGGCCGGAGCCACCCCTAGATGCCGCTCACGATGAAGCGGCGGTTCCGGAAGATGCACGGCCTCGGCAACGACTTCGTCATCTTCGACGCGCGCGAAGCGCCGTTGGAGATGGACGGGGCGACCGCGCGCGCGCTCGCCGACCGCCGCACCGGCATCGGCTGCGACCAGCTAATCGTGCTGGAGCCGTCCCGCGCGGCCGACGTCAGGATGCGCATCTGGAATGCCGACGGCGGCGAGGTCGAGGCGTGCGGCAACGCCTCGCGCTGCGTCGCTTCGCTGCTCGGCGGCGACAGCCGGATCGAGACGGCGGGCGGCCTGCTGTCCGCTTCGGCGGACGCCTGCGGCGCCAGCGTCGCGATGGGCCGCCCGCGCTTCGGCTGGGAGGACATCCCCCTCGCCTACCCGATGGACACCGAGCGGATGCCCGTCGGCTGGGAGGAGCTGCGCGATCCCGCCGCCCTCAATGTCGGCAATCCCCACGTCGTCTTCTTCGTCGAGGATGCGCGGGCGGTACCGCTGGAGCGGCTCGGTCCGATGATCGAGACCGACCCGCTGTTCCCCGAGCGGATCAACGTGAACGTCGCCTCGGTCGAGGAAGGAACGCTCCGCCTCAGGGTCTGGGAACGCGGCGTCGGCCTGACGCAGGCCTGCGGCACCGGCGCCTGCGCGACCGCGGTGGCGGCGATGCGGCGGCGGCTGGTACAGAGCCCGGCGGTGGTGCGGCTGCCCGGCGGAACGCTGACCGTCGCCTGGGCGCCCGGCGAGGACATCGTCATGACCGGCGGCGCGACCGCCGTGTTCGAGGGCGAGGTCGAGCTGTGAGCGGCCCGCAGGTGATCAGCCTCGGCTGCCGCCTGAACGCCGCGGAGAGCGAGGCGATGCGGCGGCTCGCGGCCGGCCAGGACGACCTGATCATCGTCAACAGCTGCGCGGTGACCAACGAGGCGGTGCGCCAGACGCGCCAGGCGATCCGCAAGGCCAAGCGCGCGCGGCCGGAGGCGCGGGTGGTGGTGACCGGCTGCGCGGCGCAGGTCGAGCCGGATACCTTCGCGGCCATGCCGGAGGTGAGCCGGGTGGTGGGGAATGCGGAGAAGCTGGCCCCTTCGTCATTCCGGCGAAAGCCGGAATCTCTCTCCGCTACGGGCGCCGCGGCCAGTTTCATGGAGATCCCGGCCTTCGCCGGGATGACAAGCGGCGCCGACGTTCGCGTGTCCGATATCTTCGCCGTGCGCGAGACGGCGCCGCACCTCGTCGCCGGCTTCGCCGAACGCGCGCGGGCCTTCGTCGAGGTGCAGAACGGGTGCGACCATCGCTGCACCTTCTGCATCATCCCCTTCGGACGCGGGAACAGCCGCTCGGTGCCGGCGGGGCTGGTGGTCGAGCGGGTGAAGGCGCTGGTCGGCGAGGGATTCCGCGAAGTGGTGCTGACCGGCGTCGACGTCACCAGCTACGGGCCGGACCTGCCCGGCGCGCCGACGCTCGGGCTGCTCATCGAGCGCATCCTGCGCCACGTGCCGGACCTGCCGCGGCTCAGGCTGTCGTCGCTCGACTGCATCGAGATCGACCCGCGACTGGAGGAGATCGTCGCCCACGAGCCGCGCTTCATGCCGCACCTCCACATGAGCCTCCAGGCCGGCGACGATATGGTGCTCAAGCGGATGAAGCGGCGCCATTCCCGGGCGCAGGCGGTCGCCACGGTGGCGCGATTGAAGGCGAAGCGGCCGGAGCTTGCGATCGGCGCGGACCTGATCGCGGGCTTCCCGACCGAGACGGAGGAGATGCACGCGAACAGCCTGGCGCTGGTCGAGGAGTGCGACATCGTGATGGGGCACATCTTCCCCTATTCGCCCAAGCGCGGCACGCCCGCGGCGCGGATGCCGCAGGTGGCGCCGGCGGCGGTGAAGGCGCGGGCGCGGCGGCTGCGCGAGGCGTGTGCGCGGCGCAAGGCGACGTGGCTGGAAGGAATGGTCGGAACGGTGCAGCGGGTGCTGGTCGAAAAAGACGGGCGCGGTCACGCGGAGAATTTCGCGCCGGTGCAGGTGGAAAAGTCCCGTTCGTCCCGAGCGAAGTCGAGGGGCGCTCACGATGACTCCGTGCAGCGCCCCTCGACTTCGCTCGGGACGAACGAGGTGGTGGACGTCCGCATCGTCTCCGCGACCGCCGACACGCTCGTCGGAGTGCCCGCATGAGCGACGCGTCCTGGTTCGACCGTCTCAATGCCGGGTTCCGCAAGACCTCGGAGAAGCTCGGCGACAACCTCACCGGCCTGTTCACCAAGTCGTTCCTCGACGAGGCGACGCTCGATGAGATCGAGGAGGCACTGATCGCCTCCGACCTCGGCCCGGCGACGGCGGCGAAGATCCGCCGGCGGCTGGCGGGGGAGCGGTTCGAACGCGGGCTCAGCGAGGAGGCGGTCCGCGAGATCGTCGCGCAGGAAGTGGAGAAGATCCTCGCGCCGGTGGCGAAGCCGCTCGAGATCAGCGCCTTCCCGCGGCCGCAGGTGATCCTGATCGTCGGGGTCAACGGCTCGGGCAAGACGACGACCATCGCCAAGCTCGCCCACCTGTTCCTGGAGGAGGATTACGGCGTGCTGCTCGCCGCCGGCGACACGTTCCGCGCCGCCGCGATCGAGCAGCTGAAGATCTGGGCCGACCGGATCGGCGTGCCGGTGATCGCCGGGCCGGAAGGCGGCGACAGCTCGGCGATCGTCTTCGACGGGGTGAAGAAGGCGACCGCCGAGGGCATCGACACGCTCGTCGTCGATACGGCCGGCCGGCTCCAGAACAAGAAGGGGCTGATGGACGAGCTCGCCAAGATCCGGCGCGTGCTCGGCCGGTTGAACCCGGCCGCCCCGCACGACGTGGTGCTGGTGCTCGACGCGACCACCGGCCAGAACGCGCTGAGCCAGATCGAAGTATTCAAGGAGGTGGCCGGCGTGACCGGACTGATCATGACCAAGCTGGACGGCACGGCGCGCGGCGGCGTGCTCGTCGCCGCGGCCGAGCAGTTCGGCCTCCCGATCCACGCGATCGGCATCGGCGAGGGGCTCGATGACTTGCGCCCGTTCGACGCGCGGGACGCGGCGCGCGCGATCGCCGGGCTCGGGCGGGAAGCATGAGCGCGCCTGCTCCCACGCCGAAGCGCCGGGAACCCGGCCCCGTCGCCCGACTGCTCATCGATCTGGGGCCGCTCCTCGTCTTCTTCCTCGCCAACGCCTTTGCGCCGGTCGCGCCGCTGTTGCGCATCTTCTACGCGACCGCCGCCTTCATGATCGCGATCACGATCGCGGTCGGCGTGTCGCTAGTCCTCTACCGGCGGGTGTCGCCGATCCTCTGGTTCTCGGCCTTCATGGTGCTCGTGATGGGCGGCCTCACCTTGTGGTTCCACAAGGAATGGCTGATCAAGATCAAGCCGACGCTCTATTATCTCACCGTCGCCGGCATTCTCGGCTTCGGCCTCGCCACCGGCCGCAATTATCTCAAGATCCTGCTCGGCACCGCTTATCCCGGCCTCACCGAGCGCGGCTGGCAGTTGCTCACGCGCAACTGGGCGATCTTCTTCCTGGGCATGGCGCTGGCCAATGAGATCGTCTGGCGGACGACGAGCACCACCTTCTGGGCCGGCTCGAAGCTGTGGGGGTTCATGCCGGCGACGTTCCTGTTCGCCCTCGCCAACGTGCCGATGCTGATGCGCCACGGCATGGAGCTGGACAAGCCGGTGGACCCGCCGGTGCCGCCATCGCAATAAAGGGCGTGAGGGGGAGCATGGAACCGGTCATCGCGATCCGCGGCCTGTCGAAGCGTTACGCCGGCGGCCACCAGGCGCTGAGCGACGTCGACCTCGACATCGCCCGCGGCGAGATCTTCGCGCTGCTCGGGCCGAACGGCGCGGGGAAGACGACGCTCATCTCGATCGTCTGCGGGATCGTCACGCCGACCACCGGCACCGTGAGCGCCGACGGCTTCGACATCGGCCGCCAGTACCGGCAGGCGCGCAGCCGCATCGGCCTGGTGCCGCAGGAGCTCCACACCGACTCGTTCGAGACGGTGTGGGCGACGGTGACCTTCAGCCGCGGCCTGTTCGGCTGCCCGCCCGACCCGGCCCATGTCGAGAAGGTGCTGAAGGACCTGTCGCTTTGGGAGAAACGCAAGGCGAGGATCATGGAGCTGTCCGGCGGCATGAAGCGCCGGGTGATGATCGCGAAGGCCTTGAGCCACGAGCCCGAGATCCTGTTCCTCGACGAGCCGACGGCCGGCGTCGACGTCGAGCTCAGGCGAGACATGTGGGCGCTGGTGCGGCGGCTGCGCGACAGCGGCGTCACCATCATCCTCACCACCCATTATATCGAGGAGGCGGAGGAGATGGCCGACCGCGTCGGCGTCATCTCGAAGGGGCGGCTGATCGTCGTCGACGAGAAGACGGCGCTGATGAAGAAGCTCGGCCGCAAAACGCTGACGCTGAACCTCGCCGAGCCGATGCGCGCGCTTCCGGCGGCGCTCTCCGACTGGGCGCTGACGCTCAAGGCGGACGGCAACGAGCTCGAATATGAGTTCGACGCGAATGCCGAGCGCACCGGCGTCCCCTCGCTGCTGCGGCGGATGAGCGACGAAGGCATCGCCTTCAAGGACCTCCATACCCGGCAGAGCTCGCTCGAGGACATCTTCGTCAGCCTGGTCCATTCCGGGGAAGGCGCGTGAGCGTCCCCGCCTTCAACCGCTTCGGCGTCTGGGCGATCTACCGCTTCGAAATGGCGCGGGCGCTCAGGACCCTGTGGCAGAGCGTGGTGACGCCGGTGATCACCACGTCGCTCTATTTCGTCGTCTTCGGCGGGGCGATCGGCTCGCGGATGCATGACGTCGGGGGGGTGCCGTACGGCGCCTTCATCGTGCCGGGCCTGATCATGCTCTCGCTGTTCACCCAGAGCCTGTTCAACGCGAGCTTCGGCATCTTCTTCCCGAAGTTCACCGGGACGATCTACGAGGTGCTCTCGGCGCCGGTCTCCCCCTTCGAGATCGTCATGGGCTATGTCGGCGCGGCGGCGACCAAGTCGGTGATCCTCGGGCTGATCATCCTCGCCACCGCCGCCCTGTTCGTGCCGATGACGATCCTCCATCCGCTGTGGATGGCCGCATTCCTGGTGCTGATCGCGCTGGCGTTCAGCCTGTTCGGCTTCATCATCGGCATCTGGGGCAAGAATTTCGAGCAGATCCAGTTCATCCCGATGCTGATCGTGACGCCGCTGACCTTTCTCGGCGGCGCCTTCTATTCGACCGACATGCTCCCCCAGCCGTGGCGGACCGTGACCCTCTTCAACCCCGTCGTCTACCTGGTCAGCGGCTTCCGCTGGTCCTTCTACGGCAAGGGCGACGTGGCGGTGGGGGTGAGCCTGGCGGCGACGGTCGGCTTCCTCGCGCTGTGCCTGGTCGCGATCGCCTGGATCTTCAGGACGGGGTACCGGCTGAAGACGTAAAGCTCCTCCCCGGTACGGGGAGGGGACCGCCGCCGAAGGCGGTGGTGGAGGGGGCCCACCGCTCCGCCGCACCTCAGCCAGGGCCCCCTTCACCGCACTTCGTGCGGTCCCCCTCCCCGTTTCGGGGAGGAGCTACGAGTCCTGATCCGCCCTCTTCACGCCCTCGCCATCCAGATTCTGCGCCACGAACTCCCAGTTGACGAGGTTGTCGACGACCGCGTCGACGAACTTCGGCCGGGCGTTGCGATAGTCGATGTAATAGGCATGCTCCCATAGATCGAGCGTCAGCAGCGGCTGCATGCCTTCATGCGCCACCGGCGTATCGCCGTCGTGGAGCGAGGTGACCTCGAGCTTGCCGCCGTCGAGGATCAGCCAGGCCCAGCCGCTGGCGAAATGGTTGACCGCCTCGGCCTTGAACCGCTCGAGCAGCGCCTCGGTCGAGCCGAAGCATTCCTCGATGAGCGCGGCGAGCTTGCCGCTCGGCCGCGGCCCGCCCGCCGGCGCCAGGCCTTGCCAGAAGAAGCTGTGGTTCCACAGCTGGCCGCTGTTGTTGAACAGGCCCGTCTCGCCCTTGCCCGCCGCCGCGCGGATCACCTCGCTGAGCCGCGCGCCGTCCAGCCCCTTCTCGCCGACCAGCGCATTGGTCTTGTCGACATAGGCCTGGTGGTGCTTGCCGTGGTGGAATTCGAGCGTCTCCGCCGACATGTGCGGCGCGAGCGCGTCCGCGGCGAAGGGCAGATCGGGCAGCTGAAACGGCATCGGGGGGTCCTCCTCACCGGCGGGAACGCCCGCGCGAGGAAGAAGGTTCTGCCGGCCCCGGCGGAACCATCGCCCGGCAAGGGCGCGGGAAAAGAGGCGAACGCCGCCGCTTGCACCGCGGCCCGTTCCGCGCGCATCCCGGTGCGATGCTGACCCCGATCCCGCCCGACCATCTCGGCGCCGTCGTCACCTATCTCGAGATGGGCGCGCGGCCGCCGCTGCGCCCCACGCCCGCCTCGCCGCTGCGGCTCGCGCGCTGGACGGACCCGACCCCGGAGCGGTACCGCCTCCTCTTCGCCCGCGTCGGTGCCCCCTGGCTCTGGTACTCCCGCCTCGCCTTCGACGACGCCCGCCTCGCCGCCGAGATGGGCGAGGTGCACGCGGTCGTCGATCGCGCCGGCATCGAAGTGGGCCTCGTCGAGCTCGACTTCCGCGACGCGGGCGAGTGCCTGATCAAGTTCCTCGGCCTGGTGCCGGAGCTCGCCGGCAAGGGCCACGGCAAATGGCTGTTCGCGATGGTGCTGGCGCTCGCCTGGCGGCCGGGGGTCGCGCGGGTCCGGGTCAACACCTGCTCGCTCGACCACCCCGCCGCGCTCAAGGCCTATCTCGCCGCCGGATTCCGCGCCGTCGGCCGCGCGTTCGAGAGCTTCCCCGATCCGCGCCTCCTCGGCCTGCTGCCACGCGACGCCGCGCCGCAGATTCCGTTACTCGAAGACGGTCCCA
>Ga0213876_10000841_pt1 | contig 20644 bp, 23 predicted proteins | sample BarmaccomBMRX_R9_FD_160113 | JGI IMG/M metagenome (GOLD analysis project Ga0213876, IMG submission 160113) | Root-associated microbial communities from Barbacenia macrantha in rupestrian grasslands, the National Park of Serra do Cipo, Brazil - RX_R9 | ecosystem: Host-associated > Plants > Roots... | reverse complement strand
AAGCCCAGGGTTTCTGGATCCTTTTCTGCGTTCTTCTGCGGATGATTCCGTTTTCCCGCCGGGTGAGCCTGACCCTTCAGGGAGATCGGACCCGTTGATACGACGCCTCCGAACCCCGAACCCCGAGCCCCGAACTCCGAAGTCGTTCCTCTTCCCGCCGTGGTCGCCGTGGCCCGCCGTGTTCGCCGTGTGAACTCTTACGTGGTGCCCGTGGCGTGACCGTGTGAACTCTTACGTCGTGCCCGCCCAACCCGCCGCGCCCGCCGTGTGACCGAGCTTTCGCTTTACCTCATGATCGTGACCGGGGTGCCGATGTCGACGTTGCTGAAAAAGATCTCGGCCATCTTGCCCGGCATTCGAATGCATCCGTGGGATGCGGGATAGCCCGGCAGATAACCTTCATGCATGCCCACGCCGCCGGTGATGCGCATGAAAAACGGCATTGGCGCACCTTTGAAGAGTGCCCCGGGCGGCTTCGGATCCTTGCCTATGGAGACGTCTTTTTGGATGACGTTGCCGGCCACGTCCACATAGTCCCCGTAGAGGTTGGACGCGTGGTCCCGATCTTTCTGCATGATCTTATAGCTGCCCGGCGGCGTGTTATATCCTTCACGCCCGGCAGAAACCTGCGACACGCCGACGAGTTGGTCCCCCTTGTAAAAATAGGCCCGTTGCTCGTTCAGATAAATAACCACGGAGGCAGGACCTTGAACACCGTCCCCGTCCCAATAAGAAATCGGATCGTACCCGTCCGCGGGGCCCTGCGCGGTGGCCAGGGAGCCGGTCGTCGGCAAATACGACGTGTTCGGGTTCGCGATTCGCGCCTTTTCGTTGTTTCCGCAGGCGGACAGCACGAGCGCGGCCGCGACCAACGCGATACGACGGAAGTACATCATAGGCTTAAAGCAGGAGCGCTGACATAGACAACTTATTCAGGAAGGTCAAGCCGCTGTTTATGATTTGAAAACCGTGAAAACGGGGGCCGCGTTGTCCCAAAGGGCTTTTACTGCTATATTCCGGGTTCATCTATGCCGACCTACGAGTACCGTTGCGAGAAGTGCGGGCAGAATTTTGAGGCGTTTCAATCGATGAAAGACCCTGCCTACAAGGTTTGCCCGAAAGAGCTCTGCCGCCAGCCGGAGTGGGAGCAGGGTCCGGTGAAGCGCCTGCTCGGGACCGGCGCCGGCCTGATTTTTAAAGGCTCAGGTTTTTACATCACGGATTACCGGAGCCCAAGCTACAAAGAAGCGGCCAAGAAAGAGTCGGGTTCGAGCGCGGGCAGCGGCGGGAATGGCGGTAGTACCGGTGGCGGGAGCAACAGCGGAAGCAAACCCGGTGGTTCCACGGGTACCGCCGGCGGCGGCACACCGGCCAAGAGCTGAGTGGTGTCGAGGGTTGTCGCAGCTTGACGGCGATGATATCTATTCACCTTCATGCCGGCCGCATCATTTCTGTCGTATGTTTCGATTAACCCGGCGCGAACAGGTTCTCATCCTGGGGTTGTGCCTTGCCCTTTTTGTGGGCGCAATCGTTCAGCACTTTCGTGCGGCGGGCAAGGTGCCGGCGCAGGTTGAAAGCAAGTAAAATCATCCATGCAGAAGTCCTTCAACGAGATTGTCGATCAGATCGTCGAACATAACCCTCGGTACGACCGGGAAGCGTATCGGTTCGTCAAGGAGGCCCTCGAGTTTACCATCAAGCAGCGCAAGCGGGCCCTGGCGGAGACCAGCCACCACGTTAATGCTGCCGAGCTTCTCGACGGTTTTCGCCAGTTTGCCCTGAAGGAATTCGGGCCGATGACGTCGACGGTACTGGATTACTGGGGAATCCGAGCCTCGGAGGATGTGGGTCAAATTGTCTTCAACCTCATCGAAGCCGGTGTCTTCGGTAAGACGGAATCCGATTCGCTGGAGGATTTCCGGGGCGGGCTCGATTTTCAGGTTGCGTTTGTGCAACCCTTCGAGCCGGTGCGAACCTCGTCGAAGGGGAAATCTTAGGGGCGCTGGATCGATGGAGTTTACGGAACTGCGGACGACGCAGCACGAACTTGCGAACGGCACGACGATCCTGGCGGTTGAGCGGCCCGGTACCGAGGCAACCAGTATCCAGGTATGGTGCGAGACCGGCAGCATCAATGAGGGTGCGTGGGCCGGGTCCGGCCTGACGCACCTCCTCGAACACATGTTATTCAAAGGGACGGCGCAGCGCAGCGCAGTCCGGATTGCCGAAGAGATCCACCGGCATGGCGGTTATCTGAACGCCTACACGTCCTTCGATCGGACGGTATACTGGGTTGATTGTCCCCGGTCTGCGCTGGGGCCGTCCTTGGAAGTTTTAGCCGACATGACCTTCCGGTCGTCGATCGAACCCGCCGAGCTGGAGCGCGAAATGGACGTTATCCGGCGCGAGTTTGAGATGGGGTATGACGACCCGGACCGGCTGCTGAGCCAATTGACGTTTGCAACGGCATACCAGGCCCATCCCTGCCGGTTCCCCGTCATCGGTCTGCGGGAGATATTCGATCGCCTGAACCATGCCGCGGTAATGGACTATTACCGCCGCCGCTACGTCCCGAACAATGTGTTCGTGGTTGTTGCCGGCGACTTTGCCCCGGAGGCCGTCCGGGATGAAGTGGAACGGGCATTTAGTTTCGCCCAGCCGGCGCCCCTCGAGGCCGCCGTCTTGCCGGAAGAACCGCGCCAGCAGGGGCGCCGATCCAGGAGCCGGGTGTTCGATGCCGAGCTTGGCTACTTCAACCTGGCGTTCCATATCCCGCCGCTGTTCAGCCCGGATACGCCCGCGCTGGACATCACTTCCGTGATCTTGGGCGGGGGTGTCAGCTCGGTCCTTTACAAATCGCTACGGCAGGAGCGGGGTCTCGTGTACGGAATCAACGCATTCAGCTATACGCCGGCGTTTCCGGGGCTCTTGACGATTTCCGGAACGTGTGCGGAGAAGGGGCTTGACTCGGTTGAACACGAGGTGATGTCAGCGCTGCGGCAATGGCGGCGCCACGCCCTGGAACAAGCGCAGCTGGAGAAGGCCAAGCGCGTGATCTGGGTCACCGCGATCGAGCAGTTGCAGACGGTCAAAGGCATAGCCACCGACGCCGGCCTGAACTGGCTGTATACCCGCAACGTCAACTACAGCCATCGGTACCTGGAAAAAGTTTGGGAAGTGACCCGGGAACAAGTCGCGGATGTCTGCGACCGATTCCTGGTAGAGGATAACCTCTCCTTCACCAGCCTGCAGCCCCACCTTGCCCCGAAGGCGCGCCCGGTCCGGCGACCACTCCCGGCGGAGCCGGAGATCGTAACTTTGGCGCCTCATGGGGAGGTGCTGCTGATTCCGGACGCTCGTTTGCCTCTCCTGCATGCGTCCGCGATTTTTCGTGGCGGGGTGCTGGCGGAAGGTCCCGGGCAGGGCGGTTTGGCGCGACTGCACTCGCAGTGCGCGGTAAAGGCGACCCGGCGCCGGAATCCGGCGGTATTAGCCGAACAAATCGAAAGCCTCGGCGGCTCACTTTTCGGAGATTCCGGCTACAACTCGGTGCGACTCACGATCAACACGCTGGCGGCGGACAGCGACCGGTTGCTCGACATTTTCGCGGACGTGCTCGCGGAACCTGTTTTCCCGCCGGGAGTACTGGAACGGGAGCGTGAAAGCCAGCTCGCCGCGATCCGGGCCGACGACGCGCAACCGTACATGGTCGCCCGCCGCATTTTGCGCCGTGCCGTTTACCGGGATCATCCCTATGCGCACAACGTGTTGGGCACGGTCGATTCCGTGGGGCGGCTGACGCAAGGCGATCTGCACGCGATGAACGAGCGCACCGTGCTTGGGGGGTCCGGGCTGCTTGCCTTCAGCGGCCAGTTTGACCGGAACCGCCTGCTGGATCAGCTCACCGCCCGGTTGCCCGCCATGCCCCGGGAGAGGACGGGGGTCGCTGCAGACGTACCGCCCGCGCAGCCGCTTGAGGACGAGCGAATCACGCACCGGGACCAGCGTAACCAGGCCATCACGATGATCGGATTTCTGGCGTGCTCACTTTACGACCCCGACCGCGTCGCCTTCGAGCTGCTGGATGAAGCCACCGGTGACTCGAGCTCCCGATTTTTCATCCGGATTCGGGAGGAGCTGGGGCTCGCATATTCAGTGGGGACGTCCCTGTCGCTGGGGCTTGCGCCGGGCTTGTTTACCGTTTATGCCGCGACGAGCCCGAACGCCGTCGAACGCGTTGCGGAGCTCTGCCACGAACAGGTGAAACTGATCGCGGAGCACGGGCTCAGCGAGCGCGAGTTTGAGCGGGCGAAGGCCCGGTTGCAGGCTCAGTATGCCTTCCAAAAACAAAACCTGGACGGATACGCGCACGCGACGGCGTTGAATGTTCTGTACGGGCTCGGTCCGCGTTACCAGGAAGCCCGCCAGGAGGCCATCGGCGCGCTGACGCTGGAGAGCGTCCAGGCAATCTGCCGTAAATATTTAATGGATAAACCATCGGTAACAGTCATTGTTAAACCTTAACCCTATTCGATCAGTATGGCAGAATACCAGCACACGGTCACGTCCGCAGGCGAGATGACCCAGCGATTCATCGAATTTGTTCTGATGCACGCTCAGAACGCCGCATTTATGCTCGGCCAGATCCCGCATCCGCAAACGGGTAAGCCCGAGGTCAACCTGGATATGGCGCAGTTATTGATCGACCAGCTCGTCATGCTCCAGGATAAGACGAGCGGAAACCTGAATTCAGACGAAGCCCGCATCCTTAACGGCACGATCGCCAACCTGCAGATCGCCTTTGTGGAGGCTGTGCGGAAACGGGAAGGGCGTGGTGAACCGCCGGCCGCGACGTCGTCCGCCCCCGAGGCGGCGGCCGGACCGGGCCAGGTCTCGCGTCCGGAGGCCATCGCCGAGCAGCAGCCGCCGCCGGATGCGGATCCTGGCAAGGTGGAGCCGGCGCCGGCGACGGAGTCACGCAAGAAGTTCGTCAAGAGCTATGGCTCATGACGGCGGCCGTGGTGTAATCACTTCGCGGCGAAGGTCTTCGGGAGGTCTCGACGCCGGTGTAAGACAGGTTGCCGCGGCCGGGCCTTCCGCTCAACCGGGGCGCATCCCAGCGAGTTTGCCGCATGTCGAGAACCTGCGTTGTAGGTGACGTCGAGTTTGGGGGCAGCGCGCTCGCTTTTGTGCTCGGGCCTTGCGTCATGGAGTCGGAGGGGTTTGTCCGCAACCTTGCCGGTGACCTCGATAAGGCATGCCGGAAGCTCAGGGTGCCCTTCATCTTCAAAGCTTCCTACGACAAGGCAAACCGCAGCTCCGTCCGGTCTTTTCGCGGTCTCGGGCTGGAAGCCGGCTGCGAGCTGCTCGCTGAGGTGAGGGAAACTACGGGCCGGCCGGTAACGACGGACGTACACTCGGCGGAAGAAGCAAAGGTGGCCGGCCGCTACGTTGACCTGCTGCAGATCCCCGCTTTTCTGTGCCGCCAGACGGATCTCTTGCAAGCGGCCGCCGAAACGGGGCGCCCGGTTAACGTGAAGAAGGGGCAGTTTCTGGCGCCCTGGGACGTGAAAAACATCGCCGAGAAACTCGAAACGTTCGGCTGCCGGCAGTACGTCTTCACGGAACGCGGGGCCAGTTTTGGTTATCAGAATCTCGTGGCGGACATGCGTTCGCTTTACTGGATACGCGAGCAGGGTTACCCGGTAATCTTCGACGCCACCCATTCCGTTCAGCGTCCCGGCGCCGGTGGCGATCGGAGCGGAGGCGACGGCGTGCTCGCCCCGGTCCTCGCACGGGCAGCCGTTGCAGCCGGGTGCGACGGGGTGTTTATTGAGACGCACTACGATCCGGGTGCCGCGCTCTCGGACGGACCTAACCAGATCCGCTTCCAGGAGTTGCCGCACCTCCTTCGCAGGCTCACCGAAATTCATGAAATCGTACGTTAGGACGTGCGCGACATTGGGCGTAACCGGGACGCTGGTCGCTGCGTCGTTCGCTCAGGACGCAGCGTCGGGGCGCAGGTTGGATATCCCCGTACCGGTGGGACACGAGGTTAAGGGGTTGCACCTGCCTGTACGGAACAACGAAGGTAAAATGGACATTCTGTTCGACATTGAAACCGCAACGCGGCTTGACGTCCAGAATGTGCAGATGCAGACCGCGTCGATCCAAACCTACAACCAGCAAACTTCGCTACCGGAGGTGAAGATTGACCTCAGGAATTCGACCATGAATCTGCAGAACAACGTGATCCGGAGTAACGAGCCGGTCGTGATCACGAGGAGCGATTTCAAGCTCACCGGGAATGGCCTGGAGTTCAATTCCAAGACGCGCCAGGGTCGCGTCACCGGCAACATCCATATGCTCATCTACAACCGGAATGAGCTCGACCAGAAACAGGAGAAACGCGATCCGGCGGCTCAGGCACCCTGATGAAGTACTGGTTTTGCATTTTGACGGTGGGTTGTTGGGTAATGGCTGTAACGGGTCGCGCGCAGGACCGGCGCCCCGCAAAGGCGGCGCCCAAGGCGGCCGCGGTGGCCGCCGCCAGCCCGAAAAAGAACGACCGGAACGGCAACGACCTGTTCGGCGACAGCCAGCAGGAGGCGAAGGGACCGACCGAGATCACGGCGAAAGAGGAGGCGCAATTCGACTCGCAATCACGGAGCGCGGTTTTCGTCGGCAACGTCAAGGTGATCGATCCGTCCTTCACGATGACCTCCGACAAGCTCACGGTGCATTTGAATCGTGAACAGGACGGTGGCGGGTTGCAAAGTGCGGAAGCCGAGGGTCACGTGATGATCGTTCATATGAACCAGCCCAAGCCACCGCCTGCGGGTGCGCCGGCCGGGCAGACTCCGGCCGCCGCGGCCGCCGCGGCCGGGGCCCAGCCGGGGGCGCCGCCGGGACAACCGGCGCAGCCGGTGCGTTCCACCGGCCAGTCTGAACGCGCGATTTACGAGCCCAAGGACGGTTCGGTCACCCTGCTCGGATGGCCGCAGGTAACCCAGGGGCTTAATACCCACATTGCGATCGAGCCGAACGTAAAAATGGTGCTGTACCGCGACGGCCGGATGAAAACGTACGGAAGCACCCGAACCCTCATTCAAGAGAAAACGGAGCCGAACAAGTCCCAGACGAATGCCGCCCAGTAACTTAACCGCACCTTTTCCTGACGTGGAAACCGTTCAGGAGACCGGTAACCGAGTCCTGCAGACCGAGAAACTGGTAAAAATCTACGGGGGCCGTGCCGTCGTCAACGGCATCGACATCCACGTAAACGAGGGGGAGGTGGTCGGGTTGCTCGGCCCGAACGGGGCCGGTAAAACGACCACGTTTTACCTTATCGTCGGGTTGGTACGGCCCAACGGGGGCAGGGTGCTCTTTCGGGAGCGTGACGTAACCAAGCTCCCCATGCATCGCCGGGCCAAGCTGGGCATGGGCTACCTGCCCCAGGAAGAATCGATCTTTCGGAAACTGACGGTCGAGGAGAATATCCTCGCCATCCTCGAAACGCTGCCCATCTCCCGCAAAGCGCGGCGGCTGAGGTGCGAGGAATTGCTGCGGCAGTTCGGCATCGAAAATCTGGCCCGAAATCAGGCCCTTACCCTGAGCGGCGGTGAAAAGCGCAGGCTGACGATCGCCCGCTCGCTGGTGACCAATCCGCGGTTGATGATGCTGGACGAACCCTTCAGCGGCGTCGATCCCATCGCCGTGGCGGAAATTCAGCAGCACATTTCCAATCTGAAGAAGTCCGGCCTGGCCATCCTGATCACTGATCACAACGTCCGGGAGACTTTAGAGATTGTCGACCGGGCATATTTGATCTATGACGGAAGAGTAGAGAGCCACGGCACGCGGGAGTTCCTGATTAACGACCCCGTAAGCCGCCACCTCTACCTGGGAGAACGTTTCAGAATGTGAGGGGTCACCTGACCAGAATCATGACCTCAGTTGAGCCGATCGGTTCTCATGCTGTCGGGCTCAGCGGCCCCCTTCACCTCCCAGCCATCGCAAACGCCACTCCCGTGACCTCTTGTGCACCGGGAGCTGGTCCTCTTAATCATCACATGGAGACCTCGTATGCAGATTAGAAATGCGAATCCACCTATCCAGGTAACTGGCCGGCATGTCAGCGTCACCGAGGCAATGAAAGAGTATTGCCGTCGGAAAGTGGCCACATTGCACCTCGATTATCCGAAAATCATCGAAGTGCAGGTGATCCTAGACGTCCAGAAGTATCGACACTTGGCGGAGGTGATTCTGCATTGCAGCAACCATATTACCATCGAGGCAAGTGCGGTTAGTTCCGACATGTATGCGTCAATCGATCAGGTGGTTGATCGGATCGGGCGGCAGATGCGCAAGTACAAAACGCGTCTGATGCAAAATCACCGGCCGCGCAAGCAGGCGGTCAGGCATTTGGAGGAACAAATTTTGCGCTGGCAATGGACGGAGCCGAAAGCAACGGTCGAAGCGGTCCTGGCGGATGAACCGGCGCCCCTGCCTGCGGCCGGGCAGGACGGTGCTGGCGGGCCGGAGGTGATCCATACGGAGAAGTACCCGGTGAAGCCGATGTTCGTCGACGAAGCCGTCCTCCAGATGGAAATGTCGACCAAGCAGTTTTTGGTGTTCCTGAACGCGAAATCCGATAAGGTCAATGTCCTCTACCGACGAAAGAGCGGCGATTTTGGCCTAATCGAGCCGACTTTCGACCGGTGATTTCTCCGCTGACCGGCTGGCTACCGTCGTTCCAGCGATTCATCCGCGGCGCCCGGTTCACGTGCCGGGCGCCGCAGACATTCCGGCCATTCGGTCCGGACGGCGGAATCCGCCCATCATGCCCCGCCGGGAGACGGGTAAGGCAATGATCGGTCGTTGGGCCGGCCCGGAACCGGGTCATCGCTTGGTGATGTCCCCATGCCGGGGCGGGGGGAAAGGTCATGCGGCGGGTTAAAGTGCCGGTAGTTGAGGTCGGCGAGTTTTACGCCCGGCACGCCGAAGCGCTGCACCTGAAACTGGTGGGCCCGGCGCTGGGGTTTGACCGAAAAATCCGCGAGCCCACCATCAACCGGCCGGGGTTGGCGCTTTCCGGATTTTTCATCTACTTTGCAGGAAAGCGGATCCAGGTTCTTGGCAATGCCGAGGTAAGTTACTTGAAAAGCCTTGATGTGGACGAACAGGCGAACCGTTGCGTGCAGCTCTGCAACCAGCACATTCCCTGCATGGTGGTTTCACGGAGCCTGCCGGTCCCCAAGGCCCTGAGCGATGCGGCCGGCCAGTCCGAGGTCTCCATCTTCCGCACGCCCATGGTGACCATGCGATTCATCAACGCCGCCACGATCGCTCTGGAAATGGAGTTTGCGCCGACCGTGACCGAGCACGGCAGCATGGTCGACATCATGGGGGTGGGCACCCTGGTCCGCGGATCGAGCGGCATCGGCAAGAGCGAATGCGTCCTCGGCCTGATCGAACGGGGCTACAGCCTCGTAAGCGACGACGTCACCCGGTTCCGGGGTTTCGAAGGACGCGAATTGGTCGGCACAGCCCCTGACCTGACGCGGTATCACATGGAGGTACGCGGGCTGGGAATCATCAACGTGGCGTCGATCTTTGGCGTCGGGAGCATCCGCCTGGAGAAACGCCTTGACCTGATCGTAACACTTCGTGACTGGCAAGAGCTTGAGGAGGTGGATAGAATTGGACTCGAGCAGGAGCACTATGAAATCCTGGGGATAAAAATACCCCACATCACCATCCCGGTCCGTACCGGGCGCGATATGGCGCGCTTGGTGGAAGTGGCCGCTCTGGATCAAAAGTTGAAGAGTTTAGGACAAAATAGTGCGATAGAATTCAACCAGCGGCTTTTAAGCTTTATGCAAAAAAACAAGGAGACGTAATGGGGCTACTGAGTCGTCGACCTGCTTCCGGAAAGATCCAAAAAGAAGTGACTATCTTGAACAAGCTTGGTTTGCACGCGCGCCCGGCCGCCATGTTTGTGCGTGTGGCAAACAAGCACCGCGCCGAGATCTGGGTCGAAAAGGATGGCGAGCAGGTAAACGGCAAGAGCATCATGGGTTTGATGATGCTCGCCGCTGGTCAGGGAAGCCGTCTCCTCATTACCGCCGAAGGTGCGGATGCCCAAGGCGCCCTTCAGGAGTTACAGGATCTGGTTGAACGCCGCTTTGACGAGGAATAACGCAAATAACGCAGCCCCCGAACCAAGCCGGCGCTGCAGCCTGGAGCCGCTTCCGTGAACTGATCGGCTTCATGCGGGACAGGGCGCGGCAGCCGGCCATCCACGAAAATCCGCTCTCCCGGAGAATTTTGGGCAATGACGGCCCGGCGGCTCGAGTTTAAATCTTTTTTATCGAAACTTAACCGGATTACATTAGCCTGCCATCCGCAATGAGCGGCCAGGAAATCAGACTTGAGGGAATAGGGGTCGCCCCAGGCATCGCCCGCGGGATCGTTTTCATTCATCACCCGGACGATGAAGAGCCGCCAAAGCGCCGCATCGACGATTCTGAAATCCCGGGCGAGATCAGCCGGTTTGAAACGGCCCTGATCGCCACACGGGCCCAGATTCTCGAGATGCAACAGCGGATCGCTGAGGCGATCGGCGCCAAGGACGCCAGCATTTTCGACGCCCATCTGCTGGTCGTCGAAGACCGGACCCTGATCGATGAAGTGCTGCGCACGCTCGAGCGCGACCGGTTCAACATCGAATTCATTTTCGCGCAGGTGGCCAACCGCTACGCGCATACCTTGAGCCAGATCGATGACCCGTACCTGCGCGAACGGGCCTTTGACATCCACGACGTCACCCGCCGCGTAATTCGCAACCTTCTCGGACAGACCGGGCAGTCGCTTACTCACCTCGATTCGCCTCAGATCGTCGTCACGCACAACCTCACGCCGTCGGATACGGCCATGCTGAACCGCCAGATGGTGCTCGGGTTCGCGACGGACATCGGCAGCCGGACGTCCCACACCGCCATCATGGCGCGTTCCTTGAATATCCCTGCGGTGGTGGGCCTCAAGGACGCTTCGACGCGCCTGAATCCGGGCGACCACGTGCTCCTCGACGGCACGAACGGTTACCTGTTCGTGAACCCGACCGATCAAACCTTGTGGGAGTACGGCGAGGTGGAGGTGCGGCTGGAGCAGGTCGAAGAAGTCCTGACCGGGCTGCGGGACACCGAGAGCACCACGGCCGACGGCCGTCACGTCATCCTTTCAGCCAATATCGAGTTGCCTGAAGATGTGGAACTGGTAAAGAGCGCGGGTGCCGAAGGGATCGGGTTGTACCGCACCGAATTCTTTTTCCTCAACAAGAACGATTTGCCGGACGAGGAGGAACAGTACCGCGTCTACCGGCAGGTTGCGGAAGCCATTTATCCCCAAAGCGTCATCATCCGTACCCTGGACCTGGGCGGAGACAAGTTCCTGAGCCATGCGCACCTGCCGGCCGAGATCAATCCGTTTCTAGGCTGCCGGGCCATCAGGTTCTGTCTTGACCGCCCTGATGTTTTCAAGGCCCAACTTCGGGCGCTTCTCCGCGCGAGCGCGGTGGGCAACGTGCGGATGATGTACCCGATGATTTCAGGCCTGCCGGAGCTTCGCCAGGCAAACGAGGTTCTCGACGTCTGCCGCCAGGAACTCCGCGCCGAAGGGACGCCGTTCGATGAAAACCTTGAGGTCGGCATCATGATCGAGGTGCCCAGCGCCGCCCTGGCAGCCGACGCCCTCGCCAAAGAGGTCGACTTTTTCAGCATCGGCACCAACGACCTCATCCAGTACACCATCGCCGTCGACCGGGTCAACGAACGAATCGCCCACCTTTATGAACCGACGCACCCGGCCATCATCCGTTTGATCGAGCTCACGGTGCAGGCAGCCCACAACGGCGGGATCTGGGTCGGTGTCTGCGGCGAGATGGCGGGTGAAATCTCGCTGACCCCGCTTCTCCTCGGGCTCGGTGTCGACGAGTTGAGTGCCAGTCCCGGCTTGGTGCCCCGGGTGAAAAAAGCGGTCCAGACGCTCAGCACCAAGGAGTGCCTGCGCCTGGTTGAGGACATCCGGTCGCTGAACTCAGCTTCGGAAATCCTTAAATGCTGTGAGGATGTCGCCCGCCGCCATTACGCCGAACTCCTGAGCTAGGGGATTTGTGAGGGCCGGGGCGATGGGCGATGGGCGACGAGCGATGAATTGGCTTAGCTTGCGCGTCTGATCCATCCTGTCGTTTATGCGCATTTCTACCCCTGCTCGAGTCGGCCTGATCGGTTGCGGCAACATTTCACCTGCTTATTTGCAGGCGAGCAGCCGCTTCCCGCAGCTCGAGGTCGTGCTTTGTGCCGACGCCGTCTTCGAAGCCGCCAAAAAACGTGAAAACGAATACGGCGTCCGGGCGGTTTCCGTTGACGAGGTGTTTTCCGATCCTTCCGTGGAGATCGTCCTCAGCCTGACGCCGCCGCAGAATCATGCCCCGATCATTCGCCGTGCGCTGGAAGCGGGGAAGCACGCGTACACTGAAAAGCCGCTGGCGCTGTCGACCGAGGAAGCGAAGCCCTTGCTCGCTTTGGCCCGGGAGCGTTCGCTTCGAATCGGTTGCGCTCCCGACACGGTTCTCGGCGGTGGAATTCAGAGCGCACGCAAGGCGGTCGATGACGGGTTGATCGGACGCCAGATCGGCGGCACCGCCTTCATGTTTTATGGGGGGCCCGAAAGCTGGCATCCGAATCCGGCCTTCTTTTATCAGCAGGGCGCAGGTCCGCTCTTCGACATGGGTCCGTATTATCTGACCGCGCTCGTGACCTTGCTGGGACCCATCAGGCGCATCTTTGCTTCCGGCCAGATCACGCACCAGGAGAGAATCTTCGGGGCCGGCCCTCGCAAAGGTGAAACCTTCCCGGTCGAAGTGCCGACTTACATCGCGGCGCTGCTGCTCTTCGAATCCGGTTGCACCGTTCACCTTGGAATCAGTTTTGACGTGCCGCTCCATACCCATTCGCACATCGAACTGTATGGCACCGAAGGCACGCTGGTCGTCCCGGATCCGAACCGGTTTTCAGGAAATGTCCGGCTGGCGCGAACCGGCGCTTCCTGGAGCGACGTAGCGCACTCGCACGGCTTTGGAGATCGCGACTGGCGTGGTCTGGGCCTTGCCGAAATGGTTGAGGCGCTCCGCGCGGGTGTGCCGCACCGTGCATCGGCCGACATGGCTTACCATGTGCTTGAGGTCATGGAAGCCATCGCCGCCGTGGCGATCGGCGGCGGTGAAAAGGTCATTCACTCCCGTTGCGAGCGGCCGCGGGCGGTGAAGCCGCTGGAGCCGACTTACGACCTTAGTTAGGGCACGAACCTGCTTTTGGGGGGCGTTACGCCGGCGGCATATTTAGTTTAGAAAAGCAAACTTAGTTGACGTTAACTTCGGCAGGCCTACGTTGCGGAAGCGTTTGCCGGGCTGAACGTGCTGGATATACCCGCGTTGTGAACCCGTCCCGCGGCTTTGCCCGGCCAAATGCGCGCGAGTGAATGGCCAGCATACCTTATAGTACCCGCCAACCGGATAACGAAGCCCCTGCGAAAGTCTCGCTGCCGGAGGTGCACCGATCCATCCCGATCCCGGCGGCGGCCTCTTTTTGGACCCGGCTCTGGATGTTCCTCGGGCCGGGCTTCCTGATTGCCGTCGGTTACATGGACCCTGGCAACTGGGCGACTGACCTCGCGGCGGGAGCTCAGTTCGGTTACACGCTGCTGTTTGTCATCCTCATCGCAAGCGTGATGGCGATCCTGCTGCAATACCTCTGCATCAAGCTGGGCATCGTCACCGGCCAGGATCTCGCGCAGGCTTGCCGGACCGACTATCCGCGATGGCTTAGCCTGAGCCTTTGGATCCTCGCCGAAGTGGCCATCGCTGCCTGTGACCTGGCCGAGGTGCTTGGGGCGGCGATCGCCTTGCAACTGCTTTTTAAGCTGCCGCTCATCGTTGGATGCATCCTGACCGGGCTTGACGCGCTGCTCGTGCTGCTCCTCCAGGGCAAAGGGTTCCGGTACGTTGAAGCCATGGTTGTCGGCCTCATCGCCGTCATCGCCGGCGGCTTTGCCATCGAGCTCCTCTGGGCACACCCCTATTGGTTCGGCGTGGCGGCAGGTTTTCTGCCCAGCCCCGTGCTGGTAACCGATCCGAAGGCGCTCTTCATCTCGACCGGCATCCTGGGTGCCACGGTGATGCCTCACAACCTGTATCTGCATTCCGCGATCGTCCAAACCCGTGCGTTCGATCAGGCGGAACCGGCCAAACGCGAGGCGATCCGCTTCGCCTCCTATGATTCCGGATCGGCTTTACTGTTTGCGTTACTGGTGAACGCAGCCATTCTCATCGTCTCAGCCGCGGTTTTTCACGAGAGCGGGCACCAGGACGTTGCGGAAATCCAGGACGCCTACCGTCTCCTGAGTCCTCTGCTGGGAACCGGGGCGGCCAGTTTCGTCTTTGCCTTCGCCCTGCTCCTGTCCGGTCAGAACTCCACCTTGACGGGCACCCTGGCGGGCCAGGTTGTGATGGAAGGATTTATGCGATTCCGGATGCAGCCATGGCTGAGGCGGCTGTGCACCCGTCTGGCCGCAATCCTTCCGGCGGTGATCATCATCGGCATCTACGGGGAACGCGAGACCACGCAGCTTCTGGTTTGGAGCCAGGTGATCCTGAGCCTGCAGCTCAGCTTTGCCGTCTTGCCCCTGCTGCTGATGACCAACAGCCGCAGGAAGATGGGCAATTTCGCCAATCGGGGCATGATCAAGGCCCTTGCGTGGTTGACGGCGGTCGCGATCGTCGTTCTGAACGCAATATTGTTGTTCAACCAGTTTACAGGCAACGGGTGAAATGCCGGAAACGGTACAAGCGGAAAAATGCCACGAATGACGGATGCCATTCAGACGGTTATCTCGGTTCAATGCCGCCTTAGGGCGGGTGTCGGCGCGGGAGGAGGCTCCGTACTTAGTTGAACTGGTTTTAGGCCCAACGGGCCGGGAGAACATAGCCCAGGGTTTACCCTGGGTAACCGTCAAATCACGATCGAGCCCTCCTAAGGCGTCACGCCTGTACGCCCATCCTGACAAACACCCGCCCCGCCGGGTTGGATTTGCTGAAGGGGCGGCAGAACCCGCCGGCCACGCCTTCTGCCGCCTTTTCGGGGCTGGGTCGAGTGGAAGCGCCTTTCCAGGGTAAACCCCGGGGCTATGTTCTGCCGGCCCGTTGGGCCTAAGACAACATGTTACCTCGATGGTCATCGAAAGGGTATGATTGAGACTTAATCGATACGATCATGACCGTTTATACGGTTTAATGGGTGTAAATCCGGCAGGGCACCTGAAAAGGAGGACAAAACTTTACCTCGATGCTCATCGAGCCGGTATGAGTCATAATCGCGGCCTTGCCTGCCGCTATTCGGCTTACAGCGTCAGGTCAATGGCGCCCGTGACAGAAGCAGGAGACAGCGCCACCGCGATACCGTCGGTATTTCCTGATTCCCGACCCGCACGATTTCCAGAGGAAACCCCCGCGTTGGGTTCTCATTCGTTTGTGGCATTTGTGGCATTCTTCCGCTCGTGGCATTTATTTCCACGTCAGGCTGGCGAAGCGCCGCGCCGCTTCTTCCGCGTTCTCGCGGCTGTTGAACGCAGAAACGCGGAAGTAGCCTTCGCCTTGCGCACCGAAACCGGATCCCGGGGTGATGACGACCTGCAATTCGTGAAGGATCCGGTCAAAAATTTCCCAGCTCGTCCGGGTGCCCGGAGCTTTAACCCAGATGTACGGCGCGTTGGTGCCGCCGAAGACGTTGAGGCCCGTTCGGCGAAGTGTATCCGCCAGGATCGCCGCGTTACCGAGGTAATGCCGGATCAGGGCGTCAACTTCCCGCCGGCCCGGTTCAGAGTAAACGGCTTCGGCCGCCCGCTGAACCGGGTAACTTACCCCGTTGAACTTGGTGCTGAAACGCCGATTCCAAAGCGGGTGCAGAGGCAAAGGCTCGCCGGAGGTTGACCGTGCTTTCACCCGCTTGGGCAGAACGGTAAAGGCGCACCTTACACCGGTAAAGCCGCCGTTCTTGGAAAAGCTTCGAAACTCGATCGCGCATTCCTCAGCGCCGGGCAGCTCATAGATCGAGTGAGGAATGGCCGGGTCCGTGATGTAAGCCTCATAGGCGGCGTCAAAAAGGATCACCGCGCCATGCCGGAGGGCGAATTCGACCCAGCCGCGGAGCTCTTCACGCGTCGCCACCGCGCCGGTCGGGTTATTGGGGTAGCAAAGGTAGATCACGTCGACCGGCTGTGACGGCAGCTTCGGCACAAAATTGTTGGTTTCGTTACACGGAAGATAAATCAAACCCTCGTAAGACCCATCCTTTTGCGCCTCTCCCGTATGACCGGCCATCACGTTCGTATCGACGTAAACCGGATACACCGGATCCATCACCGCGATACGATTCTGATGGCCGAGGATGTCGAGGATGTTCCCGCAGTCACACTTGGAGCCGTCAGACACAAAAATTTCGTCGTCCGCGATGTTGAGCCCGTGGCGCCGGTAATCATTTTCGGCAATGACGTGCCGGAGGAACTCGTAACCCTGTTCAGGGCCGTATCCACGAAATGTTTCGCGCCGGCCGAGTTCGTCCACCGCTCGATGCATCGCGTTACGAACCGCTTCCGGTAAGGGCTCGGTCACGTCGCCGATCCCGCAACGGATCAAACGCCGGCCGGCTTCCGGATGTTGCTCGATGAAGGTATTTACCCGGCGCGCGATCTCGGGGAAAAGGTAGCCGGCCTTGAGTTTCAGGTAGTGGTCGTTCAGGAAAGCCATAAAGGGGCCGGGCACGCCACCGCGTGCCCGGCAGGAATAAATCGCTCAATTCAGCGCCGGCGCACTCTTGCAACCACGAACCACGGCGCGTCCGGGGACGGCGCCGAGGCCGGGTTCCTTGGGCCGGCAAGTCTCAGGCGCGGAGTGCGGCCTGGTAATTCTTTTCGGCCTCGTCCCAATTCACCACGTTCCACCAAGCCTTCAGGTACTCGGGGCGCCGATTCTGGTACTTCAGGTAGTAGGCGTGTTCCCAGACGTCCACGCCGATGACAGGTTTGAGGCCCTCCATCAACGGGTTGTCCTGATTGGCCGTAGAGGTCACCTCAAGTTTGCCTTCCTTGTTCAGCACCAGCCATGCCCAACCGCTGCCAAACCGAGCGGCCCCGGCAGCATTGATTTTTTCTTTAAACGGTTCGAAACCGCCGAAAGTTGAATTGATGGCCGTCGCCAACTCGCCTTTCGGCTCACCACCGCCGTTAGGCGATAGAATTTTCCAGAACAACGAGTGGTTTGCGTGGCCGCCGGCATTGTTCCGAATCGGGGTTCGGATGTTTTCCGGAACGGCGTTCAGGTTCGAGATCAGCTCCTCAACCGGTTTGCCGGCCAGATCCGGATGATCCTTTAGCGCGTTATTCGCATTGGTGACGTAGGTCTGGTGATGCTTGTCATGATGGATTTCCATCGTTTTGGCATCAATATGCGGCTCCAAGGCGTCGAAGGGGTAAGGTAAGGGCGGTAATTCGTAAGCCATAATTCGACAATGGTTGATCTTGGAACGCGCGCCGAAAGCTCGCGACGTTCATTGGGCCAACCTAGAGCACGTCCGCCGAAAGCGTCAAACCGGCAGGAGCGGATAAAAAAGGCGGTCAAGTACGGTTGAAAAGGTCGAGTTGACCGTCGTACAGGAGTAATTCCTGGCCGGCCGGGAACGCGGGCTCATCCGGTTCCCCGGAGCCCGGCTGCCCGGCGGCCGCCGCTTGCCGCTCGAGTTGCTGGAGGCGGGTTTGCAGCAGTTCCGCCGCAGCGATGTGCATCGGCTGGCCGCAACGCGCGCTGTGTTTCCGGAGTAGTTGCAGCAGTTCTTCGTTCAGGATGATCTGAAGAAAGCTTTTGTTTTCTTCTTTAAGGCGCGCGCGGCGCCGGCGTTGCGCATCCCTTAACTGCTGCCGCCTTTTTTTTTGCTGCTGGGAGGAAGGCTGCGCCATAGAAGGAAGGGGCACCGATGATAGTGCGCGCACTTGCCGAGGTCGAGGGCGAATGGGGACGTCCGACAACGGAATCTTGCAGAAAGACCATACGGGCCGCGACCGCACCGTGTGTTTGCGGGTTGAGCACCCGAGTTATGATCATTTCCGTGTTCCCTAAGATAAATTACTATTTCTATAGGCATGCCGTTCACGACCGGCGTGTTTGCCGCCGCGTCCCCGGGAGGGCGCTCCGGTCTGAAATGCGGTCCCCGGCTGGACTTTCGCCGGTTCTTACATTACATGGCACGATTGTGTTACCACTCACGTTCTCGTCTTCACTTCCTGCCAACCGCCGCGAGGAACTGGAGGAGTTGATGTTTTTTCACCCTGAACAAGGTGAACACACGGCCAGCATCAACGCTTCAATTGAAGCGTACGGGTTCCCAAAGATCCTGCAGGAGGAGGATTCTCTGCGCATCAGCATTGCCGGCCTGGACGTCCAGACGCTATACGCCTTTGTGCCGCGCGGGTCGACCCAGGAACTAGCCGGCGTCGTGGTTTACACCCGGACATCGGACGACACGCTGGTATTGCTGCACATGGCCGTCAAACCTGAGTTCAGCTTTGCGAGCGGATACCGGAACGAGTTGGTGCTCCCGCGGATGCTTGTGCAGTTGCGGGCGATTGCCAAACGCATCAAAGGCATCAAGCGACTCTCAATTGTCTACGCGGACCACCGGGAACTGCGACCCGTAGCCCAAGCCTGATGAAGCTGCAGGAGGTCGTTGCTTTCCTGGACGGTTTTCTGAACGTATCTGAAATCCAGGATTACCCGAATGCCCTTAACGGGCTGCAACTCGAGAACGATGGCCGCGTCCGGAAAGTCGGCGCAGCGGTTGACGCATCGGAGCCGGTATTGCGCGCGGCGGTCGAGGCGCAGGTCGATCTCCTGATCGTGCACCACGGTTTGTTCTGGGGGGGCCTCACCCGCGTGACCGGGCCGGTATACCGCAAATTTCATCTCGCGATCACGGCCAACCTCGCCGTTTACAGTGCGCACCTGCCTTTGGATCTGCATCCGGCGGTCGGCAACAACGTGCTGCTCGCCCATCGCCTGGGGCTCACGGAACTCAAGCCGTTTTTTCTCGAACGCGGCGCGTGCATCGGAGTCGCCGCAGAGGTTCGGTTGATGCGAGACGAGCTTGTCCGGAGGCTCGAGCAAACCCTCCAGCGAAAGGTTTGGATGGCCGCGGCCGGGCCGGTGGAGATTCATCGTGTGGGGATCGTCACGGGCGGGGCCGGGGCCGAGGTCGGCAAGGCGGCAGCCGAGGGCGTCGACACGTTCATCACCGGCGAGGGTCCGCACCACACGTTCGGCCTTGCCGAGGAACTGAGGGTGAACCTGATCTACGGCGGCCATTATGCGACGGAGACCTTCGGGGTCTGCGCGCTTGGGGAGATGCTTAGTCAAAAACTCGGTGTGCCCTGGGTGTTCATTGACCGGCCGTCCGGCCTGTGATCGCCATGGGCAACGTGGGTCGCTCCTTTTTCCAGACTGACCCTCTGACCTGCGCGCGGGCCTTGATCGGTTGTGATCTGGTCTGGGGTCCGACCACGGGCGTTATCGTTGAGACCGAAGCCTACGCGGAAATCGGCGACGAGGCGTCCCATACTTTCCTTCGCCGGCACGCGCGCACCTTCATCCGCGACCACCCCGCCGGCTCGCTTTACGTGTACCTGAACTATGGGGTGCACTGGCTGTTAAACCTGCTGGTGCGTGACGGCACCGCGAACGGCTTCGTGCTCATTCGCGCCCTGCAGCCCGGGTCCGGTCTGGAACTCATGCGCGGACGGCGCCGAACGGACAACCTCGGGGCCCTCTGTTCGGGTCCGGGCAAGCTGACGCAGGCCCTTGCGATTGACGGCAGCTTCCACGGCAGGGACCTTTTCGCGCTGCCGGACGCCGCCGTCCGTGTCCCGGAACACCAACCTGAAGTCGACACCGACCGGCGCATCGGCATTACCAAAGCGGCGATGCTCGAGTGGCGCTTTCTCGCCAAAGGGTCACCCTATGTCAGTGCGGGCAAAGCCCGCCCCAGAAAGGTCTGAGGCGGGTACAAATCCTCCAGCCCAAACCTCACCACAACTAAACGGCTTGGGTAAGGCCGAGACCTTATTTGGAGTAACCGGTTGTAGGTGCAGCCGGTGGGGGCGGCGGCGGCTGTTCCTTTTTACAAGCAGAAACGCCCAGCACCGCAGTGGCCAGAGCCACCAAAGTCAAGTACTTTACAAGGTTCATTCAGTCTCGCCTCCTTTCTTAGCTAGCAGCTACCCCGTATTAGGCTGAACCCCTGCCGGACACAAATCGATTTTTCCATTTTGTCACACGGCGGGCACGACGGAAGAGTTCACACGGTCACACGGCGGCCGCAGCGAGGAGGGCGGGCACAACGACTGAGTTCACACAGCGAACACGGCGAGCCACGGCGACCACGGCGGGAAGACAAATGCCACAAATGAGGGCCGCTGGTTAGGCACGCCGGGAACCTATGCCGTCTTTGGCCCGGGGCGGCGGTTGGCAGTAACCGGGAACTTT
>Ga0213876_10000840_pt1 | contig 20656 bp, 16 predicted proteins | sample BarmaccomBMRX_R9_FD_160113 | JGI IMG/M metagenome (GOLD analysis project Ga0213876, IMG submission 160113) | Root-associated microbial communities from Barbacenia macrantha in rupestrian grasslands, the National Park of Serra do Cipo, Brazil - RX_R9 | ecosystem: Host-associated > Plants > Roots... | reverse complement strand
TGGCCGGATCGAATCCCGGACCGGGCAGCACCATGCATGCGCCGTGGCTGGTGGCCGCCAGATTCCCCATTACCATGCCGAAGCAGTGATAGAGAGGAACCGGGATGCAGATTCGGTCCTCGGCGGTGTACTCGAGCAGCTCGCCCACCAGATAACCGTTGTTGAGGATGTTGCGATGGCTCAGCGTGACGCCCTTCGGGTATCCCGTTGTGCCGGAGGTGTATTGGATGTTGATCGGATCATTACCGCACAACGTCGCCGCGATCTCAGCCAGCGCCGGCAGGTCGGCGTACGCACCGGCAAGTGCGTCCCAACTGTCGCCACCCATGACCACCACGCGCAGGCCCGGACATTGCGACGTCACCTCGGCCAGCATCGTCACGTAATCCGCGCCCTTGAAGCCCGGCGCGGCAATCACCATGGCTACGCCGGATTGTCCTAGCGCGTAACGCAATTCGCGCGTGCTATAGGCGGGATTGATGGTCACCAGGATCGCACCGATCTCGGCGGCCGCGTACTGCACCAGCACCCACTCCCACCGGTTGGGCGCCCAGATTCCGACCCGGTCACCTGTGCCGATCCCAGCGCGCAGGAGTCCCGTCGCAAGCTTTCGTACGGCTTCGAGTAGCTCGGCATAGGTCCACCGCCGCCCCGCCTGGACATCCACCAGCGCGTCGCGCTCGCCGTATTCGGCGACGGTGCCCGCAAGGTTGGCACCGATCGTCATCTCGAGCAGCGCGGGGCTGCCCGGGCCTTGCTCATATGACGGGTCTGCCACGTTCCTCCGCCTGATGCTTACCCCGCGACAAACTCCAGTGCTACGTTAGTGACGATTAACTGAAGTGTCCAGGACGAGTGTGTCGGAGGTGCTATGACGACGTCTGCCCCGGACGGGCAGCCCGGCGCGACAGAGGCCCCAAATCGGCGCAGCCAGTTGAAGTCCGACCGGCGCCTGCAACTTCTCTCCGCGGCCGAACGGCTGTTCGCCGAACGCGGTTTCCTGGCGGTACGACTGGAGGACATCGGCGCTGCCGCCGGCGTCAGCGGTCCGGCCATCTACCGCCACTTCCCCAACAAGGAGTCGCTGCTGGTCGAGTTGCTGGTCGGGATCAGTGCGCGGCTGCTCGCCGGCGCGCGTGATGTGACGGTGCGCAATTCCGACGCGACCGCTGCGCTCGACGGGCTCATCGATTTCCACCTCGACTTCGCCCTGGACGAACAAGATCTCATCCGCATCCAGGACCGCGACCTGGCGTACCTGCCGGCGCCGGCCGAGCGGCAGGTTCGCAGAGCCCAGCGGCAATACGTCGAGGTCTGGGTTGGCGTGCTGCGCGAACTGAATCCCACACTGGCCGAAGCCGACGCCCGCCTGATGGCGCACGCGGTATTCGGCTTGTTGAACTCCACACCGCACAGCATGAAATCGGCCGACACCAAGCCGGCGCGTGCAGAGCGCTCCCGCGCCGTCATGCGCGCGATGACGGTCGCCGCGCTGACGGCCGGAGATGGGCCCGGGCCCGGATCGTTAGCGGCTGCGCCGCCAACTCGTCGGCCCCAGGTACCCTGCAATCCATGAGGTGGATATGAACGATCCACGTCGAGCCGGGCGGTTTGGTCCCCCTCAACCGGGGTCTGGACGGTACCCACCGCCGGGTCCCGATTACCCGGCGTATGTCGACCCGGCCTACGCCGATCAAACGCACTACTCGCCCACATACGGCGGGGTCGCCCCGCAGTGGGCGCCGACTCCCAACGAGACCAACCCGACCAAACGGTTGCCCCGGTCGTGGCAGCAAGACGCGTGGCAGCAAGACGCGTGGCAACGCGACTCATGGCAGCACGACGAGCCGCCACCGGGTGCGCCGCCATCGGACGGGCTGACTCCCGCGCCACCGCAGGGACCTAGGTCGCCGCGGTGGCTGTGGGTTGCCGCCGTGGCCGCGGTGGTTCTGGTCGTCGCGCTGGTTGTCGCGCTGGTGATCGCAAACGGCTCGGCGAAGGACCAGACCGCCATCGAGCCACTGCCACCCATGCCCACGCCGTCTTCGACGACCCCCACCCCGACAACGACGAGGACCTCATCTCAGCCCTCCGCCGCACCGGCACCACCGACCAGTGGCGCCCCCACCACCGCGACAACCGGCCCAGCCGGCACGGAGACCGTCGTCTACAACGTGGCCGGCGACGGCCGTGCGATCAGCATCATGTACATGGACACCGGCGACATCATCCAGACCGAGTTCAACGTGTCGCTGCCGTGGAGCAAGCAGGTCAGCCTGTCGAAGTCGGCCGTTCATCCGGCGACCGTCACCGTCGTCAACATCGGGCACAACGTGACCTGCTCGGTCACGGTGGCGGGGGTTCAGGTCAGTCAGCGCACCGGCGTGGGCCTCACGATCTGCCAGGGCACCACCTAACGCCGCGCGGCATCGAGCGTGGGTACGCGCACGCCGACCATCGCCAGCAACCCGACAGCCAGCACCAGGCACACTCCACCCAAGCCGGCGCGGACCGCGCCGAACATATCGACGAAGAGCGAAAACAGCCACGGAGCCACGAATGCCACCGCCCGGCCCGTCATGGTGTACAGGCCGAACGCGACCCCCTCCTTGCCGTCGTGAGCCATCCGCAACAACAGCGCACGTGACGACGACTGTGACGGCCCGATGAACAGGCACAGCAGCAGGCCGCACACCCAAAAGGCGACCGGCCCCGACAACGTCATCAAGGTGAGGGCCGAGGTGACGATCGCGGTCAACGAACCGACGATGACGGGTTTGGATCCGATCCGTTGGTCGACGAACCCGCCCAGCACCGCGCCCAGTGCGGCCACCACGCTCGCCGCCACACCGAAAATCAACACGTCGCCCTGGGTGAGGCCGTATGCGTTGACGCCGATCACCGCGCCGAAGGCGAAGATTGCCGCCAGCCCGTCACGGAAGAGCGCGCTGGCACCCAGGAAGTAGACCAGGTTACGGTCCCGCCGCCACTGATCTTTGATCTCCGTCCACAGCCTGCGGTAGCCGCCTAGCATGCTGGTGGGCTGATAGGCGGCATCAAGTTCGAGACCGTCGTCGGAGAAACGGTGCGAGACCAGAAGCAGTGGCAGCGCCAGCACCGCCAGCCAGGCCGCGGCCGCCAACATCGCCTCCCGGACGTAGAGCCCGTCGTGGACGGGCACCCGCAACAACCCCCGCACCGCGTCTGGGCCCGAGCCACTTCCGGAGATGAACCCCGAGTAGACGAGTATCAGCAGCAGCACGCTGCCGGCATAACCCGCTGCCCAGCCGAAACCGGAGATCCGCCCGGCCGTCTGCGGCGTCGATAGCTGACGCAGCATCGCGTTGTAGGGGACGCTGGCCAGGTCCCCGCACGCGGCCGTGGCCGCCAGCAGAACCAGTCCGGCCCACAGGTAGCCGGGCCGGTCGCGGATGAAGAACATCGAGCAGGTCAGCGTGATCGCGAGTGCGGTCAGCACGCCAAGCGCCACCCGCCGCCGGTGGGCTGACTCCACCCATACGCCGACGGCCGGCGCCAGCAGCGCGACGGTCAGCCCCGCCAGGGCGCCGGCACGACCCAGCCAACTCGCCGGCGTCGTCGGGCCCGGCAAGCCGACCCCGACGGTGCTCGTCAGGTACACGGAGAAGACAAAGGTCGCGACGATCGCGTTCAGGCCCGTCGAGCCACAATCCCACAGCGCCCACGCCACGACCCGAGATCGCATAATGCCGCGCGAATCCGCGTCGGGTGCAGCCATGACGGGCAGCTTATTGGCAGCCGGTCCACCGTGCGCGCGCTCTGTCTACGATTGCCCTCATGCCGATACCCGCTCCCAGTTCCGACGCGCGCGCGGTTGTCACCGGAGCTTCACAAAACATCGGGGCGGCGCTGGCCACCGAGCTGGCCACGCGCGGTCACAGCCTGATCGTCACCGCGCGCCGTGAGGATCTGCTAACGGAGCTCGCCGCACGGCTGACCGACAAGTACCGCGTCAGCGTGGAGGTGCGACCGGCCGACCTCGCCGACCCGGCCGAACGAGCGAAGCTGTGCGACGAGCTGGCCGCCCGCCCCATCTCCATCCTGTGTGCGAACGCGGGGACGGCGACGTTCGGTCCGGTCTCGGGACTGGACCCGGCGGGCGAAAGGGCTCAGGTTCAACTTAATGCCGTTGCAGTGCATGATCTTTCGTTGGCAGTGTTGCCGGGCATGATCGAGCGTAAGGCGGGCGGCATCCTGATTTCCGGCTCGGCGGCGGGCAATTCGCCGATTCCGTTCAACGCCACCTACGCCGCCACCAAGGCGTTCGCCAACACGTTCAGCGAGTCGTTACGCGGCGAACTGAAAGGCTCGGGTGTGCACGTCACGCTGCTGGCCCCGGGCCCGGTACGCACCGACCTGCCGGACGACGCCGAAGCATCCCTGGTCGAAAGGCTGGTGCCGGATTTCCTCTGGATCTCCACCGAGCACACCGCCCAGGTTTCGCTGGATGCGTTGGAGCGCAACAAGATGCGTGTCGTTCCAGGCTTGACGTCCAAAGCCATGTCGGTGGCGAGTCAGTATGCCCCGCGCGCCATTGTGGCACCGATCGTGGGCAGCTTCTACAAAAAGCTGGGCGGCTAGCAGGCCGCGTTTGGGCCGACGCTCTGCCGAGCGTAACGCTACTGTGAGATCCGCCGCGGATTTTCGCAGTGGCGTTACGCTCGCGGCGCTACCTGCGCCGGCGGCCCGACCCGAACACGCTACGCACCGCTTCACGTATCGCCGTGTTGATGCCGCTTTTCACGGTGGGATTCTTCAGCACTTCCTCCCACATGCTAGGTCCCTTCGGCGCGGCGGGCGGCGGCATCGGGGGCAACTCGTAATCGTCTGGCAGCGCCGGATATTCGGGCTCGGGCTTACCGGGCTGGGGATCTTGGCCTTTGGGGCTTGGTTCGGGCGTGGACTCCTGCTCGACCGTTTTCCCGTATTTCGCTTGCAGCGGGCTGGATTTGGCTGCCGCGGAGACGGCGTCCGCCCCGATCGCGGCCATCAACGAGCGGGGCACCCGCATCCGCGTCCACGCCACCGGCGTCGGCGCGCCTTTTTCGGACAGCACGGTCACGACCGCCTCGCCGATGCCCAGGGACGTCAGCGCCGACTCCAGGTCGTAGACATCGGTTTTCGGGTACGTGCGCACCGTCTTGCTCAGCGCCTTCTGGTCGTCGGGCGTGAACGCGCGCAGCGCGTGCTGGACGCGCGCACCCAGCTGCGAGAGCACGTCGTTGGGCAGGTCCGTGGGCAGCTGCGTGCAGAAAAACACCCCGACGCCCTTGGACCGGATCAGTTTCACGGTCTGCTCGACCTGCTCGAGGAATGCCTTGGAGGCGTCGGCGAACAACAGGTGCGCCTCGTCGAAGAAGAAGACCAGTTTGGGCTTGTCCACGTCGCCGACCTCGTCGAGTTCGGTGAACAGATCGGCGAGCAGCCACATCAGGAAGGTGGAGAAGATAACCGGGCGCAACGACTGACCACTGAATTCGAGCAGCGAGATGATGCCCTGGCCCTGGTCGTTGGCGCGCAGCAGATCCTTCGGATCAAGCTTCGGCTCGCCGAAGAACGTGTCGCCGCCCTCGCCTTCGAGATTCACCAGCGCCCGCAGGATGACGCCCGCCGTCGTCGACGACACCCCGCCCAGGGATTTCAGGTCGGCCTTGCCCTCGTCATTGGTCAGGTGGCTGATGACGGCGCGCAGCTGGCCCACCGTGACCAGCGAACGGTTGTTTTCCTTCGCCCAGTGGAAGATCAGCCCGAGTGTTGATTCCTGAGTAGCGTTGAGCCCCAACACTTTTGATAGCAGCACCGGGCCGAAGCTGGCGACGGTCGCGCGTATCGGCACGCCGACCCCGTCGGTGCCCAACGACAGGAACTCGACCGGGAATCCCGTCGCCTGCCAATTGTCGCCCGTATCCTTCGCGCGTGCGGCGGTCTTGTCGTTCGCCTCCCCCGGGCGCGCCAACCCGGACAGGTCGCCCTTCACATCGGCCATCAGCACCGGAACCCCCGCAGCACTGAGCTGCTCGGCGATCAACTGCAGCGTCTTGGTCTTGCCGGTGCCCGTCGCACCGGCCACCAGGCCGTGCCGGTTGATGGTGGCCAACGGGATGCGGATCTGGGCCGCCGGGTCGGTTTGACCGTCGACGACGACGGTGCCCAGCTCCAGTGCCTGGCCCTCGACGGCATACCCGTCCGCGATGCGTTTAGCGGGTGTCGGTGCTGATTCGGTGCTCATCGTGCGTCGGCCCTCGATCTCCCCAGTGGTCCCATGCGAGCAAGGCAGACCATCACCCTACTTCGCAGGGTGAACAGGGGCAGGTGGTGACGTGGGCCTACGCTGTGCGCTGTGCGTGACGAATTGGTGTGGATCGACTGCGAGATGACCGGGCTGGATCTGGGCTCGGACAAGTTGATCGAGATCGCAGTGCTGGTCACCGACGCCGAGCTGAACATACTCGGTGACGGTGTCGACGTCGTGATTCACGCCGAGGACGCCGCGCTGTCGTCGATGATCGACGTCGTGACGGAGATGCACTCGCGCTCCGGGCTGATCGACGAGGTGAAGGCCTCCACCATCGACCTGGCCACCGCCGAGACGATGGCGCTCGATTACATCGGCGAACACGTCAAGCAGCCCAAGACGGCCCCGCTGGCGGGCAACTCGATCGCAACCGATCGCTCGTTCATCGCGCGCGACATGCCCAAGCTGGACTCCTTCTTGCATTACCGCATGATCGACGTCAGCTCGATCAAGGAACTCTGCCGGCGCTGGTACCCGCGCATCTACTTCGGGCAGCCGACCAAGGGCCTTGCACATCGGGCCCTGGCCGACATTCACGAATCCATCCGTGAACTGCAGTACTACCGCCGTACCGCGTTCGTGCCCCCACCCGGGCCTTCTATCAGCGAAATCGGGGTAGTCACCGCCGAGCTCGAGGGCGAATCGGGCACATCCGACGGAAACGATTCGGCCGACGAGGCTACGAACAGTTAGTATCGACGTCGCCGCGAGTTAGCCCTCAGGGCCGGCCGACGGCCATGGTGAGTGTAGTTCAGTTGGTAGAGCACCAGGTTGTGATCCTGGATGTCGCGGGTTCGAGTCCCGTCACTCACCCCACAGGTCAGAGGGCGTTTTCGCCCTCTGACCTTTTGCTGTCGCGAGCCCCTCTCCACTGTGAATCTCGCGACGCGACACGCCGATAATGCGTCGCGCAATGCACACTCGCGACCCGTGGCGTGCCCCGCCGCCCGCCTGGCGCGCGCCGCCGTGCCCCGCCGCGCCCGGCACGCGAGGTTAGCCTTCGAAGTGTGGCTCACAACGAGCGCATCGGACGCCACCTCATCGCGTTCGCGATACTCCTCACCGGCTGCAGCGGCGGCACGCCCGCGGTTTCCTCCAGCGCAGAGCTCACCACCACAACACCGTCGGTCGCCGCGGCCGCCCTGGACGAGCTGCTGCTCAGCGCCGCCGAGGTCAACACAGCGATGGGGACGCGGTCAATGACGGTCGCGGGAACATGGACCACGATGCTCGACGCGAGTTCCCATATACCCGACAAGGATTGCGTTTTCGCGTATCCGGCTGACAACTCGGTGTATGTCGTCAGCAACTGGACGGCCGTTCGTCGTCAGATCCTCGACCAGCCCGGCGGGCACTCCACCCATGAAGTCACTCAGGCTGTCGTGTCGTTTCCCTCCGCCGAGGACGCGGCGCGGTTCTTCGCCAGTTCGGCAGAGCATTGGCCAGCCTGCGCGAACCGCCAGTACCGCCACACCTCCCCCGACGACCCCGACGTGGTCTGGAGCGCGGGGCCCCTCGCCGACGCCGACGGGACCCTGAGCGTTACCGACACCCGCCAGGGCACCAAAACGTGGGCCTGTCAGCGCGCGCTGACCGTCAACAGCAACATCGCCGTCGACATCGCGGCCTGCGTGCCCGGCAATCCGGCCGACATTGCGGTCAACATCGCTCACCAGATCGCGGCCAAGGTGGCCAGGCAGTAAGTCGCCGAGAGCCGGCGTGAGATCACGTTGCGTCACGGCAAGTTTCGGGTGTGCCGAATTGCCCGCCTTACAGCGACAACCGATTCCGCTGCGCGCCCGCCCACGCCGTGTCGCTCGGAGGTGGGCAAAAAGCCATATCCTCGAGACGCCCGAGGGACACCGCACCAATGTCCTGACAGGACGCGCGATGATCTCGGCGGCACCGCGCTCAGGTGTTGGCGTTGCCCGCTTTCCACTGCGGCCACGGAATATTCCAGTCCCCGAGACCCTCGGTGCCGGACAAGGTTGCGCCGACGGTGTTCATCACCTCGACGATGTCGCCGCGCTTGACGTGGTCGTAGAACCATTCGGCGTTGCTGGGACTCACGTTCAGACAGCCGTGGCTGGTATTGGTGTGACCCTGGGCGCCCACCGACCACGGCGCGGAATGCACGAAGACCCCGCTGTAGGACATCTGCGTGGCCCAGTCGACGTCGGTGCGATATCCGTTGGGCGAGTTGACCGGAACGCCGTAGGTCGACGAGTCCATGATGATGTGCTTGAACCGTCCGCCGATGATGTAGACGCCGTTCGCGGTAGGGGTGCTGTCCTTGCCCATTGAGGTGGGCATGGTTTTGACGACTTCGCCGTTGATCCGCACCGTAACCATCTTGGTGTTGTCGTCGGCGGTCGCGACGACCTCGTCGCCGATCGTGAAGTGCGTCTTGACGTTGTCCTCGCCGAACATGCCCTCACCCAAGTCGACTCCGTAGGTGTTGACCGCCACGTCGATCGTTGTGCCCGGCTTCCAGAAATGCTCTGGGCGCCAACGTACTTCGCGGTTGTTCAGCCAGTAGAACGCGCCCTCGACGGGCGGGTTGGTGGTGATGACGATCGCCTTCTGCGCCGCGAGACGGTTGGCGATGTTTTCGTCGAACCGGATGGCCACCGGCTCGCCGATGCCCACGACCTCGCCGTCGCCGGGGTTGACGTAGGGCATCGTCAGGTGCTCCGGGGAACTGGTCTGGAAGGTCATCTGGCGGGTGGCCGCGCCGCCCATGCCGAGCGCCTTCACGTTCAGCGTGTAGCGCCTGTTGTAGCCGAGTTGCTCGGTGGTCGACCAGTGCAGCCCGTCGGGGCTGAGTTGACCGTTGATCGTCCTGCCGTTGTCGTTGACCATGGTGACCGCCGCGAGCACGCCGTCGGCAACCGAAACCGTCACGGGCGCGTCCACGGTGACACCGACCGCGCCGTCTGCGACCGAGGCGGTGAGCTTGGGTACCAGCAGGTCTGCGAATGGCGTGCCTTTGTCCACGATGGCCTTCGGCGGCGCGGCTCCGGGGCTGCCGTTGCTGCTGCAGGCGACGCCGAACAGCGCAACAGGGATCATCAGCATGGCTAGCCAAGCTCTGGCGCGACGGCCCCTGGCCACGGGACTGGTCACAACACCCACCTTTCGCACTCACCTCCCCTCCACCGCGTCGTGACCGGGCGCAAAACTCTCGGAGTAGTTTAGGGCCTCGCGGAGCACCACGAGGCCACTACGTTGTTACGCCCGCCGAAGTTCACTAATCTGAGATTTCACCTCGTAGCGCATTGCCTGTTAATGTGCCTTGGCTAGGTGGATCTAGGCGCCGTTAGCTCAGTTGGTAGAGCAGCTGACTCTTAATCAGCGGGTCCGGGGTTCGAAACCCTGACGGCGCACCTCAACGCACTTCAACGCATTCAACCGCAGGTCGAGCGGCTCGGTGAATTCGCTCCGCGCTCCTGCGATCTGCCAGCACCCGAGCGCCCGTTGGGTCGTTCGCTCGTCCGGCGACCAGCAATCCGTTTCAACACGCGTACGGGGTGCGGGCACTGTGATAGTTATGACGCAATCTGATGGTCACGCCCAATCCTGGCGATAGGGGGGCACCTGATGTCGTATCTCGACGCGATTCCGGATGAGTTTGCCGTCTCCGCCGCCGCCGTGGCCCGGACGGGTTCAGCTGTGAGCGCGGCCAATTCCACGGCGGCGACGCGGACCACCGCGATCGCGGCCGCCGCCGAGGACGAGGTGTCGGGGGCGATCGCGGCGCTGGACTATTGGGCCACGGCGGGGCCGGCGGGACGGGCGGAGCGGGCGGCGCCGGCGGCACCACGACCGGCCAGAGCAGCGATATCCTCGGCAATGCCGACGGCGGCGCCGGGGCGAGCGGCGGAACCGGCAAGGCGGCTGGATACATGGCAACGGCGGCCAAGGTGGAAACGGCGGCACGGGCGCTGATGGTGGTGACGGCGGCACGGGCTCGATCGGCGGCAACTCCAACGGCGGAGCCGGGGGCGCAGGCGGGGCCGGCGGGGGCGGCGGCGACGCCAGCCTGGTGGGCGACGGCGGGGCCGGGGGAACCGGCGCATCCGGTGGAGCGGGCGGACAGGTCGGCAGCAGCGGCGGCGTCGGGGGCGCTCCGGGAAACGGCGGCCCCGGCGGCCCCGGGGGCCGGCGCGGGTTGCTGTTCGGCCACGACGGGCAGGCCGGCGCCGGTCACTGATCAGCCGCGACGCTAGAAGCCGGCGCGGGGCCGTTCCAGCCGTTATTCAGAAAGAGGTAATCAGGACCGGGCCAAGCGGTAGCTTTCCTTGCACCGACAGGCCCCCCGCGTCGAAGGAGCCGCAATGGGGTTCATCCAGCCCAATCTGCCCGTCGTCGACATACCCGAATGGAGTAAGGGCACGCGCGCCGAGCGGGTTGTGCCGATGATGCGCCACATCGCCGAGAACGGCTTCGGCACCCCGCTGGTGATGCACGTCATGTACGGCGTGAAGATCGCGCTGTACATCCTTGGCGGCTGGCTGTTCGCCTGGACCACGGCAGGCATCGGAGGATTCACTCGCGTCGCCGAGTGGTGGACCGAACCGATCGTGTTCCAGAAGGCCGTGCTCTTCACGATGCTGTTCGAGGTCGTCGGTCTCGGATGCTGCTTCGGTCCGCTGGCCGGACGCTATTTTCCGCCGATGGGTTCGATCCTGTACTGGCTGCGGCCCGGCACCATCCGGCTACCACCGTGGCCGGACCGGGTGCCGTTGACCAAGGGCAACAACAGAACCCCGTTCGACGCCGTGCTCTACGGCGCCCTGGTGATGTTGCTCGCAATAGCTCTAGTGTCCGACGGCAGCGGCCCAATTCCCGCTCTGCACACGGTGATCGGCGTGCTGCCCTGGTGGCAGACCACCGCGATCCTGTCGGTACTGGCCGTGCTCAGCCTGCGCGACAAGGTCATCTTCCTGGCCGCCCGCGGCGAGGTGTACGCGCCGCTGGCGCTGGCGTTCCTGTTCTCCGGCGCCGACATCGTCGTCGGCACAAAGGCGGTCTTCATGGTGATCTGGTTGGGCGCGGCGACGTCGAAGCTCAACCGCCACTTCCCGTTTGTGATCTCGACGATGCTGGCCAACAACCCCTTCATCCCCTCCGGGTTTCTCAAGCGGTCGCTGTTCAAGTGTTATCCGGACGATCTGCGGCCCAGCGCGTTGGCGGGTCTCATCGCCCACTTCTCCACTGCCGTGGAGGGATTGGTGCCGCTCGCACTGTTCTTTTCGCACGGCGGCTGGCCAACCGCCGTCGCCGCGTTCGTGATGATCCTGTTCCATCTGAACATCCTGCTGGCCTTCCCGATGGGGGTGCCGCTGGAGTGGAACGTGTTCATGATCTTCGGGGTGCTGTGGTTGTTTGTCGCGCACGCCAACCTGGGGTGGGCGAGCGTCACCAATCCGTTGCCGCTGGCCATCCTGTTCGCCGTCATCGCGGGCACCGTCGTCGTCGGGAACCTGTACCCGCGCAAGGTTTCCTTCCTGCCCGGTATGCGCTATTACGCGGGTAACTGGGACACCACACTCTGGTGCGTCAAGCCGTCGGTGGACGAGAAGTTTCGCACCGGCTCGCGCGCGCTCGGCCCCATGCAGCACCTGCAACTCGAGCGGTTGTACAAAAGCAAAGAGGCCACCCTGGTCCCGATCCACCTCGCATACGCGTTTCGGGGGATGAACACGCACGGGCGCGCGCTGTTCACCCTGGCGCACCGGGCGATGGCCGGCTACGACGAGGACGACTACAACCTCTGTGAGGGCGAGGTTCTTTGCGCGATGGTTCTTGGCTGGAACTTCGGCGACGGCCATCTGCACAACGAGTGCCTTATCGAGGCGCTACAGCAGCGGTGCCGATTCGAGCCCGGCGATGTCCGGGTGGTCATTCTCGACGCGCAGCCGATCCAGAAACAGACGCAGGAGTACCGGCTGGTCGACGCGGCGACGGGCGAGTTCGAACGGGGTTACGTCGACGTCGACGTGATGGTTACCAATCAGCCCTGGGCCGATGACATTCCGATACACGTCCAAAGCAGCGCCGCCGGGATGGCCTGAGCGCGCGGCGGCGGCTCAGCGGTTGCGGACCCGGTGCACCACCACCACGACGACGAGTGCTCCGACTCCGGCCAGCGACACCGTCACCACCGGTTTTCTGACGAATTCGAGCACCCGGGCCCTGACGTCGTCGGCCAGGCGGCGGGGGTTGGCGCGCTCAGCAAGCGAATCGACGGTGGCGGCCAGCTGGTCGCGGGCCACGTCGATCTCCTGCTTGATTGCTTCGGGGTCCCGGTCGGCCACGTCTCTGTCCTCCAAGTCCGGCTGGTGCACCTGACGCACTACCCTAGTGCCGACGCCGCGGTGAACAGAAAGGGACGTACCTTGACCGAGAGCACCCGATTGGCACCTGGCGACAAGGCACCCGCGTTCAGCCTGCCCGACGCCGACGGGAACAAGGTGTCGCTGGCCGACTACAAGGGACGCCGCGTCGTCGTGTACTTCTACCCGGCCGCGTCCACGCCGGGCTGCACGAAACAGGCGTGCGACTTCCGGGACAACCTGGCCGAGCTGAACGACGCCGGCTTCGACGTCGTCGGGATCTCCCCCGACAAGCCAGAGAAGCTCGCCAAGTTTCGGGACGCCGAGGGGTTGACGTTTCCGCTGCTCTCCGATCCCGACCGCAAGGTGCTGACGGCATACGGTGCCTATGGCGAGAAGACGATGTACGGGCGGACTATCCAAGGTGTTATCAGGTCAACGTTCCTGATCGACGAGAAGGGCAAAATCAGCGTCGCCCAGTACAACGTCAAAGCGACCGGCCACGTCGCGAAGCTGCGCCGCGACCTCGATGTGTAGGTGGCCTGCGGCTGACCGCGACTGGCCCCACATCGGCAGCGCTGAATGCATGCAGATGGCACCTGTAACCCGCGCTCGAAGACGCGGTGCTCATAGCAGCATCAGGAACCATTGTGTTCGCCATAATCCGTACCGAGCGCGCGCTTGGCAGTTTTTACCTTCCACATATGCAGGCTGATCCGTTGAGCCCGGGCGGACGGGAAGCGGCAATTGCAAAGCTCCTCGTTAAGACGGATCGAGGTCACCTGCGCTGCTGTTTGCGATGCTGGCTCCCAACGCCAGCCGTCGTTGTTCTGGCAAACGATGCTCTCGCCATCACCGGCCACGTCAGATGCTCCATGGTCGCTGTTACGACAGCGCTCGCCGGGCTCGTAGCAGGTGCCGTTGTTGCTTTGCGGATGGCAGCTTGATGGCGTCGAGGGGGCGGTTGTCCAGAGCGGCGGCGCCGCGACGAGGAGTGTGGCTGTGATGGCGAGGAGCGCGAGGGGCGCATGCACGGATTGTCGCGCTGATGTCAGGGGTTTGCTACCCCGGACCGGGGGTAACCGCGCGCTTTGGGAAGATGATTGCCTGGCGTTGTCCGCATTTCGAATTGGGTTCGGTTTCGCATGAAGATGCTGCTTTCCATTGCCGTGGTCTTGGCGGGTTCTGCAGTCCTCGCGGCAACCGCGCACGCAGATCCGAGCGACGCGCAGTTCGTCCAAAACATCCGCAACGGCATGGGCGTAGAGGTCGACGACGTGCCGGGCCTCATCGACTCGGCGCACGGGATTTGCAATGAGATGAAGGGCGGCATGCCCTATGACAACGTTCTATCGTCCTTCCGTCAGGGCAATCCGTATTTGGACCGCGACCAAGCTGCCTACTTCATCAGCGCCAGCACCCAGGCCTACTGCCCGGAATTCGTCGTCCAGTGACTCGGAGAGAAATGACGAAGGACGCACGGGCCCAACACTCTCGGGCCATCCCGTGATCCCTGAACCGGGATAAACCCTTTTCCCTCTTTGCGATCGGACCGGTTCACATTCCTGTCACACAAACCGCCTTGCTGTCGTCACGGGAAGGATTACTTTGGCACAGTCGGCGCGCAACGGTGGTGCTGCGATCGTCGGGGTGTTCGCAAAGTGAGGTAACCGATGTCTTTCGTCTTCGTCTCTACCGATGCCCTGGAAGCCTCGGCGGCACAACTAAGCGGTCTGGGCGCCGCGATCAATCAGGCTCAGGCGGCGGCGGCGCCTGCCACCACGGCGCTGATGGCTGCGGGGGGCGACGAGGTGTCGGCGGCGATAGCGTCGTTGTTTTCGGCACACGGCCAGCAGTATCAGGCGCTCAGCGTGCAGGCTGCGTCGTTTCACGACAGCTTCGTCCAGGCAATGGCCGCCGGCGCGGGATCCTATGCGGCTGCCGAGGCCGCCAGCGCCAATCCGTTGCAGGCCATATTCCTGGTGATCAACGCGCCCTTCCAGACGGCCTTGGGTCGGCCGCTGATCGGCAACGGTGCCAACGCGCCGGCCGGGTCTGGGCAAAACGGTGGGGCCGGGGGAATTCTGTTCGGCAACGGCGGTGCCGGTGGTTCGGGTGCGGTGGGTCAAAACGGCGGTAACGGTGGGGCCGCGGGTTTGTTCGGCACCGGTGGGCCCGGCGGCGCCGGGGGGCCAGGCCAAGACTTGGTTATGGGCTCCCCGGGCGCGGCCGGCGGCGCGGGCGGGGCCGGCGGAATTTTGTTCGGCAGCGGCGGCTCCGGCGGCTACGGAGGTCAGGGCAATTCGGTCGGCGGCCCCGGTGGGGCAGGTGGGCTTGGCGGGGCAGGCGGGCTGTTGGCGCCGGTGGTGCCGGCGGCGCCGGTGGCGTCGCCGGAGACGGCGCGCTCGGTGGTTCCGGTGGGTCGGGCGGGGCCGGCGGGGTGCTGGCTGGCCTGCTGGGCGCGGGGGGCGGTCACGGGGGCGACGGCGGCAACGGGGTCGATTCTGGCAACGGCGCCGGCGGTGCGGGCGGAGCGGGCGGTGCGGGAGGGCTGCTCGGCGGGCCCGGCGGCGCCGGCGGAAACGGCGGGGGCTTCGCCCTGACCGGCGGTCACGGAGGTGCTGGTGGCGACGCGGGCGCGTTGTTCGGCACAGGGGGTTCCGGCGGCGCCGGCGGAAGCAACGCAAGTGGTACCGGTGGTGATGGCGGAGCGGGCGGCAAGGCGGGCCTGTTGTTTTCCAGTGGCGGTGCCGGCGGTGCCGGCGGATTCGGCTTCCAAGGTGGGTCCGGTGGGACTGGCGGCGCTGCAGGATTCCTGTTTTCCGACGGCGGGGTCGGCGGGACCGGCGGGGGCGCGAGCCTGAGCGGGTTCATTGGCGGCACTGCGGGGTCCGGTGGGCAAGGTGGTCAGGGCGGGGCGCTGATCGGCGACGGCGGCGCCGGCGGCGCCGGGGGCTACGGCGCGCTCGGAGCCGGGCCCGGTGGCGCGGGCGGGTTCGGCGGGAACGGGGGTCTGCTCGGCGCCGCCGGCAATGGCGGCAACGGCGGGTTTGGCTCGAATCCGGGTGCCATCGGTGCCGCCGGCGCCAATGGCACCACCCCGCTGCAGCCGCTGTACGACGTCATCAACACCCCCACCGACCTGCTGTTGGGGCGTCCCCTGATAGGTAACGGCGCGAACGCGGCCCCCGGCTCCGGGCTGCCCGGCGGGGCCGGCGGGATCTTGTTGGGCTCCGGCGGGGCGGGCGGATCGGGCGCGGCCGGCCAAACAGGCGGGGCCGGCGGAGCGGCCGGGCTGCTTGGCGAGGGAGGCGCCGGCGGGGTTGGTGGCTTCTCCACATCGGGCAACGGTGGGTCCGGTGGCGCCGGCGGGTCCGGTGGACTGCTGCTGGGCAGCGGCGGGATTGGCGGAATCGGCGGCGGGTCCGCATCCGCCACCGCTGGCGCCGGCGGCGCAGGCGGAGCCGGCGGACTCCTGGGTGCCGGCGGCGACGGTGGCGGCGGCGGTTATGCCGACTTCACCGGCGGCAAGGGAACTGGTGGTGTCGGTGGCGCCGGCGGCGGCGGGGGGCTGCTTGGCGGACTCTTCGACGCTGGGGGCGGCATCGGTGGAGCCGGCGGACAGGGCGGAGCTGCCGCCGGCGCCGGCGGAGCCGGTGGCAACGGCGGCGTGATCGCCGGCGTCGGCGGAGCCGGCGGGTCCGGAGCATTCGGCGGCGGGCACGGCAACGGCGGCAACGGCGGCAACGGCGGCCTGCTGTTCGGGGACGGCGGTGACGGCGGGACAGGGACCGCGGGAGGCAAGGGTGGGGCCGGCGGCACTTCGGGTCTGCTGCTCTCCGATGGCGGCGACGGCGGAAGCGGAGGGGGTGGCGGCAGCGGACCGGGTATTACCGGTGGAGCCGGTGGTGCGGGCGGTGGCGCGTCGCTGTTCGGCTTCGGCGGAGCAGGCGGAGCCGGCGGCTTCACCTCGACGGCTGGTGGTTCGGGCGGCATCGGCGGCAGGGGAGGCCTTTTGGTCGGCAGCGGCGGTGACGGCGGCGCTGGTGGCGGTGCTTTCGTGACCGGCGGCAGCGGCGGTGACGGCGGCGACAGCCTGTTGATCGGCGACGGCGGCAATGGCGGTAACGCCGACAGCGCCCCCACGCCTGGCACCCCCGGCTCCGGCGGCAACGCCGGCTTGCTCGGTGTCAACGGGATCGACGGGTTGTAGACCCGCCAGCGGCGGGGCCAGTCAGGCCAGGTTGGCCAGCAGCAACGCTTCGGCGGTCGCCGCGCGTTCCAGCACACCCAGATGCAGGCTCTCATTGATGCTGTGCGCCTGCGTCGCGGGGTCTTCCACTCCGGTGACCAGAATCGTGGCTTGCGGGAATGCGGCGGCGAACTCGGCTATGAACGGGATCGAGCCCCCCATCCCCATGTCGATCGGGTCGGTGCCCCACGCCTGCCGGAAGGCCGACCGAGCGGCGTCGTAGACCGGTCCCGACGCGTCGATGGCATATGGTTCGCCCTTGTCACCACGCGTGACGGTGACGTGAGCACCCCAGGGAACATTGCTCTTCAGATGCGCGGTCAGCGCGGCCAGATGCGCCTCGGCCTGGCCGCCGGGCGCGATCCGCAGGCTGATCTTGGCTCTGGCCCGCGGGATCAGCGTGTTCGACGCTGCCGCAATGGACGTGGTGTCGATGCCGATCACGGTGATCGCGGGTTTGGCCCACAGCCGTTGCGGCACCGAACCCGAACCGATCTCGCGCACACCATCCAGCAGACCCGAATCGGCGCGTACCCGTTCCGGTGGGTAATCCACTGCCGCCGCGCTACTTTCGTGCAGACCGGCCACCGCGACGTTGCCGTCGTCGTCGTGCAGGCTGGCCAGCAGCCGCACCAGTACGCTCAGCGCATCGGGAACCACCCCGCCCCAGATACCGGAGTGCAGCCCATGGTCAAGGGTGGCGACCTCGACCACGCAGTCGACCAGACCCCGCAGCGACACCGTCAGCGCGGGAACTTCAGTGCTCCAGTTGTCCGAGTCGGCGATGACAATCACGTCGGCGGCCAGCGCGTCGCGGTGCGCGGCGAGTAACCGCCCCAGCGACGGCGATCCGGATTCCTCCTCACCCTCGACGAACACGGTCACGCCAACGGGCGGCTGGCCACCGTGAGCCTTGAACGCCGCCAAATGTGTTGCGATGCCTGCCTTGTCGTCGGCGCTGCCTCGACCGTAGAGCCGCCCGTCACGTTCGGTGGGCTCGAACGGCGGCGTTGCCCACTGGTCGCGGTCACCTTCTGGCTGCACGTCGTGGTGGGCGTACAACAGCACCGTCGGCGCCCCCGGCGGCGCCGGATGCCGCGCGATCACCGCCGGTGCGCCACCCTCGCTAACCGTGCGGACATCACCAAAACCAGCCTGCGACAACAGATCTGCCACCACTTGTGCGCTGCGGTGCACCTCATCCCGACGGGCGGGGTCGGCCCACACCGATTCGATGCGCACCAGGTCTTCGAGATCGCGCCGCACCGAGGGCAGCACGTCGCGCACGCGCTCAACCAGATCAGTCATGGCCCCCAGGCTAGTCGTGCGTCGAGACGCCGCGAGCGTGCGCAGAATGCCGTCATTCCCCGGCGTGTCGCGGACAAACACGCACGCTCGCGGTTACGGGGCCTCGAGGATTGCGACCGCGGCTGCGGTGTCCCCCTCGTGGGTCAGCGACACGTGAATGGTCACGTCTGCCAGATGCTCGGCGACGGCTCCGCTCAACCGGACCCGTGGCCGTCCCCACATGTCGGTGACCACTTCGATGTCGCGGTGGATGTCCTCCGGCAGCACCGGCCGTTGGGCGAACCGCGAACCGGACCAGGCCTTGATGACCGCCTCCTTGGCGGCCCAGCGGGCGGCCAGGTGGCGCGCGGCCGACGAACTCTTGTCGGAGGCGTCACGCCGCTCGCCCGGGGTGAACGTCTCGGCGAACATCGTGCCCGGCTGATCGACCTGCTCGGCGAAATCAGGAATCGAGACGAGGTCGATCCCCACACCGACGATGCCCATGGGTGGCCAGGTTAACGGATCGTCAGAGTCAATCGGCGGAGGCCTTGTAGATGTCGTCGGCGCCCAGCCGCGAGCCCGGATTCAGCAGCATGGAAGCCTCCTGACGCTTCTCCGGCACCTCGTGGTCGAAGCGGCGGCCGGGCGGCCGCTGATACATCGGCTCCCCGCCGGCGATGGACGAAACCAGCCGACGTTGACCCACCAAAAGCCTTGCGTCAGCCCGCTTCTGGTAGTCCGCGCGCTGCTCGGGGTCCAGCGTGGCGATGAACGCCTGCGGATGCACCAGCGCGACCAGGCCGGACACATGCCCGAACCCCAGACTGGTCAGCATCCCGGCTTTGAGCGGGAACTTGTCGCCGAGCCGCAGCGTGTCGCGCAGCCAGACAAAGTGTGCGGAACCGGACAGCTCGTCGTCGACGCAATCCAGGCTGCGGTTGGGCGGGACAACGCCGTCGCGCAGCATCTGGCACAGCCCCATCATCTGGAAGACCGCGGCGCCGCCCTTCGCGTGACCGGTCAGGCTCTTCTGCGACACGATGAACAGCGGGGCGCCCTCGGACCGACCGAGCGAGTCTGCGAGCCGCTCGTGCAACTCGGTCTCGTTGGGGTCGTTGGCCAGCGTCGAGGTGTCGTGCTTGGAGATCACCGCGATGTCGTCGGCGCCGACGCCCAGCTTGGCCAGTGCGCGGGCTAGCGGCGAGTCCTTGCCCCCGCGGCCCGCGCCCAGGGCGCCCAGGCCCGGGGCCGGGATCGAGGTGTGCACGCCGTCGCCGAACGACTGCGCAAACGCCACCACCGCGAGCACCGGCAGCCCCATCTTCAGCGCCAGGTCACCGCGGGCCAGCAGGATGGTGCCGCCGCCCTGCGCTTCGACGAAGCCTAGCCGGCGCCGGTCGTTGGGCCGGGAGAACTTCGAGTCGTGGATGCCCCGGCCGCGCATCATGCCGGTGTCGGCGGTGGCCGCCATGTCACCGAAGCCGATCACGCCCTCGAGCGTCATGTCGTCGATGCCGCCGGCCACCACCAGCTCGGCCTTGCCCAGCCGGATCTTGTCGACGCCCTCCTCGACCGAAACCGCGGCCGTCGCGCACGCGGCAACCGGGTGAATCATCGCGCCGTAACTGCCGATGTAGGACTGAACCACATGCGCGGCAACGATATTCGGCAGCACTTCCTGGAAGATGTCGTTCGGCTTGTTTCGGCCCAACAGGTTTCCGTGGTACATCGTCTGCATCGAGGTGCCACCACCCATGCCGGTGCCCATGGTGTTGGCCACCAAACTCGGGTGCACGTAACGCATTACCTCGGCCGGGCTAAAGCCGGCGGTCAGGAACGCGTCGACGGTCGCCACGATGTTCCACACCGCCAGCCGGTCGATCGAACCGACCATGTCGGGGCTGATGCCCCACACGGTCGGGTCGAAGCCGGTCGGGACCTGGCCGCCAACGACGCGGGACAGCTTGGTCTTACGCGGGACCCGGATTTCGGTTCCGGCCTTGCGGATGACCTGCCAGTCGGTGGAGTCGGGCACCGGCCGGATAGCCGTGTGCTCGGGATCGAACTCGACGAACGCACGGGCGTCGGCCTCGGACGACACCACGAACGTGAAGTCCTTGTCCAGGTACACGCTCACCAGCAAAGGTGACGCGTGGTCGGGGTCGATCGCGCCGTCATCGACGAACTCGCGAACACCGCAGCGCTCCACGACCCTGTCGTGGTAACGCTCCACCAGCTCGGACTCGTCGACCAGGTCACCGGATTCGGTGTCATACCAACCGGGTTGGGGGTCGTCCTCCCAGCGGATCAGGCCGGTAGTCCACGCCAGTTCCAACACGCCGGCCGCCGACAGCTCGTTGTCGACCTCCATCTCGAACCGGGTGCGCGACGAACCGTACGGGCCGATTTCGGCACCGCCAACGATCACTACCAGGTCGGCCA
>Ga0213876_10000839_pt1 | contig 20663 bp, 17 predicted proteins | sample BarmaccomBMRX_R9_FD_160113 | JGI IMG/M metagenome (GOLD analysis project Ga0213876, IMG submission 160113) | Root-associated microbial communities from Barbacenia macrantha in rupestrian grasslands, the National Park of Serra do Cipo, Brazil - RX_R9 | ecosystem: Host-associated > Plants > Roots... | reverse complement strand
GAATAGGGCACCCAAGCAGGCGCCGGCGATGTAAAACGCCGCCGCCACGCCGATCTGTGCGGGCGTCAATTCGATGCCGCTGCCCTTCTCCGTGAGGCGAGACGACACGTTACCGACCATCGTGACCTCGAGCCCGTCGAGAATCCAGACACCGCCCAGGCCGATAACGACGCGCCAATGAAACCGCGACCAGGGCAGCCGGTCCAGCCGCGCCGGGACGTGCGTTGTGATGATTCCGGTTTGTACGCCTTCGCTCATCGTTGCTCCGTTCTGGTCGGAAGAGATCTACCCGCCACCGCGTACCGGCAAGCCTTGCAGCCCTCGTCGGGCCTGCGTGTTCACGTCGAAGTCGACACGCTTTACTATCCCCCCATGCCGATCCTCGGGAATGCCACTGTCGTCGCAGCAGAAGTGAAACGCTCGGCCTCCAACGCGTTGCGCGTACAGCTCACCACCGCCGACGGCACCCAATTGGCACAGGCCCAGCAAAAAGGCGGAGCGGCCGTGTTACTGGGGTTCAAAAACGGCGGCAAAAGCGCATACACCCTGTCGTGCGCCAACGGCGAGCAGCTCGGGCTCGCTGTGGCAGGTACGACGACCGTCAGCAACGGCGGAGCTCCGGTGGGCAGAATCGTGCCGGCCGACGGCGCTGCGCGTCTGGAAAGCGGTACCGGCAGCGTCCTGGCCGTGCTGAGGCCGCACAGCGGAACGAAGGCGGACAGCGCCTGGCACCATCAGATCCTGTCCCCTTCCGGTCACGAACTCGGCGTGCTCACCCTGATGACGACCCATTTCGGCTGGACCGACGTCCAAACCGAGGCCACTCAACTGCTGCTGAACCAAAACGTCGGCAGCCTGAAGACGCCATCGGCCGGTGCGATGCTCAGACTGTCCGCGCCGGCGACCTCGGAATTGGGCGATATGTTGGCCGCGGCCTGCGTCGACTTCGCCGTGCTACCGCGCGGATACGTCGCCTGACCTTCGACGACGTCTCGACAGCGGATAGGTTGCCGCCCAACGCTTGCCCCATCGTCACGAATCCTGCGAGATTCTTGTTCTCGCCCGCCCTCGGTGAGCCCGCGGCAGCCTGTCAGCCCGGTTCGCCTTCGGGTACCAAATCAATGGTGCGCGAGGGTGTTTGGGCTCGCAGGGCCTGCCGCCCGGCGCGTTCGTTGAACCCGAACCGGGCATGCAGCCGGGTCAGCGGGTTGGGCGCCCACCAGTTGACCCGGCCGAGCACATGCATGAACGCCGGCACGAGCAGCATTCGCACCAGTGTGGCGTCGGCCACCACCGCTACCGTCAGGCCGAACCCGAACAACCGCATGAACGACACCTGTGAGGCGGTCAATGCCGCGAAGGAGATCGTCATGATCAGGGCCGCCGCCGTGATCACCCGCCCGGTATGGGCCACACCACGCGCAACGCTCTCGTCGTTGGCCCCCCAGCCGTGGTGCGAGGCCAGCCAGTACTCCCGAATCCGCGACATCAGGAACACCTCGTAGTCCATCGAAAGGCCGAAAGCGATGCAGAACAACAACACCGGCAGCTCCACTCCGACCGTGCCGGTCACCGTGGTACCCAGCCCGCCCAGGTGCCCCTCCTGAAAAACCCACACCAGCGCACCAAACGCCGCGGTCAACGACAGGATGTTCATCAGCACCGCCTTGACGGGCAATACCACGCTCCCCGTCAGCAGGAACACCAGCACCAGGGTGATCACCGCGATGATCGTGAGCACCAGCGGCAGGCGCGAGGCGATCGCGTGCACGCTATCGCGATTACTCTCTGCCTGGCCGGCCAGCTGCACCGGTCTGCCGGCCGGAGTCGGAACGGCGTGCAACCGGTCGAGCTGCACGGCCGAGGCGGCGGTGTACAGCGGCGCCGTGGTAGCCACTGTCAGGAAGCCGCTACCGCCTCTGATCCCACTGGCCGCCGCCGGCGGTCCGGGCTGCATCGCACCCCTGACGAAAGTGCCTCGCGGGGAGGAGACCGACGACACGTCCGGCACCCGTGAGAGGGCGGCGGCGTAGGCATCCAGATCCGGAAGGCTCAAATCGGTCGCGTTCGGGAGAACGACGGTGACCGCGGGGATCCCGTTGCCGGGGAAGTCGTTCCGTAGCTGGTCTCCGACCTGGCGTGCCGACGCCGAGGTGGGCAGTATTCGGTCGTCGGCGAAGCCCCACTGCACATGGCGGAAGGGTGTCCCGAGCACCAGCAGCACTGCTGTGACGACCATGCCGATCGGAATAGCATCGCGCATAACGGCTTTCGTCCATCGGTACCAGAACCATTGCTCGACGGGCACGGGTTGCGGTTCTCGGCGCCGCAGGATGCGTCGGATCACCCCACGCACATCCAACGCATCGAGACGCCCGCCCAACAGTACGATCGCGGCGGGCGTCACAACGATCGCCGCGACCGAGGCGAAGGCGACCACCGTAGCGCCCGCATAGGCGAACGACTTCAAGAAGTATTGTGGGAACACCACCATCGTCGCCATCGACAACGCGACCGTCATCGCCGAGAACAAGACCGTGCGGCCGGCTGTGGCGATGGTGCGGATCACTGCCGCATCACGAGTCTGGCCCTCTGCCAACTCATCTCGGAAACGGCTGAGAATCAGCAACGTGTAGTCGACGGCCAGCGCCATGCCCATGGCAACGGCCAGGTTCAGCGCGAAGGTGGACACGTCGGTGAACAGCGAGATTGCCCGCAGCGACGCCATCGAGCCGAGAATCGCAAAGATGCCGAGGGTCACCGGCATCGCCGCGGCGATCAACCCGCCGAAAACCCAGACGAGCGCGAGAAAACTCAGCGGCAGCGCCAGCGATTCCATGAACAAAAGGTCTTTTGCGGTTTGCGCGTTCACCTGCCAGGCGACGGTGGCGTCTCCGCCGGCGCGCACGGTGACGCCGTCGCGGTCGTGAACGAGCTCGTCGGACAGGTGCTTGGCGTCGTTCGGGGCATTGATCTCGTCACCGGAGATGGCGGCGACGATCAGTCCCGTCCTTCCATCCTTGCTGATCAACGAGTGCGCCGCGGCGGGCGGCGCACTCCATGGCGATAACACCTGCGCGACGTTGCGCGAATGCTGCAGCCGCTGAACGAGATCGGTACCGACTGCGCGGGCCTGGGGTCCTAGTGCACCGCCCGCGGAGTTGACCGTGATCAACAAACCCATATCGCCCTGGTCAAACTTGCGGGAGAGCAGATCCGAGGCCCGCGACGATTCAGCGCTGGGATCGAGCCCTCCACCGGCCGACAACACGTGGATGACCGGGATGCCGAAGATCGCGGCGCCGATCATGACCAGCACCGCCGTGGCGAGCACCCGGCGCGGGGCGGCGATGGCTAGTCGAGCGATTGCGGTCAGCACGACACTCCTTAGCGCGGGGCGAGTTCATGTTCGATCAGTTCGCGGAAGATAGGCATGCGGAGAGGGTCGGTGGGCAACGACGAGAACGCTGCGCTGCCCCCGTGCCCGCAGCAGGTTAGTCATGACGTGCCCGCCGACCCCCGGACGGTTTGCGAGTCAGGAACCCGTGCCCTGCGCCAACCTCTCGCGCAGGCTCTTCGGCCGTATGTCGGGCCAGTTCTGTTCGATGTAGTCCAGGCACGCGGCCCGGGTGGCCTCCCCGTAAACCACTCGCCAACCGGGCGGCACGTCAGCGAATACCGGCCAGAGGCTGTGCTGCTCCTCGTCGTTCACCAACACGAAGAAGCTGCCATTGTCGTCATCGAAGGGATTGGTACTCACTCGTTCTCCTAACCGCTAGTAAATGGGTCAAGACCAGACCGGCGAGCGCGGAACCGTTCACGAGGTAGAACGCTGTCTACAGATCACGGACCAGCGACGTCAACATAGCACCAGCAACCTTCATCAGAGGCAATCCGCACCGCTCTCGATTCCAACATCGGGCCGCGCGTTACTCCCGACACCACGTACGTTGCGGCACACCGCTTGTGACTTGTTCGCACATATCCTGCGGAATCCTCGCGTTTGCTCGCTGCGAATGAGCAGACGGGCGGTCAGTTGACGTCGGAGCGCGGCGACTCTTCCGGAGTCCAGGCCAACGGCTGTCCGGGATGGCCGGGAAACAGATAGTCGATGAAGGCCGCGGCCGTGGGTTGTGGTTCGTGATTGGCCAGTCCCGGGCGCTCGTTGGCTTCGATGAAGGCATAGTCGGTGCCAGTGACGTCGGGCACAACCAGGTCGATGCCGGTGACCGGGATGCCAACCGCCTCAGCCGCAACCACCGCGACCCGACACAGCTCGGGGTTGACCTTGGCCGTGACATCGTGGATGGTGCCGCCCTGATGCAGGTTTGCGGTGCGCCGCACACAGAGCCGATCTCCTTGGGGCAGAACATCATCCAGCATCCAACCGGCTTCGGCGACGGTGGCCTCGGTGATGTCGTCGAGCGGGATTCGGGACTCACCACCGGTGGCCGCGGAGCGCCGTCGACTCTCGGACGCAATCAACTCTCGCACGCTGCGGTCACCCGTGCCGATGATCTCGGGCGGCATCCGCAGCGCGGCGGCAACTACCCGGCCGTCGATCACCACCAGCCGAAGGTCGTCGCCGGGCATCCGCTGCTCAATCAGTACCTCCGGGTGTTGTTGGCGCGCCCGCGCCAGGGCGGCGGCAAGCTCGTCGGGACCGTTGTCGGCGGTAACGCCCACGGTGATGGCTTTATCCTGCTCACCACGCGTCGGCTTGACGACGACCTCCCCGACCTCGGTCAAGAACTCGAAATCGTCCTCGTCGAAGGTCGCCAGGCGAGCGCGAGGCACGGTGACGCCGGCATCGGATACAAGGCGCCGGGTCAGGCGCTTGTCGTCGCACCGGCACATCGCGATCGCTGAGGTGAACTCGGACAGCGATTCCCTGGTGATCACACTGCGCCCGCCGTAAGTCAGGCGGATCTCGCCCGTCTCGGCATCAAGCACCTCAACCCAGATTCCACGGCGCAGCGCCTCGTCGGCGATGATCCGAGCATAGGGATTGAGATCGTCAACCGTCTCCGAATGCGCGGTGAACAGCGGCTCGTTGATCGCGTTCTTCCGTTTGATCGCCAGCACCGGAACCCGGCGAAAGCCCAGCTTCTCGTAAAGGGCTGTGGCAGCGGCATTGTCATGGGCTACCGACAGATCCATGTAGGCGCGGCCCTTGCGACGGAAATGCTCGGCCAACGCCCGGGTCAGGGCTTCGCCGACCCCGGGCAATGCGGCGCCGGGGTCCACCGCCAGGGTCCACAAGCTGGATCCGAGCTCCGGATCGGAAAACAACACTTCATGGTCGACGCCAGTCACCGTGCCCACGACTGCGCCGTCGTCGTCACGCACCGCGAGGAGGTATTCCACCGCATCCGAATGCAGATGGTTGTCCCAAATCGTGTCGACGGGCGCCGGGACCATTCCACAGCGAACGTAGACGCGATTCATCGCATCGGCGTCGACCGGGTCGTTCAGTGTGCGCACTGTGAAGCCCACGGGTGCGGGGCCCACGTCTTCGGGATGTGAGCCGGATGCAAAACGCAGCCGATACGTGTGGCTGGGGTCGATGAAGAGTTCGGTCGAGGCCCCCGCGACGACGACGTGCGATTCGCGTGCGTAGATGCAGATGTCGCGCCGGCCGGGCGCTTCCCGCCGCATCGCCTCGGCCAGCGTGTTCGAGTCGGCGAAGGTCTGGCCGAAAATGAGTCGGCCCCAACCTAATTCGAGTTCGACGTCCTTCGCCATCGCGGCCACCAGATCCGGCGGCGAGGCGTCGTGCAGCCCTAGGGTAATCGCCTCGGTGTGGTCGTCGGAGGGATCGATAACGCTCATGCGGCGGGCCCTGTCACGCCGTGGCGCTGCAACCAGAGCTCAAGCAGGGCGAGCTGCCAGAGCTCGTTGCCGCGCAGCGGGGTCAGTCTGCGGTTCGGGTCGGCCAACAGGGCCTCGACCGCATCGGCACGAAACAGGCCGCGCTCCTTGGCGATCGGCGCGTAGAGGGCGTCGCTGACCATATCGAGGTAGGGCCCCTCGAGGTGGGTCAGTGCCGGAACCGGGAAGTAGCCCTTGGGTCGATCGATGACCTCCGACGGAATCACCCGACGCGCGGCCTGTTTGAGGACGCCTTTGCCGTCGTGGGCGATCTTCAACTCCGGAGGGCAGGTCGCCGCCAGCTCGACCAGTTCGTGGTCGAGGAAGGGAACGCGTCCCTCCAGCCCCCAGGCCATGGTCATGTTGTCCACCCGCTTCACCGGGTCGTCGACCAACATCACCGTTGTATCGAGCCGCAGCGCGCGGTCGATGCCGGTCTCGGCGTTCGCCTGCGCGAAATGCTCGGTGACGAAGCGTTCGCTCGGATCGCCCTGCGCGACGTTTCCCGGCGCCAGCAGCGCCTCAACGCCGGCGACGTCGCGATCGAAAAATGCGGTCCGGTAGGCCGCGACCGATCCCTCGAGGCTGCTTGCGGCCGGCGAACCCATCGGGGGGTACCAGTGGTAGCCGGCGAACACCTCGTCGGCGCCCTGACCTGACTGCACCACCTTCACGTGCCGCGAAACTTCCTGACTGAGCAAGTAGAAGGCAACGCAGTCGTGGCTGACCATCGGCTCACTCATCGCGCCGATCGCCCCATCGAGCGCGGGCAGCATCCGGTCGGTTCCGATGCGGATCTGGTGATGGTCGGTGCCGAAGCGTTCGGCGATGATGTCCGAGTACTGGAACTCGTCGCCCTGGACGCCGCCGGCGGACTCGAAGCCGATGGAGAACGTCGAAAGCCCGTGCTGACCCGCCTCGGCAAGCAGGCCGACGATCAGGCTGGAGTCCACGCCGCCCGAAAGCAGGCAACCGACGGGCACGTCGGCGACCAGCCGGCGCTCGACCGCGACGCGCAGCGAGGACAGCACGGCGTCCTCCCAGTCGCGCTCGGACCAGTCCGAGCGGTCGTCTTGCCTGGTGAACTCGGCCGTCCAATAGGTGGTGGTCGTGCGCCGGCCGTCGGGCTCGATCGCGATGAGGGAAGCCGGCGGGACCTTACGCACTCCGCGCAAGATCGTCAGCGGGGCGGGCACCACGGAGTGAAACGTCATGTAGTGGTGCAGCGCGACATGGTCTATCCGGGTATCCACGCCACCCCCGGCGAGCAGCGCCGGCAGCGACGAGGCGAACCGGATCCGGTGGCTGTCCTCCGTCAGATACAGCGGTTTGATACCGAGCCGGTCCCGACCCAGCAGAACGCGACCGCTGTCTCGTTCGACGATGGCGAAGGCGAACATGCCTTTGAGACGGCTGACGAAATCGTCGCCCCAGCGGTGGTAGGCCTTGACCAGCACTTCCGTGTCGCTGTGCGAAAAGAACCGGTAGCCGTCGCCTTCGAGGTCGCGGCGCAGTTGCTTGTAGTTATAAATGCAGCCATTCCAGACGATCGCCAGGCCGAGGTCGGAATCGACCATTGGCTGGGCGCCGGCTTCGGTCAGGTCAATGATCTTGAGGCGACGATGCCCTAGGGCGACGCGGCCCTGTGACCAGGCCCCCGCCGCATCCGGCCCCCTGGGTGCCAGCACAGCAGCCATCGCTGTTACCGCCGCTAAATCAGGCACCCGGCCGTCGAGTCGCACCTCACCGGTGGCTCCGCACACCTCCTTGACCATACCGGGGGCGATTCCGACACGCGCGCTGCGGGCGGCACACGGCTAGACCACGGACTACCTCGACTCCTCGTACGGGACTCAGACACCGGTACCGATGGACACCCGGGTGCCGGAACCGGCAGCCAGTAAGCACACCGGCACCCCAAGAATGCTCCAAGGCGTGTGCCGCAATGTCGCTGTCTGGTGGTGAGGAATTCACGACAGTCAGGCTGCCGCGCTTTGATCGACAGGGCGTGGGACGTGTGACACTCAGCCTGTACTCCCGACATGAGCCTGAGGGAACAATGGAGCAGTATGAGGAACATCGCTGGCACCGCAGCCATGATCGCTGGGTTGGCACTAACTTTGGTTCCGCTTGCCGGAGCTGACCCCGCAGCAGGGCACGGCACGTACGTGAGAATCCAGTCACCACCGATGCGTTGCGAAGTGGGCTCGGACGACAGCGGCCCGGTTCCCGGCGTTCCCGGCATGGGCCCCAATGTCGTTTGTCAGACAGCGGGTTTCCCCAACTCCCCGATGGACCCTCCCCCATCACCCGACTGGACGGGAGACCCGCTGGTGTTGCACCAGGACCAGGCCATTGTCACCGCCTCGGGCCAATTCAATTGGCGGACAGCAAATCTCGGCATGGCCCTGCCAGGTCAGCCCGATACCGTTGTGGTGGAGGGCCAGACGTATCAGCTGCAGGGCTGGACGGTAGTGGCGACCGGCAACGGCATCACCTTCACCAACGACGCGACCGGTCACGGCATGGTCATTGACAGCAGCTACAACGTCAACAGTTTCTGACTGGTGCGAACTCCCACCAAAGCTGTTCGCCACGATCTACAGTGCTCTTCATGAGCAGAACCGCGGCGGTCAGGGGCCGGGGCCGCTGGCTGGCCATCGCGGCATCGTTGGCCGTCTCTGCCGCCATGATCTACGCGCAGGGCACGAAGCATCCGTGCTGTGCTGCGCCCCCGGCGGCGGCCCCGGCGGCAACCCCGACAAGCGCGGCAGCTGCCCCCTCCGGGACGCCGAACGTCGCCAATCCCACGGAGGCCCAAGCGTTGGCGGCCAACGCGCCCATAGGCGCCCAGGACTTCCGGTTCGCGTTACCCCCCGGCAAAGGGTCGGAGGAGAGGTTGCAGGTCAAAACGATCTGGGCGGAGCGTGCCATCAGCTTGCTGTTTCCCCAGATCACCACCATCTACGGGTACCGGCAGGATCCCCTGCCGTGGCATCCCAACGGGTTGGCGATCGACGTGATGATCCCGGACCATGAGTCCCCCGAGGGTATCGAGCTGGGCAACCAAATCGCCGGGTATGCCTTGGCGAATGCGAAGCGCTGGGGCATAAACCATGTGATTTGGCGGCAAAAGATCTACCCAGGCGTCGGTGCGGGAAGCTGGACGGCGGACATGGGCTCAGAAACCGCCAACCACTACGACCACGTCCACATCGCCACCAACGGCGGGGGATACCCAACCGGAAAAGAAACGTACTACATTGGCTCGATGACTCCTATGCCGCCGGATTGATCAATCCATTCGCCGCACTCTTTTGTTGCTGAAAATGTAATGCCTGCACGGTGTTTGGTCTCCACTGTGGTGACCGCGACGTTGACCTGCACTAGTCGGTCACCTAGTTTGGCAGCACCTCGCCGCGTGTCTCAGGCGCCAACGGAATGATGAAGAGCCCGATCACAAAGGCGACCGCCGTCAACGCGACGGGCAGCCCCAACGTCTTCGTGTGCAGCACCGCCGCGCCGAGCGCGAAGTTGACCCCGGCGCCAACAAAACGGCCGAACGACGTGCAAAACGCGAACGCCGTCGCGCGCACGCGAGTTTCGAACTGTTCGGGCAGCCACAGGCTGAACAGCGCAAAGTTGCCGCCGAAGAAACCGAGCACAAATAACCACGCAATGAATGGCCCGAGCCCATTCGGAAGATAGAACGCCCAGCCGAAGCTGCCGGCGATCGAGACCGCCATCCCCGCAAAATAGATCGCAAGCGTCTTCCTGCGGCCCACACGTTCGGCGATCAGCGGCAGCGTCAGACAGCCCAGTATGGTGCCGATCGACAACAGGCCGGTGGCCCACGATGCGGTTCTGGTCGCGTCGCTCTTACCCAGACCCGCTTTCTGGGCCAGTTGAATCACCGCCGACGGTTCGTACACCGCGCCTGCCCATAGCCCCACGATGGCAATCGTCACCAGGCCACAGGCCACCCAGGTGCGCCGCCGGTAGCGTGGCCCGAGAATTTCACGCAACGGTTTCGCGTGGGCCTTGGCATCCGCCTCGGTCTTCCTCCACTTCTCGGTTTCCTGCACGCGCGTCAAGATCAGAATCGCGACGACGACGGGCACCGCGCCCGTCAGGAACATCGCGCGCCAGCCGAAATGCACGCCGATGGTGTAATTCAATGCCGCTGCCAAGAAGAAACCCGCGTAGTAACCGGTCTGCAAATAGCCTGCACCCATCTTCCGCCGGTCCTCCGGCCATGCCTCGGCCACGTACGTCCCCGCCAGCGCCCACTCCCCACCGATTCCGACACCGGCGATAAACCGGAAAGTGGCGAGCTCCCAAACGTTTTGGGCCGCGGCGGAAAGCCCGGTGAAGATTGCGAATGTGAAGATCGTGGCGGCCAGCACCTTGGTCCGCCCGAAGCGGTCGGCGATCGGCCCCCAGATGAACGACAGGCCCCAACCCACCAAGAACAGGGCGAACAGGATGGATCCGGCCAGCCCGAGGTTGCCCGGTGTCGCGGCATAACCCGACCGGGGCAGTAGCTCGGTCAGCGCCGGGGTGAGCACCAGGGCGTAGATGAAGGAGTCCATCCCGTCGAGCGTCCAGCCGGTCCATGCGCCCCAGAAACCCGCTATCTGCGAACGGTTCAGTGGCGTGCGACGCCGCGTTGGTTTCGACCGCACAGTCATCGGCTCATCTTGCGCCTTGGTGGTTGTCGCCCGGCCCGCGAGGTGGTGCGGACAGCGCGGGAGCGCTCGACAACGCCGCGTGCAAGGATGAGCACCGTGCCCGGAGTTGGTCGGATGCGGAAACGGTCGAATCGCGCTGCTGCTTCCGAGCGGATGAAGCTCGAAATGGCGATGAGTGCGCCTGTCCGCGTTGGGTTGCGGACCAAGCTGGCCAGATTCGGGGGTTCGCCAGGCTATCGGCCGCGAGCCGGCTTGCAGACCCGCGCAGGAGCACGCGCCGTGAACGGCGGACGCCTGCGCCGTCGCGCCTCCACCCGCCTACCCTTCGCGTTCGCGCTGTCGGCGCGCAGTGCCGCGGGGCCGGCGATAGTGCGGTCAGGAATGGCACACCATCGGCACATTGTGTCCAGTCGCAATAACCAAGAGCGCCTACCATTTCACTGGTGACGCAGCGTCCTGAGGGTGCCGACAACAACGGGCAACTGTCGGCATGGGCACCGTTGGGCAATCGTGTGTATCGCGACCTATTCATCGCGCAGCTCACGTCCAACATCGGGACGTGGATGCAAAGTGTGGCGGCCCAATGGTTCTTGGTGGAACAGCACAGCAGTGATGTCATCGTGGCGCTGGTCCAGACCGCCAGTCTCGGGCCGACGCTGCTGTTGGGGTTGTTCGCCGGCGTACTTGCCGATCTGTTCGACCGGCGACGGTTGCTGATATTGCTGCAGTCCTATGCAGTGCTGGTGACGCTGGCTCTGGCAGTGCTGACATACATCGGCCGACTTACCCCGGTATCCCTGTTGATCTTTACCGTGGCCATCGGCTGCGCTGGTGCGCTGACGGGGCCAGCGTGGCAGGCGATTCAGCCCGAGATCGTGCCGCGGGAGCAGATACCGGCCGCCTCGATGTTGGGCAGCGTATCGGGCAATGCCGCACGGGCGATCGGACCGGCAATCGGTGGCGTGGTCGTGGCGTTGGCCGGCGTGGCGGCGGTCTTCACGATCAACGCAGTGTCGTTCGCGGCAATAATCGTTGCGCTGCGGTCGTGGAAGCGACCCAAGCAAAAGGCACCACTCGAGCGAGAACACTTCGGCCACGCCATCCTGACCGGCCTGTCATACGTTCGTAACGGCCCGGATTTCCGCAGAATCCTTTTGCGCGCAGCCCTTTTCCTGTTTCCCGCCTCGGCCGTGTTGGCTCTTTTGCCGGTGGCTGCCGCCCACAGATGGCATTTGGGAGCGGATGGCTACGGTGTGGCGCTGGCGGCCATCGGTTTTGGCGCCGTGCTCGCGGTTGTGTTTGCCGGACCGTTACACCGCAGATTGTCGGACAACCTGCTGCTGGCGGGCTCTGCCGCCGTGTACGGCCTTGCGCCGCTGGCGGTTGCCTGGCTGCCGTTTGCTATGGCGACCCCTATTTTGTTGTTGTCGGGGATGGCGTGGCTCGTCACGTTGACAACGCTGAACGCCGCAGCGCAACTGTCCCTTCCGCGCTGGGTTCGGGCGCGCGCGTTGTCGGTGTATCTGTTGGTCGCCACGGGATCTCAGGCGATCGGCGCCTACGTCTGGGGTGCCGTCGCCACGCGGGCGGGTCTTCACACCGCGCTGCTGTGGTCCGCTGTGGTACTGGGTGTTGTTGCCCTCAGCGTCGCCGTACTTCCGTTGCGGCCTTGCACCGGCAAGCTGAGTCTCGACGTGTCCACTGCCTGGCCGACACCGACGGTGGTATTTGAACCATGCCCGGAGGACGGACCCGTCCTGGTCACGGTCCGCTACCGGGTGCCGCCCGAGAGCCTCGCAGAATTCAAGGGGGCAATGGCCGCAGTCAGGCAATCACGACTGCGAACTGGTGGCCACAGTTGGCGGCTGTATCACAGTGTCGGACAACCCGACACGTTCCTCGAGAGGTTCACTGTGGGCTCATGGACCGAATTCGAGCGCCAGCGCACCGAGCGCTGGCTGGAACACGACACCGATGGTGTCGCCAAGGCGATCAGCTATACCGTCGACCGCAACCGCCAACACGAGTACTTCCTTGCGTTGCGCATACCCCGATGAGTTTTGCGGCACCGTCCGTTTTGGGTAGACACGCCGCATGTCCGCGTCATTCATGTCCGACGCCGAGATCGCCAAGATGACCCCGGTCGAGCGGCGCGCGTTGATCGTTCGGTTGGAAAAGCCCTTGGACGAACTTGTGCCGCCCATCGTGCAGGCGCGCCACCGGCGGTTGCGTCTGGGCCTGATGATCGGCGGCGCGACCGCGCTTCTCCCCTGGCTGGTGTTTATGGCAATCACACTGCCGTCCACCTACGTTGCCCATAACTGGCCGGCCACCTGGGTAGGTTTCGACGCGATACTGATCGGCTTCATGGTGGCTACTGTGGTGCTCGGCCTACTGCGTCGCCAGCTGCTACTGCGCACAGCCTTCACGACGGGGGTGCTGCTGATCTGTGACGCGTGGTTCGACGTCATGACCGCCGGACCGGACACCTTGTGGTTATCGGTAGCCACGGCCGCGCTTGCCGAGCTGCCGCTGGCGGCCCTGATGATCAGCGGAGCGGTGCGGATCGTGCGGTTGACGGTGACGCGGCTATGGCTTCTTGAACCCGGGATGTCCCTGTGGCGGTTACCGCTGATGCCGTGAGTCCGCCCGCAGGCTGATCGTCCGGTAACAAGTGGCAGCCGTAGCGTCGGCCCCACCAGCTCGCGACCTGGATCAACGGCGCCGTCCTTCCGGTAGCCGGGGCCCGAACTAACCGCCGCCAATTACCCGCGTGCTGGGCGGCACCTGGCCTCGGCCCGAGCGGGGCGGCAGTTGATCAACGCGCCGGCCCACCCGCCGCCACCGCCGACAGCAACCTTATTTGCTTGACGTCTTACCCGGCCAAGAGCAAAATCTGACCCCATGAGGCAAACGTTCTACGGTTGCTACGTCGCGACCGTGCTCGTCGGCGCGATGGTTCTCGGTGTCGCCGGTTGCAGCAGCAAAATGGTGATCAAGCCTGAGGTAGCCGCGAAATCTGTCGTAAACCTGGAGTCGCAAAAGACCGGCTTCACGCCGACTGACGTGCGCTGTCCCTCGGGCGTCGAGGCCAAAGTGGGCGCAACATTCGACTGCCACTTCACCGGCCCAGATGGGCCCTACACCGCACACATGAGAGTCACGAAGGTCGACGGCCAAGATCTCACGTTCGACATCAAGACCCAGCGCAGCTAGCGAGTAAGTTCGATTACCGCGACGTCGCCTTCTAGTTCCTGCTGAATCCGGGCGAGCAGACCAGCGGCACTGGTATCTAATCCGACGACTTGCCGGACTTGCCGGACTTGCTGGAGCTGTCGGAGTCGTCGGACTTGTCGGAATCCTCGGAGTCATCGGAGTCCTTGGACTTGTCGGAATCCTCGGAGTCATTTGAGTCCTTGGACTTGTCGGAATCCTCGGAGTCATTTGAGTCCTTGGACTTGTCGGAATCCTCGGAGTCATCGGAGTCCTCAGACTTGCCGGAATCCTTCTCGTCGGAGTCCTCAGACTTAGCGGAATCCTTAGACTTATCGGAATCCTCAGAGTCATCGGAGTCCTCAGACTTGCCGGAATCCTCAGAGTCATCGGAATCCTTGGACTTGCCGGAATCCTCAGAGTCATCGGAATCCTTGGACTTGCCGGAGTCCTCGGCCTCGTCGACCTTGTCTGCGTACTTCGTCAAGAGCCCAGCTAGTTCACGGGCCTCGTCCGGTGTTAGCACATCGTCGAAGACCTGTTTGTTGCTCGCGGAGATGCGCTCGAGGTGAACCGCATCGTCCTCAACACCGACGTCCCACCGACCGCCCTCGTGATCCGCCATCCAATGCCGCCTTCCGACTAGTTACCTGATTGCCAACCTGGCGCCCCGCCGCTGTGTGTTTGTTTACCCATTTCTGCTGGACACAACGGTCGTGATTTGTTGAATGTTCGGGACAACCACGCGGGCGCACACCACGGGCTCCGCATATCGCAGATTAACGTGCTACCGATAGTGAATTGCCATGGTGCCGCGGTCGCTGTCACAGCGATACACCGCGCGGTGCTCTGGTTTCAGGAAGCGATTGCCGAGCCGGCTGCGCGTGGGTAGTCGTCGTAAAACCCCGCGCCGGATTTGACACCTAACCTTCCCCGCTGCACGTAGCTGCGCAACAGCCGGCGAGGGCCCTCGGGGTACTCCGGATGCTCAGCGCAGTAGTGCTCTTCGATATCCAACACGACGTCTAGGCCGACCTGGTCCATCATCCGGAACGGGCCGACCGCCGAGCCGGTGTTGATCACAAACATCCGGTCGACCTCCTTCGCCGTGCTGACACCTTCGGCAACCACCTCCAGGGCCTCCCGTTTTACCGCTGCCCATATCCGGTTGAAGATGAAACCCGTACTCTCCCTGCGTGCCTCGAACGGGTAGAACCCGAACCGCGGCAGCGTCGCCAGCACGAAATCAATGACGCGGCGGTCGGTCTCGCCGCATGACATGACGTCCACAGCATTCTGTTTCGGCGGCATGTAGAAGTGCATGTTCAGCACGCGTTCGGGATGCTCGACCTGGTCCAAGAACATGCGGCTGGCGTAGGACGATGAATTGCTGGCAAGGATGGCGTCGGGGGCCGAGAGCTGGTCAAGCTGTCCGAATACCTGTTGCTTCAGCTCAAGCCTCTCGGGAACCGCCTCGATCACCAGCCACGCGTTGCGCACCGCCACGCCGAGGTCGGCTTCCGGGGTCACGTGACTATGCACACGACCATAGATCCGGTGTTCCTGAGCGTTGAGGCCGTCAGTTACATAGTCGACGGCCGCCCCGCGCTGCTCCTCGCTGAGGTCATAGATCCGCACATCGGCGCCATGCGCGGCGAACATCAGCGCGATGCGGCGCCCGAGTGTGCCGGCGCCGATCACGGCCACCGGTCGAGTTAGGAAGTCGGTTGGCACGTTGAAAGTCATGGCGTGCATCCTCCGGGTAGCTGGGCGTAGGCGATGCCCGTCAGGTTGCCTTGCACAGCCCGGATAGGGCGATTACCGGATCCGTCCAGTGCTGCTGCCCACACGTTGCCTCCCAAGTCGGTGACGAACATGCGGTTATGGGCTGGATCGAGCGCAATACCTATGCCTTCCATCAAGTGGGTCAACACGATTTCGGGTTGGCTGAAGCCGATGGTGTCCAGCCGAGCCCGGTTGACGGTGTTGCCGTGTGGCGGGTCACCACGATCGGTCCAGTACAGCGTCCGTGAAGTGCCGTCGATTTCGAGGTCGATCGGTTCGGGCAGGTCCTTGAAGATCACCTCGATGTCGCTGCGGTTGGATGCCGTTTGGCTTGTGGGAAGGTCGATTCCGGCACGCAGGATCCTGCCTAAGCCGGCATCGCTGGGACCCTTCTGCGTCCAATAAAGATGCCCGCCGACGTGGTCGACAGCGACCCCGACGCACCAGTTCGTCTCGTCGCGGCGGTCCTCGTCGCCGTGCCCGGTCTGCACCAGAGTCTCGACGTTGGAACCGTCGAGGTCGCAACGCATCACCCGCATCCCCTCCCGGTCCGACCAGTACAGCTTGCGGCTGACAGCATCGAAATGTAGTTGCTTGGGTGTGTACGTGCCGCCGCTGGCAACGATGGTGGTGCGGTTGGCGCCGTCGAGGTCCACACGTTCTATGGAGCCGTCATTGGCCGGCGGAGTTCCCATGTTGGTCCAGTAGATGTGGCCCGCCTCGACATCGACCGCGACACCATCGGGGACGGGGCATCCGGTGACCAGAAATGTCTTGTCGGAGCCGTCGGGGTTGATGGAGAACAGCCGCCCGCCACCGCTGGCCTCGAGGACGAACAATTTATTGGTCAGAGTCATGATTTAATCCTTTCGATTTGAAATCTGTGGCGAGTCAACATATTTGGCATGCCGCGTAGCGAATTACGTTATGGCTAACGGCTGAAGCGTGCTGCCGATGTTCGGCGCAACTCAGGGACGCGATACCAGTACGTAACCGGCAATACCGAAGGTGATGGGCGTCATTGCCATCAATCCGTACAGCACGCTCAGCATCGTTGTCTCCTTAGCTCACAAAACCGCTCACAAAATCGCTCACGCCAGAGACGCCCCGTGCTCGGCGCGCACCGCCAAAAGCCCGAACAGCATTTCGTCGCGTTCGGCGCCGAGCTCCTCGATCGATCGGCCGTCCGCCTCTTCGAGGACGCCTTTGATGACCTGTTGCTGGAGCTCCGGAGTTAACTCCGGGTGGCCCAGCCCCGGCCATCCCGCGACCATGCGGGGCATCAGGTGGTCCATGAAGTGCTGGATGCCGCCCGAGCCGCCGCCGAGGTGCCACAGCAGGTTTGGTCCCATGACCCCCCAGCGCAAGCCGGGCCCCCACGACACCGCGTCGTCGGCGTCGGCGACGTCAAGAACTCCTTGCCCGATCAGGTAGACCACTTCCCGGTACAGCGCCGACTGCAGGCGGTTGGCGACGTGGCCGGGTAGTTCCTTCTTCAAATGGATGGGCTTCTTGCCGATCGAGGCGTAGAACACCATCGCGTCCTGGATGGTTTCGGGCGCGGTCTTGGTCCCGCCGACCACTTCCACCAGCGGGATCACGTGGGGAGGGTTGAAGGGGTGGCCGATCACGGTCCGCTCCGGACGTCGGCACTCGGCCTGCATCACGCTCATCGTGATGCCCGATGAGCTCGAAGCAATGATCGACTCGGGTGGCGTCGCGTCGTCGATGTCAGCGAACAGCTTGACCTTCAGTTCCGGGCGCTCGGGCGCGTTTTCCTGGACGAAGTCCGCGTCAGCGAGGGCCGAATGCATGTCGGAGGTGAACGTCAGGCGGTCGGGCGAGGCGCCGGGCGCGAGCCCCAGCGTCTTGACCCCCTCCCAGGCGGCCGCCACATAGGATCGCAGTGCCGCCTCGGCTCCCGGTGCGGGATCGGTCGCCGTCACATCGAATCCGTGGGCGAGATAGTGCGTGGCCCAGCTCGCACCGATCGTGCCGGTACCGACAATTGCTATGCGCTGCACAGGCTTTAGTGCATTCATGATGGTTACTCCCTTACTTGGTTGTCAGCGCCCGCGCCAGACGGGTGCACGTTTTTCGGCGAAGGCCAGGGCTCCCTCGTGCGCGTCCTCGGACTTCAGCAGACTGGACGCGTCCTCGGCCTGACGGGCGAACGCCTGGGAATCGTTGAGGCCCTGCGTGTCTCGCAGGACTTGCTTGACCCTCGCCAAGGCAAGCGGGGCGTTGCCCGCAATGCGCTGAGCAAGCTCATGTGCTTTTTGCAGCGCGGCTCCAGGAGCGGTCAGCTCACTGACAAGCCCGTACTGCTTGGCATCTGTGGACGAGAGCGGCTCGCCCGTGAGCAGCACCTTGAGGGCGACGTGGTAGGGGATGCGCCGCGGCAGGCGGATGACACCGCCCTCCCCCGCGATGAGTCCCCGTTTCACCTCGGGCAGCCCGAATTTGGCGTTTTCGGCGGCAACGATCAGGTCGCAGCCCAGCGCCATCTCGAACCCACCACCGAGCGCCCAGCCTTCCACGGCCGCGATCAGCGGCTTGCGCACCACAGCTTGGGTGACTCCGCCGAATCCGCGACCCGGAAGGATCGGGGTCTGCCCGTTGGCGAACGCCTTCAGGTCCATGCCCGCGCTGAATGTCCCGCCGGCGCCGGTGAGGACACCCACCGACAGCGACGGATCGGAATCCAGCAGATCCAGGGCGGACGCTACTGCGACGGCGACCTCGCGGTTGACCGCGTTCTTCTGCGCCGGCCGGTTGATGGTGATCGTTAAGACGCCGTCATGACGCTCGACGAGTACAAGCTCGGTTGCTGCTTCCACTGTGGTCATTGCACTATTCCTGTTCTGCCCCAACGGGAATCGCTCCCGTGGCTTGTAGTTGGCTGATGTCATCCGCGCTAAAGCCCAGTTGCGCGAGGATTTCATCGTTGTGTTCTCCGTGCTCGGGTGCGCGCCGCGCCGGGACCCGTGCCAGCCCCCGAAGGGTGAGCGGGTTATTGACCGTGTAGTCCAGATCAGCGGCACCCTCGATCGGCACGACGATGTCGTTGGCGCGCAGTTGCGGATCCTCGGCCGCCTCCTCAGGCGTCTGGATGACACCGAATGGAATGCGAGCCTCGTCGAGGACCTCCTTCCAGTGCGCCAACGGTTGCGCCCTGAATTCGGCGTCAAGCAGTTCGGCCAACTCCGCGGCATGCTGACCGATGGTCTTCGCATCGCTGAAGCGCGGATCGGACAGTAGGTCCGACCGACCGATGGCGTTGGCCAATACCGGCCATGCCGATCGCTTGGCGGCCAGCATGATCCAGCGCCCATCGCCACATGCGTACGGATTCGTCAGCGCGTTGACGGGCGTGTTGCGGTCATGCAGCTCGTACGGCTTGCCGCCGGCCAACGCCGCCGAGACCAGCGTTCCCGTTGCCCACACCCCGGTGGCCAACAGCGACGTGCCGACGTTGGCACCCCGCCCCGTGCGTTCGCGGTGATACAGCGCGGTGGTGATCGCTGCGTAGATCGCGACGGCCGTGGTGTAATCGCCGCTGCCCCACGGCGGCGCCGTAGGCGGAGCCCCGGCGTCGCGGGTGGCGGCAAGCAGTCCGCTGCGCGACCAGAAGGCGGTCAGGTCGAACCCGGGCAGCTTTGCATCGGGGCCGGTGTCACCGAAACCGGTGATGTCGGCGTAGATAATCCGAGGATTCCATCCCGACACTTCTTCATAGCCCAGGTGCAAGCCCTCGCGGGTGCCGTGTGGGAAATTGGTGATCAGCACGTCGGCCCATTCGACGAGACGCTTGAGGATCTGTGTCCCGCCCTCGGATTTCAGGTTGATCGACATTCCGCGCTTGTTGCGATTGGCCAAGTGCCAGCTGTAATTCCCCAGCGCCGCCGGGCTCGGCGGTACCGAGCTCAGCAATCGCTGCGGGTCACCCATCCCCGGCGCCTCGACCTTGATGACGTCGGCCCCGAAGTCCGACAGCATCGTCGCGGCCGCGGGTGCGGCGATAAAGCTCGCCAGTTCAACAACTTTGAGGCCGGAAAACACGGATTGCGTTGCTTGTGTGGTCATTATTGTCGTCTCCCTTTAAACGAACGCGCTCAGGCCGGTGACGGACTTGCCCACGATCAGAGTCTGCATCTCGCGGGTGCCCTCATAGGAGTACAGAGCCTCCGAGTCGGCAACAAACCGGCCGATGTTGTAGTCGAGCACAATGCCGTTGCCGCCGAACAACTCCCGGGCCCAATGCACCGTCTCGCGCATCCGCACGGTGCAGTAGGCCTTCGCCAACGCGGACTGCTCGTCGCGGTACACGCCCTCGTGCTGCAACTGGGCCAGACGCGCCATCATCCCGGCACACGCCGTGGCGTTGCCGAGCATCTTGACCAGCAGGTCCTGAACCATCTGGAACTTGCCGATCGGGCGACCGAACTGGGTGCGTTCCTTGGCGTACTGCAGCGCGAGCTCGTATGCGGCGAATTGGACGCCCACCGCCTGCCACGCCACACCGCTACGCGTCCGGCGCAGGATTTCGGCGGTGTCCCTAAAGGAGTTCGCGTTCTGCAACCGGTTGGCCTCAGGAACCCGGCACTCGTCGAGCACGATGTCGGCGTTCTGCACGATCCGCAGCGCGAACTTGTTCTCGATCTTCGTCGCGGTGAAACCAGGAGTTCCCTTTTCCACCACGAAGCCCAGCACGCGATTCGTCTCGACGTCGCGGGCCCACACCACCACGACGTCGGCGAACGTGGCGTTGCCGATCCAGCGTTTGGCACCGTTGAGCACCCATTCGTCACCCTCGCGGCGGGCCGTGGTCTCCATGCCGCCTGCCACGTCGGAGCCGCCGTGCGGCTCGGTCAGCGCGAACGCGCCGATTTTCTCGAAACGGCTCATCGCAGGCAGCCAGCGGCGCTTCTGGTCCTCGGACCCACAAGAGAGGATGGAGCCCATCGCCATCCCCTTGTGCACTCCGAAGAACACCGAGAGCGACGGATCGGCGTGCGCCATCTCCATCGCGGTGATACCGGTCATCAGGTTGCTCGGCGCGGACTCCGGCGAATCGGGATCGGCCCAATCCAGCAGGCCCAG
>Ga0213876_10000838_pt1 | contig 20716 bp, 18 predicted proteins | sample BarmaccomBMRX_R9_FD_160113 | JGI IMG/M metagenome (GOLD analysis project Ga0213876, IMG submission 160113) | Root-associated microbial communities from Barbacenia macrantha in rupestrian grasslands, the National Park of Serra do Cipo, Brazil - RX_R9 | ecosystem: Host-associated > Plants > Roots... | reverse complement strand
GTCGACCGGTTGTTCGGCCTCCATGTAGCTGGCGAGCATGTCGTCGAATTCCTGCTGGTTTTCGGATTTGAGCACTTTCAAGCGGCCACGGAGGCCGTGGACTAGGCGGTTCTGCGAGACCTTTTCCTTCATGGCGGGAGATTGCGGCCCCGTGCTCTTTTGGGCGTTGTTGCGGTTTGCTTCGAGTTTGCGGTCTGAGATAGACATGTGAGTCACCTTCCGTTTGAAACGGTAGAACGGCGGTGAGCGCAACGGCGGGGATGCGAGAGGCGGGTGTAGCTGCAGAGTATTGAAACGGAGCAATTTATGGGAATTAGCGACTTTTTTTGAGATTTGTCACTGAAATTAAGAGCCGCAGATGAACGCCGATTTTGAAGATGCGTGAGCTTTCAAAAATCGAGAGCGTTTTGAAGCGTGAAGGTCAGCCGGGTTTCCGCCGGCACCTTCACTTTTTGGCCTGACGTAGCAATTTCTGCGGCTGTTCCGGCACCCGCTCCAGCGCCCGCGCCGATCGCCGCACCTTTGCCGCCGCCCGCAATTGCACCGATAATGGCGCCCAATGCCGCCGTGCCGCCAATCACCTTTGCGGAACGCTCGCCTCGCGATCCGCTTGCTTCCGGCACGCCAGTGGTCACAATGTCGTAAGTGCGCCCGTTGACCGTAATCGTCTTCAGATCGAGCGTCAAAACCGTACGCCCCTCGATCTTCCCCGATTTCTGCCAATCGATGAGCGTCGCCACCGCATCGGCACCGCGCGGGATCACCGTTTGTCCATTTACCACGACCGGTTGATCGACGCTCGCGCGATACGTTTGCCCAAGGTTGTCGCGCTCTGAATTCACGGCATCGATCAGGCGCACCACAATCTGGGTTCCGGACGGCACCTCAATTCCCGCGTTATTGTTCGGCGCTGGAGGTGCGTTCGGAGCAGCGGCATAAGCGTCATTTGGCGGCGGCGGAGCAGGAGGATAATTCGGTGCCGGGTAACCGTTCGATGCATTTCCTGGTTGATTATTTGTGAACCGGATGGATTCGACGTCGGGAATGTAGTAAGTGTTCACTTGACCGGCTACCAGGAAGCGAACGGATCTACCATCGCCGCCGAGAAAGCTGCCTTCTATTCGGTTGCCGCCGCGCAGAAACAGAGTGTCTGCGGCGAGCAGACCGCTTACCGCCAGAAGTGAGACTACTATCCGCGTGATCATAATGCGCATCCAGAATTTACTTGCAATGACGTAATCGGCGCCTCTGCGGTTCCGAGACTCAACCTGGGAGCTGCGAAGGCAGCGCCGGAGGAACTCGCCGCTGGCCTTCGGCATATTTGGCTGCAAGATCAGGGCGCAGATAGCGAAGAGTCTTGATTGCCGCCTGCTTGCCTTGACGGAACGCGTCGGCGTACAGTCGATCACGCTCCTCGCGCGTGTACGTGAAACCGATGCTGTAGTAATGGTCCAACGAAAGCCCCAAAACTTTGGTGCCGGCGTATGCGACCGCCGCTTTTGCAATCAGCCCTCCGCCAAATGGGATCTTGCCGAGCAACTGCCGCGCCAGCGCACGCCATCCGAACGCGCTCCCGATGACCATCGCAATTTGCGACTTCTGCTCCATGTAGCCCACTTCGCGATCACTCGCTCCCGCGATCAGAAAGGCCATCCGAACCTGGTTCATCGTGAGAAACGCCGTGTCAGAGGCGAACTCTGCAACTGCCCACGGTAGCTCGATGACATTTGGAATGACGTCGGGAAGGGCAGTGGTGAGCGAGAATAACATGTTCTCTCGCGCAATCTTCGAGGTAGTTTTCTCGATAAAAGGCCGGCGAAACGGCAGAAACGATTTCGCCAGTGCGACGCCCAGGTCCGGATGCGTTGCCAGTGTCTTCGCAACAAACAGTTGCGTGTGATCCGGCCGGAACATCAGCGCGCCATGAGGCGCCGTAAGGCCTTCGTCATAGACCTGGATATCCGCTAGTGGCGCGCCAGGCGAAAGTGGCGCTCGCGTTAGCAAAACCGCGGATTGTTTTCTTCTTGCAGGACTCAGATCGCCCAAAAAGAAGTTCTCCATCCGTTGATAGGATTCCTGGCTCGCTGCGTGCATCGCGACCCGCACCGGCCGCTCGCTCATTTCGCGAACCTGTTTCGAATTCAGCGTGCTTAGCGCCTTTTTAATGTGAAATAGACCTTCGAGTCCCATTCAAAAGCTCCCGTGAGAGATGGGGTCGTTACCGCCTTCCAATCGCAGCACGACACGGAACCTATTCTGCCAGTCCGTATTGATTCCTACTCTCTCAACCTCTACTTCCGACGACAAATACCGCAGTACTGTTGCACACGATGAATGAAAGGCCATGGCCGGAGCAACCAGCAGCAGCTTCGGTGCCGTTTGGGCCAGAGGGATGCCGGGAAATAGGTGCTGAAGTTCGTTCCTCTCCACGTGCCATTTCACTCGCATCCAGTAGTCCAGCGCTTGCACGGGAAGATGAATGTCTTCGGCCACCTTGAGTTCGAGCACCGCAAGCCGCCCTGCCGGAGAGACGGCGAGCAGGTCAATGAGATCTCGATCGCCCGCTGCAAACGCCAACACCTGAGAATGCACTGGTCGCGGCAACAAGGTCGACGTAAGCGCCTGAATATTTTGCCGGACGGCCCACTCGAAACTTCGTTCGGAGGAGTCGATCGCATGATGAACGCTAGCGGATTCAGGGTCTTGGTCGAACGCTACCTTCTGCACCCGCGTGTCCAAATTGCCCAGGTCACGCGGATCCACTTCTCCTGCAGAGCCGTGCTCGTTGAACCGGAACATGTGAACCTCGGTGTGTCCATTCAACCAGCGAACACGGTGTGCCGTCAGATTGCCGGCCTGAGCTGGCAGAAAAAGAACAAGTGACGTTCGTGTCCCGGTCCTCGCATGCGCCCGGGCGTGATCGAGCCATAGCAGCGCGAATGTGAGAAAGGCACTTTCCTCTTCCGCAGTGGGACATGCCAGCGCCGCAATTTGCTGGTGGCTGCGGACCAATAAGGCTCGCGGGAAGACGGACGAAAATGACCGGCGCAAATCGAGCGATGACGTCAGAGCCGTGATCTCCCAGCCTGGAAAGTGCCGGCACAACATGCGGCGAAACTGCTCGGCAAATGTCCTGCGGACTCCGGTCGCGGCTTTGTGCGCCGTTTGCGGCCGGTCGAGATCCAGGAAGCTGATCGAACCCGGTTTGCCGCCGAAGCGATGAATCGAGCACTCCAAGACCCCCGTCGCGTGCTTGTCTATGGACAGAATGCGCCGCGCGAACGTGCGCGTGTCGCTCGAGACTTCGATCCACAGCCGCCCGCTGCGGTCTTCGAGACAGTACTCTCCGGATGTCAGCGGCTGAATCGGTTCACCGTACTCGAGCACCGCCGGGCTCCGGCACTGTCCCAGAAACGTTTGAATCGCGTCGCGCATCTCGTTTGCCGCTTGGGAGATGTCCGCGTCCTGCCTTTTATGATGAAGTGTTGCCACTCGAAGTATCCAGCATTAGAAGCCGCTTGCGAGCAGTCCACGCGCGCCGCCAACGGTCCGAACTAACAGTAGTGGCTGTTTCCAGGAAATTTTCTGCTCGCCGGCGGCGGCGTATTAGGCCGGATTGAAGCTCACCTCAAAGCAACTGAAGCGGCAAGCAATCGAGGCGTCATTGTTTCCGCCCACAACGCTTCGAAAAGCCATCGAACGATTAGGTTTTGTACAGGCGGATCCAATTCGAGCTCCGGCGCGAGCTCAGGATCTAATTCTTCGCCATCGTGTTCGCAACTATAAGGCGGGAGAGCTTGAGAGACACTACCCGTCGTTGAATATCGAAGAAGATTTTCTGTACGCCTACGGCTTTATGCCGCAATCAACGTGGCGATTGCTACATCCTCGGACCGAGACCAAGCTGACGCCCGAGGAAGAGCAGATCCTTCGAATCGTTTTAGCGCACGGAAAACTGCACCCACGCGAGCTCGAAGCGTATCTCGGGCGCAAAAGGGAGCTTAATGCTTGGGGAGGCTATTCGAAGTCGACGACTCGCGTGCTTCAAAGACTGCATTATCGTGGGCTGCTACGGATCGCCAGTCGTGAGAATGGAGTTCGTTTGTACGAGCTGCCAGCGAGGCAGTATGAGCAGATGGAACCCGATGAGCGCGTTCGGAAATTGATCTTGTTAATTGCGCGGGTCCTGGCGCCTTCGCCCGACCTGAGTTTGCGAATGGCGATACGGTTCGCCGCGCATGCCTCGCCCGGTCTCAGGAAAGGCTCCACGCACATCGCAAAGCTGATCGACTCTGGAGAACTGGTTCAGACGACGGTGGATGGAATCCGGTATGTCTGGCCAGCCAGTCGCGCGGCACAAACCAAGCCGGCAACAACGGTGCGTTTTCTAGCTCCGTTTGATCCAATTGTCTGGGACCGGCGACGATTCGAACACTTATGGGGCTGGCCATACCGGTTTGAAGCCTACACGCCAGCCGCAAAACGGAAACGCGGCTATTATGCGATGCCACTCCTGTGGCGAGACGAGATGATCGGCTGGGTAAACGTGTTCACTCGAGACCACGAACTTAGAATCGAACCAGGTTTCGTGAACGGGCAACCGAAAACGAAGGAGTTTCGGAGAGAACTGGAGGCCGAAGTTGAGAGGTTCCGTGGTTTTCTTGACGCCAACAATTCTTGAGCCGCGACAACAACTTTTATGATGAAGTGTTGCCACTCGAAGTATCCAGCATTCAAAGTCGCTTGCAGGCGGTGGAGTCGCGGATTCAAACGGCAGTTCAGCGCGCGTGCCGCGAGCGGTCCGAAATAACATTAGTGGCTGTTACCAAGAAATTTTCTGCTACTCGCATCCGGGAGGCATATCAGGCTGGATTGCGCATATTCGGCGAAAACTACGTGCAGGAGTTCGCAGACAAGCGGCCAGCCGTGGCCGATCTGTCAGAGGCGCGTTTTCATCTGATCGGCCATTTGCAAGCCAACAAGGCGCGAGCCGCCGCAGAGCTGTTCGACGTGATTCAAACGGTGGATTCGCCGAAGCTGCTCGAGCGGATCGAATCGGCTGCGGCTGCCAGGGGCACAAGGTTGGAAGTGCTCCTCGAAATCAAGCTGTCTGACGAAGAGAGTAAATCGGGGGCGAGACCGGACGAGATCCCCGCATTGCTCGAAGTTGGGGCCCGGTGTTCGCATCTGCAACTCACGGGTCTCATGACGATGCCGCCGTGGTCGGAAGACGCCGAACAATCGCGGCCTTACTTCAAGCGCCTGCGTGCGCTCGCGTCCGAGTATCGGTTGCCCAAACTTTCCATGGGGATGTCGAACGATTTCGAAGTCGCGATAGAAGAAGGCGCCACCATCATCCGCGTCGGCACCGCGCTGTTTGGCGCGCGCCCCAAGCCCTTGGCCGGCGAAATTATCGTTCCTGCATGAGCAGCCGCACGGTTTTTGCATTCTTTCTGCTGCTACGCTTCGCATGCGCTTTCGCCCCGCAGCATGCCAGCCGGGCGCCGGAGAGGCCGGAGACCGAACAGCTCGGCATCTCCGTGCCCATGCGTGACGGAATCAATCTGGCGGCCGATCTATTTCTGCCGCGTGCAGGCGGCCGTTGGCCCGCCGTGCTGGTTCGCACTCCGTATAGCCGCAAATTGCCTGCTACCGCGAGTTATCGATTTTTCACCCGCCGCGGCTACGCCGTCCTGATACAGGACGTGCGCGGGCGCGGCGCCTCGCAAGGCGTCTTTGGCACCACGCAGCAGGAGGGCCCTGACAGCCGCGACACGATCAATTGGATTACCCAGCAGCCGTGGTCGGATGGTCAAGTCGTCATGGCCGGCAGCTCCTATCTCGGCATGGCGGATTGGTGGGCGGCGGTCGAGCGCCATCCCAAGCTGGTTGCCATCTCCACCATGTGCGCCGGCGATGACGAATATACAGATCGCTTTTATTCGACCGGCGGCGCGCTGCAAGTCGGCCATCGTCTTTCGTGGCTCGCGGAGAACCTGACGCCTCCCTCGCAAGTTCGCCCGCTGTTCAGCAGCTACGTCGACCACATTCCCCTGGTTACAGCCGATATAGCCGCTACCGGTATCATTCTGCCGGCTTGGCGGGCTGCACTGGCTCACCCTTCTGAGGACGCATACTGGAAAGCGCTAAGCATCCGCGAGAAACTGAACCAGGTTTCGATACCGGTCCTTTCTTTCGGCGGCTGGTTCGACGAGTACGCCGAAAGCGATCTAGATGCTTTCTCGCGTTTGGCGAAACGTCACCAAACGATTGAGACCTGGATTGGTCCTTGGAGCCACAACCCGGGCACGCGGTTCCCGACCATTGATTTCGGGGCGCAAGCGAACCTGCCCATCCGCTCGAAGCAGACTGCGTGGTTCGATCGCTGGGTGAAGGGCATGCCGTCGCTTTTGCAGCTACAGCCCGGCACTGCTTTGTTGCACCTCTTTGTGATGCGCGCCAACATTTGGCGCGAGGAACATGAATGGCCGCTCGCCCGTATGCGTTTGACCCCTCTTTATCTTGCCAGTCGCGGGCACGCCAATTCGGCGAACGGCGATGGCAGGCTCGAATGGCAACCGGTCCGCAAGGCGCCCCCCGATCAATTCACTTACGATCCGAAGAATCCTGTGCCCACCCAGGGCGGCGCCATCTGCTGCGATCCTGTTTTGCTGCCGCCCGGTCCGCTGGATCAGAGCGCCGTTGAACGGCGGCCCGATGTGCTGGTGTACACGTCCGCTCCGCTCTCGAACGATCTCGAGGTCACGGGGCCCATTCGCGCCGTGCTCTACGTCTCAACGTCTGTGAATGACACCGATTTCACGGCAAAGTTGATCGACGTCGAACCCGACGGCCATCCTCTGCTGATAACCGATGGCATCGAGCGTCTGCGCTATCGTCTCTCCCTTTCGGAACCCGTCTTCGTGAAGAAGAACGAGCCCTACCAGGTGAGCATTGACGCGGGCGTCACCAGTTACGTTTTCGAATCGGGCCATCGCATTCGCGTCGAGGTTTCGAGCAGCAACTTTCCGCGCTTTGATCGCAGCATGAATTCAGTTCGCCCCAACGCATACGAAACGAAACTAACCAAAGCGCGCCAGACGGTGCTGCACGCGCAGGGTTATCCATCGGAGATTCTGCTGCCGGTGATCCCGCGCGCCGCGGGGCACAGCGTGCGCGAACCGAATCAGTCCAAAGCAATCGCGATGGCGCCGGCAGCGATCAAAACCCCTCCGATGGCCTTCCCGGGCGTGATTTTCTCACCCAAAAAGAGCGCGCCAAACACCACCACCAAAACAACGCTCAACTTATCAACCGGTGCGACCCGCGATGCCGGTCCAACTTGAAGAGCGCGGAAATAGCACAGCCAGGAACACCCGGTAGCCAGGCCGGATAAAAATAAAAACGTCCAGGTGTTTTTCGAAGGTACGTGGAAACTGCCGGGCTGTCGCGCCAGAAACGCCAGCAACCAGGTGAATACGACAACCACTGTGGTTCGAACGGCCGTGGCAAAATTGGCGTCAACGCCTGCTACGCCGAGTTTGGCAAGAATTGCTGTTGCAGCCGCGAATAGAGCCGAAAGAAGCGCCCACGTCAACCAAGTCATAGCTCCAGGGTGGCAGAGCGCAAAACGCGGTCGCGCTTATGGAGATGTCGATGCTTATTGCGGCGCTGGTCCGTTTTGCCCGTGATCCTTCGACTTCTCTTTCGGAGGCGGACTCACCTTTACCGGGCTAATAATGACGTGCGCATTGCGGCCTTCAAGCTTAGGTTGCCCTTCAATCGCGCCGACACCGTTTAAATCCTCGGCGAACCGCAGCAACAGCTTCTTGCCCAAGTCTACGTGCGCAATTTCGCGCCCGCGAAACTGGACTACCGCCTTGACTCGGTTCCCATCCTTCAAGAATCGAATCGCGTGGTTTTTCTTGAACTCATAGTCGTGATCGTCGGTGTTGGGTCGAAACTTCAGTTCTTTTACCTGGATCACGTGCTGCTTTTTTTTAGCGTCGTGCTGTTTCTTCTTCTGCTCGTACTGCCATTGCCCGTAGTCCATCGCTTTCGCGACCGGCGGCTCGGCCGTGGGTGCGATCAGGATCAGATCCAAGCCCAAATCCTGTGCCTTGCGAACGGCGGCGGGGGTAGGCAGAATTTCGACCGACCCATCGGGGAATACGGCTCGGACTTCGCGCGCTCGAATTGCCTCGTTCACGTTTTCTCGAATTTTAGGCCGGCGTGGCGGGAGACTTCTCGGTGGATACATGCCGGACTAGCGGAGGGGGCGGCTCAGCGCCGAAAACACGGGGAGGAAAAGATTCAAATGGTATACCTACCTCTAGTCTACACGGAAAAGAACCGTTTTGGGGCACTGCTGGCCGTCCCCGCGGCCGGAGAACCGGGCCGAGTACCTGCTAGCTCACTCTTTTCGTTCAAAAACCTTCAACAAAGCCGTCAATAGAAAAGGAGGCCTCCAAGAATGATTGACCCGAAATTGGACCAGCTGCCCGTTGACGCAGCCGGCGACTTCGAAAACATTCCCGAACATCTACTAACGGACGATCAGCGCGCTGCTATGCGCGCCCGGCGACGCGGGCTAAGTATAAATGACACGGTTGCTGCCGGCCCGAATATGTCGGTAGGCGCTCGCGGATTTGACGTTTCGGGAGTGGAAGGCGGCGCCGGCGCCGGTGCCGGAATGACCAGTTTGACCCCTGGTGAACGCGGCGAGTCGCCGGCTCCGAACGTCATGCCGGGGGCACGCGGGACGGGCAATGCTCCCAGAGGAGATTGGAACGTGCCCGACCAACCCAGTGCCAATCCCGATCTGGGGCCGACAAACGAAGAGATCGCTGCTCGCGCGTACCACTGCTGGCGCGAGCGAGGCTGTCCGCACGGAACCCCGGAAGAAGATTGGCGGCGCGCGGAGGAAGAACTTCGTCGCGAGCGTTCGCAGTCGAGCGCCACTCGCGTCGCCACGGTCGGCGGTTCCCGCTAATTCAGTCCTCAGGACGCTCGATGGCTTATTCGAGGATCCGCGTTTGCCCAGCGTGTGGCGCAAACAATCGCGTGCCCGCGAAACACTTGCCCGATTCGGGGCGGTGCGGCTCGTGCAAAGCGGGTCTACCTCCTGTAGATGAACCGATCGAAGTAGACCAGGCGGCATTCGACGCCATCACCCAGGAATCGCGGGTTCCAGTGCTCGTCGATTTCTGGGCCGCCTGGTGTGGGCCTTGTCGCGCGGCGGCTCCGGAAGTACAGGCCGTCGCGCGCGAAATGGCAGGCAGGGCACTCGTGTTGAAGGTCGATACGGAGGCCCACCCGGAGCTAGCCAATCGATACCGCGTGCAGGGCATCCCTAATTTCGTCGTGCTTCGTGACGGCCGCATGGTGTTTCAGCAACCAGGGCTGGTTCGCCGTGACCAGATGCGCGCCTGGCTCGAAAACGCCGCTGCCAAAGTTGCGTGACGTCCGCTCATGAAATACTCCAGCTTTTAGCGGGAGGTGCAGCGCAGATTGCCACTCGGCACGAACGCGCCTGATTGGGATGTGTGTGCATCTAAATAGGTGCGAGGCTGCACTTCGGGCGTGCACTACTGCTTTAGCGCTGCCGTCTTAAACCCGCAAACGGGTGATAACCTGAAGATGCCCGCGAAAGGGGAGAATTTGGACGAAAAGTTGAAAGAGTTGATGCAGGAATTGGGTAATGCCATCAATGAGTCCCTCTCTGATTCCGATCGCATCGCCGGGGCAATTGGCGATATTAAGCGGGCCGGCTACGATGTTTTTCTAGTACTCGAAGCGACCATCGGCTTCAACAAGCGCGACGAAGAGTCTGATGACGATGACACCATTGAAGTCGATTCCGAAAAGCCGGCGCGCAACGAAGCGAACGGTAAAATCCGCCTCACCACCCAAGATCAGAAATTTCTCCGTGCGCTCAAGATTTCCGTTAACGAAGAAGAGCAGAAGTAGCCGTTAACTCGCCAGTTCCCGATATACGTCGTAGGTTCTTTCCACCGCATTTTTCCAGCTGAAGAGTTTCGCCCGATGCCGCCCGGCTTCTGCCAGTTCTGCGCGCAAACGTGCGTCGTCGGCAAGTCGCAGTAGCGCTGATGCGATCTCTTCCGTTCTATACGGATTCACCAGCAGCGCGGCATCCCCGGCCACTTCGGGCAATGCAGAGCGATTAGAAGTAATAACCGGGAGCCCACGCGCCATGGCTTCGAGCACCGGCATTCCGAAGCCTTCGTCGAGCGAAGGGAACGCAAAAACGCTCGCGCGCGCGTAGAGCAAGTCGATCTCCTGGTTCGAAGCGTAGCCCGTTATTGTGATTCGCTCACGAGCGTGGCTGGTCTTCACGCGCTGCATGATCTCACCCGCTCCAAATCCCGTTGCGCCGGCAAGCACTAAGGTCCACTCGCGCGGCATTTGTTCAAATGCTTCGATCAGCCGGATCACATTTTTCCGAACCTGCAAGGCGCCGACGAATAAAACCACATTTTCGCGTTTGATCTCGCTCGTCCCACTAGGCGTTCGAATCCCATGCGGCACGACGCGGATTCGTTCTTTGGGGACATGCAACAAAGTGTTCACCTGGTCGGCCGTGAATTGGGAGACGGCAATGATCAGGTCTGCCTTCATCCCCGCTTGCCGAGCCTGTTCGATGAAGCGTGTGCGGAAATCTTCCGACGAATATTCGTTCGTCATTACGAAGAGGTCGTGGAAGGTGCATACTACCCGTTTTGCGGGACGGCGATCCAGACGTTGATTCAGCGCGTGAAAAACATCTGCACGAAAAGTGGGCAACGGCGGAAGCAACAAACGTTTGCTCGCGTTCTGGAGGCGCGGTGCCGCGAAAAACTGCTTCGGGCGGTAGCAGTGCAGGAATCGGTCTTCGGGATGCACCCTCGCGAGTCCGCTCAGTAACTCACGCGAGTAGACGGCGATGCCGGACGGATGCGGATCCACGCTGTAGGTCGCATCGAGAGCAATCCGCAAACGTAAATTCTACAGCCCGTATTCCTTCAACTTGCGATAAAGAGTGGTCCGGCCGATGCCGAGCATGGCGGCCGCAACCGTGCGATCGCCTTTGGTGTATTCGAGGGCGTTCAATATGGCACGCTTTTCGAGTTCAGCTAATGGCATGACACCGAGGGTGCCCGCCGGCAAACCGAGACTGTCTGACGAATCTTGCCCGGAGGCGGCGAGAAACTCGCGTTGATTATTCGGACTCGCGACGACGCTCGGCAAATCTACGGGAGTTAACCACGGGCCGGAATTCATGGCCACCATGCGCTGGACCGTGTGTTCCAGCTCCCTGACATTTCCCGGCCAATCGTATTGCCTTAGAGCTTCCAGTAGCTCCGTGCTTGCTTTGTGGCCGTTGCCATATCGCTCCAGAAAAAAAGTGACGAGTGCCGGGATATCTTCCTTTCGTTCGCGCAAAGGTGCTAAACGCAATCGGATTACGTTCAGCCGGTAATAAAGGTCTTGCCGGAACCGAGTCGCCTTGACTTCTTCGGCCAGATCCCGATTGGTCGCTGCGATGACGCGGAAGTTCGAACTGCGCTGGGCTACTGCGCCCACGGCGCGATATTCCTTCTCCTGCAGAACGCGCAACAGCTTCATCTGCATTTCGAGCGGCAACTCGCCGATCTCATCGAAAAAAGCGGTGCCGCCGTTCGCTGCATCCAACAGACCCAACTTCTGGGTATGCGCTCCGGTAAATGCGCCCTTGGCATATCCGAAGAGTTCGCTCTCCATCAGCGGCCCAACCAGCGACGAACAATCCACGACCACGAACGGACCGCGGCCTTCCATGTTGTGAATGGCGCGCGCGACCACTTCTTTGCCGGTGCCCGTCTCACCGAGGATCAGGACCGGGAACCGGGAGCGTCCGATGCGCGCCACGAGCCGGTGTACCTGACGCATTGCCGGCGAATTGCCGATAAGCGTAGAGAGTGGCGATACATCTAGTGCGATCTGTGGTGTCACGCAAAGTACGGGTCCGCGGAATTCCTTGTGACCCCAAGTACGAAGTGCGTTCCCTAGACCGAAACTCTCGAAAATGCGACTAGTGCACCGGAACGCCCGTTTGTGCAGCGGCCGAAGGTGGAGCGGTTGCGCCCGGGAGAGTCTCATCCAGCCGGACTACGAAGACATGCTTGCCCTCGCTGCCAATCTGATCGGCCAGGTCCTGTGCTGCGTTGATCGAACCTGCTTTGCCAACCAGTACTCGCCACAAGGGCGTCGTGCCTTCCTTCAACGCAAGTTGAGCCGCACCGTAACGTAGTGCATATTCGTCGCGTGTGCGCTCGGCGTTGGCATAAACCGAGAAGGCCCCCACCTGCACGGCATAGAAATCGTTCGATGAAATATCGGGAGGAGCAGAAATTACTTCGAGGCGAACTTGCCCGATGCCCGGGCCGAGCAAATCAATCTGGCGCGCGGCCGCTTTCGAGAGATCGATGATTCGTCCGTCAACGAACGGGCCACGATCGATGATGCGCACGTTCACACTTTTGTTGTTGGCGACGTTTGTCACCTTAAGCCAGGTGTTAAACGGCATCAGACGATGCGCGGCGACGAGTTTTTCCATGTCGTAGATTTCGCCATCGGCGGCCGGACGCCCGTGATACGGAATGCCGTACCAGCTCGCGATGCCTTGTTCGCTGTAGCCCACCGGCAATGGACTTTTATTCATCTGCAGCGGCGCGGATTGCGTGCTGGGCGGACGAGAAGCCGCGCTGTTACTTTGTGGCGCGGGCGGCGGCGGCACGCGCGCAGTTTTGTTTTTCTTTGCACATCCAGCAAAAAAGAACAAAGAAGCGACAACGGCGACCGGAACGGCTCGCCTCATCACTCGTTGCATCGCCTCGCTGTACATTATTGCGTCGCCTCTTCTCTATCTATACCTGCTTTCGCATCTCTCAGTAGCGCAAACGATGCGGATGCGCTTCCCCGAAGCAGGAAAAGACCCGGCTGCTCTTTGCGGGACGCGCGTGACGCGGCATCCGAGTAGCGCGGGTTGCTTAGAAGACGAGCTCGACCGCTTTTTCGGGTAAAACAAATTCGTCGCCTACGTTTCGGAGACTCCAGACGCCCTCATCGACCACTCGCGCCCCCTCGAATCAATTTTTTTCTTGACTTCTATTGAGAACAACCTTATATATGAATCACACTGCGATCTGTATAAGATTGCAAATTTACGTTAGGGAGAATCAATCGATGAAGAACGCAACTAAGAAAGCTGGCGGCTCAAAGAAGACCGCTAGCAAGAAGACCAGCAGCAAAAAGAAAGGCAAGTAAGTACCTCCCGCGCTAGCGGGTTGAGCCTTCCGCCCTCGGGTTTCCCGGGGGCGTTTTTATTTTGCGCCCACCTTTTTGCGACTCCCTGCGCGTCCCTCATGCGCCTATAATTGGCTCCAGCTATGCCAAACCTTTCACGCTTGTTCTTCATTGCGTCGCTACTGCTCTCCGGGTTGCCTGCATTGCCGCAATCCAACCATCAACTGTTCCGGAATCCCACCATCAGTCAGAAGGAAATCGTCTTCGAATATGGAAACGACCTTTGGATTGTGTCGCGCGATGGTGGGGACGCGAAGCGCCTCACGGCGGGCATTGGCCGCGAGTTCAATCCGCATTTCTCGCCCGATGGAACGCAGGTTGCCTTCAGCGGTGAATATGAGGGCAACGTGGACGTCTACGTTGTATCCGCTGAGGGCGGGGTGCCGCGGCGGCTCACATATCACCCGGCCGCCGACATCGTTGTGGGTTGGACACCCGATGGCAAGCGCGTGTTGTTCAACTCCGCCCGCGAGGCGTTCGCCGATAGCGACCAGCTCTACACGATCGCTTTGGACGGCAAACTACCGGAGGCGCTGCCGCTGCCCATGGCGGAAGACGGTTCTTACTCTGCCGATGGATCGCACATCGCGTACGAACCCGTGTTCCACTGGCAGCGAGCATGGAAGCAATACCATGGTGGCCAAACTTTAAAGGTCTGGGTAGCGGATCTGTCAGATTCGAGCATCGTTCCGGTTCCGCGCGAGAACTCGAACGACTTCAACCCGATGTGGGTAGGAGACAAGGTGTACTTCCTGTCCGATCGCAGCGGTTCGGTCGGCATCTGGGAATACGACACCCGCACGCACGCTGTGAAAGAGATGGTGCGGAACGAAGGGCTGGATGTAAAGTCCGCTTCCGCGACGCGCGACGCCATAGTGTACGAACAGTTTGGATCCATCCACACGATGGATCTGAAAACAGGAAAGTCACATCCGGTTCCTATTACTGTTTCGGCTGACCTCGCCGAAGTGCGGCCGCGCTTCGAAAAGATTAAGAACGAGATGATTCAGAACTCCGCCATCTCGCCAACCGGACAACGCGCGGTGTTCGAAGCGCATGGCGAAATTTTGACAGTGCCGGCGGAGAAAGGAGATATTCGCAACATCACAAACAGCCCTAGCGTCGCGGACCGAGACCCGTCGTGGTCGCCGGATGGCAAATCGATTGCTTACTTCTCCGACGAATCGGGTGAATACGCGCTGCATATTCGCGATCAGAACGGCATCGGCACGGTAACGAAAATTCACCTGGGTACCGCGCCATCCTTCTTCTATTCGCCAGTTTGGTCTCCCGACAATAAGAAGATCGCCTACTTCGACAAGCGCCTGATTCTCTGGTACGTGGATCTGGACCAGAAGACGCCGGTGAAGGTGGATACCGATCTTTACGACAGCCCCGGCTACGACTTTCGCCCGCGCTGGTCCCCGGATAGCAAGTGGCTTGCCTACGCGCGCCAACTCCACAACCACCTGCACGCGGTGTTCGTCTATTCCGTTCCCGGCGCCAAAATTACCCAGTTGACGGATGGCATGAGTGACGCGTCTGCGCCTGACTGGGATAAAAGTGGGAAGTACCTCTACTTTCTGGCCAGTACGAACGTCGCTTTAAGCGGCGGCTGGATTGACATGACCAGCATCGGCCATCCGGTGACGAGCGCGGTTTATGTCGCAGTGCTGCGCAAAGATCTGGCCTCGCCGCTCGCGCCGCAGAGCGACGACGAGAACGCCGAGTCCGCCGACAAAAAGGACGAAGCCAAGAAAGACGAAGCAAAAAAGGACGATTCGAAATCGGCAAGCGACAAATCGAAGGACGCCAAAGATACTAAAGATGAGAAGAAAACTCCGCCTGAGACGCGCATCGACTTTGAGAACATCGGCCAACGCATTCTGGCGGTGCCCATTCCCGAGAAGAATTTCTTCGGCGTAGTGCCCGGCAAGGAGGGGGAAATCTTTGTCTTGGAACTCCCCATCGTGGAGTTGCATGAAGGCCCGCCTCAAATGATCGTCAGCAAGTACAGCTTCAAGACGCGTAAGCTCGACATGATTGTCGGCGGCGTCACCGTCTTTGATCTTTCATCCAACGGCGAAAAAATGCTGTACCGTACCGGCGAGCAGTGGTTCATCAATGGTGCCGAGGCAGCTCCCAAAGCAGGCGAAGGGGTCCTGAAAACGGCTGATATGGAAGTTTATGTGGACCCGCGCGCCGAGTGGAAACAGATGTACAACGAGACCTGGAGAATCGAGCGCGACTTCCTCTACGATCCGCACTTCCATGGTCTGGACATCAAAGCTGCGGCCGCGTTCTATCGTCCCTGGGTGGATGGGCTCAGCTGCCGTGCCGACCTGAATTATCTCTTCGAAGAAATGTTGGGCAACATCAACGTCGGCCACATGTTTGTTGGCGGCGGTACGCAGCCGGATGTGCCGAAGATCAAAGTGGGGCTGCTCGGCGCCGATTACAAGGTAGAGAACGGCCGCTATCGCTTCGCGCGCGTCTTCAATGGCGAAAACTGGAACCCCGATCTGCAGGCCCCGCTCACCCAGCCGGGCGTGAACGTGCTGGCCGGTGAATATCTATTGGCGGTTCGTGGACGTGACCTGCATTCAACCGACAACCTGTACAGCTTCTTTCAGGAAACGGCGGGCAAACAGATTGTGATTCGCGTCGGACCGAACCCGGACGGAACGGGTTCGCGCGAAGTGACGGTGGTTCCGGTCGATACGGAGGAGCGTCTTCGCCATCTCGCGTGGGTGGAAGGCAATCGCGCCAAGGTGAATCAACTGAGCGGCGGCAAACTCGCTTATGTGCATTTGCCCGACACCGCCATGGGCGGATTCACCAGCTTCAACCGTTACTTCTTTGCGCAGATCGGCAAGGAAGGCGCCGTTCTTGACGAACGTTATAACCACGGTGGCGATATCGCCGACTACATCATTGAATATCTCGGTCGGCATCCTATGGCGCGCGTGGCCACGCGTGAAGGCGAAGACGTGACTGATCCCGCGCAAGCCATCTATGGGCCAAAGGTGATGATCATCAATCAATTTGCCGGGTCGGGCGGCGACGCCATGCCGTGGTACTTCCGCAAGGCCGGAATCGGTCCTCTGGTCGGGATGAAAACCTGGGGCGGGCTTGTCGGCATCGGCAACTATCCAACATTGATGGATGGTGGCCACGTGACCGCGCCACGTTGGGCGTTCTACGGTCTTAACGGCGATTGGGAAGTAGAGAATCATGGGATCGCTCCCGACGTAGAGGTGGATCAGGATCCCAAGCTCGTTCGCGCAGGGCACGATCCGCAACTCGAACGCGCAGTCGCAGTAACGATGGACCTTCTCGAAAAGAATCCGCCCAAGACGTTCAAGCGTCCCGAGTACCCGAATTACCATCCGGAGTTTCCGGCGCCCACGCCGACCGCGGCCAATAACAATCAGTAAAGCGGTATCGAAGCCGCCGCACAAGTGCTGACTGCCTTTGGAAACCCAAACGGCTTGGGTTAAGATCGGTGATGGGTTCACGGCGATTCGGCGGTGTCCGGTTCGCCGTTTACCCAAACGATCATCACCCACCGCATGTCCACGGTTTCTGCGAGGGTGGTGTCGTAATTGTCGCATTGCTGGAACGCAGCAACGTAGCCCTAGCGGATCGCAAGGACGCTGTGCGAAACGCGAAGGTAAGCTCTGTGCGGAAGGTATTGAACGAAGCAGATGCGCACTTTACGGAATTGATGGAACTCTGGGAGAAATATCATGGCAGTCCTAACGACGAGTAAGCAAATCGCCGGTACCGTCAAGCGGTCGAAGGCGAACCTCCGGGAGACAGTGACGGCGACGGAAGTCACGTACGCTCCGAGCCTCGATGTTCTGGTTCTCAAAATAAGCAACGGCACGCGTTGCATAGTGCCGCGAGAGCAGTTGCAAGGACTGCAGGAAGCCAGTCGGAAGGAGATTTCTCATTTCGAACTCGTCGGTGGTGGCAGCGGTATCCACTGGCCGGACCTGGATGCTGATCTCTCGGTTGAAGGATTGGTCAGCGGCGTCTACGGCACAAAGAGATGGATGGCTGCCCTTGGCAGGAGAGGTGGGTCCGTTCGTAGTAACTCGAAAGCCGTAGCCGCACGTCGCAATGGCCTAAAGGGTGGACGACCGCGTGCGGTGCGGCACTAAGCTGAATCAAGCGTGTCTGCCAAAAAGAGCACCGGCCGAAACCGGTGCTCTTTCGTTTGATTGTCTATTTGAAACTATGGAAGCGTATAGCGCAAGTCGACGTAGATGATGTTCGAATGCGCCTGTCTGAGTCCGCCGGTTTGCGTGAACCATGGCTCCTTGAACACATAGGAGTATTGATTGATGAGCGAAAGCGCGCCGTAGTTCTTGTTCTTCCACAGCGTCTGCACCCAGTCGAATGTAATTTCCTGGCCGTCACGATAACTGCCGGACCCAGGATAGCCATACCCGACGTAAACTGGCTTCGCCAGCGTGCTGCCCGCAGCTGTATTGTCGAAGATTACGTTTTTGCCGATATAGACGCCGCCGTAATAAGCCGCGATCAGGGTCTTCGGCGAGACTTGCGCTTCGAAGCCATCCACCGTCGAAGCGGCGCGTACCGGCGAGATACCGCCGTTGGGGCGAACCACGAAATCTGGCGCTTGTCCGAAAATGTAGCGTCCGCCGCCATCGCTGATGAAGTTATTTGAGATCAAGCGGAAGTTCTTAACCAGTTCGAGGTTGAAGTTCAGGCTGCCGCCGAAACCGACGGCGCTGTGGGGACCCGAAACCGCGGTTGTGACTGTGGTTGGAATGTAGTCCTTGAATCCAGAGACCAGGCCAGCGACTTCCACGTGTTCAACTTTATCGCCTGCGTGTCCATCGTAAGCGGCTTTGACGATGATGTCCGGAAACAGATTCGGAACGTTGTAGGTAGCGCCGCCTGACGGGAACTGGTTACTAATCCCGCTCAGATTAGCGGGCAGAGCGGCGGCCGAGCCGCCGGCGCCGCCGCCGATATACTGCTGTGGATTCTCAAGCGAAACGCCGAAGGCGAAGTCCTCGCTGGGGTGGGCTATGAAGCGGAACTGGGGTTGACGTGCCCACGGCAAGCCCAACTGGTAGTTCGTATCCATGTTCTGCGTATAGAAGATGTCGCTGGGTATGGGTGAGAGACCTTTTCTGTTGGGCGTCAACATGGTCCAATCTTGCCCGCCCAATACTTCGAATCCGTCCTTCTGCACATCTACAAAGTAGTTGCGCAGCCGGAACCCGGCCGAGTTGCTGGTGACCTGATAACCGGCCGCGTTGTTGTTGAACAGGAAGTCAGCCTCGAGGTAGCCAAGAACCTTGGCTCCTAGAAAGTTGGAATCAACCCGAAAACCCAGACGAGAGTTCTGTGCCGAAAAGTTCGCTTCCGACAACCTACCGATACCGCCCGCCGCGTTGTTATACGGAATGCCCAGGAAGTTGGTGCCGATGCCGCTACCGACGTTGGTGGAACGCCAGAAAAACGTCGCGTCAAGGAATCCCAATGGCGTCAACGTAGCGTTCCCGATGCTGATCCCCAGCGGGGAAGCCGGCGCTGTCTCCTGCTTATTCGTGGATGGGTATTGCCCGGCGCGGTTCACTGCGGGCACTATTGCGACCGGACCTCCCGCATTCGACACGTTCACAGTGCCGGCCGGTTGCGCCGTCGTGGGAGCAGCCCCTACCGTCACCGCAGAAAGAGCTCTATCGAGAGCTTTCTGTTGCTCTTCAACGGACTGTTGTAGCTTCTTGATTTCGTCCTGTTGCTTAGCGATCTGTTCGCGAAGCTTTTGCAAATCATCCGTGCTGGGTCCTGATCCGCTGCTTGCGGCCGCTCCGCCGGACGTCGATGTTGCATCCGCGGCTGGCGTGCTCGCTGGCCCATCGGCGCCTATGAGTTGCAATGCCAGCAACGGTAGGCAAAGCAGGGAAAGACTCCTGGTTTTCGTCATAGTCTTTTCGAAGCTACCGAACGTCTATTACATAACGATTAATTTTGGGTAAAGTTTGGGGTCGTAAAAACCTCAACAATGCGCGTGCAGCGCACTCGCACACCAGCATTTGCAAGCACTTAGAAACGGTGACCGGAAGTATCCCGCCTCCCCGTTACACTAGACTTAACCCGCATGTCCGAACGCCCGTTCGTTCACCTTCACTGCCACACCGATTACTCACTTCTCGATGGCGCCTGCGATATCAAGAAGCTCATGTCAGTCGCAAAGCAGCAGCAGATGCCCGCCATCGCGATGACCGATCACGGGAATCTTTTTGGAGCGGTTGAGTTTTATAACGAGGCGAACAGCCAGGGCATTCATCCCGTCATCGGTTGCGAAGTTTACGTTTCCCAGCAAGGCCACAGGAGCCGTGCGGACAGCGATCGCTACAACCATCTGGTTCTGTTGTGCGAGACACAGGAGGGCTATAAGAATCTCATCAACCTTGTCTCTACTGGTTATCTCGATGGCTTCTATTACAAACCGCGAATCGATAAAGACCTCCTCGCGCGGCACTCAAAAGGCCTGATTGCCATGTCCGCCTGCCTGCGCGGCGATGTGAACGAAGCGCTCATGGCAGACAAATATGATGGGGCCCGGCGTCTGGCGAACGAATACGTGGACCTCTTCGGCCCGAACAATTTCTTTTTGGAATTGCAGGATCACGGCCTGGACGCGGACAAAGTTGTGCTGCCGCAGTTGCGCCGGCTTTCGACGGATACCGGTATCCCGCTGGTGGCGACGAATGACGCGCATTATCTGACTCACGATGATGTGCGCGCGCACGAGATCCTGCTTTGCATTCAAACCGGCAAGACGATGTCCGATCCGAACCGGATGCGCTTCAGCACGCCGGATTTCTTCGTGAAATCGCGCGCGGAAATGATGCAGCTGTTCGGCGAAGTGGAAGACGCGCTCGATCGCACTTGGGATATTGCGCAGCGCTGCCACGTGAAGCTCGAAAAAGTCAAGGATCCGTTTCCGCGCTTCGAGGTGCCGGCCGATCACACCCCCGATTCTTATTTCGGTTACATCGCTCGGGAAGGTTTTGAAAAACGACGGCCCCGCTTGGAGGTGTTGCGCGCGCAAGGTCGCCTGAAGCATGATCTCGCGGAGTACGTGGAGCGGCTGGAACTCGAAATCCGCATGATCCAGCAGATGAAGTTCTCCGGGTACTTTCTGATCGTCTGGGACTTCATCCGCTTCGCGCGTCAAAAGGGTATTCCGGTCGGTCCGGGCCGTGGTTCCGCAGCCGGCAGCCTGGTGGGCTATTCCATGGAGATCACCGATATCGATCCGCTCGAATATGGTCTGCTGTTTGAGCGCTTTCTGAATCCGGAGCGCATCAGCATGCCCGATATC
>Ga0213876_10000837_pt1 | contig 20732 bp, 18 predicted proteins | sample BarmaccomBMRX_R9_FD_160113 | JGI IMG/M metagenome (GOLD analysis project Ga0213876, IMG submission 160113) | Root-associated microbial communities from Barbacenia macrantha in rupestrian grasslands, the National Park of Serra do Cipo, Brazil - RX_R9 | ecosystem: Host-associated > Plants > Roots... | reverse complement strand
ATGGCAGCCAGTTTCCTCGGCTGAATATCTCGCTCCTCGTTCTCAAGCCGGAAGATCGTCCGGTAGCTGACGCCGCTCGCCGCCGCCGCCTGATGCAGCGACCATTGCAGCGCGGCTCGGGCCATTCGGCATTGTGCAGGCGTGAGTGTCTCCAAGGTCAGAAAAATCCCCCTTGACGCACGCAGAGATGGTCAATATTGTTGACCGACAGAGAAGGAACCTCAGGCATGATGCCGTCGAGGCATAACCTGTCGCGCCGGGCGGTGCTAGGCGCGGGTGTCGGCGCGTGCGCGGCGCCGCTCGGCGGCGGCGCCCTTGCGGACCCCCGCACGTCCCATTCTCCGTTCGGGGTGAGCTTGTCGAACCCCCGTCCTTCTTCATCCGCGGCAGAAGGGAAGGGAGGCATTCGACAAGCTCAGGCCGAACGGGTGAGGGGAGAGACGGAGAGATGGACCCGCACCCTCGCCGCCTACCGGCGCGCCGAGGCGCGGGTGGCGGCGTTCAAGGCGGAGGAGGCCCTTCTGCCGACCGCCCGCCGGGAATATCCCGCCTGCGAGGATCTGGAAGAAAGATTCGGCGCCCTCGATTCGCGCCGCGTCGCCGTGCTGAAGCGCCTCCTCCGCAGCCCCGCGCCCGACCTCGCGGCCCTCGCCCTCAAGCTCGAGCTCGCCGTCGCCAACCTCGCCTGGGAACTCGCCGGCGCCGAAACCTGCCTCGAAACCTCGCCGCCGACGCGCGGCGGCTCGCCGAACTTACCCACGGAAAAAATTAAGCGCCCCGCTTAAAAGCGTTGCTCCGGCTTAGCAGGATTGCTAAGGATCTTGATATGTTCCTCCCGCTCGAACCGCTCTCGGACGCCGGCGTCGACCTCCTCGCCAGCGCGCGCGGGAAGAAGTTCGGTACGATCCTCGCGGACCCGCCGTGGCAGTTTCAGAATCGCACGGGCAAGGTTGCGCCCGAGCACAAAAGGCTCTCGCGCTACGGCACAATGACGCTCGATGAGATTTGCGCGCTGCCGGTGGCTGACATCGCTGCCGATCCGTCCCATCTCTACCTCTGGGTGCCGAACGCGCTGCTGCCGGAGGGCCTGCGCGTCATGGACGCCTGGGGCTATCGGTACATCTCGAACATCGTCTGGCACAAGGTTCGCAAGGACGGTGGCTCGGACGGCCGCGGCGTCGGCTTCTACTTCCGCAACGTCACCGAGCTGCTGCTGTTCGGTGTCCGAGGAAAGAATGCCCGCACGCTCGATCCCGGCCGCAGTCAGGTCAACATGATCCAGAGCCGCAAGCGCGAGCACAGCCGCAAGCCCGACGAGCAATACAAGATCATCGAGGACTGCAGCTGGGGCCCGCGGCTCGAAATGTTCAGCCGGGGCAAGCGCCGGGGCTGGACCGTGTGGGGTAACCAGGCCGACCACGATTACAAACCGACGTGGGACACCTACGGCCACAACAGCGCCACCGACATCGCCGCGGAATAGCTACTCGTCCGTCTCAGCTTCGGCCTGAGCCTCGGCAATGATCGGGTTCAGGTCTTTTTCCGGCTCACTGAAGGTGACGATGCTGTCCGGCAATCCGATCAGCACAAGCGGGCATGGGTTGCCGACGCCTCGATGCACCCTCTCTTCCAGCTTGCGCCAATGCGTCGTCGCCTCGCCGAACTTGTCGCCGACGAACTTCGATACAAACGCCTCCCGAAACGTCAGCGGGTCTCGCGCGCGGCTAACCCGCGTCATGATGGCGGCTCGCTGCTTCGGGGTCGGTTCGTAACCCCACCGCAGCAGGTCATCGAATCCCTGTATCTGCCGCTCGTCGAAGAACCGCCGCACCAACTCAGGCATGCGATCGTGAAGGGAGCGGCCGCGCGTCACGATCACTCCTACCGAGATCGCTCCCTCCGCGTGCAGGCGCTTAAAATTCTCCAGGTCTCGGTCGTAGAACGGGTCTTTGTTGTTCCACTCGATCTCCATCGCGACGGTTCCCTGCCCACCGTCGGGAAGGTCGTACGTCTTCACGTGGTCCATCTTGTGAGAAATGGCTTCGCGTGGCTGCTTGTTGATCAGCTTCTCGACCGTGAAGGTAATCGTCGCCCACCCCTGCGCTTGGAGCCCCCGCCGCAACCGCTGGGTGCCCTTGGCCTCGCCGCCGCCGCTGGCAATGATTTCCTCGATGGGGATGGTGGCGTTCAGGAGGACGTCTTGAAGCTCGGCCTCAACACCAGGAAAATCGACGGCAAGGATAGCCCGGGCGTGGCTATGAAACTCGACTTGAAACCCGGCGTCGCAAAGCTTCTCGAACATCCCGGCAGCTTAGCGCGGAGAGGGGAAAGATCCACCGAACAGGCGGCACAAAGAAAAGTGCCACCCCGGTGCAAAAACCATTTTCCTACACCCCCCGACTCGGTATAAATGTTTCGGCTCTGTTCGAAGCGATTCGGAGAACGAGCCATGACCGACATGTCCACTCCGCCCGCGGACGGCCGCCCCGCGCCCGGCGCTCCCGGCGGCACGCCCGCCGAGCCCCCGCCCGACGACGCGCGCGTCCCCACCCCTGCCTACCCCTGGGACGCCGACCCGCCGCCCGAGGAGGAATTCGGCCCCGACGGCCGCCGCGTCCGGCACGACGCGTTCACCGCCCGCCGCCGCCACGATTTCCTCCGCGCCCTCGTCAAGGCCGGGTGCCTCGCCGACGCGTGCCGCGCGGTCGGCGTCGCGCCGGCCACCGTCTACCGTCACCAGAACGAGGACGCCGGCTTCGCCGCCCAGTGCCGCGCCGCGATCGAGATGGCGGCGGTGCCGGTCGAGATCGCCGCCTGGCAGCGCGCCGTCGAAGGAGTCGACCAGCAATTCGCCTGCGGCGGCGAAGTCCATGTCCGCCGCCGCTATTCGGACGGCCTGCTGCGCCTCCTCCTCCAGGGCTCGAACCCGAAGAAATACGGGCCCAATCCCGGCTTCAAGCGCCGGCGCCTGCTCCGCCACGAGCGCAAGGCAATGGAGCGCGAGATCCGCGCCGAGATCGAGGCGGAGCAGGAAGCGAGCCGCTGGACGTTCGACGAGGCGATCGCGGCGCTGGAGCCGCGCCTCGCCGTATTGACGGCGCGGGACGACGCCGAGAAGCTTGCCGCCGGCTGGACCCGCACGCCGGAAGGCGACTGGGTGCCGCCCGGTTATGGACCCATTGCGGGATGGCCGGCGGCAGACCGCGCCGGTCGGGCCGCGCCGCCCGCGTCTCCGGCCGTTGCGGCGCGAGACGTCGCCGGGGGAGACGGCATGGCCGCGGCGGGGCCCACCGAGGAGGGGGAGACGCCCCGCGAAACCGTATGACTTTCGTCCCGTTCCTCTCCTTCCTCCCGTTCGTCCCTTTTACCGGGCGAACCGCGCCACGGCCGTGCTTACGGAACAGCGAACGTCCGGCCGACCTCGGTGGCCACGAAGCGGTCGGCGGGAATGCCCTGCGCGGCGAGTGCCGCGGCGAGCCGGCGGGGCGGGTCGTCGATCGCTTCGAAGGTGAGCTGGAAGGTGCCCCAGTGGACGCCGAGCGCGGTGCGGGCGCCGAGGCGGCGGAAGGCGGCGACCGCTTCCGATGGGTTCATGTGGCTCGGCTGCATGACCTCGCGCGGCAGATAGGCGCCGATCGGCAGGATGGCGAGGCGATAGGGCCCGTCCTTCGCGGCCTCGGCCGGCCAGCGTCCGTCCCCCCAGCCGGTGTCGCCGGCGAAGAACAGGTTGCCGCCCGGCAGCCGGACGGTGAAGCCGGACCAGAGCGCGCGGTTGCGGTCCACTCCCCAGCGCGAGCCCCAATGGTGGACCCGCTCGACCGTCACCTCGACGCGCGCCGGCAGGCAAGGATCGATCTCCCGGGCGCAGCCCCGCCATGGTCCGGCGACGGTGTGCCCCCAATCCCCGGTCCTCGCCGGGATGCCCGCGCCGCGCAGGATCGCGTCGTTGCCGAGGCTGGTGACGATCAGCGGCCGGTCGCGCTCCCACAGGCGCTTGAGGGTGGCGACATCCATATGGTCGTAATGGTTGTGGCTGACGAGGACGAGGTCGATCCTCGGCAGGTCCGCGAAGCGCACTCCCGGGGCGCGCACCCGTTTCGGCCCGGCGAAGGCGAAGGGCGAGGCGCGCTCCGACCAGATCGGGTCGGTGAGGATGTTGAGGCCGCCCGTCTGCACCAGGACGGTGGAATGGCCGATCCAGGTGACGAGCATCGTCCGCCCTTCGACCCATGCCGGCGGCACGGTCGGCGTGACGGGGACCCGCTCCGGCCATCTGGCGCGGCCGTCGCCGGTCAGCCAGCGGTTGAAGAAGCGCGCCGGCGGCGTCGCCCGCGGCGGGCGGAGCCGGTCCTCCGGGTTGAAGAAATGGGCGCCGTCGAAATGGCCGCTCGGCGCCCCCCGATAATAGATGCGGTCGAGGAAAGGCGGGACGACGCTCGGCGCGAAGCACAGGCCGACGAGGAGAAAGAGGAGCGCCGTGCCCAGCCGGCGCAGGAAGGTTCGCATCCCTTTTCGCTTAGCCGCGGCGGGCCCCCGCGGGAAGCCTCAGCGCGGGGCGAGGGCGAAGCCGTCCGGCGCGCGCTCCTCGCGATGCTCCTCGAAATAGAGGTCGACGGCGATCTCGGTCCGGCCCGGCGCCGCCGCGCCGCAGTCGAGCGGCACGAGATCGGCGACGCTGCCATAGCCGTCGGCGCCGCCGGGGCGCGGAATCCCCATGCGCGGCGCCTTGCCGTCGGCGCAGCGCAGCCGCGCGACATAGGCGCGCTCGCCCTCCGGGCCGCCGACGCGCACCGGGTTCTGCAGCGTGCCGAGCGGGAAGCGCGCCGCCGCCGCCTCGGCGCTGGCGAGCGCCGCGTCCGACGAGCCGCCGCCGATGCCGGCGAGGCTTTGCTCGGGGGGCGCGGTCCGCTTGCCGAGGTTCGGGGTCTGCGCGGCGGCCGGGGCGGCGACAAGGCAGGCGAGGAGGAAAAGGCGCATGCGGACTCTATGCTGGCCGGAGCCGGGGATGTCGAGGCGGGCTCAGTCGAGCTCGAAGGTGACGTTGAGGCTGACCGAGAGGGTCTGCTCGCCCGCATCGAGCATCGTCGGCGCCTGCGCCGCGACCGCCATCCGGTACATCGGCCGCGGCGTCGGGAGCGCGGTGCCGCTCTCGCTGATCGAAACGATCCGCACCACCCTCTTGCCGGCGGCGCGGGCGTAAAGGTCGGCGCGGGCGCGCGCGGCGGTGAGTGCCCGGACGCGTGCTTCGTCGAGCATCGCCTCGGGATGCTCGATCGCGAGGTTCGGCCCGTTGATCTGGTTCGCGCCCTGCGCCACCAGGGCGTCGAGGATGCGCCCTGCCGCGGCGATGTCGCGGAAGGTGACGGTCACCTCGTTGCTGGCGCGGTAGCCCGCAACCGTCGCCGGCGCCTGCGGCGTCTCCTGACGATATTCGGGCGACAGGGTGAGGTTGCTCGTCTGGATGTCGCGATCGGCGATGCCGGCGCGCTTCAAAGCGGCGCGGACGGCCGCCATGCGCGTCGCATTCTCGGCGACGGCGGCCGCGGCGGTGGGCGCAGCGGTCACGACGCCGGCGCCGATCCTTGCGAGCGTCGGCACGCCGCTCACCTCGCCGGTCGCGACGATGTCGAGGCGGGTGCCATGCAGCGGCGCTTCGGCCTGGGCGGCGGCCACGGCCGGCCAGGCGAGCAGGGCGGCGGCAAGGAATGGGCGCATGGCGAAGCTCCTCCGTTTGCGATGGCCCGGTTTAGCCGATCGCGCGCTGCACCCTGGCTGAACGGCGGCCCGGCGCCAAACAAGCAGTTGACGACGAAGCGTTTAGCTGGGATTTGGACCGGCGATGATCCGCCACCCCGCCTTTGCCGTCCGCTCCCCCGCCTGGCGCTTGTGGCACGACGCACGCGCGGCGGCGGCGCATCGATGGTGACGCGGACCCGGGGTTCCTAGCCGATCGAAGACCAGCCCGCCGCTTCCGGCGGGCTTTCTTTTTTCCACCATCTCCTGGATCCGACGATGACCGCCCTTTCCCTCCCGGCCGAAGACCCGCCCGAGCGCGACGTCGCGCCGATCCTGCAGCGGCTCTACGACGCCCGCGACCTCGACGCCGGCGATGCCGAGACCCTGTTCGCCGCGCTCGTCGAGGGCGAGCTCGACGACGCTTCGGTGGCGGCGATGCTGATCGCGCTGCGCCTCAAGGGCGAGACGGCCGACGAGCTGACCGGCGCCGCCCGCGCCTTGCGCGCCGCCGACGCCGATTTTCCGCGCCCCGATTATCTCTTCGCCGACAGCTGCGGCACCGGCGGCGACGGCTCCGGCTCGATCAACGTCTCGACCGCCGCCGCCTTCGCCGCGGCCGCCTGCGGGCTGCCGGTCGCCAAGCACGGCAACCGCTCGATCACCTCGCGCTGCGGTTCGGCCGACGTGCTCGAGCGCCTCGGCGCCCAGGTCGACGTGCCGGCCGAGGTCTCCCGCCGCGCGCTGGACGAGACGGGCATCTGTTTCCTGTTCGCACCACGCTACCACCCGGGCTTGCGTCACGCGGGACCCGTGCGGCGGACCCTGCGGGTGCGCACGATCATGAACGTGCTCGGGCCGTGTCTCAATCCGGCCGAACCGCAGGTGCAGCTGCTCGGTGTCGCCGAAGCGCGGCTCGTCGAGCCGGTCGCGCATACCCTCGCCGGCCTCGGCGTGCGCGACGCGCTCGTGGTGCACGGCGCCGGGCTCGACGAAGTCGCCATCCACGCCGAGACGCAGGCGGCGCGCCTGCACGAAGGGCGGATCGAGCGGTTGACGCTGACCCCCGAGCAGGCGGGGCTCCGGCGCATCGCCCTCGACACCCTCAAGGGCGGCGGTCCGGAAGAGAATGCCGAGCGGCTCGCCATGCTGCTGCAGGGCTACGGTCTGCCCGCCGAGGCGGACATCGTCGCCTTGAACGCCGGGGCGCTGCTGATGACCGCCGGCCTCGCGGCCGACCTGCGCGAGGGTACCGCCATGGCGGCGGAGGCGATGGGGACGGGCGAGGCGTACCGTCGCCTCAAGCTGTTCGCGGAGGCCACGCATGGCTGAGGGCGTGCTCGGCGAGATCGTCGCGCGCAAGCGCATCGACGTCGCGCAGCGGCTGGCCGGCCGCAGCCTCGACGACCTGCGCGCCGCGGCCGAGCCGACGGCGCGCAGCCTCCGCACCGCGCTGGCGCGGCCGGGCGCGCGCTTCATCATGGAGGTGAAGCGCGTCTCGCCCTCGCAAGGGCCGCTGCGGGCGGAGGTCGACCCCTTCGCCGTCGCCCGCGCCTATCGCGGCGCCGCCGATGCGATCAGCGTCCTCACCGATACGCCCTATTTCGGCGGCTCGCTCGACGATCTTGCCGCCGTCCGCGCCGCGTTCGACGGGCCGATCCTCGCCAAGGATTTCATCGTCGACCCCCGTCAGGTGCCGGAGGCGCGGATCGCCGGCGCCGACGCGGTGCTCGTCATCCTCGCCGTCCTCGGCGACGGCGAGGCCGCCGCCGTGATCGACGAGGCGCGGCGGCTCGGCATGGACGTGCTGGTCGAGGCGCACGACGAAGGCGAAGTGCGCCGCGCGGTGGCGCTCGGCGCGCCGATCGTCGGCATCAACAATCGCGACCTCAAGACGCTGACGGTCGACCTCGCGGTGACCGAGCGCCTCGCCTCCCTGGTCCCGGAAGGGATAGTCCTCGTCTCGGAATCGGGCATCGAGAACCGCGACGACGCCGCCCGGCTGGCGCCGTTCGCCGACGCGTTCCTGGTCGGCTCGTCGCTCATGCGCGCCGCCGATCCGGCGCAGGCCGCGCGGGCGCTCGCCTTCGGGCGGGTGAAGGTCTGCGGCCTCACCAATGCCGGGGACGTCGCCGCCGCCGAGGCGGCGGGCGCCGCCTTCGCCGGACTGATCCTGGTGCCGGGGACGCCGCGCGCCGTCGCGCTCGACCAGGCGCGGGCCGCTGTGGAGGGCTCGGGCGTCGCGCGCGTCGGCGTGTTCCGCAACGAAAAGCCGCTCGCCGTGGCGCAGGCGGCCGAGGCGCTCGGTCTCGCCGCCGTCCAGCTCCATGGCGACGAGGACGCGCTCTACATGCGCGGCCTGCGCGCGCTGCTGCCGGAGGGGACTGCGATCTGGGCCGCTGCGACGGTCGGCGAGTCTGCGCCGGCCCCCCGCACCGGCGCCGACCGCACCGTCTACGACAGCGGCGCCGGCGGCACCGGCCGGACCTTCGACTGGGCGAGGCTCGCCGGCCGTCCGGACCTGGACGAGGCGATCCTCGCCGGCGGCCTCGACCCGGCGAACGCCCGCGCCGCCGCGGCGGTCGGCGCCTGGGCTCTGGATGTGAGCTCCGGCGTCGAGGCTTCGCCCGGGCGCAAGGACCCCGCGAAGCTCGCCGCCTTTTTCGACGCGCTGCGCCTGCCGGCGCGGGGGGAGACTGGACGATGAAGAGGGACGGCCGCTTCGGCCGCTATGGCGGCGCCTACGTGCCCGAGATCCTGATGCCGGCGCTCGATCAGCTCGAGGCGGCGTTCCTGGATGCGCAGGCCGACCCGGCATTCAACGCAGAGCTCGACGAGCTGCTTGCGAAATATGCCGGCCGGCCGACCCCGCTCACCCGCTGCCGCAACCTCGGCACGGACAAGGCCCAAATCTACCTGAAGCGCGAGGACCTGCTCCACGGCGGCGCGCACAAGACCAACCAGGTGCTCGGCCAGGCGCTGCTCGCCCTGCGCATGGGCAAGAGGCGGATCATCGCCGAAACCGGCGCCGGCCAGCACGGCGTCGCCACCGCCCTCGCCGGCGCCCTGTTCGGCCTCGAGACCCGCATCTACATGGGCGCCCACGATGTCGAGCGGCAGCGGTTGAACGTCTTCCGCATGGAGCTGATGGGCGCCGAGGTGATCCCGGTCGAGAGCGGCTCGCGCACGCTCAAGGACGCGATCAACGAGGCGCTGCGCGACTGGGCGGCGAGCTTCGCCGACACCCATTACCTGCTCGGCACCGTCGCCGGTCCGCACCCCTTCCCGACCATCGTGCGCGAGTTCCAGCGGGTGATCGGCAAGGAAGCGCGCGCGCAGATCCTCGCTGAGGAGGGGCGGCTGCCCGACGCCGTCATTGCCTGCGTCGGCGGCGGCTCGAACGCGATGGGCGCCTTTGCCGATTTCGTCGACGACGAGACGGTGCGGCTGATCGGCGTCGAGGCGGCGGGGCGGGGGCTCGACGGCGCCGAGCATGGCGCGACCCTGCTGCGCGGCCGCCCCGGCATCCTCCACGGTGCGGAGACCTATGTGCTGCAGGACGCGGACGGGCAGATCAGCGAGAGCTGGTCGGTCTCCGCCGGGCTCGATTATCCCGCGGTCGGCCCGGAGCACGCTTATCTCAAGGACAGCGGCCGCGCCGACTATGTCGGCGTCACCGACCGGGAGGCGCTCGACGCCTTCGCCCTTCTCGCGCGGAGCGAGGGGATCATCTGCGCGTTCGAATCGGCGCACGCCCTCGCCCACGCGCTGAAGCTCGCCGAGGCGGCGACACAGGAGACATTGCTCGTCGTCAACCTCTCGGGGCGCGGCGACAAGGACATGGTGCAGGCGCAGGGCCTGCTGGCACCCAGCGCATGAGGAACAGCTCCCGCTACGACCGCATGTTCGAGCGCCTCGCGGAGCGCGACGAGGCGGCGTTCGGGGCCTTCGTCATGCTCGGCGATCCGGATCTCGCCACCAGCGCGGCGATGCTCGATGCGCTGGTCGAGGGCGGGGCCGACATGCTCGAGGTCGGCATCCCCTTCTCCGACCCGGTCGCCGACGGTCCGGTGATCCAGGCCGCGGCGGTGCGCGCGCTGGCGCGGGGCGCCACGCCGGCCGATTGCTTCGCGCTGCTCAAGGCGTTCCGCGCCCGCCATCCGGACGTGCCGGTCGGCATCCTCACTTATGCGAACCTGGTGGTGGCGCGGGGGCGGGACGCCTTCTACCGCGCCGCGGCGGAGGCCGGAGTGGACAGCGTGCTCGTCGCCGACGTGCCGCTCAAGGAGGCGGCGCCGTTCGTCGCGTCCGCCGGGGCGGCGGGGGTCGATCCGGTGCTGATCGCGGCGCCCAACACGCCCGCAGGGACCCTCGCGGGTATCGCGGACAGCGCGCGGGGCTATACCTACTGCGTCGCCCGGGCCGGAGTGACCGGCGCCGACGCCGAGGTTGCCTTCGACGCGGGGCTGCTGGCCCGGCTGGGAGAGCTCGGGGCACCGCCGCCGGTGCTCGGCTTCGGCATCTCGCGACCGGAGCACGTCCGGGCGGCCCGCCGGGCGGGCGCCGCGGGAATCATCACGGGATCCGCGATCGTCGCGCTCGCCGCCGGCCATCCCGGGCGGGAAGCGGAGGCCGTCCGCCGCTTCGCCGCCGGGATGAAGGACGCGACGCGGCCCTAGTAGCGTCCGCGGCCGGCAACCAGGCGGTAGATGGCCAGGATGATGATCGCGCCGACGATGGCGGCGAGGAAGCCGGCGCCCTGGCTGTTGCGGTACCAGCCGAGCTGGTGGCCGAGCCAGCCGGCGAGCACCGCGCCGGCGATGCCGAGCAGGATGGTGACGATGCACCCCTGCGGGTCGCGGCCCGGCATGATCGCCTTGGCGATGACGCCGGCGAGGCCGCCGATGATGATCCAGGCGATCCAGCCATGATCTGCCAGCAGGTTCATATCTCCCTCCTTTTCGGTCGCATTGACGTGTCGTTCGTCGAACGGATGTGGCGTTTCGCCAACAACGCAGGTACAGACCGGTTCCGCTGCATAATGGGGTTGGGGCGCGGCGAAAACAGGCTTGAGGGCAGTGATTTATTCGGCTAATACAGCTTGGCCGAAGCGGCTTGTCGCCTATGCGGGTTGGGGAAGATGACGGCAATGAACTACGAATCGCCCAAATGGGGTCGGGGGGCCCTCGACGTCGAAGTGATCGACGACGGCTCGGCGGTGCGCCGCCGGCGCCGCAACCTGATCATCGGCGTCGCGCTGGCGCTCGTCCTGATCATCGCCGCGCTCGCGATCCTCGGCGTCGGCAAGAAGCCGTCCAAGCAGGCCCAGGCGGCCGCGGCGGCGGGGCAGAAGAGCCGCGGCGGCCCCGCGCCGCGCGTCACCGTCACCGTCCCGGGCCGCCAGGCGATCGCCAAGACGATCACCGCCACCGGCACCATCGCCGCCCGCCGCGACATGCCTGTCGGCGTGCCCGGCGAAGGCGGCATGGTCGTCAAGGTCATGGTGGAGCCGGGCCAGTGGGTCGGCGCCGGCCAGACGCTGGCGGTCATCGAGCGCTCGGTCCAGTCGCAGCAGGCGGCGCAGCAGGCCGCGCAGATCCAGGTCGCCGAGGCCGACGCCCGCCTCGCCCAGTCCAACCTCGCCCGGGCCGAGTCGCTCGTCTCGCGCGGCTTCATCTCGAAGGCCGATCTCGACACCAAGCGCGCCACCCGCGACGCCGCCGCCGCCCGCGTCCGCGTCGCCCGCGCCACCCTGGGCGAGACGCAGGCCCGCATCGGCCGCCTCAGCGTCCGCGCCCCCGCCGCCGGCCTCGTCCTCTCGCGCAACGTCGAGGCGGGCCAGGTGGTCGGCCCGGGCTCGGGCGCGCTGTTCCACATCGCCGAGGGCGGGCAGATGGAAGTCCAGGCGCGGCTCAGCGACCAGGATCTCGTCAACGTCCACGCCGGCCTGCCGGCGACGGTCAACCCGACCGGCACGTCGATCAACATCACCGGCCAGGTCTGGCAGGTCTCGCCGCTCGTCGATCCGTCGAGCCGCCAGGGCATCGCCCGCGTCGCCATCCCCTATCAGGCCGTGCTGCGCCCCGGCGCCTTCGCCAGCGTGACGCTGACCGCCGGTGCGGCCACCCTGCCGCTGCTGCCGCAATCGGCGGTGCTGAGCGACGACAAGGGCAGCTTCGTCTACATCGTCGCGCCGGACAACACGGTCCAGAAGCGTGCCGTCACCGTCGGCCAGGTCGACGATCGCGGCGTCAGCATCAGCGCCGGCCTCGCCGGCGACGAGCGGGTGGTGGTCTCGGCCGGCGCCTTCCTCAATCCGAACGACAAGGTGATCCCCGTCCGCGAAGCGGCGCGCTGACCTCCTGCTGACGAAAGACCGGCCATGAACTTCCGCAATATCTCCGCCTGGTCGATCCGCAATCCGGTGCCGTCGCTCGTCCTGTTCGCGGCGCTGACCCTGGCCGGCTTCGTGTCGTTCATGCGGATGAACGTGAACCAGAATCCGGAAATCACCTTCCCGGCCGTGTTCGTGTCCATCTCCCAGCCGGGCGCCGCGCCGACCGAGCTCGAGACCCAGGTGACGCAGAAGGTCGAGGCGGCGGTCCGCAACCTCGAAGGCGTCGACGAGATCAACTCGACGGTCAGCGAAGGCAATTCCGGCACCTTCGTCCAATTCTCGATCGAGACGCCGGTCGACCGCGCCACCACCGACGTGCGCGACGCCATCTCCCAGATCCGCGGCAGCCTGCCCGAGGGCATCATCGAGCCGCAGGTGATCCGGGCCCAGATCAACGGCGGCTCCATCGCCAATTACTCGGTCGAGGCGACCGACATGACGATGGAGCAATTGAGCTGGTTCGTGCAGAACACGGTCAGCCGCCGCCTGCTCGCCGTCGACGGCATGCAGAAGGTCGAGGTGCACGGCGCCGTCGACCGCGAGATCCGCGTCATCCTCGATCCCGCCAAGATGCAGGCGCAGGGCGTTACGGCTGCGCAGGTCAATCTCCAGCTGAGGGCCGTCAACGTCAACGCCGCCGGCGGCCGCGCCGAGATCGCGGGCGCCGAGCAGGCGGTGCGCATCCTCGGCAACGCGACCGATGCCTACACGCTCGGGCAGACCCAGATCACGGTCGGCAACGGCCGCACCGTCAAGCTCGCCGACATCGCCACGGTGAAGGACAGTTTCGGCGAGCGGCGCGACATCGCCAAGATGGGCGGCAAGCCGGTGGTCAGCTTCGGCATCGTCCGTTCGCGCGGCGCCTCGGACGTCGCGGTGTTCGACGGCGTCGAGAAGGAGCTCACCAAGCTCGAGAAGGAGAACCAGGGGGTCCACTTCGTCAAGCGGTCCAACTCGGTCAAATACACCAAGGAGAATTACAAGGCCGCGATGCGGTCGATGATCGAGGGCGCTCTGCTCGCCGTCGTCGTCGTGTTCCTGTTCCTGCGCGACCTCCGCGCGACGCTCATCTCGGCGCTCGCCATCCCGTTGTCCGCCATCCCGACCTTCTGGATCATGGATCTGATGGGCTTCACCCTCAACTTCATGACCCTGCTCGCGCTCAGCCTGGTGGCCGGCGTGCTCGTCGACGACGCGATCGTCGAGATCGAGAACATCGTGCGTCACATGCGGATGGGCAAATCGGCCTACCAGGCCTCGATCGACGCCGCGGACGAGATCGGCCTCGCCGTCGTCGCGACCACCTTCTCGATCGTCGCCGTGTTCCTCCCGGTCGGCCTGATGCCGGGCATCGCCGGCCAGTTCTTCAAGAATTTCGGCTTCACGGTCGTCGTCGCGGTGCTGATGAGCCTTGCTGTCGCGCGCCTCATCACGCCGATGATCGCGGCCTATTTCCTCAAGGCGAAGGGCCATGCCAGCCACGGCGAGGGCTGGCTGATGGACGTCTACATGAAGGTCCTGAACTGGACGCTGAGCCACCGCTGGTGGACGGTGGTGATCGGCGTCGTGGCGTTCATCATCACCATCGGCCTGTACATGACCCTGCCGTTCACCTTCCAGCCGCCGCTCAACGTCGACACCAGCCGCGTTTCGATCCAGATGGTGCCGGGCACGACGCTCGAGCAGACCGAGCGCGTCGCCGACCAGGTCACCGCGATCCTCAAGAAGGAGCCGGAGGTGGCGACGGCGCTCGAATATATCGACGTCGGCAGTGCCACCGTCGTCATGACGCTGAAGCCGGAGCGCACGCGCAGCAGCGTCGAGTTCGAGCGCGCCACCGCCCCCAAGCTCCGGTCGATCGCCGACGCCCGCGTCAGCTTCCAGTCGCAGAATGGCGGCGGCGGCAGCTCGCGCGACGTCTCCGTCATGCTCGCCGGCTCCGACCCGGCGCAGCTGCAGGTCGCCGCCCGCAAGGTCGTCGAGCAGATGCGCGGCCTGCCCGGCATCCGCGATCCCCGCATCGAGGGCGACCTGCCGCGGCCGGAGATCACCATCAAGCCGCACATGAACCTCGCCGCCGACCTCGGCGTCACGACGGCGGCGCTCAGCCAGACGATCCGCATCGCGACCTTGGGCGACATCGACCAGAATGCCGCGAAATTCTCGCTGTCGGACCGCCAGATCCCGATCCGGGTGGCGCTCGACGAGAACAGCCGGCGCGACATCAACACGATCAAGAACCTGCCGGTGCCGACCTCGCGCGGCACGACGGTGCCGCTCGGCGTGGTCGCCGACGTCAGCTTCGGCGTGGGCCCCTCGCAGATCCAGCGCTACAACCAAGAGCGCCGCACCGTCCTCTCCGCCGATCTCGCGCCGGGCCAGGTCAGCGGCGAGCAGCTCGGCAAGATCATGGACCTGCCGGCGATGAAGAACCTGCCGGAGGGCGTCCATTTCGCCGCCGCCGGCCAAGCCAAGTGGCAGAAGGAGATGCTGATCAACTTCTTCATCGCGCTGGGCGCGGGCGTCCTGCTCGTCTTCGGCGTGCTGGTCCTGCTCTACCGCCGGGCGATGCCGCCGCTGGTCAACCTCTCCTCGCTGCTCCTCGCTCCGCTCGGCGGCGCCGTGGCTCTCCACATCGCCGGCATGGCGACGTCGCTGCCCGTGCTGATCGGCATTCTCATGCTGCTCGGCATCGTCGCCAAGAACTCGATCCTCCTCATCGATTTCGCGATCGAGGAAATGGGCAAGGGCGTTCCCAAGTACGAGGCGATCATGGATGCGGGCCACAAGCGCGCCCAGCCGATCGTGATGACCACCGTCGCGATGGTCGCCGGCATGACGCCGACGGCGCTGTCGATCGGCGGCGACGGCTCGTGGAACCAGCCGATGGCGGTCACCGTGATCGGCGGCCTCATCCTCTCGACCCTCTTGACCCTCGTCATCGTGCCGGCCGGCTTCAGCCTCGCCGACAGCTTCGAGAAGTGGATCGCGCCTTTGTTCGGCCGCGTGCTCACCTACAAGCCGGGTGACGAGAGCGGCCACGGCGAGGCCCTCCCGCAGCCGGCCGAGTGAACCAAAAGCGCGGCGGAGGCTTTCAGCCGGACATGAGGTCCGGCGCCCGCTTCGTTCCCGTCCAGAGCGGGATGCGCCGCATGCGCGTCGCCGCCACCGGGCTGCTCGTCGCGATGGCGGTGCTGTTCGTGCTGGCGACGCACCTCCAGCCGCACCACCCGGCCTTCGGCTTCGTTCGCGCCTTCGCCGAGGCGGCGATGGTCGGCGGCCTCGCCGATTGGTTCGCGGTGACGGCGCTGTTCCGCCACCCGCTCGGCCTCCCCATCCCGCACACCGCGATCATCCCGCGCAACAAGGACCGTATCGGCGAGACGCTCGCTTCCTTCCTGCGCGACAATTTCCTGATCCCCTCGGTCGTCGCGCGGCGGATGCGCAGCGTCGACGTGGCCGGGGCCGCCGGCCGCTTCCTCGCCAACCCGGCGCCGGAGGGACGGTTGCGCGAAGGCGCCTCGCGCCTCCTCGCCGACCTCCTCGAATCGCTCGACCAGGAGCGCCTCGGCGGCATGGTCAAGAGCGCCATCTCGGCGCGCCTCAAGTCGCTCGAAGTCTCGCCACTGCTCGGCAAGACGCTCGAGGCGGCGATGACCGACGAGCGCCACGTCCCCATCCTCGACGCGATCGTCACCTGGGCCGGCCGCACCCTCGACGCCAACGAGGAGCTGATCCGCGACATGGTCCACACCCGCGCCGGCTGGATCCTCCGCCTCGCCGGGCTCGACGAGAAGCTCGCCGAGGCGATCATCGACGGCCTCAGGAAGCTCACCATCGACATGGCGATCGACGAGAAGCACCCATTGCGCACCAAGGCCGAGGAGGCGCTCGCGATCCTCGCCTGGGACATGCAGCACGATCCGGCGATGCGCGCGAAGGTCGACGGGTGGAAGAACGAGATCCTCGCCAACCCCGCCGTCGGCGAATGGGTGGGCGGCCTGTGGGAGAATAGCCGCGCCGGCCTTTTGAAGGCGGCGCGCGACCCGCAGGCCGCGCTCGCCGGCCGCTTCGGCGAGGCGCTCAGGCAATTGGGCGAGACGCTGCAGAGCGATGCGCGGCTCAAGCGCGCGATCAACCAGTTCGCCCGCCGCGCCGCCGCCGGCGCCGCCGCCACCTACGGCAGCTCCATCGTCAAGCTGGTCTCGGAGACGGTGCGCGGCTGGGACGCGGAGACGGTGACGCTGAGGCTCGAAGGCGCGGTCGGGCGCGATCTCCAATATATCCGGATCAACGGCACGCTGGTGGGCGGCCTGGTCGGCCTCGCGCTCCACGCCGCCGACGTGCTGGGGTGAAGTAGGGATTGACGTTCGGCCAGTTGCGAAGTCGGCGCCTTCTCTGCCTCCCTGCCGCGGAGCGGTGGGGAGGGGGACCAGCGAAGCTGGTGGAGGGGTGACCTCACGCTGCCGCCGCAGCGTCGCGCGGGAACCGTCGATCCCAAAGCAGCTACCCCTCCACCACCTTCGGTGGTCCCCCTCCCCATCTGTTCGATGGGGAGGCAGGAAAGAGCCGGCGTCCGATCCGCGCTAAGGCGCGCCGTTATACTGCTTCTGGATGAGCAGCTGCTGGTCCTCGCGCCGGTCCGAGGCCCATTCGAGCATCGAGCGGCAGACGCGCTTGACGCTGAGGCGCGAGCCCGGCTGGTCGAGATCCTTGCAGACGATCCGCTGCGGGTCCCATTTGCGGCGTGAGCCCTCGACGTGGATGGTGGGGCCGGAGGGCGTCCCCTGTGCGGTCGCGGCCGCCGTCTGGAAGGCCGGCTGAGGCGCCGAACCGGCGAGGAGGAGGGCGAGGGTCAGGACCATGGGACGAGGCTCCCTTCTTCGCCCCCGGCTATAGCACGGACCGGCCAAGTCGCGGAAGATGCGCCGTTTCGCGTCCCTCGGCGCGCGCTCAGCCGCCGACGCGCTCGATGTCGGCGCCGACCGCCTGCAATTTCTCCTCGAGCCGCTCGTAGCCGCGGTCGAGATGGTAGACGCGGTGCACTTCCGTCTCCCCTTCCGCGGCGAGACCGGCGAGGACCAGGCTCATCGAGGCGCGAAGGTCGGTCGCCATCACCGGAGCGCCGAGCAGCTTGTCGACGCCGCGCACCACCGCCGAGCGGCCCCGCACTTCGATGTCCGCGCCCATGCGGTTCAATTCCGGCACGTGCATGTAGCGGTTCTCGAAGATCGTCTCGGTCAGCAGGCTGGTCCCCTCCGCCAGCGTCAACATCGCCATGAACTGCGCCTGCATGTCGGTCGGGAAGGCAGGATAAGGGGCCGTCGACAGGGACAAAGGCTTCAAACCGCCGAGCGCGGCAACTTTGATCCCTTCGGCGCCGTCCTCGATGCCGAGCCCCGCTTCCTCGAGGCTGGAGAGGATCGAGGGCATCGTGTCGCGCCGCGCCCCGACCAGCTCGAGCGAGCCGCCGGTGATCGCCGCCGCGCAGGCATAGCTGCCCGCCTCGATGCGGTCGGCCATCACCGCATAGGTCGCGCCGTGCAGCCGGCCGACGCCCTGGATGGTCAGCGTGTCGGTTCTGAGCCCCTCGATCTTCGCGCCCATCGCGATCAGGCATTTGGCGAGGTCGGTGATCTCCGGCTCGCGCGCGGCATTCTCGATCACCGTCGTGCCCTTGGCGAGGACGGCGGCCATCAGCGCATTCTCGGTCGCGCCGACCGAGACGAACGGGAAGCGGATGGTGCCGCCGACGAGGCCGCCGGACGGCGCCCTGGCCTTGACGTAGCCGGAGGCGATCTCGAGCTCCGCGCCCAATGCCTCCAATGCCTTCAGGTGCAGGTCGACCGGTCGCATGCCGATGGCGCAGCCGCCGGGAAGCGACACCGTCGCCTCGCCGGCGCGGGCGACGAGCGGGCCGAGCACCAGCACCGACGCGCGCATCTTGCGGACGATGTCGTAGGGGGCGACGGTCGAGGTGAGGTTGGCCGCCCGCAGCGTCATCACCCGGCCGAACTCGTCGGGCCGGGCGCCCTCGATGGTCGTCGAGACGCCGAGCTGGTTCAGGAGGTGGCCGAAGCTGTCGACGTCGGCGAGGCGCGGCAGGTTGCGGAGCGTCAGCGGCTCGTCGGTGAGGAGCGCGCACGGCAGCAAGGTCAGCGCCGCATTCTTGGCGCCGGAAATGGGGATGCGGCCGTGGAGGGGCTTGCCCCCCCGGATGACGATGCGGTCCATGCGCTGCGCTCTTAGCCTTTCGGCGGCGGCGCGCAAGCGAGGCGGGGGCTTATTGGTGCGGCTGAGGAGGCGGCGGCGGTGGGTCGAAATTGCAATCGAGCGACGACTCCTGCCTCGCATCGACGTCGTAGCTAAAGCGGATGATATCGCACCCGCCATGAATGATGTGAGGGACCTGTGCCGGGGGGACGACTTGGACCTTTCCGCTACCGGCGGGAAGGGCGCCGAATTTGCTCAGTTCGAGAAACAGCACGCGGTGCCCGTTTCGATATAGGCCGGTGTAGTAGCGATTGAAGTTGGAAAGGGGGCCGCCCATGCGGTCGGGAACGCCGAGCCGTCTTTCGACCATGGCTACGAGCTTCGCGCCCGGCAGCCAGTAGTTCGTGTCGTCGCTTCTTAATAATCCTGTCGGCTCAGGGTTGATCGCCTGGGCGAGCAGCACAGCGAGCGGAGCAAAGATCATCGGCTTCTCCAGAGCGCGCGTATCTATCACAACGACTTCAGCTGTCGAAGCGGATAGTCCTCACCCGAACACCCCGTGCAGGTACCAGCTGAGGTCGCCGGTCGAGGGATCGACGCCGTCGCCGCGGCGGTAGAGCCAGAAGCGGGCGCCGTCCTCGGCCTCGACCTGGAAATAGTCGCGCACCGCCTCGGCCTCGGCGGCGCGGCGCCACCATTCGCCGTAGATGCGTTCCGGCCCGTCGGCGCGGACGACGCGATAGGCGCGGCCGCGCCAGGTGAAGCGCCGCGGCGGCTGGTCCGGGAGCAGGGCGACGACATTCTCGACCCGCTCGGGCGGCGCCAGCAGGCAGACGGGGCGGGGATAGGCCGGCCAGCCGGCGGCCGGGGCGAGCGGGGCGCTGCGCTCGACGCTGCGCTCGGGCACGTCGCTCTCGCGCCCGCTCCAGCGGTAGAGCCGGCCGCCGCCGAGCCGGCCGACGAGGCGGTCGACGAGCGGGGCGAGGTCCGGCACCGGCGGCTCGCCGGCGAGGGCGCCTTCGATCGCCTGCGCGCGCAGCGGCTCGCAGCGGCCGGCGACGAGGCGCAAGGTCTCGATGCCGAAGCCGGGATCGATCGTCTCGATCTTCATCGCGAGGAGGCGGTGGAGGTGCTTCGCGTCGCGGGTGCCGCGCGCCGTGCCGATGGCGATCCGCTCGGTGCGGCCGTCGACGCGGTCGCAGAGCAAGGTGAGGGCGCGGGCGGCGAGGCCGGCCTCGGCGAGCTTGGCGAGGAGGTCGGCGAGCAGGGTCGCCAGCGCCGCGTCGATCGCTTCGGCGGTCATCAGCGGCTCGAAGACGCGCAGCATCGCCGCCGGCGGCGCTTCCGGCACGACCGGGTCGATCGCCTCGCCGGCGCGGCCGAGCGCCTGGTCGAGCCGGGTGAGGAGATGCCGGCCGAAGCGCCGGCCGAGCGGCCCCCGCGGCAGCGCGATCAGCTCCCCCACCGTCTCGATGCCGACGCGGCGGGCGGCGGCGAGCGCGTCTTCGTCGAGCCGCAGCGCGGCGAGGGGAAGCGGCGCCAGCGCCTCGGCCTCGCCGCCGGCGGGGCAGCGGGTGAGGGCGCGGCGCCCGCAGCGGGCGAGGGCGTGGGCGGCGCCGAGCGTCTCGGCGACGGCGATGCGGGCGGTGAAGCCGGCGCGCGCGCAGAAGGCGAGGAGGCGGCGGCACATCCGCTCTTCGCCGCCGAACAGGTGGGCGACGCCGCTGAGGTCGAGGAACAGCCCGTCCGCGCCCGCGACGCAGGCCCGCGGCGTCCAGCGGCGGGCGGCGAGGAGCGCGAGCCGCTCGAGCAAAGCCGCGTCGGCGGCCGGATCGTGGTCGGCGACGTCGAGCTCCGGCACGATCGCCCGGGCGTGGGTGACGGCCATGCCCGCGGCGATGCCGAGCGCCCGCGCTTCCGGCGATGCGGCGGCGACGAGCACGCGATTGCCGACGCGGTGGGAGAGGAGAAGGGGGAGGGGCGGGGGAAATCCCTCTCCCCGTAGCGGGAGAGGGAGGGGCCCGCGCGGCGAAGCCGCGTGGGAGGGTGAGGGAATGGGGGACGAGCTTGTCCCCCCCCCCCCACCGCTGGCGCGGTGGGTCCCCCCCTCTCCCGAAATGGGAGAGGGATTTGTTCGAAACACCACCTCCGCGGCTTCCGTCCTTCGTCCGAGCTCCCGCATCGTCGGCCGCCGGTGGGGCGGCGGCGCCGCCTCCTCCCGCGCCCAGCGCGCGCCGGGCCGCCAATGCCCCTCGCGCGGGCAGGAGCAGGCGAGGCGGGCGCCTTCTAGCTCCTCCCCGGAACGGGGAGGGGGACCAGCCGCAGGCTGGTGGAGGGGGCCCGCGTCTGTGCCGGGCTGGCGCTGGGCCCCCTCCACCCCCGCCTTCGG
>Ga0213876_10000836_pt1 | contig 20742 bp, 18 predicted proteins | sample BarmaccomBMRX_R9_FD_160113 | JGI IMG/M metagenome (GOLD analysis project Ga0213876, IMG submission 160113) | Root-associated microbial communities from Barbacenia macrantha in rupestrian grasslands, the National Park of Serra do Cipo, Brazil - RX_R9 | ecosystem: Host-associated > Plants > Roots... | reverse complement strand
GGCGAACGGTGCGAGGGGGCGTGCCGGTTGCGTGCGAAATAGTCCGCGACGGCGGCCATCACCTCGGGTGAACGCGTGAAGATCACGTAGCGCCGCCGCGCACCCGACTTGCTCGACGGTGGCGGCAGGCGGAAGTCCACCTTCACGTTGTGCACCGAGGCCACCCGGCGTAAGGACTGCGGCGTGAAGTACGAGCCGCGGCCGCGGCCGAACACATGACGACGCCTCGCCAACGCACCACCGTCGTGGATCGTCGACGAGCAGATCAGCACCCCACGATCAGCGAGCAGTTTGAACATCCGCGCGAAGTCGACGAGCGGATCGCCGAAGCGATCGATGACGTCTGCGGCGACCACGACGTCGTACCGGTCCTCGACGGCCTCGGAGTCAAGCGCCTCGGGGTGCTCGCTGACAGCCAGGATGGCTGCGTCGGGAATTCCGAGAACGTCGACGCCGAGCTTTGACATCGCGCGCTCGCGGCGGAGGCTGGCAGCGACCGGCGCGATCGGTGCGGCGGCGTCGTCGTCGATCCGGTCCGGTATCTCGACGTACCCGCACCGGTCACAGGTGCGCACCGCCAGCGTGCGATCAGAGTGATGTTCCCGAAGGACGTGCAGCTTCGTCGCGGGCCCGAAGCAGACCTGGCAGTACGGCTGCGGGGCAGCGCGCAGCCCTCGGATGCCTCGCAGCCGACGAGCCGGGTGAACCAGCGCCATGTCTGACCAACGCGTGACTCATCCGCAGCGTTGACAGTGCCACCGAAGTCATCCCGGCTTTACACGATTGACATGTAGATCTTCCGGGCATCGATGTGCGTATCCGGCTGACCTTAAGGAAACATGATGGCCACTACATACGCCGAGAAGTCCGTGACATCGTCGGAGAGTCGCAAGAGCCTGGTTCCTGCGAGGCTCGACCGGCTGAACTGGTCGAAGTTCCATACCCGCCTGGTCATCGCCCTTGGCGTCGCGTGGATCCTCGACGGACTCGAGATCACGATCGCGAGCAATGTCTCGAACGTCATCAGCCAGCCTGACGCGTTGGGCATGGGGTCCGGCTCGGTCGCCTTCTCGGTCGGCACCGTCTACCTGCTCGGCGAGGTCGCCGGCGCCCTGTTCTTCGGACGCATGTCCGACAAGTGGGGCCGCCGCAACCTGTTCATGATCACGCTGGGGGTGTATCTCCTCGGCGGCGCGCTCACGGCCGCGACGGCCGGCAAGAGCCAGGGTTGGGTGATCTGGCTCGACATCACCCGGTTCATCGCGGGCATGGGTATCGGTGGCGAGTACGCCGCGATCAACTCGGCCATCGACGAGCTGATACCGGCCAAGCACCGCGGCCGCGTCGACATCGCAGTCAACGGCACCTACTGGGGCGGCGCGTTGCTCGCTGCCGTGCTCACCGTGGCCGTCGTCAACAACCTCTCCGCGTCGTTGTCGTGGCGCGTCGCCTTCCTTATCGGTCCGGTTCTCGGCTTCGTCATCCTGTTCGTCCGCAAGAACCTGCCCGAGAGCCCTCGCTGGCTGCTGATGCATGGCCGCGTGGACGAGGCCGAAGCCGAGATCAAGCGGATCGAGGAGATGGCCGCGGACGGCGGTGAGCTGCCGCCGGTCGACGAGTCCAAGGCGATCGACGTCGTTCCCGCGCAGAACATCGGCTTCGTGACCCTCGCACGCACACTGTTCCGCGAGTACCCGTCGCGCGCGATCCTTGGCGCGACGCTGATGATCACGCAGTCCTTCCTCTACAACGCGATCTTCTTCACCTACGCGCTCGTGCTGTCGAAGGTGTACGGCGTCAGCACCGGCAGCACCGAGTACTACTTCATGTTCTTCGCGGCCGGAAACTTCCTCGGACCGCTGGCCCTCGGCCACTTCTTCGACACGATCGGCCGGCGCGTGATGATCTCCACGACGTACATCTCGTCGGCCGTGCTGCTCGCGCTTTCCGCCGTGTTGTTCAAGACCGGTCACCTCACGGCTACGACGCAGACCGCCGCGTGGTGCGTGATCTTCTTCATCGCCTCGGCAGGCGCGAGCGCGGCGTATCTGACGGTGTCCGAGATCTTCCCGGTCGAGGTTCGAGCCAAGGCGATTGCGGTGTTCTTCGCGATCGCGCAGAGCTTCGGCGCCTTCGGTCCGTGGCTCTACGGGCGGATGATCGGCGACGGCAGTGACCACACGAGCCTGTTCTACGGCTACCTGCTGGGTGCCGGCGTGATGGCCGTGGGCGGGATCGTCGCGGCGTTCATCGGAGTTGACGCCGAACGGACCTCCCTCGAGGACATCGCAACGCCACTGTCGCTACAGAAGTCTGGCGCGGCTTCCATGAAGTCGCGCGGGCCGCAGCACTCGACCTGACGCAAGGACATGGCACGCTGGGCACCGTGAGGACTAAGCGCCCCGCTGCCCTCGGCGTCGCCGTCTTGGTGGCTGCCATCGGCTGCGCGTCAGGCTCGACATCCGTCCGACCGGCGGTCGCGGGGCCTCGCTCGCAGGCTCCGCCGGCAGCCGTGCAGACGGACGTGCCGGGCGCCACCAGCCGTCGCAAGCCGCTCGCGGGGAAGACGGTCGGCATCGACCCCGGCCACAACGGAAAGAACTACACCGACCCCGCGTATCTGCATCGCCAGATCTGGAACGGCCGCGAGCGCGAGGACTGCAACACGACTGGCACCTCGACCAACGGCGGCTACACCGAGCCGAAGTTCACCTGGCGCGTGGCGAAACGGCTCCGCGCGCTCCTCAAAGCCGAAGGCGCACATGTCGTCATGACGCGCCACAACAACCATGGCGTGGGGCCGTGCGTGAACCGTCGGGCTCGCATCATCAACCAGGCGCACGCCGACGTCGGCATCGACATCCACGGCGACGGCGGGCCCTCGAGCGGGCGCGGCTTCGCGATCCTCCTCCCCGTGCGCGACCGCTACAACAAGCACGTCATCCACTCCTCGGACCGTTGGGGACACGTGTTGCGCCGCAAGGTGCTGAACGGCACGGCGATGCCGACCAGCACCTACGACGGCTCGAACGGGTTCAACCACCGCAACGACCTCGCGGGTCTCAACCTCACGAAGGTGCCCATGGTCTTGATCGAGTGCGGCAACATGCGCAACGCGACCGACGCGAAACTGATGACGTCGAAGAGGTTCCAGCATCGGTTGGCCCGAGCGTTCGCCAAGGCCATCACCACGTTTGCTCTTCGTCACCGCCACCACCACCACTGATGCACAACCGCTAGATTTCTGCCGGTAAGGACGGTCGTCAGCGGGCGGGGGCATGTCGACACGAGGGCACCGACGCGGCATCGCCGCCGCCGTCCTCGCGTGTGCTGTGGGTATCGGGGGACTGTTCGGACTGGCGGCGGCGGTTGCGGCGACGGACTCCGCAAAGCACTTCTTCGCCGCTGACGGGACGACGAAGGATGCCTTCGGCGGTCCCAAGCTGACGTGGTCGGACCGGCCTCACTACGCCGCCGGGCTGTCCGGGGTTGCTGGTGACCGATCGTTCTGGATCACGCCCTCGGACCACCTGACGTCGACCAGTGCGGATGTCGGCAACTTCGGGACCAGTGACTTCACGATCCGGCTGTGGCTCAGGCTGGATCCGAGCGACTCGCCGCCGCAGGTGCTGGTGAGCAAGCGGACGGGTTGCTACGCGGGGTCGTTCTGGGACCTGACCACATTGGCGTCCGGCGGCGTCGAGTTTGAGATCCAGGACTCGAACAACAACTTCGGCCGCCATGTCGACAACCCGACGCCGGTGTACGACGGCAAATGGCACGAGGTCCTGATCGGTCGGTCGGGCGACCAAGTGGGCGTTGCGGTCGACGGGCACACCACGACGGGTCAGACCAACGCCACCGTGGTGCTCGACAACCAGACACCGATGATGATCGGTACCGATGGATGCATCGGCATCAACGGTCAGACCGCGCCGAACGTGCTCATCGACAACCTCTCGTTCGGGCCGGGTGACGCGGCGGTCGACGCGCCCGCGACGGCGCCCACCGCCACTCCATCGGCGTCGACGAAACCCACGCCGACGCACCCGACCGGCTCGCGGCACCCTCATCCCGCCGGCCGTCGCTCACCGAGCGCCGGGGCTTCGACCCACGCCCGACACCGACCACATCAGCACCCCGCCGTCAGACACCGGCACCACAAGCACCCGCCGCCGAAGTTTTTGCGACCGACTGCCACACCGCCCCCGACACTGGCGCGCGGGGCACCGCCGCCATCGACTGGGGTGACGCACTCACCAGCGAAAGCCGCGGTCGCCTTCGCGCACTCGATCCCATCGCCGTCCGAAGCGTTCGCCAACGGCAAAGAGGTAGGCGAGGACCTGCTCGCAGGCGTCCTGCTCGTCGCGCTGCTCAGCCTGCCCATCACGATCATCAACCGGACGTCGCTGATCAACGCCGACCATCTCGGCTCCGCGGCGGGCGGGCTACGTCGCGCGCTCAGACTGGACCGGCTAGGCACGTGGATCGAACGCGTCCCAATCCTCGCCCGGCTGGCAATGGCTGCGCTTGTCGCCGGAGTGCTGTACGGCTTCCTGCAGCCGACCTTCGGTTTCAACCTCTCCTCGGTCGCGCTCGCCCTCGGGCTCGCGGCCGGGCTCGGGGCCTTGCTCGTGATCCGCGTCGTCGTCCAGCGAACCTTCCTCAGGCGGACCTACGACCTGGACGCGACGGTCAGGGTGTTCCCCGGGTTTGCGATGGTCGGGCTGGGCTGCGTTGTCTTGTCGCGGCTCATCGGTCTGCAGCCTGGTCTGCTGCTCGGCTCGCTCGTCGGTCTGGTGAGCGCGCAACAGGGGCGCGACGCCGAGGAGGGGCACGCGATCGCGGTGGCCGACGCGGTGGTCGCCGCCGCGATCATCGGCGCCTACTTCCTCCGCTCGGCGATCGTCGACAGCTCTGTCGCGCATGGTTTCGGCGGCAGCCTGCTCGCGGTCGCCCTCACCACCATGGTGGCGGCCGGCATCCAAGTCCTCACCTTCGAGCTCATCCCGATCGCGTTCCTGGAAGGCGCGCCGCTGTTCAGCTGGTCGCGCGCGGCATGGGTGGCGCTGATCACCTTCGGGTCGTTCGGCTTCGTGCACCTGTTGCTCCACCCGGTGTCGGGCGGCGGCAGCTACCTGCACCATGTCAGCTACCTGAGCTACCTGTTCGCGACCTACCTGATCCTCGCGATCGCCTTCTGGGGCGGCTATGCGCTACGCGTCGAGCGACGCGAAACCGAGGATCGCTAGCGGTGGTCCCAGACAGACTCGAACTGCCGACATCTGCCTTGTAAGGGCAGCGCTCTAGCCAACTGAGCTATGGGACCTGCGAGTCAGGATACGAGCGAAACCGGCGGTCGAGCGCGGCCGATACGTCTGAAGCGAGCGCCTCGTCGACGGGGGGTGCCCCGCCGACCTCAGCGACCGTCGAGCCGCACGCCCTGCAGCGAGTCTCCCCCAGCTGCCGCACCAACGACGATGAGCCGCATTCCGCGCACGCGTCGAGGTCGGCCTGCCAGTCGTGAAGGCGCTGGCAGTCCGGACAGACCAGCACCTGGACGCCGTCGCGTACGCCGCGCTTCCAGTCACTCGGACCCTTACCGGGATCCGTCTGGCGCGTCGCGCAGCGGTAGCAGGGCATCAGACGTCGGACAGTGCCTTGATGTAGTCGTCGATCTCCCGTGCGTCCGCGATGGCGGTGTGGACCGTCCACCGGATCGCGCCTTGCTTGTCGATCACGTACGTCGCGCGGCCCGCGGCGCCGAGTTTGTCGTCAAAAGCGCCGTACGTCGCCGACACCGTTCCGTGCGGCCAGAAGTCCGAGCACAGCGGAAAGGCCAAAGCCTCCTGATCAGCAAAGGCGCGCAGCGACGGCACGCTGTCACAGGAGATCGCGAGAACGTCGGTGCCCGCGCGCTCCCACTCCCAGCTGTTGGCTTGGAGAGCCTTCATCTCACCGGTGCACACACCGGTGAATGCGAACGGGTAGAAGACGAGCAGGACGTTTCGATCGCCCCGGCGGGCCGACAACGACTGGTCCTGGCCGTGCTGATCGCGCAGGGTGAAGTTGGGAGCCTCGTCGCCGATCTCCAGCAACCTAGCGACCCTTCCCGCGAGCCGCCTTCGGCGACACCAAGCGGGCGCCGTTCCAATCGGCCGCCGCCGAGATGCTGGAGGTCTGCTGCAGCCCCGCCGTCGGAGCGGCCTCGCTGACATCACTCGGCTCGACGTGACCGTCGCGGGCAGCCTTCGGCGTCAGCAACCAGATCACGCCGTGGTCGGCGAGGGGAGTCAGCGCGTCAACGAGGGCGTCGACGAGGTCGCCGTCGCCTTCGCGCCACCAGAGCAGGACGACGTCGACGACGTCGTCGTAGTCCTCGTCGACGATCTCTGATCCTGAGCAGGTGGCTACGGTCTGGCGGAACTCGTCATCGCAGTCCTCGTCCCAGCCGAGTTCTTGGACAACCATGCCCGCGGCGATACCCAACTTGTCCGCGAGGCCGTGCGGGGTACCCGCGCCGCCGGCGGTGCCGCTCACGAGCGGTTGCCTCCTTCGTGTACCCGGTCGAACGTGCTTCGGATGCTGTCGATGGGCCACAGTCCACCGGTTGCACGCCGCAAACGCAAGTCGAATGTCGTTCGGACGCCGACCTGTCCACGTGGCAGCCGCCCAGAATCAAGGGCTGCCACGCTGACAGGTCCCCCGCTTTGCGGCGTACCGTCAGACCATGGCTTCCGGACGCAACCGCTACTCGGTGATCAGCGACGGCTTACCCAGTCAAATCCCCGATGTAGACCCCACCGAAACCCAAGAGTGGCTGGACTCGCTCGACGGCGTCATCGACGCCGCGGGGCCGAGGCGGGCGCGATTCCTGATGCTGAAGTTGCTCGAGCGAGCCCGGGAACGGCAGGTTGGCGTGCCGGCCCTGCGCTCGACGGACTACGTGAACACCATTCCGGCCGAGGCGGAGCCGTGGTTCCCCGGCGACGAGTTCATCGAGCGGCGGATCCGTGCCTACATCCGCTGGAACGCCGCGATCATGGTCTCGCGGGCGAACACCCTGACCAACGTCGGTGGCCACATCGCCACGTATGCCTCGTCGGCGAGCCTCTACGAGGTCGGCTTCAACCACTTCTTCCGCGGCAAGGAGGGCGGCGAGTCCGGCGACCAGGTCTACATCCAGGGCCATGGCTCCCCCGGCATCTACGCCCGCGCGTTCCTCGAAGGGCGGCTGTCCGAGTCACACCTCGACGGCTTCCGCCAGGAGATCAGTCGCGGCGGGTTGCCGTCGTACCCCCACCCCCGCCTGATGCCGGAGTTCTGGGAGTTCCCCACCGTCTCGATGGGCCTGTCACCGCTCCAGTCGATCTACCAGGCCCGTTTCAACAGGTATCTGCATGATCGCCAGATCAAAGACACGTCACGCGCACATGTGTGGGGCTTCTTCGGCGACGGTGAGATGGACGAGGTCGAGTCGCTCGGCGCCCTCGGTGTCGCCGCTCGCGAGGAGCTCGACAATCTCACCTTCGTCGTCAACTGCAACCTGCAGCGCCTCGACGGTCCGGTTCGCGGGAACGGCAAGATCATCCAGGAGCTCGAGTCCTACTTCCGCGGCGCGGGTTGGCACGTCGTCAAGGTGGTGTGGGGTCGGGAGTGGGACGAGCTGCTCGCCCGCGACGCGGACGGCGTGCTCGTCAACGCGATGAACACCACGCCCGACGGTCAGTTCCAGAAGTACTCAGTCAGCGACGGGGCCTTCATCCGGGACGACTTCTTCGGCCGCGACCCGCGCCTGCGCAAGATGGTCGAGCACCTGACCGACGAGGAGATCACTCGGCTCTCGCGTGGCGGCCACGACTACCGGAAGGTGTACGCCGCGTTCAAGGCGGCCCGCGAGCACGTCGGCCAACCGACGGTGATCCTCGCCCACACCATCAAGGGCTGGACCCTCGGCAAGGACTTCGAGGCGCGCAACGCCACGCACCAGATGAAGAAGCTCACCAAACCGGAGCTCAAGGAGTTCCGGGATCGGCTTTATCTCGAGATCCCCGACAAGGACCTCGAAGGCAATCTCCCGCCGTACTACCACCCTGGTGAGGAGAGCGACGAGATCCAGTACATGCTCGAGCGCCGGCGTGCGCTCGGCGGCTTCCTGCCGTCTCGCATGAACCGGTGCAAGCCGCTCGTCCTGCCCGGCGACAAGGTGTACGACATCTTCCGCAAGGGTTCGGGCAAGCAGTCGGTGGCAACGACGATGGCCTTCGTCCGCCTGCTGAAGGACCTCGTCAAGGACAAGACCATCGGACGACGCTTCGTGCCCGTCATCCCCGACGAGGCGCGGACGTTCGGTATGGACGCGATGTTCCCGAGCGCGAAGATCTACTCGACGCACGGCCAGCGGTACGACCCCGTCGACGCGGAGATGTTGCTGTCCTACCGCGAAGACACGCAAGGCCAGATCTTGCACGAGGGCATCAGCGAAGCCGGTTCGATGGCGAGCGTCATCGCGGCCGGATCGTCGTACTCCGTGCACGGCGAACCGATGATCCCGGTGTATGTCTTCTACTCGATGTTCGGGTTCCAGCGCACGGGCGACCTGATGTGGGCGATGGGCGACCAGCTCGCGAACGGCTTCCTGCTCGGCGCGACAGCAGGCCGCACGACGTTGAACGGCGAGGGACTGCAGCACGAGGACGGCCACTCGCTGCTGCTGGCCGCCACGAATCCGGCATGCATCTCCTACGACCCGGCGTTCGCGTTCGAGCTGGCGATCGTCGTCAAGGACGGCCTGCAACGCATGTACGGCGAGAAGGTCGACCCGGACCATCAGGTGTTCTACTACTTGACGGTCTACAACGAGCCGAAGCCGCAGCCGCCCGCGCCGGATCTTCCTGATCTCGACGAGCAGGTGCTGCGCGGGCTGTATCGCTTCGCGGCCGCGCCGGAGGTCACCGGTAACGGAGACGCGCCACGCGCGCAGCTGATCGCGAGCGGTACGGCGATTCACTGGGCGTTGGACGCGCAACGGATGCTTGCCGCCGAGTGGGGCGTCGCAGCAGACGTATGGAGTGCCACATCCTGGACCGAACTGCGACGTGAGGCACTGGAGTGCGACAAGCAGAACCGACTCGCCGCGGCTGCCGGAACCGGCGCACCGCATCGGACTCCCTTCATCACCCACCAGCTCGAGGCTGCCCCCGGGCCGGTGATCGCGGTCAGTGACTGGATGCGCGCCGTTCCCGATCAGATCGCGCAGTGGGTGCCACAGGACTGGTCGTCGTTGGGCACCGACGGGTACGGCCGATCGGACACCCGTGAGGCGCTGCGCCGGTTCTTCTCCGTCGACGCCGAGTCGATCGTCCTCGCGACGCTGACCGAGCTCGCTCGGCTCGGTCAGGTCAAAGCCGAGGAGCCACAGCGCGCCATCGAAAAGTACGGCCTCGGCTCGCCGCCGACGTCGCCTGAAACGAACGGGTGATCACGGCGTGTTCTGCGCGGTTTGCTGACACATCCGCCGCAAGATTGCCGTGTGGGACACCGCAGGACGACGCTGCCGATCGGCGGTCTGGACGCGCACCCGAACGCACCGGAGATCCGCGGCATCTTGTCGCGCCTTCCATGCGTCACCGATGGCGAGCTCGAGGCACTGGCCGACGCCTGGCACAACACGACGTTGCTCGCCGAGGCACGACGGCGCTCCCTCGAGCCGGACTCGCCGCTCGTGGTCGAGGTCCTCACCTGCTTCGAGACTGCGCAGTCACTGTTCGCACCGGAGATCCACGCGGCGGATCTTGCCGGCGATGACGGGTTCCTCACGGTCGACCCGGACGTCGTCTCCACTGCGCTGAAAGCGATGCGCGATGCGATCGCGGCGGCCTATGCCCAGCCGATCCTCACACCAGCGGAGCACGGCACGCTGATGAAGGCGTGGCGAAGCGTTTATGCAACGGACCACGTCGTTGATCCCGACCTCGGGGCGCGCGCTGCCGATGTCGCCTTGCTGCTCGACGCGATTCCGCGCCTCGCCGCCCGCTGCCACGATGCCACCGCCGCCGCCGAGTACGCATCGATCCTCGTCGCATCGCAAGACGTCGACGAGGACATGCGATGTGCCGCGCGGGACGAGGCGTGGAATGCCGCGGTCTTGACCTCTCGCCACCGGATCTGGCAGCTGGTGCAATGCAGCGGCGCGGAAGGCCTCCACCGTTACTGCACCGTGTGCCGGTCTCGCGAGCGTGACGAGCTGACCGCACGGGTGCTCGGACTGTGCGTCGACGCGGCCTGCGGGCTACTTGTCGCGGGTGCGCTCGACGACGACATCGTCGACGTGCTTGTCGAGCCGGTGCAATGCCTGATCCCCGCGCAGCGCCCGTCCGCCGAAACCTGACCTCGATGAACCCGTCGCCACGGTGTCGGGCACGATGTCGATCATGAGTGATCCGCTGAGCGACTTCGCCCGTGAGCCGTTCACCGCTGACGGCAAGACCAAGGACATCTATCGGCAAGGTGACGGCCCCGCGGTCATCGTCATCTCCGAGATCCCCGGCATCACCCCAGGAGTCGCCGGATTCGCCCGCAAGGTTGTCGCGCGCGGAATGACCGCGGTGATGCCACATCTGTTCGGCGAACCTGGCAAGGAGATGAGTCAGGCCTACGCGATGAAGACGCTCGCGAGCGTCTGCATCTCCCGCGAGTTCAACAAGCTGGCCACGAACTCCTCGGGCGAGATCACGACCTGGCTCCGCGCCCTCGCCGCCGCAGAGCACAAGCGGTGCGGTGGACCTGGCGTCGGGGTTGTCGGGATGTGTTTCACCGGCGGATTCGCACTCGGCATGATGGTCGACGACACCGTCGTCGCCCCGGTGCTCAGCCAGCCATCGGTGCCGTTCCCGCTTGGAAGCAGGCGCAAGGCTGCGCTCCCGCTCTCAGCGTCCGAACTCACCCGGGTGAAAGAACGAGCAGCCGCGGGCACCTGCGTACTCGGACTTCGATTCTCGGGTGACCCGATGGCCCCACGCGACCGGTTCGAGACGTTGCGGCGGGAGTTGGGAGATGCCTTCATCGGGGTCGAGCTCGACTCGTCAAAGGGAAACCCGCACGGTCACCCCAAGATCGCTCATTCAGTGCTGACCGAGCACCTTGACGACAGGGAAGGTACGCCGACCCGGGCGGCACTCGACCAAGTGCTCGAGTTCTTCGGCGATCGCCTGCTCGGCTGACCGTTCAGGGCAAACGAACGTCGACGCGCAATCCACCATGCGCGCCAGGATGCGCGACAACTGCGCCGTCATGCGCGTGGCAGATTGACCGCACGATCGTGAGTCCGAGGCCGGCTCCCCCGCCCTTGTGCGTCCGGTCCGCGGTCCCTCGCCGGAACGGCTCGAAGAGCGAGCCGACCTCTTCGGCCGGGATCGCGGCGCCGGTGTTCTCGACCGAGAGCGCAGGATCGGCGCCCACCGACACCGTCACCTGCCCGCCTTCGATGTTGTAGGTGATCGCGTTGCGCACCAGGTTCGTGACCAGTCGCTCGAGCAGTACTCGCTCGCCCGCCACAGTTCGCTCGTGCAGGTTGGTCGACAGCGAGACGTTGGCACGGGTCGCAAGGTCGGCATGAGCCGCAACCACCTCCTCGACGATCTCGTCCAGCCGTTGCGGTGTGCGCGACGCGAGCCCGCGGTCGCTCTCACTGAGGACGAGGAGGCCTTCGATGAGGCGCTCGTTTCGCTCATTGGTGGCGAGCAGCTGGTCGGTCAGCAGAGCAATCTGCTTCGGCGTCCGCGCCTCGGACATGCTGACTTCGATCAGCGTGCGCTGAATCGCAAGCGGCGTCCGGAGCTCGTGCGAGGCGTTCGCCGCGAAGCTGCGCTGCCCTTCGTAACCCGCGGCGAGCCGGTCCATCATGTTGTTGATCGCCGCGGTCAGTCGACCATGTTCGTCGGTCGCTTCGGCGCCCTCGCCCCGCTCCACGAGGTTTTGCGGCCCGAGACGCTCGACCATGGCGGTGAGGGCGTGGAACGGCCGCAGCGCCCAGCGAGCGATCAACGCAGCAGCAGCCACGATCAGCGCTAGCAGCATCAGGAAGATGCCGAACCGCGCCCAGGTGAGATGGCGGATCCCGAGGCCGCACGTGTGGGTCGCACGGACTGCGATCGACGAACAGGAGACGTGGCGCTCGATCAGGCCGTAGATGCGAATCGCGTAGTAGCCGATTGCAGCCATGGCGAGACATCCGATGACGATCCGGCGGCGAGCGGTCAGGAGCTTGTTCACTACGCGAGCCGGTAGCCGGCCTTGGGAACCGTTTCGATGATCGCCGGCTCGCCGAGCTTGCGACGTAACGTCATCATCGCGACCCGCACGGCATTGGTGAACGGGTCGGCGTGCTCGTCCCATGCCTGCTCGAGGAGGTCTTCGGCGCTCACGACGCTTCCCTCGGCGCGCAGGATCACCTCCAGCACGGCGAATTCCTTCGGCGTCAGATCGAGCACGCGGCCGTCACGTGACGCGAAGTGGTGCGCGGGGTCGAGTACGACGCCCGATCTCTCGAGGACCGGTTTGAGAGCGGGGCGGGAGCGTCGGCTCAGTGCCTGGACTCGCGCCACGAGCTCCGCGAACGCAAACGGCTTCGTGAGGTAGTCGTCGGCGCCGATACCGAGACCTTCGACGCGATCCCGGATGCCACTCGCTGCGGTGAGCATCAGGACCCGCACGGTGTCCTCGGACTCGAGGATGGTGCGACACACCTCGTCACCGCTGCGCATCGGCATGTCGCGATCGAGCACCGCCACGTCGTACCGATGGGTGCTCACGAGATCGATGGCGGCCTGACCGTCGTAGCAGACGTCGACGGCCATCGACAGGCGTCGGAGGCCATCGGCGATCGTGTCGGCGAGCAGCTGCTCGTCCTCGGCGATCAAGACACGCACGTGACCCGTCCTCTCAGTCCTCACGCCATTATCCGGTCGCACACATAAGGGAGGCATAAGCCGTCGACTGACGGCCCGCATAACCATCGGTCGCCACTGTCGTCTCCGTGAGCCTGACGTATCGACACCGCAGTCCAGGTCCGGCAGTCGCGTTCGCCCTCGTCGGCGGTCTCGCGATCCTCGCTCTCATCGTCGCGTGGTGGCCCGAGGCCACGACCGGACCGACCCGCCCGTCGAGATTCAGCCGGATGCACATCAACTGGCCGGCGGAGGGCCAGTCCGGGATCGCGATCCGAGGGGTTGGCACGCGACTGTCGGCGCCTCGTCGTACCCCGGTGCCGATCGCGAGCGTCGCGAAAGTGATGACGGCCTACGTCGTCCTCGAGCGCTATCCGCTGAGCGATGAGTCGTCGGGATTCACCATGACCATGACGGCGGCCGACGAACAGCTCAGCCGAGACGACGCGGCGTCCGGCCAGTCATATGTGCCGGTCGTCGCCGGCGAGCTGATCAGTGAGCGAGCGGCGCTCGAGGCGATCCTGCTGCCGTCCGCCAACAACATCGCGATGGCACTTGCCGAGCACGTCGCGGGCGATGTTCCGAGCTTCGTGGCGATGATGAACACCGAGGCACAGCGACTCCACATGACCGACACCACGTACACCGACCCCAGTGGGCTCGCCGACACGACTGTCTCGACGGCGCGGGACCAGATCCGGCTCGCGCGTGCCGCGTTCCGCGAGCCCACGCTCGCGTCGATCGTCGCGATGCCGAGGGCGACGATTCCGGTGGCCGGGCTCGTGGTCAACACCGACCGTCTGGTCGGCCACGGCGGGTTCGTCGGCGGTAAGACCGGTTCCGACGAGGCGGCCGGTGGTTGCTTCGTCTTCAACGTGGTGCGTCAGGTGCGCGGTCACACCGTCGTGATGTTCGGTGCGGTCCTCGGACAGCACTCGGAGCATCTCGTGACAGCTGGCCAGGATGCCGCGGCGCGACTCGTCGACGAGGTCACGGCTGGCTTGCGCCCGGACCGAGCTCGGACCAGGTGATCTGCGCGAACTCGCTGCGCAGCCGCTCGCCGTGATCGGGGTTGACGGCGCTGACCCATGCGATCTCGCCGAGCAGATGGGCGCGAAAGTCTTCATGCCCGGCACGGTTCTGAGACTCGGGGCCGTGCTGGCGGATGTTGTGGAGCGCGGCTCGCAGGGACTCCCGTCGACGTCGCTCGACTGCGGGCTTGTCGTTCACGACGACACCGCACAGCACCTGGCGTTGACTGCGGCGGGTGATCGACGTCTTGGCATCGTTGAGTCGCAGCCGCTCATCGGCGACGACGGATCGAGCGGATGCCACCAGTCGCTTCGCACGTCGCACCGCGTCCGTCCCGTCAAGGGAGAAGGCAAGGTCGTCGGCGTACCTCGAGTACGACGCGCCAGCCGCAGCCGCTAGCCCGCTCAACCGGGCGTCGAGGTGGAACAGCACGAGGTTGGCGAGTGCCGGCGACGTGGGTGAGCCTTGCGGTAGATGGGGCTCGGCGAGTCTCGTCAACAGCCAGCGGCGAGCGTCGAGGTCCTCGTTGCGCAGAGCCTGCGGCGCCGAACGCAGGACATCACGCGGCACCACTGTCGTCGAAAGGCCCGTCAGGGTGTGCGCCACCGCCTCGGGATAGCCGAGCATCCGGAACACACCGAACACTCGCGGAGCGGTGATGCTGGCGAAACACGCCGTGAGGTCCAGCCGCACCACGACATCGCGACCGACGTGAGGCGTCACGAAACTGACCACCGAACGGCCAGCGACAAAACCGTGGGCGGCGCCATGCGCCGGCACAACGTCCAGCATCTCGCGCAGGACTCGACGTTGCAGACCTTTGATGCGTGAGCGCGGGCGCTCGAGCAGTCGGACGCCGCCACGGCGGTTGTAACGCCACTCACGGTCGTAGTGGCGCAGCTTCGGTGCGGCCGATCGCTCGAGGGAGCGGACGTCGGCGTACCAGTCCAGAACGCTCAGATCCTCCTCCGCCCAGGACGCGAGCTCGAGTGACGTGGCGATCGTCGGCACCGGCCACCGCGCCCGCCCCATGTCGGCAAGCGGCAGGCGATGACGTTGGACGATTGGTGGCCGGCCCGGGCCCTCCCACAGCACGTGGAACGACGGCAGCTCGAGCAGGTACGACGACAGCTCGCGTCTGCGGTCGAGCGGAGGCTCCCGGTAGGCCGCCAGGACATCGCCGGCGACCGCACCCAGGCGGCGCTGGCTCACCCCCAGCGCCCGCGCGCCACGACCCGCAAGCGTCGTGACCGACTTCCACTCACCGTCGAGCAGGGCGGCAGCCAGCGCGTTCGCCACCGACGCGCGCGACGTGCTCATGCCGGCGGCAGCGGCACGCGTCCGACCAGTCCTGCCGTGCGCGTGCTTGCGTGCACGGAGTGCGCCGCCGCACGTGCGAAGGAATGCCTGACATGACGAATCAACCCCGGGGTAGCCCCGGGGCGGTCGAGTGCGACCTCGACGAGCTCGTACGCGTGCCGCTGCACGCGCGGACTGTAGCGTGACGTCGTGATTCGACGCGGGCTCTCCCCGACAGCAATGATCATCGGGCTGGTCGGGCTGGCATTGATCGGGTTCGAGACCGTGCAGGGGCTGCGGAGCGTTGCCATCAACACTGTCGGTACCGCGTTGATCTTCGTCGGCGTCGGCCTCTTCGTGGTGGCGGCGGTGCTGGTCGTCGTCGGATTCGTCACGTTCGAGGGATCCGGTGAGGACTGAGCCTGCCACCGCCTCATTGCCCAGGTTCGACTGTGGTGCGATGTTCGCCGCGCTCGATGCGCAGCGACGCGAGCGCGAGCTGGATTGGCCGGCACTGGCCGAAGCGCTGTGGGCGCAGTCCGAGGCGCTGAATGCCGCCGAGGCTGCCGGCCACTCGATCTGCCCAGGTGCAGTCGTCAGGGTGCAGCAACGCGGCACGATCTCCTGCCAATACGCGATGTTCATGCTGCGCTGGCTCGACCGAGCACCCGAGGACTTCCTGATCGGGGACGTCGCGGACGTCGGTCAGACGTCACTGCCTGCGGCTGGATCGGACCGCCGTCTTCGCTGGGACCTGAGTCAGCTGCATGCGGCCGTCAACGAGCAGCGCGCCGAGCGCGGGCTAACGTGGTCAGCACTTGCCAACGAGCTCGGGTGCTCGCCGAGCCGATTGACGAACTTGCGTACGGCACGCCTCGCTGACCTCGAGCTCACGATGCGAATCACCCAGTGGCTGCGCCGCCCGGCCGCCGAGTTCATCCATCCCGCTGCGTGGTGACGCGACCTAGGGACAGCCGCGCCCGGCACCTACACCGCGGCGGACAGCCAGCGCACCGGGGTTCCATCGCCACTGCACCGGAACGGTTCGAGCTCGGCATCCCACGGTGAGCCGAGCAGCCGGTCCAGCGCGTGACGCAGGGTCGGCGCATCGTCGGCCTCCGTCAATACAGCCCGGAGCCGGTCTTCCTGCACGAGGACATCGCCGTTGGCGCTCATCGCGGACCGGAAGATGCCCAGGTCGGGCGTCATCGAGTAGCGCTCGCCGTCGCAGCCCTCGCTCGGCTCCTCGGTGACCTCGGCGCGAACCAGCGGCCAGCCGCGGAGCGCCGCCGCGATCCGACCGGCGGTGCCGGCCGGGCCCCGCCACCCTGACTGTGAGCGAAGGCAGCCAGGGACCAGCGGCTGCTCGTGCCATTCGAGCTTCACGGGCACACCGAGGACACCTGCGATCGCCCACTCGACGTGGGGCCGCACCGCAGGCGGGCAGGAATGCACATACAGCACACCTCTAGCGCTCACCGTGACCTCCGTTGTGTCGTGAATCGCCTTCCCCAGCGGCACGACACACAGGCGCCGACGCGTGTGCTGCCACCAGTGTGCCTCATGCGTCACATCCGCACCAGCACCGGTCGCCTGAATTTCAGGTGGTGCCGATAGGTTGGGCAGGTGCGATACCTGGCCCTGCTCGTGATCGGCGTCGTCTTCCTCACCGGCGTCGTGTGGTGGGTCGTGTTCTTCGGCAACGCGATGCTCCGCCTGTTTCGCCGGAACTGAGCTCGTGCGAGCCGCCGTGATCGCCGCGCTGCTCGCGGCGACGACCGCAGCCTGCAGCGGGTCCTCGACACCATCGCCCGCACCGAGCCCCCGGCCGCGCCCAGACCTGGCCGCGTTCCTCGCCCTGCCGGTAGCGACGCCGAGCGCGTGCACCGCCGCCAACGGCCAGTCGGTCGGCCGCACCTCCCCCTGGAAGGGGACGGTCGACGTCTCCGTCTTCCTGCGGGACAACGTTTCGCCGGGACAAGCAGCGGCGCTGGGCCGAAAGCTGCGGGCCACCGCACTGATCCAGCGGGTGTACTTCGAGTCGCACCGCGAGGCCTTCCACGAGTTCCAGCGGCTCTACACGTGCTGGGCCTCGGTGCCCGAGTCCTCGGCACCGGCGTCCTACCGGTTGATCCTGATCCCCGGTATCTCGATCGCGGCGCGTGACCGCCTGGTCGGCCGGCTCGCCGGACTGCACGTGGTCGACGGAGTCAGCTGTGACGCCTCGATCCAGTGCCTCGCCGTTGTCGGGTCCGCCACGACACCGCCGTCGTCGTAACCACTCAGTGGTGAGTCGCGGCCTCGTGCTCAGCGTGCCCCGCCGGCTCGAGCTGGAAGGTCGAGTGCTCGACGTCGAAGTGTCCGGCCAGGCAGGCCTGCAGCTCATCGAGCAGCTGCGGCGCGCGCCCCGTCGTGAAGCACTCATCCGAGATGACGACGTGCACCGACAGCGCGGGCAGGCCGGACGTCACCGTCCAGATGTGCAGGTCATGGAGGTCGATCACGTAGTCGGCGTCCATGAGGTGCCGCCGTACCAGCGCGAGGTCGAGCTCGCTCGGCGCCGCCTCGAGCAGGACCCGACCCGACTCGAGGATCAGGCCGTGCGCGGCTCGCAGCAGCAGCGCGACGACCACGAGTGAGGCCACCGGGTCAGCCCGGTGCCAGCCGGTCGTCATCACGATGACGCCGGCAACGATCGTCGCCGCGAAGGCGTACGCGTCGGTCAGGACGTGCGCGACGACCCCCTTCATGTTGATCGAGTGGTGGTCGCCACGATGCAGGACCGCGTGGACGACGAGATTGACGGCGAGCCCGATCACCGCGACCACGACGAGCGCGCCCCCGGTGACGTCCGGCGGGTGAACCAGCCGGCGTACTGCTTCCACGCTCACGATGCACGCGACGACGAACAACGTCGCTCCGTTGAACAGGGCTGACAGCACCTCTGCGCGGGCCAGGCCGAACGTCCAGTGCCCGACCGCAGGACGGCGCGCGAGCCTGGCAGCCAGCAAGGCGGCGCCGAGTGCCAAGACGTCGGTCGCCATATGCCCGGCGTCGGCGAGCAGGGCCAAGGAGTCCGCGAGGACCGCGGCGATCAGTTCCCCGACGAGGAACGCGGACAACAGGCTCAGCCCGACGAGCATCAACCGCTCGTCACGCTTCACCCCTCGATCTTGACACCTCCGCCGAGGTCGAGCCGGTAGCCGACGAGTTTCGGGTACGGCGGGAAGGGTGAGGTCTCGACGCGCCCGTCGGGCGTCCAGCCCAGCCGCTCGTAGAACCGCCGGGCCCGAACGTTGTCGGCCATCACGTCCAACTCGGCCGCACAGCACCCGGCCGCGCGGATGTGGTCCAGCGCCGCGTCGTGCAGGGCAACGCTAATCCCGCTACCCCACTGCTCGGGTACGACGAACAAGGTTTCCAGGCGCGGCGGCTGGACGCTGATCGTTCCCACCGGCTCGCCGTCGACCACGGCCAGCGTGACCCGCACTCCGCGCGCGAGTCGATCAGCCCACTCGGCGCGCACGACGTCATCGGGAAATGGGTACTCCCGCTGCGGAAAGATGTGTGCGTATCCGACCACGGCGGATCGGCGTTGCACCGCCAGGCACGCCTCGACGTCGGCCGCCGAGGCCGCCCGAAGGTCCATCGCGTCACGGTACCGACGAGCTCACGCGAGCCGGCAGCGCCGCTGGATGTCGGACCACCCCGGCCCGGCCCGCTGCGATCAGCGCGAACGAGGACGGATCGCTACGAGCAGTCCGGGCGCCGTACCGATCGGCCCTTGCCCAGGGACACGACCTGGCGATGCCCGCCGGCCGATCGAAGGTGGGTGAGCACGAGCCGCACTCGATGGTCCGCGTTCGCCACCACGCGCGGGCACTCCAGCCCCGCCCGCCGCGCATTGACGGTCAGGGACTTCACGCGCGACAGCCGCAGGCGCAGGCGGTCGCGGCGGGCCGGCCGGGCACCGCGGTGCCACCGCACGCCGGTGCGAGTCGCGGGCAGCGGCGTCGTCACCGCGGTCGGGCCGACACTGAACGGCCGGATCGCCCGGTCGCGGCGGCCGAACGAGTGCACCCGCATCGACGCGATGGCGCCAGGGGCACGCGTCGCGGCGGCCATCCGCGTCACCCAGTACGCCGTACTCGCGCCGATACCGAGCCGGTGGCTTGTGAGGTCGGGATACCAGCTGTAGCGAATCCGCGCGGGGTTTCGTTTCACCTTCGGGACCCGCGTCCCCAAGTTGCCGACGATTCCTCCGAAGCGGTCCTGTGTCGCGTAGACCAGGTGGTCATCGGCGGGCAGAAAGTACAACGTGTATCGAAGGCCGAGCTGGCGCAGCTGATTGGCTTGCTGCGGGTTGCTCGGCGCAGGGACGAGCTCGTCGATGCCGCCCTGCGTCATCGTGTAGGGCAGCCAGCGGGCGTTGCCGAGCAGCGGAAGGGTCCGGCCATCGTCTCGGCAGTGCCCGGTTGCGCCGGCGCCGCTCTTGATGGCGATCTCCTCGCCGCTCAAGACGAGCAGCCGGATGCCGCAGTTGGGCGGCCCCTCGAGGGACATCGCCTGACTGAACAGGTCGGGATGCGCGAGCCCGAGCTTGTACGACGCCCAGCCGCCCATCGAGTAGCCCGAGATCACGGCCCGGCGCGGATCGAGCCGATAGGACGTCGCAAGCGCCCGCCACACCGACCAGAAATCCTGCTCCGACTTGTCGAAGTACCAGCCGTCAGGTCCGAGCCCCTCAGTGGTCGCGCAGATCGAATGACGGTGCTGGCACTCCTGCTGGATCAGCCGGGGATTGAGCGCACCGTACTGGTTGAGGTTCACCCCGAGCGAGTGCAGGATCCAGGTCAGCGGCAACCGGTGCCGGTGCAGCTTGAGGTGACGCGGTACGTACACGGCGTACGGCTGGACCCGGCTCAGATAGTTCGGCAGCAGATCGCCCGAAGCAGTCGAAGAGCTGTCCGGCACGACCCCTTGACCGAGATGCAGATGCGAGACGTACCAGCGATTGCTGTACCCGCGCGGCCGCGGCTGCGCAGTCTTCACATGGTGCCGCAGCGCTGACCACCGCACGACCCTCGAGAAGTGCGAGACGTCCCCGCCATTCTCGAGAACGTCGGCCTGGTGATCCTCCATCCAGAAGTTGCCCGTGATGAACCGTGCCAGGCCGGCACCGCCGAGCGCCTTGTTGATCGGGTTGCCCGTGGTCGAGCTTGCGAACTGCTGGATCTGCGCGTCGGTCTGACCATTGCGAAAGACTGGCGGCTCCTGCCGCAGCCGGCGGAACGTGACGTTGAAGACGTTCGGCAGGCCGTCGCGTTGCGCCTGGGTGAAATCGAGGCTCTGGCTGTAGTCCGGCTGAACGAAGGTCCTGCCGTCGGCCGAAGCGAGCCCAGACGCCAGGCGGATTCGCCAAGCGCCATCGACCGGCAACAGCCGATGCGGGATGCGGACGATG
>Ga0213876_10000835_pt1 | contig 20743 bp, 14 predicted proteins | sample BarmaccomBMRX_R9_FD_160113 | JGI IMG/M metagenome (GOLD analysis project Ga0213876, IMG submission 160113) | Root-associated microbial communities from Barbacenia macrantha in rupestrian grasslands, the National Park of Serra do Cipo, Brazil - RX_R9 | ecosystem: Host-associated > Plants > Roots... | reverse complement strand
CACGTGGATGATGACGAGATCTTCCGGGCGAGCGCGACCGACCGGCTCGCCTTCGCCGACCTCCTTGAGGGGCTCACCGCCGAACAGCTCGCCGCCCCCAGTCTTTGCGGCCAGTGGGACGTGGCGACGGTCGGCGCGCACCTCGCGGCGGCGATCACGACCAAGCTCGCATCATTCGCGGTGTTGATGGTGCGCAACGGTGGCAGCTTCGATCGGGCGAATGACGCGAACGCGAAGCGCACCGCGAAACGCGGGATCGGCGCGAACGTCACGACGATCCGCGACAACGCGAACAGCCGCTTCACGCCGCCGCGGCTCGGACCCCGCGCGCCACTGACGGACGTTCTGGTCCACACCGGTGACATCACGCGTCCACTCGGGCTGCCGCAACGAGTGCCTGACAATCACGTCAAGGTCGCGCTCGGGTTCCTCGCCACGAAGCCGATCGGGTTCGTCAAGCCGAGAAGCCTGGACGGGCTCGAGCTGTTCGCGGAGGACTACAACGTCCGGATCGGTCGCGGCGAGGAGCTTCGGGGCTGCGGGATCGACGTGATGATGGCGATGTGCGGGCGGACGATCGCGCTCGACGAGCTCGAGGGTGACGGCGTTGAGGTGCTCCGGTCCCGCCTCGCTTGAGGCCAGCCCTCAGCCTTTGAACGGATCCTGGGCCGGCGGTGTCGTCAGCTCGGCGCGCGAGCAGCTGTCGAGAGTGAGATCGGCGTGCGCCAGAGCGTCGTTGCAGAGCGACTCGACGGTCCACCCCAGCGCGATGCCGTGGTCGGTAACGGTGACCCGGTAGATCGTGATCTCGTACTTCGTCGGCTGACCGTACGCCGCTCCCACCGTGCCGACGAGTTTCGACGTGCCGGCCATGCCGCCGACGCCGTCCCACGCATGGTCATAGCGCTGCCACAGCCCTGGGTTGGTGATCCAGACGCCGCCCCGGCCGACGTCGAGGTCCTCCAGCGCACGGAGCACCCGCTCGACCTCGTCCGGTCGCAAGATCGCGGCCGGACGAATCACCCGAGTGGTCTCCGACAACCGACACCTCCGTCACCCTCCCCGTGGACCGGGCGAGTCGCGCGCGTGCGGACCCGAGTTGCCATTCTCGCCTCACCTGCACGGAAGTTGGCGTCAACCCGGACTTATCTGACCCCGCGTCGCGCTGAAGTTGCCGCCCGTGCGCGTCGATGATCTCCATTGACCCGAGTTTGGAGGCCCACCGTGACCGCGTCGCCCGTGGCAGCGCCGATGGCTGCCACCGACCAGGCATGCGCACTCGTCGACGCCGTCGAACAGGTCGTCCTCGGCCGCCGCGGTGCCGTCGAGCTGACCGTCGCTGCGGTCATCTCGGGTGGCCACGTCCTGATCGAGGACGTTCCCGGCTCGGGCAAGACGACCTTGGCGCGCGCTCTCGCCAACGCGCTGGGCGGGACGTTTCGCCGGGTTCAGGCCACCGCGGACCTGATGCCTGCCGACATCACCGGATCGTCGGTGTGGGAACCCGCACACGGTTCCTTCACGTTCGTCCCCGGTCCGGTCTTCGCGAATGTGGTCCTCGTCGACGAGTTGAACCGCGCCTCTCCGCGGACGCAGTCGGCACTGCTGGAGGCGATGGACGAAGGCGCGGTGACCATCGACGGTGTCCGCCACGTGCTGCCAGAACCGTTCGTCCTGCTGGCGACGCAGAACCCCTTCGAGCAGTGGGGCACCTACCCGTTGCCAGAGGGCCAGCTCGACCGGTTCACCGCGCTCGTGCACCCCGGGCTGAACGACGAAGACGTCGAACGTCAGATCGTGCGGGCCCAGCTCGCCGGTTCGACCGTCGACTCGCTACAGCCGGTCATGAGCCCGGCCGATCTCGTGGCCCTCCGGCGAGCCTCGCGCCAGGTTCACGTAGCCGAATCGGTGCTGGGGTACGCCGTCTCGCTCACCGCTCGCGTCCGCGAGCATCCGCAGGTCGCGATCGGGGCGAGCACCCGGGCCACCATCGCGCTGGTCCGTGCCGCGCAGGCCCGCACGCTGCTGGTCGGTCGGCCGCACGTCCTGCCCGACGACATCAAAGCGCTCGCCGTACCCGTTCTCGCCCACCGCATCGTGCTGTCCGCCGACACGGGCGACCGGACGGCAGCGGTCGAGGTGATCGCCGAGGTGACCCGCACGGTGCCGGCGCCGCTGTCCGGCGCCTGATTCGATGTCGACGGCCCGCCGTGGTCGCGGCTCAAACGTCCGGATCCCGCATCCGACCCGAGCCGCAGCACTGCTGCTCGTGATCGCGACGATCCTGGAGCTGCTCGGCCGGCTGATCCACTCGACCGGGGTCACGGTGGCGGCCGCGGCGGCCCTTGGCGCAGTGATCGGCGACGCCGCACTCTCGCCACGGGTGGCCGGCATCGGTGTGTACCGCGTCGCGCCGGACCGGATGGCGCTCGGGGTACCCGCGACGGTGCAGCTCCACGTCACCGCGCCGGGCGGACGGTTCGCGGGGCGACGCTCGGTCGTGCTGATCGACCGGCATCCAGCGCTGTCGGCAGCACAAGTGCTGACACCGGCGATGCGGTCCGGCGGCCGCGCGAGTGCGACCTACCGCACCGTGGCGCAACGCCGCGGATGTTGGCAGGACGCGGGCGACATCACCATCGAGGCATTCTCGCCGCTCGGCGGATTCGTCCGGCGGCGGCGGGTCGCGGTATCAGGAGAGCTTCTCGTCCACCCCGCACCGGCGGTGCCGTACCGGCTGCCCGAAATCGCTGCCGGCGCCCCCTCCGGCAGCTCCCCGTCTCCCCGGTCAGGCGGCGGGGTCGACTTCTACGGCATCCGCGAGTGGCGAGAGGGTGACGCCACCACGGCGGTGCACTGGCGCGCCTCCGCCCGGCGCAACCACCTGGTCGTGATGGAACGCGAGCGGCCGGCCCACTCCGCCCTCGTGGTGGTCTGCCGCCGGCCCGCAGCCGCCGACGTGTGGGAGCCGGCGCTCGGTAGAGCGGCCGCAACGGCGATCGCAGCCCTACGGGCCGGTCGCTCGGTCGTCCTCGTCGGCCGCCACCAGACTGCGCTGCCAGGAAACGCTCGCGACGTCCTCGACTGGTTCGCGGGCGTCGACGCCGAGCCCTTCGACGATCCGGCGCAGCTACACGATGCGCTCAGGCGAAACGGCGGCGCGGCCACGATGCTATGGCTGTCGGAGTCCGACACGGCGCAGCTGTCAGCCGAGGCGCGCCTGGCCCGGCCGATAGCCGTGGTCACGCCGCTGCTGGATGCCGGTGTCGGACGATGATTCCCGCGCAGCGGAGGATCCGGCACTGGTCCGCGATCGCCTCGGCGATGGCGCAGATCGCCGCGACCGCAGCGGGAATGCTGCCGTGGTGGGCGTTGCCGGTCACGCTCGGCGTGACGATCGCCGTCACCCGGTCGACGGGGCCGGTGGATCCCGCGAAGGTGCGACTGTCCCGCAACGTCGGCGTAGCCGGCGTGGGACTGTTCTCGGGCTTGATCGCAGCGAAGGCCATCAGCGCGGGCAACGAGGGCACCGATCCGATCGCCACGCTGCGCTCCCTGACCGAGGCGCTGGTCATCTTGTCGCTGGTGATGGCACCGCACGCCCGGACGGCCCGTGAGTACCGCGTGTGGCTCACCGTCACCACCGGTGTCCTCGTCGCCGCTGCAGCCGGCGGCGAGTCGGTCGTCGCCGCTGCGTTGACGGTGGCCGGCTGGGTCATCCTGCTGGTCGCCACGACCCTGGTCCAGGCCGCCGGACCCGTGATGGAAGGTGCCGTCGTCGCGACGGCAGTCGATGCGAGCGGCCAGGCAGCAAACGGGCGCAACCTGGGTCACCTCTCGGTGCTCCTGCCGGTCGGTGCCGCGCTCATCACCGGAACGCTGGTGTTCTTCATGCTGCCGGCCGGGCTCGGAGGCGACGGTCTCGCCAACAAGATCGCGAGCCGGGTCGCGGGAAATCCGCAGGGCGACGTCGGAAGCCGCGAGTCGATCGGCGTGGACACCTACGGCGCCGGCGAGCTCGATCTCGATCTCCGCGGCCAGCTGCCTGACACGCCGGTCCTGCACGTTCCGGCGAGGTCACCGGCCCTGTGGCGCGGGACGTTCTACAGCATCTACACCGGCCACGGCTGGGTCGCGAACAACGACCGGTCCTTCGTCTTCGCGCACGGCAACGACCTCGACGTACCGACGTCTGCGTTCGACCCGGTGCCGTCCGGCCGATCGGAGACCGACCGCGCCACCGTGGCGCCCGGCTTCCGGACCTCGCTCGTGTGGAGTCCGGGCGTGCCGACTCACATCACGGGAGTCGACGGCTCGATCACCGGCGTCGCCCGACAGTCGGCAAACACACGCGCGGTCATGAACCGGCCGGCCGCGTCGTACCGCGTCACGTCCACCGTCGCGCCCACTACTCCATCGGTGCTGCGGGCGTCGACCGGCGGCGATCCGCTCGACGCCGAATGGACGCAGCTTCCGTCAGGCCTGCCACCCACCATCCTCCAGCTCGCCCGCCGGGTCACGTCGCATGCCAGCAACCGGTACGAGCAGGTCAAGGACATCGAGACCTATCTGCGGGGCAACGAGACCTACACCCTCGACTCACCGGTACCGGGGTCAGGTGACGACGCGGTCAGCGACTTCCTCTTCCGCGACCACGCCGGCTTCTGCGAACAGTTCGCGTCCGCGGAAGCCGTCATGCTTCGTACGCTCGGCGTGCCCACGCGCCTCGTGAGCGGCCTGGCCTACGGCACCCGGGACCGGACCGGGCGCCTGTACACGGCAGCGAACGCGCACGCGTGGGTCGAGGTGTACTACCCAGGGGTTGGGTGGTCACCCAGTGATCCGACCGCTGGGGCCACACCCGAGGCGGCATCCGCCGCCCCGGGCAGCTGGGTGTCGCGGCTGCTCGGCAGCCTGACGGCCAACCTGCCGGGCGGCCGCACGGCGCTGATCGTGATCCTCTGTGTGCTCGGAGCGGGCGTCGGAGCCGTGCTCGGGAGGGTACGGCGGACCCGCCAGTCACGAGTCGACGGCCGCCCGAGGACTCGAGGCGACGGCCCCGTGCTCACGGGCTTCGAGCGGATGACCACGGACCCGCGAGCGCCCGCGCCGAGGGCCCCCGCCGAGACCGCCCGCGAGTACCTAGCTCGCATCAGCGAGCCCGGTCGGCTGGACGCGAGCACAAGGACGCTCGAGCAGGAGTGTTACGGGCGGACCCCGCCGACCGCCAGCGAGGCCGATGCGGCGCTCCGCGACTTCGACGCGATGCTCCGGCGGTAGCAGCGCGACGGTCCCCTGTCCGTCCGCTAGAGCGAGGCGGGCGCTGTGACTTCGAGGATCCGTCGCGCAAGCAGGTCTGGCTGCTCCCACATCGGAAGGTGTCCCATGCCCTCGAGGGCGATCCACTCCGCGTCGGGGAGAATCTGTCGCAGCCGCGAATAGTGGGTCGGCCACCGCACGACCTTGTCCCGCGTGCCGTAGAGAATCCGGACCGGACAGTCGATCGGGCCGAGGTCGCCGAAGGCCTGTCCGGATGCGGCCAGGTCCAGCGCGTCCCGCGTGACCGCACAACCCGCCGCGCCGTTGAAGATCGCCGTCGCGTCCGCCGCCGTGACCCGGCTCGAGTCGGCGACGAGATCCCGCATCGCGATGGCGCGAAGCCGTGGGCTGCGTGCGACCCGCGCGAGGATCGCCGGGCTACTGCGCCGCAGCATCCGCTCGCTGCGCCGGAAGAACTTGATGACGGCGCGATCCTCCGGGCTGCCGTGGTGCCAGCCGCCGGCTGGGCAGACGCCGACCACCGACAGTGCTCGGCCACGGGCGGCGAGCTCGAGGCTTGCCCAGCCCCCGAGGGAGTTGCCGACCAGATGCGCCTTCGCGATGCCTCGCTCGTCAAGCTGGCGCTCGAGTAGGTCCAGGCTCGCGACGATGGTCATCTTCTCGCCGGCCGGGAACGCCGTACCTCCGAAATGCCCGGGCAACGTGGGCGCGTACACCGCGTGGTGCGGCGTGAGCAGCGGCAGCACCTGACTCCAGGCGTGGCACGTGTCGGTGAACCCGTGGAGGAGCACGAGCGGCTCGCCCTCGCCACCTTCCAGATGCGGCGCTGGCGGTGGGATGGAGTCGAACCGGCGACGGGTCTGCGTCACGGCTGCAGTATCCCGCTGTGCCGGTCAGCCGCAGGTGCCGGGTAAGAATGAGAGTGATGAAGGTCCGCGTTGACACCGACCGCTGCACTGGTCACGGCGTCTGTGAGTCGATCCGTGCCGACGTGTTCGAGGTCGGGGACGATGGGATGGTCCACCTGCTCAACGAGGAGTTCACCGCCGACATGCGCCCGCAGCTCGAGGAAGCCGTGGCCGAGTGCCCGACTCAGGCCCTGCGGCTCGAGGACTGACGTGACCGAGGTCGAAGCGCATCTCGTCGTCGTCGGTGCCTCGCTCGCCGGGCTGCGCGCGGTGGAGGCCGCGCGCCGCGCGGGGTTCGCCGGCATCATCACATTGGTCGGGTCTGAGGAGCACCTCCCTTATGACCGGCCACCGCTGTCGAAGGACTTCCTGACCGACGTCGAGAGCCCGCCGATCCCGACGCTGCGCGAGGAGGCGTTGCTTCGTGATGAGCTCGGTGTGCACCTGCGGCTCGGCGCCCCCGCGACAGGGCTGAACACCACCGATCGCACTCTCTTCGTCGACAACGAGCCGCTTCACTACACGAGTCTCGTCATTGCGACGGGCGCCAGTCCGCGCACGATTCCGGGCACCGAAGGGCTCGCCGGCGTCCACGTCTTGCGGACAATCGATGACGCGCGCGCGATCCGTTCCGCGCTGGACGCCGGCGCGCGCACCGTCGTGGTCGGCGCGGGATTCATCGGCTCGGAGATCGCATCGTCGGCGCGCCAGCGCGGCTCGGTGGTCACGGTGGTCGAGGCGATGCCGACTCCACTGGCGCGCCCAGTCGGTGAGCAGATGGGCGCCGTGCTCGGCAGCCTCCACGAACGCAACGGGACCACCCTGCGGTGTGGTGTCGGGGTCGACGCGATCGAGGGTCAGGACCGGGTCGAAGCGGTACGCCTTGCTGACGGCTCCCGGATCGAGGCCGACCTCGTCGTCGTCGGCGTCGGCGTCGCCCCCAACATCGAGTGGCTGACCGACTCCGGGATCGAGCTCGGCAACGGGATCGAGTGCGACAAGACGCTGCAGACCAGCGCCCCCGGCGTGTACGCGGCCGGCGACATCGCGAGCTGGCCGAACCCGCTGTTCGACACCCGCATGCGCCTCGAGCACTGGACCATCGCGGCCGAGCAGGGTGGAGCGGCCGGCCGGAACGCGATCGATCCGGAGAACGCGGTGGCGTTCGAGACGGTGCCGTACTTCTGGTCGGACTGGTACGGGAAGCGGATCCAGTTCGTCGGCGTCGCCGCCGGGTTCGAGGAGATCGATCTGGTGGCCGGCGACCTCGAGGGCGACACGTTCGTGGTGCTCTACCGGCGTGGCGATCGGCTGGCCGGAGCGCTCGCTCTGGAGCAGCGCTCCCAGGTCATGAAGTACCGCATGATGATCGCCAAGGGCGCGAGCTGGGACGAGGCGAAGGAGTTCGCAACGGCCCGTGCCGCCGCAGCCGCCGCCAAAGCCGCCAACCCGCCGCCCGGCTGACCGTGCGGGGGCGCTAGCGGGCGACCACCTGGTCACGGCCCCCGGACTTGGCGGCGTACAGCGCTTGGTCCGCCCGCTGCATGGTCACGTCAGGGTCCTCGTCACCGATGTACAGCGTCACCCCGATCGACACGGTCTGCTCGTGCGGAACGACGCCACCGAGCCGCTTCATGATCGTGTCCGCCGCGCGGAGGTCGATGTCCGGAAGCAGAACACCGAACTCCTCGCCACCGAGCCGCGCGAGCAAGTCGGTGGGGCGCAGCGCCGACGCCCACGCGACCGACACCGCGCGAAGCAACTGGTCGCCGGCCGGGTGGCCGAACGTGTCGTTGTAGCGCTTGAAGAAGTCGAGGTCGAGCAGCGCTACTGCGAAGGTGCTGTCACCGCGGCGTACCCGCTCGCGCTCCGCGTCCATCCGCTCGTTCCACACCCGGCGATTGGCAAGACCCGTCAGCGGGTCGGTCCGCGCCTGGTCGGCGAGCCGGCGGCGTAGGTCGTCTCGGGTGATCGCGATCCCCGCCTCGGCCGCGAGCAGGCGGAGCAGCCCGAGCAGCTCAGCGTTGCTCGTGGTGATCGGCTCGTGCATCACGACGGACAGCACGCCGGCCGGGCCGTCGGGCGTCTCCAGGGGGATGTAAGCCACGGCCCGCGCGTCGGTGATCCCCGCCGCGATCGCACGTTCGACCTCAGTCGGCGAGAGCTTCGGGCTCTTCGTGAAGTCGGCGACGATCTGAGGCCGCCCGAGGACGAACGCCGTCCCGGATGGTGACGTCTCGTCACGGGCCACCTGAGTACCAACGAGGTCAGCCCCCACGGCGTGCGACACCCGCAACATGTCCGGGCCGTCGGGCATCAGGACGAAGACGTGCGGCGCGCGAACGATCCGGCTGACCGCCTCAACCAGGCGTTGCGCCGGGTCCTCGGCGAGCAGCACGTCCTTGCCCGCCGCTGCGACGTCGTTCAGCAGCTCGAGCTGGGCTGCCGCGGTCTCGGCCGCTGCGGCTTGCGCCAGTCGCGCCGATGCAGCCTGGACCAGCGGCTCGGCGAGGCGAACGTGTGCCTCGCCCACGGCTCCAGCCTCCGCGCCGGCGAGCTTGAGGACCGCGATCGTGTGGTTCTCGTGCCGGATCGGGACGATCGCCATCGAGCCGATACCCAGCCGCTCGCAGGCCGCGTGGTCGACTCGCGTGTCGTTCGCCGTGTCCGCACACACCTGGGTGACCGCGGTGGCGATGACGACTCCGGACAGCGACCCGTCGCGGGCCACCTGCAGTCCCTCGGTGCCCGCCAGCAGGCCGGTCGCTGCGATGTACAAGACGTCCGGGCCGTCGACGAGCTCGACGGCGGCACCGTCAGCCCCCGTCACGGCGCAGGCGAGCTCGGTCAGAACTGGTGAGAGATCCCGTACGCCACCATGCGCGGCGCTGAGCTCGAGCAGCGCAGACACCAGCCGATCGGACGGCGTGATCTGGCTGACGACGCCAGCGAACACCGGCTCACCCATCCCCATATGTCCTCAATCGGCAGCAAGCCGCGCCTACTGAACGCTCACGAGGCGCTCAGGTGCTGGCTGAGGAAGTCCATTTGGAGCAACAGCAGGTTCTCCGCCACGGCCTCCTGAGGAGTCATGTGAGTGACGCCGGTCAGCGGCAGGACGCAGTGGGGCCGACCGGTCTCGGTCAGGCGCTGCGAGAACCGCAGCGTGTGAGCGGACACGACGTTGTCATCAGCGAGGCCGTGGATCAGCAGCAGGGGACGGTGGAGGGTGGGCGCGTCCTCGAGCAGCGAGTTGTCCCGATAGACCTTCGGGTTGTCCTGTGGGGTGCCGAGGTACCGCTCGGTGTAGAAGGTGTCGTACAGCGCCCAGTCGGTGACCGGTGCACCCGCGATGCCGACCGAGAACACGTCCGGCCGTCGCAGGACGGCAAGCGCCGCCAGCCAACCACCGAAGGACCAGCCGCGAATCCCCACGCGGGCGAGGTCGAGGTCGGGCTCCAGAACGGCCGCGGCATGAAGCGCGTCGACCTGGTCGTCCAACACGGGGGTCACGAAGTCGTGATGGATTGCGCGCTCCCACGCCGGGTCGCGCCCCGGCGTACCTCGCCCGTCGACCACCAGCACAGCGAAACCCTGGTCGGCGATCCACTGCTGCTCGAGCCAGGCAGCCTTGGCCGCCAGGACGCGCTGCGCGTGCGGGCCGCCGTAGGGATCCAGCAGCACCGGCAGCTTGGTGCCCGGACGATGATCTCGCGGCAAGAGCAGACCCGCGGGCAGGTTGCGCTCGCCGAGCGTCAGCAGGCGAACCTCGGGTTGGAACGGCGGCTTCACGGCGTACGACGTCAGCGCGCGGGTTCGCCCGTCCTCGACCACGACGCTCGTCGTGGTCCCGTCCGATTCGAGGTCGGCCGAGCTGATGACCACCGTCGTCCCGAGCGCGCTCGCGCGGTGGACCCCCGGCTCCGTGGTCAACGACTCGATGCCGGTTCCGCTCCAGCGGTACACAGCCATCTGGGTCGGATCGCCGGTCGAGGCTTGGAAGACGACGCCGTTCGCGGCGAGGCCGTGGACCGAGCGGACATACATGTCGGATGGCGTGACGGGGTTGTCGCCGACCATGAGCCGCCGCTGCCCGGCTACGTCAGCGATCCGCACGATGTGGGCGCCGTACCAGGCCGGAACGCCGTCGAAGAGCTCCACCCACGCCTCGTCGACATCCTCGAAGACGATCGTCGTGTCGCTGCTTTCCACGTCGACAGTGAGCACGGCGACGCCGCGCTGGTCCGCGGTCGCGACCGCGAGCAGCGGGGGCCGCCCTTCCGACCACGAGACCCGCGCCAGGTACGGGTAACGTTCCCGATCCCAGCGAATCTCCGTCCGATCGCCGGACAGCCGGACGAGCCAGAGCGAGACGTCGGCGTCCGGAGTGCCGGCGACGGGATAGCGCACGCGGGTCGGCGGGTTCTCTGGGTGCGCGGGATCCGAGATCCACCACTGCTGAACCGGTGCCTCGTCGACCCGTGCCGCAAGCAATGAAGAACCATCCGGCGCCCACCAGAAGCCGCGGAGGCGATTCATCTCCTCGGCGGCGACGAACTCGGCGCGGCCCCACGAGACGGTCTCCTCGGCTTCGCCGGCGATGAGTCGGTCCTCGCCGGACCCGAGGTCGACCAGCCGCAGCTCGCGACCGTCGACGTACGCGATTCGCCGTCCCGCGCCATCCGGGCGAGGGTCGAAGCAGGCCGCCCCTTCGCCGACGGCGCGGATCTCACCCGTGTCGACGTCCACCACGTGGAGTCGCCCACCGACGACGTAGGCCGCGACCTTGCCGGCATTGTCAGCGGCGTAGGACACGACGCCCGCGGCGCCTTCGCGCGTCCGCTCCCGCCGAGCGCGTTCGGCAGCGGTCAGCTGGTCGTCCGCGGCCGGGTCGACCACCGCCCGCTCCTCGCCCTCCGGCAGGTCCAGCACCCACAGGCCGGTGCGCGGATCGTCGCCGGCCGCGGCCCGCAGGAACAGGATGCGCCGGCCGGCGTCGCAGATCGTGATCGTCCGCGGCTCGCCGAGCGTGAAGCGCTGGGTCCGCGCTCGTAGTCGCGGAAAGCTCTCGTTCGGCGCCGTCATGGCTAGAGGTTATGGCCGCCGGATGAGATTGGCGGCGGGAGCCAGCGGGAACAAACCGTTGCGCCTACCCGTCTCCGATCACTTAGTGAGCAACGCACCGAATGACCACTCTCCGCCGAGCGTCGGTAGGCGCGCGCATCTTGGACCTGACGCAGCGCCTGGCCGAGGACTACGACGCGATCCCGCTTCCCGAGGTGTCCCGGGTGGTGCAGGAAGCGGCGGCCGCCACGTCCCGCGTCGCCGCCGAGTCGACGAGCGCCGCGGGCATCAACATTCGGCTCGAGCAGATCGAGCGGATCGCCCGCGGTGATCTCGATTGGATGTGCGCCGACCAGGCACGGCGGCCCCGAGTCAGGCTGGAGTCAGCCGGCCGAGCACGGTCGGCAGGTCATCCGCGTGGACGACATCTAGGCGTTGCGTCGCTCGGGTGAGCGCGACGTAGAGCTCGCGGAGGCCGCGGGCATGGTCCCGAATCCAGTCGGCCGGCTCGACGAGCACCACCGCATCGAACTCCAGGCCCTTCGCCTCAGTGGCGTCCAGGATCGCGATCGGCGAGTCGAGGCCTGCGGCGCCCGTCGCGACCTCGCCCTCGAACCGGCCCATGACCGCAGCCACCACCCCGTCGTACCAACGGTCCGGAGTGATGACGGCGAGCTTGCCGTCACCGATCGCTGCTCGCGACTGCGCAACGACGTCCGCGACGACCTCCGCGATGTGAGCGGTCGGCGGGACCTGATGCGAGGACGGCGGGAAGCCCGCCTCGCGGACCGACGACGGCGGCGACACGTTCGGGTCAGCGGCCGCCAGCACATCTGCGGCGACCGCCATGATCTCGGCCGGCGTCCGGTAGTTGACCGACAGCGACTCCACCCGCCATCGGTCCGGAGCCACCGGCTGCAGCGCCGCCGGCCAGGAACGCAACGCCCAGGGTGCGGATGCCTGGTCCACGTCACCGACGACGGTCATCGATCGGAGCGGGCAGCGCCGTGCGAGCATCCGCCACGCCATCGGTGAGAGCTCCTGCGCCTCGTCGACGATCAGATGGCCGTACTCCCAGTCCGGGTCGTTCGCGGCACGGTCCACGACCGCGCGACCGACCGGGCCGCCGGCGTACCGCTCCGCGAGCGTATCGGCATCGACGTGCGCCTTGGTGCCGGTGGCCGCGATGACCTGCTGCGCGTACTCGCGGTCGGCGCGCAGCGCCCGGCGTTCGGCGGCGACGCGCAGCACCTCTTCCGGGTCACCGAGCAGCGCCCACGCCTCGTCGAGCAGGGGGACGTCGCCGGACGCCCACGGCGAGCCGGGCTCACGCACCAGCAACCGACGTTCGGCGTCGGTCAGGATCTCCGATCCGATCCCCGCCAGCCCCGCCGGCGTGAACAGGTCAGCGACCAGCTCTGCCGCGGTCAGCCGCGGCCAGCACTCGTCGACGATCGCGCGGAACTCGTCGTCGGCCATGATCGTGCGCAGCACCCACCGCTCACGCGAGAGCTCCTCGTCGGTCTCCGCGAGCCGCGCGACCAGGAATCGGAGCAGCTGCTTCGCAAAGGCGTATCGCGCCCGGTTGTGGCGTCGGCGCGAGCGGCGTGCCCGGGCTCGGGCGATCGCCATGTCCTGCGGGGTGAGGACGAGCTCGTGCTCCTCGAAGTGCACGACCCGGTCCGTGTCCGGCACGCGCTGCCGCGCCATCACCGCCGCCTCGAGCAGATCGGTCATCCGGAGCTCTGCCTTCAGGCTCGCGGTCGCCTCGCTGTCCGTCGCCTTGACCTCGATCCCGGGGATGAGGCCGTCGAGGGTCGACAGCAGCACACCGGTCTCACCGAGAGAGGGCAGCACCTGCTCGATGTAACGCACGAACGCGGGGCCTGGACCGACGACGAGTACGCCGGTGCGGGCCAGCCGCTCGCGGTGGGTGTAGAGCAGGTACGCCGCGCGGTGCAGCGCGACCGCGGTCTTTCCGGTACCCGGCCCGCCCTGCACGACCAGGACGCCGGACGGGTCCGCGCGGATGATCCGGTCCTGCTCCGCCTGAATGGTGGCGACGATGTCGCGCATTCGGCCGGTCCGGGTCTCGTTGAGCGCGGCGAGCAGGGCGCCGCCCCCGCCCAAGGTCTCGCGGTCCGCGTCGGTCAGGTCGTCGACGTCGAACACGTCGTCCTCGACGTCGAGCACCCTGCGACCCTTCGTCCGCAGGTGCCGGCGGCGGACGACCCCGGCCGGCTCGGCGGGCGTCGCTCGGTAGAACGGCTCGGCCGCCGGTGCTCGCCAGTCGACGAGCAAGGTGTCGTGACGCTCGTCGGTGAGGCCGATCCGGCCGATGTGGAGGCGCTCGCTCGTGAGCAGATCCAGGCGGCCGAAGCACAGGCCGGGTTCCACCGCGTCGAGCTGGGCGATACGGGCGCCGTACATCCCGGCGAACAGGTCGCGCTCGCTGCGGTTCTGGTGGGTGCCCGACGCGCCGCGGCCGAGCGTCTCGTACAGCCGAAGCCGGGCCTCCTCGCGCAGCGCGTCGAGGCGGCCGTAGAGCCGCGCGACGATCTCCTGCTCGCGCGCGATCTCCGCGTTTCGGCCCATCGATCCAGTCTGCACCTCCGCACGGGGTGCTCGCCGCCCGAACGGTGGGTGACGGTGATCTCCGTCTCATCGGTCGATTTCGGGGCGAAACACGCTCGAATTCACCCCGGGGGTCAAGGCGGGTTCGTTGAATACCGAGCGTTACTAGGGGGTAACATCGCGGTTGTTACTGGTGGGTAGCCACCCGGACCCCAACCGGTAGGACGCAAACCCTGCCCGGCGACCGACGCCGAGCACCTCGTGTGCGGAGAGCTGACCATGGGCCACTACAAGTCCAACTTGCGCGACATCGAGTTCAACCTCTTCGAGGTGCTCGGACGCGACGAGATCCTCGGACAGGGCGCTTTCGCCGACATCGACCTCGACACGGCCAAGTCGATCCTCGAGCAGGGGCGGACCCTCGCCGAGGGCCCGCTCGCCGAGTCCTTCGCGGACGCCGACCGCAACCCGCCGGTCTTCGACCCGAACACGCACACGGTCACGCTGCCCGAGTCGTTCAAGAAGTCCTACCGGACCCTGATCGAGACCGAATGGGATCGGCTGCCGCTCTCCCCGGAGCTCGGCGGGCCGGGCCTGCCGCCGTCGATCGTCTGGGCGGCCAACGAGATGGTGCTGGGCGCCAACCCGGCGATCCACATGTACGCCGCCGGCCCGGCGTTCGCGCAGATCCTCTACCGGCTCGGCAACGACAAGCAGCGCCAGTTCGCGCAGTGGATGGTCGACCGAAACTGGGGCGCCACCATGGTCCTCACCGAGCCGGACGCCGGCTCCGACGTCGGCGCCGGTCGCACCAAGGCGATCGAGCAGGCCGACGGCACCTGGCACATCGAGGGCGTGAAGCGATTCATCACGAGCGCCGAGTGGGACGTCCCCGAGAACATCGTCCACCTCGTCCTCGCCCGCCCGGAGGGCGCGGGTCCCGGCACAAAGGGCCTGTCCTTGTTCGTCGTACCGAAGTTCCACGTGAACCTCGAGACCGGCGAGCTCGGCGACCGTAACGGCGTCTACGTCACCAACGTCGAGAAGAAGATGGGGTTGAAGGTCTCGACCACGTGCGAGCTCACGTTCGGCGAGCACGGCGCGCCTGCGGTCGGCTGGCTGGTCGGCGACGTGCACGAGGGCATCGCGCAGATGTTCGAGGTCATCGAGATGGCCCGGATGATGGTCGGCACCAAGGCGATCGCGACGCTGTCGACGGGTTACCTCAACGCGCTGGACTACGCGAAGGCTCGCGAGCAGGGCGCCGACATGACTCAGATGCTGGACAAGACCGCGCCGCGGGTGACGATCACGCACCACCCTGATGTGCGCCGCTCGCTGATGACGCAGAAGGCGTACGCCGAGGGCATGCGCGCCCTCGTGCTCTACACCGCGAGCCAGCAGGACGCCGTCGCCGACGCGAACTTCCGGGGCGAGGACGCGGAGGCGTTCGTCCGGCTGAACGATCTGCTGCTGCCGATCGTGAAGGGCTTCGGTTCGGAACGTTCATACGAGCTGCTCGGGTCGCAGTCGCTGCAGACCCTCGGCGGCTCCGGCTTCCTGCAGGATTACCCGATCGAGCAGTACATCCGGGACTCGAAGATCGACACCCTCTACGAGGGCACGACGGCGATCCAGGGGATGGACCTGTTCTTCCGCAAGATCGTGCGCGACCAGGGCGCCGCGCTCACCGGGCTGCTCACGCAGATCAAGGAGTTCGCCGACTCCGAGGCCGGCAACGGTCAGCTGAAGAACGAGCGAGTCATGCTGGGCGAGGCACTCGGTGACTTCCAGTCCATGGTGGAGACGATGGTCGGCTACCTGACCAGCTCCGCCGAGGACATCAACAACATGTACAAGGTCGGGCTGAACACCTCCCGCCTGCTGCTGAGCCTCGGCGACGTCGTCGTCGGCTGGCTGCTGCTGCGCGGCGCGGAGGTGGCGCTCGCCGCGCTCACCGCCGGACCCGCCTCGGACAAGGACAAGGACTTCTACGAGGGCAAGATCATCGCCGCGAAGTTCTTCGCCCAGACCCGGCTGCCGCTGCTGCACGGCGAGCGCGTCGTACTCGAAGGCACGAACCTCGAGGTCATGGAGCTCCCCGAGTCCGCCTTCTAGCCCCCGCCGCGCCCGCCACCCCAACATCTTTCGCCCAACCGTCTCGAATTGTTGGTTTCGAGCCTTTGAAACCAACGATTTGAGACGGTTGGACGGTAACCCTGGCGCTGGTGCCGCTATTTCGGGGAGCGCTTGGCCATCAGCCAGTGCCTGATGAAGTGCGAGTAGTCGTGACCGGTCTGGTGGTTCACGAAGCGGATCCACTCGGCGCGGGTCACCGTGGCGTAGTGATGCCGCTGCGGCCAGCGGCGGAGCAGTCGCCACATCGCCCGGTTGCCGATCTTCTGATGCAGCCGGTCGAGCATCCGAGCGCCGCAGTAGTAGACGTTGAGCTCCGCGAAGTCATTGGCGTGGTAGTCGCCAGGCGGGCCGTACTCGTTGCGTAGCCGCTGGTCATACCTGGCCAGGAAGTGCCGCACGTGCCTCATCGACCCGCCGTAGTGCGCCACCTCCCAGCGAAGCTGGATGTACGTGGCGAAGCTCTCGTTGAGCCACAGGTCGCGCCAGTCCTGCGGGGTGACGGTGTCGCCGTACCAGGAGTGGGCGAACTCGTGCAGCAGGTCCTGGCGCCCGTAGGGCTGGCGAAGGACGCTGGTGCCCATCGTCACCATCGTCTGCGTCTCCTCCGCAGAGGCCATCGGCTCCACAATCACACCGGCCGATGCGAACGGATACGGACCGAGGCGCTTCTCCAGCCAGCGCAGCATGTGAGGCGTACGACGCAGCTGCGGCAAGAACTTCCGGTCCGAATGGCGCACCCAGTACGTGATGGGCAGGCCGTGCGGGCCGACGTCCGAATGTTCGCGATACGGCCCGATCCCGAGTGCGACGAGGTAGCTCGCGGCCGGCGCGTCCTGCCGGAAGCGGGTGACGCGTTGCTCGCCGACGACCTTGTCGCTGACCAGCTTGCCGCCCGTCATTCCACGCCAGTCCTTGCGGGTGTGGAACGTGATGTCGTAGTACGCCTTGTCCGCCGGTTGATCGTTGACCGGATACCAGGTGAACGCGCCGTACGGCTCCTGGAGCGCCCAGACCTGGTCGCTCCTGCGCGTCGTGAAGCCCGCGGCCGGTACGTCGCTGCGTCGCGTCGGTGCCCGGGCGGCGCGAGGTACGCCGTGGTAGGAGACGTCGAGATAGTGCTTGCTGCTCTCCGCAAGATCGCCAGTCTCGATGACCAGCTTGTTGCCCGGGTGCTTCGTGGGCACCGCAAGGTTGTCGAGCGTGACCGACGAGACGTGCAACGCGGTGCCGAGATCGAGGGTGAGCCTCGACTCGTCCTTCGCGGCGCGGAACAGGATCGATGCGTCACCGGTCAGTTCGCGATCGAAGTCGTCCCAGGTGAGATCCAGCGAGTACTGCAAGGCGTCGACCGACGTCGAGCCCTTGCCCGGGTAGACGCTGTCGTGATGAGGGCGCGACAGTGCGCTGCGGTACGTCGACGGCGCCGCCGAGCGGTTCGCGACCACGCCGTGCGCGATCGGCTGGCCAACGAGGCTGACGATCAAGGCGGTCGCAGCGGCCGCGACGGCCGTGCGCCGGTTCAGGTCCAGGAGACGAGCTGCCATGGGTCCGACAGCATGCCAGCAACCGCGGCGAGAAACTCACTGCCCAGCTGACCGTCGACGATCCGGTGGTCGAAGGACAGCGCGAGCTGGGTGACCTTGCGGATCGCGATCTCACCCTGATGGACCCATGGCGTGTCCCGCACGGCGCCGAAGCACAGGATCGCCGACTCACCGGGATTGAGGATCGGCGTGCCCGCATCGACGCCGAAGACGCCGACGTTGGTGATCGTGATCGTGCCACGGGCCATGTCCGCGGGTGTGGTCTTGCCGTCCCGCGCGACCGCCACCAGGGAGTCCAGCTCGGCCGCGAGCTGGGGCATCGTGAGCCGACCGGCGTCCTTGATGTTCGGGACGATCAGGCCACGGGGGGTCGCCGCCGCGATGCCGAGGTTGACGTAGCCCTTGACCACGATCTCCTGGGTCTCCTCGTCCCACGCCGAGTTGATCATCGGGTGCTGCTGGATCGCGAGCAGGAGGGCACGCGCGACCAGGAGCAACGGCGAGACCCGCACGCCCTCGAAGTCGGCGTGCGACTTCAAGCGGTCGACGAGGTCCATCGACGCGGTCATGTCGACCGTGACCCACTCCGTGACGTGCGGCGCCGTGAAAGCGCTCTGCACCATCGCGGCGGCGGTCATCTTCCGAACCCCCTTGATCGGGATGCGCTGCTCCCTGGTCGCGGGATCGAAGTCCGGCGCGGGGGCGAGGCGTGGGGGCGGCGGCGCAGTGGATGCGCCGGCGGCCGCGTGCACGTCCGACCGCGTCACGGTGCCGTCCGGGCCCGTGCCGCCGATCACCCGGAGGTCGACACCGAGCTCACGCGCGAGCTTGCGCACGGGCGGCTTGGCCAGCACATGGAGCCCGCCGGCGAGCTGCTTCGCTCGCGCGCCGACCGCGGCGGCAGACACGCGCGCAGGTTGCGGCCGATCGGCCTGTGTGACAACCGGTGGCTCGGGCGCGACCGCGGAGACCCGCGCGCGGCGGGTCAGCTTCCCCCGCTTCGGGCCACTGCCCACGAGGACTGCGATCTTCTCCTCGCTGTCAGCCTTCGGCGTCGGCGAGCCCACGATGCCTGGCTCGCTGGGCACCAGATCGCCGCCCTGGATCGCAGGCGTCTGCTCGCCGCCGCCGGTTGACTCCGCGACCCCATCAGGGTCGACGTCGTACGTGATGATCGGCGACCCGACGTCCACTGTCGTGCCCGCGTCGTGGTGAAGCTTGGTGACCAGACCTGCGTACGGCGAGGGGATCTCGACGGCGGCCTTCGCGGTCTCGACCTCGACGATCGGCTGGTTCAGCGTGACGGTGTCACCGACGCCGACCAGCCAGGTCAGGATCTCGCCCTCGGTCAGCCCCTCGCCGAGATCCGGCAGGTTGAAGTCCTTGAAGGTAGGCATTCGCGGCCCTCAGTACGCGAGAGAACGGTCGACGGCGTCGAGGATTCGGTCGAGGTCGGGGAGGAAGTCCTCCTCGATCCGAGAGGTCGGGTACGGCGTGGAGTAGCCGCCGACCCGCAGGACCGGTGCCTCGAGGGAGTAGAAGCACTTCTCGCTGATCCTGGCGGCGATCTCCCCGGCGAGCGAGGCGAACACCGGCGCCTCGCTCACGACGATCGCGTGCTCCGTCTTGCCGACCGAGGCGAACACGGCGTCCCAGTCGATCGGCGACAGGGCCCGCAGGTCGATGACCTCGAGGTCGTGGCCATCAACCTCGGCGGCGGCCGCCGCCTCGACACACGTGCGCACGCTCGGCCCGTAGGTGATCAACGTCGCGGTGATGCCCTCGCGCACGACGTTGGCCGACCAGAGCGGGTCGGCGCTCGCCGTGGTGTCGACCTCTGCCTTGTCCCAGTAGCGGCGCTTCGGTTCGAAGAAGATCACCGGGTCGTCGCACGCGATCGCCTGCTGGATCATCGAGTAGGCATCGACGGCGTTGGAACAGGTCACGACCTTCAGCCCCGCGGCGTGGGCGAAGTACGCCTCGGGTGACTCGCTGTGGTGCTCGACCGCTCCGATGCCACCGCCGTACGGGATCCGGATCGTGATCGGGACCTTGACGTTGCCCGCCGATCGGTAGTGCAGCCTGGCCACTTGGCTGACGATCTGGTCGAACGCCGGGAACACGAACCCGTCGAACTGGATTTCGCACACCGGCCGGAAGCCGCGGATCGCAAGCCCGATCGCCGTTCCGATGATCCCGGATTCGGCGAGCGGCGTGTCGATCACACGGTCCTCGCCGAAGTCCTTCTGCAAGCCGTCGGTCACGCGGAAGACGCCGCCGAGCCGGCCGACGTCCTCGCCCATGATGAGGACCTTCGGGTCGTTCTCCATCGCCTTGCGAAGGCCTTCGTTCAAGGCCTTGCCGAGCGTCATGGTGCTCGTGGGGTGAGTCGGCATCAGTGGACCGCCTCGGTGTCGGCGAACGAGGCGAGGTAGGACGCCATCTGCTCTCGCTCCTCGTCGAGCAGCGGGGAGCCTTCGGCGTACACGTTGTCGAACAACGACAACGGATCCGGGTCCGGCAACGCGAGACAGCCGGCTCTGACATGGGCCGCGAGATCATCGGCCGCCTGGTCGACGCTCGCGAAGAAGTCTGCGTCCCCGGCGCCGCTGCGCGACAGGTAGGCCTTCACCCGCTCGATCGGGTCCTTGAGCTTCCAGGTCTCCAGCTCCGCGGCCAGGCGGTACCGGGTCGGGTCGTCGGAGGTGGTGTGCGCGCCCATGCGGTAGGTGTAGGCCTCGATCAGCATCGGGCCACTGCCCTCGCGGGCCCGGGCGAGCGCCTCGCGGGTGACGGCGAGGACTGCGAGGACGTCGTTGCCGTCCACCCGCACGCCTGGGAACCCGAAACCCCGGGCGCGTTGGTAGAGCGGGATCCGGGTCTGGCGTTCCAGTGGCTCGGAGATCGCCCACTGGTTGTTCTGGCAGAAGAACACGACCGGCGCGTTGAAGACGCTCGCCCAGACGAAGGCCTCGTTGACGTCACCCTGGCTGGTGGCGCCGTCGCCGAAGTACACGATGACGGCTTCGTCGCTCTCCCGGCCGTCGCGCTGGATGCCCATCGCGTAGCCGGTGGCGTGCAGGGTCTGCGCGCCGATGACGATCGTGTAGAGGTGGAACTTATGCTCCTCGGGCGCCCAGCCGCCGTGGCTGACGCCGCGGTACAGCTCGAGCAGCTTGACCGGGTCGATGCCGCGGCACCAGGCCACGCCGTGCTCGCGGTAGGTGGGGAAGA